>VFQT010001645.1_pt1 | contig 26040 bp, 19 predicted proteins | sample 3512381 | NCBI WGS metagenome assembly VFQT01 (sample SAMN10412376, study PRJNA504923) | tailings metagenome | isolation source: Relicate 2 Philex TSF3 active mining site | place: Philippines: Tuba, Benguet | collected 2017-08-29
ATCTCGGCATCCATTTTTGCAATATCGGCAGAGTAGTCAACCTGCCCGCCATTCACCTCGCCCCTGTCAACAGATATGTCTGCACCTTTTTGTTTAAGAGCAATATTGTAATTTTTAACGCTACTCTTAATTGCCTCGTCGCCACCCTGTGCGTAAATTTGTTTAAGCCTGTCTTTAATTTCCTTAAATTTGTAGCTTGCCTGCTTAAAGCTTGGGCTTCCAGAGCTAAAGCTGTTTTGACTACGATTTTGCACCTTATAATCATTAGGATTGTAATTTGCACTTGGCAGATTATATTTTTTATCATCCATAAATGCCTTGTCGGACCTTGAATTAACGCTTGCTCTTGTGTTGTAGTTAGCCTCGTTGAATTGTTTTTGCTCGTCTGCAAATTCTGTATCCGAGCGGTTGTTGATTTTAACATTTTGATTATATTTTGCACTATCAAAGTTTGTACTCTCAGTTTGTGCATTTTGCACCTTTTGCGGAATATTAACATTATATTTTATGCCTGCAAAATTGACATCTTTTTGCACAACTTGTGCCTCCTTACGAGATGGTAACTGAGGGGTGTTGTTGTATTTAGTTTCACTAAAATCTTCATTATCAACCTTGTAGCTTGGGGTGTGTGGTTTTTGAGGGATTGGTTGACTTTGTTTTTGCGGAGCTTTTTTTTGGGGATGTGTTATCGGTTTGTGCTTTTGTGGCTTTGGTTGTGGTGTTGGTTGCGGCTGTGGCTCTTGGGGGATTGGTTTTTCTTCCTCTTCTTTTATGTCTTCTATTATTGAATCAATTGAAATATTGACCACTATATCCTTTACCGGCTGTGGTGTAGGTGGTGGATTTTTTGCTTTTTGCCTGCTGTAAAAAATTATTAGTAAAGTCATTAAAATTACCGCTAAAGGGCTGCCGGTGGCAAATGATGTAAGGTATCTTTTGATGTAATCTTTATAAGTATAATGCAACACAGGTTAATTATAATAAAGATAACCACTACATATATAAAATTTTGCCCTAAAAAATTCTTTAACAAAAGTTTTTTTATTTACCTTAGTCTTTTTTGTAAAAAATTTTGCCATTTAAATTATTAGTATTGCAATACTTAATTTTTTATAAAAAATCCAAACATAACCCATAATTCAAATTCCAAAAGATTTTAGGACGAACCAAAGGAATTACCAACTTACAAAAATACAAGATTGCAAATTACAAAACCTGCCTTAAAAAAGGAGCGCAGCAAGCCACGCTCCGAAACAGCTTTTAAAGGAGGTATATAAGTTATATAACAAAAAAGGCTTGTTGTCAACAAACAAATACAAAAAAGAATTAATCACTAACAATAAACAGATTGTATAGATAAAACAATTGGTTACGATGTAAATATTTTTGGTTGCTAAGTTGGTTGATTATGTATAATTAGGTAAGACTATAGAAAAATAAAAAATTACTTGCAATTTGCAAAATATTAGTTAAAAATACTAGTCTATTGTTTAGCAAAATTGGCTACGGCTTGTGTTATGCTAATGCGTTTTGGTGGCATAATGCCAATAAAACACTATTATGAGTGCTTTTGTTTATAAAATATATGAAGGTTAAAAAGTATAAATTAAAAAATAAATCTGCTGCAAAAAAAAGGTTTAAATTTACCGCAAGTGGCAAGGTAAAAATTACTCAAGCAAACAAACAACACAACCTTCGTAAAAGATCTAACAGGCAAATTAGAGAGCACAGAGGCACAACAGTTGCTTGTGCTGGGGATGAAAAATTGATTAAAAAATACTTGCACAACTAATCAATACAAAATATATTAATGCTAATTTAATTTTTTATTATAACGATTTATGGCTAGAGTAAAAAGAGGGACTATGACAAGAAAAAGTCATTCCAATATCCTAAAACAAGCAAAAGGTTTTAGAGGTAGAGCAAAAAATTGTTTTAGAACCGCAGTTAGAAAGACCCAAAAAGCAATGCAATATGCTTACATTGGTCGTAAAATTAAAAAGAGAGACTTTAGAGGTATGTGGATTATAAGAATCAATGCCGCTGTAAGAGAGCATGGTCTTAAATATTCAACTTTTATGGCAGGCTTAAAAAAAGCTAATATTGAAATTGACAGAAAAAACCTTGCAAGAATCGCAGCTGAGGAACCTGCAGCTTTTGCAAGTATTGTTGAAAAAGTAAAATCTGTAGCCTAATTAACATTTTTATCTTAAAATTATTATGAGAACCTTTTACACAGAAAAGTTTGAAGCAGAACAAATTGCTCAAATTAAAGCAAAAAAAAATATACCTGACCTAAAACCGGGTGCTCAAGTAAAAATTGGTTACTCTATCGTTGAGGACCAAAATACAAGAACCCAATATTTTGAGGGCACTTGCATAGCGGTTAACAACAAGGGTATTGCAACATCAATTGTTGTTCGTAAACTGAGTGTTGGTAAATTTGGTATTGAAAGAACCTTTAAAATATACTCACCACTAGTTGCATCTATCGAAATTATAAGATACGGTATAGTAAGAAGAGCAAAACTTTACTACCTATCAAAAAGAATCGGTAAGTCTGCAAAACTACAGGAGGATTTTGCTTATCTTGCAAAAAAGAAGGACTAGTCTAATCTCTCCCTTAAAATCTTGTCGTAAAATCCATAAATGTATTTATGACATCTAAACATTAATAGTCATAAATACTTAATTTACCTTCTTGCATACTAATTAATTATTGAATCGGTTTTTTTTAAGTATGTCTTTTAGTCTAAGTTCATCTAAACTTGCATATGTTATAAAATCTTATATTGGCGATATTGAGTTTGCAAAAGATCTATGCAACTCATTTTGTTATCATTATTTAGGGGGGGGTTGTCTTTTTGTTTTGGTACCCAGTAGGGATGTAAATGCATTTAGTGACGCAACTAGAAATTTAAAGTGCAAAAATCCACAATCAAAAATTTTTGTTGTTGATGAGGAAAAAATACTGCAAAAACTTAACTACGACATTGAAGCTTTTTTGCAAATATCAGGTCACGAGCAGCAACAGGTTATAAAGTTATTATTTGCTCTTGGGTATGACGAATACGACTTTTATGTAACATTGGACTCAGATATGTTAATAATTAAAGATTTTAATGATGATTTATTTTTTAAAAAGTCTTTTTTTAAAGCAACTAAATTTAAAACGATATGTAAAAAAAGCAATCATTCAATTTTTGGGGATAGGGTTAATGACTTTTTAGCAAGAATATTTAATTTTAATAAGGATGAATTTAATAAATTCTATTATATTGATGCATATGGATTGTATAATGCAAAGGTGGTAAGAGAGCTTCATAGTAGCTTAAAAGCTATGCAGATATCTAATTTTATTGAAATGATAAAAATAGCTCCTGTAGAACTTGAGTGGTACGGTAAGTTTTATAGTTTAAAATATTCCAATAAACAGATTGTGCCAATTGAAAATTTTTGCAAAGGAATTTCTGGTTTTCATGGCTCCGATAAGTTTATAGATTACCAAAGCGATGCCGATATTGCAAATGCCTTTATTGATATTAAAAACTCGGGATTTGTGGCAACATATATTCATTATCACACAAACCATAGAGGTAAAACATTGATGCAAATTTTAAAAACTCCTTAATCTTGCTAGTAATACTAAGTTCAATTAAAAAAATAAATAGTCGTTTTGTATTTTGAACTCAATATTTAAAAAACCTTTATTAAACAACTATAGTGAAATATTTATTGCAAAGATTAGCCATTGCCTGATGCCTCATACAAGGGAAATAGATATTTGATTTGCTATAAATATTACCTTTAACCATGCCCTTGTCCTTGGCTAAAAAACCCAGGAATTGCCATGTCAAGCATAGATTGTTTAACATTAAGAGTTGGGCCAATGGCAAGTTCGTTAAATAACTGAGATCCTCCCGCAATTTTTACCATTGCTAACTTGTCAAAGTTGTCTAAAACGGACTTTAGGTCATCTAAATTACCATGAATTAATTCGTTAAACATATCCATTATAGACCTGTCGGTTAATATGCCGCCGTCCAGTGCGTTAAAAAAATCAGAAAAAGCTCTGTCCATACCTGACCCAGAAGCTGCGGTTGAAGAAGATTGCATTCTTTGATGTTGCGACATCATCTCGGCCGTCATTGCTGATTGCATTGCCATATCGCTTGCACTTGGTCCCCCAGCATCCGCCATATCTTAATTTAATAATATTTATCGTGAAAATCCATTTTTTAAATCACCCTCCTGAGTGTCGCCGCTACCAGAGCCCCTTTTAAAATTGCTACCGGGTTTTACCTTTCCACCCATTTTTGTGATATTAGAATTTTGCGATATTTGCAACTGATTTGATAAAATTGCCTGAATTAGCTTTTGAAAATTTTTATTTTGCACCCTGTTTTTTAAATCATCAATTGCACCTTCGCTCATGTTTGATATTTCGCCAAAGAGCTCGTAAAGTAGCTTCATGTTTTCTGGGTCTTGCCATTTTGAGTCTTGTAGGTCAAAATCTTCATTAAATAGCTCACTATCCGAAACCGCAACTAAATAATCCAAACCCTGCAAAACATCCTGTATCATTGTAGCAGATACTTCTTCTCCATTGGCTATTCTGCCTTGTATAGCATCAAGTATCAATGATTTAATGTTAAGAATCTGTCTTTGACCTTTGTCATTTTTTGCATCACTAGCAATTTCATTTTTTAGCTGAGTCATAAACTCAGCCGGCAATCTGCGATCATAACCGCTATCTTGATTTGCAAACTGCTCAGACTTTGTTTTTTGCAAATGTTTTTTGTATAATTCACGCAATGCATCCTCAAAGCTTGGTTGATTGTCATACTTTTGACTTTTGTAATCAAAGGACATAAAGCTTGAAAGTTAAAAATTACACCAAACTCAATTTAAAATTATAGTTAAAGAACCTTATTAAAACTTCTGGGTGCTAAAGAGTTTTTAAATTTTAATCATCAATATATTTCTATTTGATATAAGTATTTTATAAGCGAAACAGAGTTTAGTCAAGGTTTATTTTGCGATGCGGCTTGCGGCAAGTAATGCTAAGCTAGTTAATCAATAATACTTAGCATTACTACTTTATTAATGCATAGAGCCTGTTTGCTTTGTCTCTTTGTATCTCGTGGCTTACAATGCGTGCATCGCCGCCAAGAGCAAAATTTTTACCAAGCCATTTTTTGCAGTATTCAAAGTTTGGGTCAAAGCGTTCCCTCTGAGTATCTGGGTTAAAAATTCTAAAATAAGGTGCGGCATCGTATCCGCTGCCAAAAACCCATTGCCACGAAAAAGGATTTACCGCGGGGCAAGCATCAACTAAAGTATCCCAAAAGTACTCCTCACCAGCTCTCCAGTTAATCAACAGGTCCTTAACCAAAAAAGATGCACTTATCATACGCACTCTATTGTGCATTTGCCCGGTTGCATAAAGCTCTTTCATGCCTGCGTCTACAATTTCAAAGCCAGTTACGCCCTTTTGCCAAGCTTTTAAGTGCTCAAAGTTTTGTTCCCATCTAAAAGTCGCAAAGTTTTGCCTTAGTTCTTGGTTTTGTAGATGGTCGTTTGCAAAGGCAACATGGCAGGCAAATTCTCGCCAGCCAAGCTCCGCTAGGTATTGGTCGGATATTTTGTCGCTTTGCATAACCCTGTTAAAAACCTCTCTAACGCTCACAAATCCAAATCTAACATATGGTGATAAATTAGAGCAGCCCTTTATGTAAGTTAAGTTGCGATTTTCTTTGTAATCTTGAAGTTTGTTTTCAATAAAATCTTCAATCTTAGCATTTAACTCGGCATAGTCAAAGCTCCAGTAAGAGGCAAGATTTTTGTGCCAATTACCCTGATTAAACGGCAAGAGTTCAAGCGTGTCAAGGTTTTGATGGTTTTTAAGATTCTCGCCTTCAATGTGTGCGTGATTTATAGAGGCTTTATCAGGAGCCGCAATTGTATTGCCTATTGCATGTTGGCTTTTAAGGCAAGCCTTCCAAAATGGGGTAAAAACTTTAAAATCTTCGCCGCTACCAGTTTTAATCAAGCCGTATTCAAATAATGTTTGAGCTTTGTAGTTAAAGCATTCCAAATTTTTGCTTTGCCGAGCCTTTGCTAATGCTGCTTCAATTTTAACTCTGTGATGCTTTATATAGGGGCGGTTGTAAAAAATGGCGTCAAACCCATGTTGGATAAAAAGTTTGGATATTAAGGTATCAATGTCCAAATTAAAAATATAGAGTTCAATATCAAGCCTTGCCTTAAGCTCAGCCGCAAAAGCTTTAAGGCAATGATGTAAAAAAACCTTAGCTGCCCCGCCAAGCTCTCTGCCAGTGTAGTTAGATTGATAATTGTATATCACTGCAAGCTCGGCACCACTTTGTCCGCAAAGTTTTATAGCCTCGCTAAGGGCAGGATTGTCGCTAAGCCTTAGGTCGTCGCCAATTAAAACAAATGCTTTTTTAAACATAAACAACCTTATAAATAAATTAAATAAAAATTACAGACTATCTTTTTTCGTTTTTTGCAAGATTGCCCCGCCCAAGTTTAAACATTAAAAAGGATACTGAGCCAAGATTTACTCTTGGACTATATATCTTGCCGTCAATGCGGTAGGATAGTCCTAGGGGTCCGTCTCTTCTAAACAGTGACAAACCCTGAACAACAAGCCCTATTACCTTTGTATCGCTTGCTTTTTGAACTATGGAAGGAGTGTATTTTAAGTCCGCCCTTATGTCAAGATTTTGCATGTTTAAGTTGCCATTGATAAAAATGTTATGCAGATTGTTGCTAAGATTTATAGAGTTGATGTTTATTATGTGATCCTTAGCAAAAATGGGAACGCTTAAGTCTATCTTGCCACTGAGGTTTTCAAGCTCAGTGTCCTCAGCTTTAAAGCTAAGATTTTTAATGTTAAGATTTGCATCTAAGTAGCTACGATTTGTTTTGTTGCTGCTTACAATTAAGCCAGAACCCTTTATGTTGCCACTTCTTATGTTTTGCAGTCCAAGTGCTGCACCAAAATCTTTTAAGCTTGCAATTTCAAGGTTAAAATTGCCACCGTCTTCAAGCTTTTCTTTTGCATTGTAGGTTGCATTGATAATTTTGGACCTAAGTTTTAAGGAGTCAATACTGCGAATAATTTGATATTCAACTTCCTGATTATCCTCCTCTTTTGAACTTGCATTACCATAGCCATCAACAACATATGCTTGGCTTGTTTTAATATCAATGCTTAAAGCTTGTTTTGTGTCGTTAAATAAATTAAGCTCGTCAATTTGTAGATGCAGGTTTGGCATTTTAAAATTTGCAAAATTAAGTTCGGCTTTATTTACATCCTTAGTACTTCGGTTAAAAATGTTTGATATATCTTGGGTTGCGGATGTTAAATCAAGTCGCTCGCCCTTAATGTCAACAGAATGTTCCATTGTATTAAAACTAAGGCTAAATTTGTTAAGTTTTGTCGCAATGTCAAAATTAATGTAATCCATAATGTTTTGTTTGTTAAAAATCATTCTTGCAAAAGCAATGTTATTATTGTTTGATTGGGATTTTAGTATACCCCCTTTGTTTAGCCAGATATCAATTTTTTTGTAACCATTATCATCAATTGCCACGGTGCATTTTAGTTTAGCATTTTCTGTTTGTAAGTCATCAAGTAGCTTAAGGTTGTTAAAATTGCTTATTTGTAGATTTGCAAAATTGGCATCAATGTTAAAAGTTTTTGTGTTTGCTGGCTTAGTAATATTTAAATTGTAATCATTGCTCGCATTAAAAAAGGAGCTTACAAAAGGCTTGCTGCCAATTGCTGTAATTTTTAAATCCATGCCGCCAAAAATATCTTTATCTTTAAGGGGTAGGGCAAGAGATATTTGTAAGCCGCTAAGCTCGTTGTTCCAAATTTCATGTAAAAACCACGCCTCCTTTAGCTTAAACACTTGGGGCAAAGTTTGCAATTTACCAGCTAAATTAAGGCTAACATCTGTTTTTAAAGTAGCATGATTGATTGTGGTATTAAATAAATCTTTGTTGTCGTCATTCTTAATAATATCAAAGCCAGCAATCTTGCCGCTTGTAATGCTAATTGTTGTTTGCTCTGGGGTTGATAGGCTTGTGATTGTAGCATCATCTATGTCAAAATTGCCGATTGGCGTTTTTATGGTGCCAGAGGTGTTTTGGCAGTCAAACAAGAGCTTCATTGATTTTAACAATATTGAAGCAGATGGACTTAGGTCAAATTCAAAATCTAAATTAATTTTATTAAAATTGGCACTGGATATGATATCAAACACTACATCTGCAACCCTTTTTACAGAGCTTAAGGTAAAAAGTTTTGTTAATGCCTGCAGCTCGCTTTGCAAAACTGGCTTGGCGGAAGATGGCGATTCTTTAAAAATTTTAAAAGATGTGCCAAGGCAATGCTCGCAGCCTAAGTTGCTTAAACGAAACACTTTTTGTTTAATAATGTTGTTAAAGCTTAGCTCGGATATTATTTTTATATCACCATCAATTGGCAAGGTAGCTAGCAATACTGCCCCAAACTCTGTGCCTGTTATATTTATATTTTTTAGGTCAATTTGTTTTGTTGCATAATTTGGCTTAACAGTAAAGTTATCTGCAAAGATTTTGTAGTTAATGTTATAGTCGTTTGTGTTTTTTTTATACAATATATCTATATCCACGACGGCATTTTTAAGGCTATCATCTGCAAAAGATATGCTAAAGTGCGTTTTGCATTTAAATTTTAACAAGTCTTTATCGCATGCAATGTTAAGCTCGTTATTTTGCAAGGTGTAAATTGGGGATAGAATGTTAAATAGCCTGAGTGATACTTCGGGTTTGCTTTGTTCATCTAACTCTTGCGGGTGTTTGATTTTTTTGTTAATTTCAAAGCTTGCGGCAAGGCTAAGTTTTGGCAGGGCTGGCGTTGATGGGGATGGGTTGTTTGGTAAAATTTGGATATTTTGCACTTCAAGTCTTAGATTGCCGGGGAGGTTTTCAAGTTTATCCAAAATATCGCCAAAGATTATTTTTATTACATTGTTAATTTGCATGCTTTTTTCAAGTAGTGTTTGGTTTTTTTGCGGCGGTTCTACAATTGCAATGGACTCTATATTAATTAACTTATCCTGCTTAAAAATTGCAAAAAAAGATTGTTGTAGATTGACAGATAAATTTGCAATCTGCACATTGTCAAAATTAATTGACTTAATTTTTAGACTGTAGCCATCGTCTTGCTTAGTAAGAATAACTGCAGATGCCTTTGCCGCACCAGCAAATTGCAAAGATGTGCCAGTTATTGCCTTTAATGTTGCAGATGGATTGATTGCAAAGCAAACATATAAAGTAATGCAAGCTGATGTAAAAAATGTTAAGATTGCAACTAACATTTTTAAGGAGGCTGATAAGCTCTTTTTTAAAAAGTTAGTCATAAAATATTCATATCTATTAATTAATTAGCCTAAAAATTTTGCTCCCCCGCCAAGGTAGTAACTTTTTTTCAAAGAGGTCAGCAAAAGCCCCTTTGCTTTTAAAATGGATTGCCTAAGGTCAAAACCCTTTGCTATGTAAGCTGCAATGCCGCTAGCTAAGGCACAGCCTGTGCCTCTAACATCCATGCCACCAGTATCAATTCTTACAGACCTTAATTTAACTTTTGCATATTTGCAATTGTCTCCGTCTCTGTCTTCAAGTGTCATAAGAGTATCATCAACCCATTCTGGGTTGCTATCGTGCCCGCCTTTTATCAGCAAGTTTTGCACTCCGTTTTCTATGATGCTTTCTGCTCCAAAAAGCATATCAGTCTCTATAATATTTGGCGTGTACAAATAACATTCATGTAAAAGGAGCTCGCAAATTTCATTTATATTGTCTATATCGCTTAAAAACGCACCTGTGCTTGATATTAATGGCATGTCTACAATTGTTTTTAAACCTGTTTGCTTTACAAATTTTGCAATTACTTTTGCGTATTCAAGCCTTGGCACCATGCCAATTTTAATTGCCCCAATGTTTGCAATCTCTTTAAGTATTAGTGATAAGCTAGCTTCAAAAGACTCAAAGGATATGCCTTGCGTCTTCCTATATTCACTATTATTTTGCACGGTAAAACATGTTGGCACGCACAATGGGTGGCAACCTGCCTTTTGCACCATCATTGCATCTCTAACAAGCCCAGCTCCGCTAGTGGGGTCAATGCCGCCAATTAACAGAACAGCTTTTTTTTTGTCGTATTTTTCATTTGTAAGATTAATCCTTGCCCCATTATTTAAAACAGTTTTTGTAGTTTTTTTTGTTTTTAGAGATTTAACTTTAACCCCATCCTCCTTAATCCCCTTGGATTCTTGTTTTAGATTTGTAAGATTACTTTCTATCATAAAACTTTTAAAATCAATACTCTTTTAATGTTAAAATCGTCCTTTATTATTTTTTGTAATTTTAGCCTACCTTTGTATTTTTTTAGCTCCAGTAGTAATGTTGTATATATATCAAAACCTATTTCAAGATAAATCGTAGCATTTTTGCGACACAAGCTAGCAAAGGCGGCAAAAAATTGCCTGTAAAACAAAAGTCCGTCTTGGCGTGCAAAAAGAGCTAGGTGGCTTTCGTGCATTTTTACACTTTCGTCCATAACAAATTTATAACTTGGTTTTATATAAGGTGGGTTAGATAGTATTATATCATAATTTTTAAGATTTTGCAAGGCAATGCTAAAATCTTGCCGCATTATGCTTAGGTTGCTAATTTTGTGTATTTTGGCATTGAGCCTTGTGTTTTGTGTTGCTTTTTGGAGCCTGTCCACCGCCTTTGCTTTAATGGAGATGTTTTGCCTAGCGGCACCATGCATAACGCTTACAACAATTGCCCCGCTGCCGCTACCAAGCTCAAGCATGCTAAGTCTTTTAATCTGTTTTTGTTGCTTTATGTCTGCAATTACCGCTTTTGCCAAAACTTCAGTATCCGCCCTTGGTATTAAAACTGGTTTTTGTATAAAAAGTTCCAGATTGCAAAATTCCACCTTGCCAATAATATATTCCAAAGGGATGTTTGTTGCTAATTGCAAAATATCTTCCGCCTGTTGGTTTGTAATAGTCACCAGTCCATTATTTGCCAAGATATCGGTAAGTTTAAACCCGTATTTTTGGCAAAGTATTTTATGTGCCTCCCTTGTTTTTACCAAGCCTATTTGCCCTAAAATGTCTTGTAGTTTGTGGTTTTTCATCTTGCGTTTTTTTTACTAATTGTCTTGTTTTGTTTTTGCATTAGATTTTCAAAATCAGATTTGATGTTTTGAAAAAATTTGTAACCTAGCAAATCGTCATCGTAAATACCTTCGCTTACTTTGCACAAATGATAGTTATGGAGTATTTTAAGTGATTTTTTTTCGTTTTCACATTGTTTTTGCAACTCTTCTATTCTAATCTTTGCGGATATAATTTTTTTGTTTAACAATTGGGCATTTGCACTCTCGAGATTTGCAATAAGCTGCAAGGCTTGCTTTGAAGCAATATCTCGCAAGTTTTTATCTTTGTTGAATAATTCTTGACACTGATTTTTAAAATCTCGTGCCCTTATACCAAATACTATTTTATTAATCATGTCCGCTTCAGTTGAATAAGTAAATTTTTTATCCCTTTCGTCAATTTCCGAAATAAGGTTATTCTTTATTGCGTCAGTATGAATTTTATAGTTCATTTTTGACAGCTCGCGATAAATGTTCCAATTTTCAACTTCATTATTTCTTAATGCTTCATCTTTTTTTAATTTCTGAAACTCTGTAATTAAATAGAGCTTAAACTCAGGACTGAGCCATGTTGCAAATTCTAAGGCTATATCAACATGGGCATAAGTCCCGCCATTATAACGACCAGCTTTACTTGTCATGCCTATTGCATTTGTGGTTTTTATCCATTTTGTTGGACTTAAAATAAAACGATTTGAGCCAGCTTCGTTTTTAAAGGTATCGAATTCGATGACATTAAAATCTTTGTTGTTTAACCTTCCCATAAACCGATAAACTCTATAGTGTTTTTATTACGCATCCAGTTATTTATAATCATCTTAGAGCTTTGTTCGTCAGGCACGAAGTCGCTAATACATAAATAATCTGCGTTGTTGCGAATGGTTTTTTTTATTTCTAAGCCATTCACTTTAATCTTGGTGATATTACTCATAATAATACAAAAAAATCATAAAAAATTTATGCAACATCCAATTTTATAAACAAACTTTGTATCAAATGTTAATGACTTTGGTAATAAAAACAAATAATTTTAATACAAATCTAAAATGTGCTGTTTTTTAAAGTCAATTGGCTCGTTTGTGCTGGTTGAGTAGATAACTATGCCATCAGAGTCCTCAGCTCTTGAGGTAATAAGATGTTTTGTGATTTTGAGGTTTTGCTCCTCCAGAGTCAGCTCTTGGGCAAGGTTTAAAATCCATAAATCCATCTGGCTAAATGCCATAGCGGCACTAAGTGATATTAATGGTAATTTTGTTGCCAAATTTGCATCCGCTTGCATTGCAGATATTTTGAGCTCAAGATAGTCCTCAAGATTAAAGTAGTAGACAATTGGATAGGTCATCTCTGGCTGGTTTGCAAGGTTTGCAAGGCGGGCAATGTTTTGCCATGTTGTTTTATTGCCTTGCAATGTGTAAGTGGCAGGTTTGTAAATGCAATTGCTAAATGGCTTAGGTTTTGCATTGAGTATTTTTGATGTATCATTTAAGGCAAATTCAGCAAACCTTTTTGCGTCAAGCCAAAGGTTTGTAAGGGTTTTTGCCGTGCCTTTGTATATTGTGCCGCCGTCAATAAATAGTCTACCCCTGCTTTGATAGCTTTTGTTGCAGGTAAGATGGTTAATTTTTTTACTAAAAAGCTCAAGTCCATCTAAGGCGTTAAGTCCTGCCAAAAAATGTAAAAAACTTTGTTTTAATTCTTGGTTTAATGATTTAACAAAAACAATATCGCCTTGTTCAAAGGTAATGTTGTTAAGGTTAGTGCCGTTAATTTTAATAGTAAAGGCTTTATCAGATTGCTTGCCGCAAGCATGACAAAGCCTAAGAGTCATATTGTGTGTAAATACTATTCCTCAACTTCAATTATGTCCTCAGCATCTGGTCCAACAATTTGGTCGTCGGATGCGTCAAGTAGCTTTTGTCTAACAGCTTTTTCAATTTTGTCAAACAGAGCTTTATCCTTTTTAAAGAGACTTCTTACATTGTCCTTACCCTGCCCAAGTTTTACACCTTCGTGTGAGTACCAACTGCCGGCTTTTTCAATAATGTTAAATTTTGCCGCAAGGTCAATAATCTCGCTCTCACGGGATATGCCCTCACCAAAGACAATTTCAAGAATCGCACTTTTAAACGGAGGAGCAACCTTGTTTTTAACAACTTTAAATCTTGTCATGGTTCCTGTTTCCTCATCGCCTTTTTTAATTGTTTGAACCTTACGCACCTCAACACGCACGGATGCGTAGAATTTTAGAGCATTACCACCTGTTGTTGTCTCGGTAGGTCCATATGATGCACCATAGCCTTGGTTAATTTTTTGTCTTAACTGATTGATAAACACAATTGTAGTGTTGGACCTAGATGCATTACCAGTAAGCTTACGCAGTGCTTTACTCATAAGCCTTGCCTGCAGCCCCATTTGTTGCTTTTCCATCTCGCCCTCAATCTCCTCTTTTGGCACAAGAGCGGCAACGGAGTCCACAATAATCAAGTCGATAGCACCAGACCTAACAAGGTAGTCTGCAATTTCAAGTGCTTGCTCACCGTAGTCAGGCTGGGATACTAATAGGTCGTCAATATCAACCCCAAGATTTTTTGCGTAGGATGGGTCAAATGCGTGCTCTGCGTCAATAAAAGCACACTTACCACCCATTTTTTGCACCTCGGCAATACAGTGTATTGCAAGAGTTGTTTTACCTGAGGACTCGTGACCGTAAATTTCAATCACTCTACCTATAGGAAAGCCACCGCCTAAAGCTTTGTCAATACTAGCTGAGCCGCTTGAAAAGCGTTTTACAGCATCAGCCTCGCCAGACATTGCCATAATTGAGCCCTTACCAAAGGCTTTTTCAATAGCTTGCAGAGCGGACTCCAAAGCTTTTTTTTTGTTTTCATCCATTTTTGAAGACATCTTTACAATATATAAACTACTTATTTTTACCCTAAGCTAAATAATATAACTGCTTTTAATTGACAGCCACAAAAAAATAGCATAGAATAAATTTGTATAGCAAACTTTTTACAAAGCAAGAAATAAGTTTGTAATAAATTTAGTAAAAATATTCAACAAAAATTGTTAGTTATTGCTTTTAATGCAGTGGTTATATAATAAGGTAGGAAACACTTTTGGAACAAATAAAAAACAAACAAAGCAAACAAATGTAAAAAAAATACCCAAAGATGAGTTTGGCGAAGCATTGCTTAGTCCTGATTTGGAATATAAAATCCTTTTAAGTAATTTTATTGACGAGTTAAATCTGGAAGTAAGGATAGACAAAGGTTATCTAGACCAAGGTATAAAACGCAACGATAGATATGCCATTAAGATTAATGGCGATATTTTAAAATTTATTGACCAAGGCGTAGTGCAGCTAGATACAATTAAATCTCTTAACGAAAGATATAATGGACAGAATTTGCGTGATTACTTACAAGATAGAGACTTTCACAAAATACAATATGATGTAATAGGTTGTTATCAGGATCCAAATAACAACTCTATTTTTAATATTGATGCTAATGTCAATGGCAATAATACATCATCTTTGTTTGCATTGGACACTGGTGAGGCAAATTATGGTAAGCCCGTTGATTTTTTTAGACATGCATTTTTTTATCCGCATCAAATCGGCAAAACAATCAGGCCTAATGACTCACATCAAGCAGATAATCAGATTGACATACTGGAAAGTAATTTTGCTGACCTTGCTAAGCCAATAGTTGGACCAATTAATAAAGGTGGTAAAGTTGGTAAAAACAACTCCGGATCCCATTGGCAAACTTATTACAAGGATGGCAGTGATGCTGTTGGTAGATATAAAGTTATAGATACATTTTTGCCACATCTTCAATTAAGCAACGCAACAAACATTGTAGGATTTCAACAGCCTGCAGGCAATGGCAAGTCATGCTCGGTTTTTTCCGTCATAAATGCCTCTTTGTTTTTAAACAGAGTTAATGCAAGCGAGATAGCCGGCTTAAATTACCATTGGCTTGATGAATTTGATGTTAATATTAGAGGTGGCAAAAGGAGTGGCGATATTAATTCCGTTCATCAATCTAGATTAAAAGCTTTATCTATGCTGCAAAATCTTGGTGATAAAATTTTAGTTACTGGATTAATAAAAAAAGCTAAGTCTAAAGGATGGGATGTAGGTGAGCTTGAAGCTATAAATCAAAGAATAGATATATCAAGTAAAGATAGATTGGTGAACGGCGGAGATTTGCAAGCGATGTTTAAAATGCATATTTTGCTTGAATATGGATACGATGTATCAAAACACATTTATACAAATGCTGCACAAGAGCAAAAAAAAGAAGAGGAAAAGGCTCCCCTAAGACCAAACACTGTAACCAATGAATTGACGGCGGAGGAAATAAAAAAAGCTCAAGCTGCGGCAAGTGATTTGGAAGAAGATTCCCCAATAAAAATTATTAAGTCAAGAACGAGGAATGTAAGAGAAGGAGAAACATTAGATAGCTACCTAGGAGTGAACAAAGGGAGTAAATCAAGAAATATATTTGATTTTGATCCAAATGAGCAGGACGAAGATAATCTTACAGCTAAATTTGCAACCTTAGAAAGTGAAGCATCCAAATCAACAGCGAAAGATAAAAAAGAAATACAAATCTCTCCACTCGGTCCATTTAAAGCGTATGTTAATATGGATACTAACGAAGAAGCAGAGGAGATGCAAATACAACCAATCGGTCCATTTAAAGCGGATGTTAGTATGGAAGCTAACGATGAAACGGATGGGTTTTACAATCCTTTGGAGGCACCTAAGGGCGAGGAACAAGGGCGGGAGGAAGAGTCTGAAATGCAAGAAGAGGCAGGAGGCGAGGCGAAGGCAATTGATGCAATATCAATAAAAGGAGATAAGTATGGCAAGGTTGAAAATGCCTACCAAGCACAAGAAGATACCGAATGGAACGAGGAAGAAAAAGAAGAGGAGAAAAAGGATGCGGAAAAAGATGCAAAAGAAGATGCAGAAGAAGATGCAGAAGAAGATAAAAACACTGATGAAAATAAAAATGAAGATAACAAGGCGGAAGATAAAGAAACAACAGAAGACAAAGAGGACGATGCCAAGAAGGCCGCTGATGCAAGCGACGAACAGGCAAAAACATTAAAAACTGCAAAGCTAAAACTTATTGATGGCTGCTCAAGCGGCAAAGATGCAAAACAAAACCTAGCTAATCTTTGTCTTGTTGCAGGACATAACCTACAGGAGGAAGATTTTGAAAACCTGAAGGCATTTGAAGAAATCAAAGCTACAATTGCAGAGTTTAAAAAGTTAGAGAATCTTGTTAAGCAAAAACAAGCATTGCAAGCAAAGCCAATTGACAAACAAAGTGAGGAGGAAAAAAAAGAAACTGAAACTCTGCAAGCAAAAATTACAGAGCTTGAAGCAAAACACGCTGATTACAAAACCTACCTTGATTTAAAGCAAAAATTAAAAGACTTAAAACATAAAATACTTACCCCTAAAGACGCAGAGGAGAAGAGTAAATTAGAGCTGCAAATTACAGAGATTAAAAGCAAAGAGCATTTTAAAAAATATAATGAATTCAATAAATACACCCAAGCTAAGGCAAAATTGAATATGTTAATGAGTCAAAAGCCAAGTGACGAAATGGAAAAAATGTTTCTAATGATGCAAGCTCAGGAAAGTAAAAACCAAAGATATTTCCAAAAATACGACAAAGCAGAGAGGATGCTTTTTGCAAAACAAACTATTTGTTCCATTTTTAACAAGTATTGCAGCCAAGTACAGGATGGCGAGGATGATATTGCAGATTTTACATCAAAATACAAGGCAAAAATTTTGGCAGATACGCAAAACGACAAGAGTACTGCATATCTTGACTTGTTTAAAATTGCTTGCTTGCAAGATGGCACGGAGCCTAACGACGATACATTTAAAATACAGGCAGATGGAATTAAAGACCTGGAGAGTAACAACTTTGCATATAACTTAATTTACAATAATGGCAAAAGCACGCTTGACGGCTTGTTATTTAAAAAAGATTTGCAATCTTTGCAAAGCCCGCAACTTAAAGATGAGGCAAAAACATTTTACCATAACATCAAGAGCGATGAAGTTAGCCAAGCTAGGGCAGCAAGATCTTTTTATGGTGCCATATCAACCGCGGCAAGCTTTACGCAAAGCTTTAGCGAAACTTTAAGCTCAATGAGCGATGATGAGAAAACTTTTAAAGAAGATATTAGGTTTATGGGTCTAGAAGTCCCTCAAATTAAGCCAACATTATCTTATTTTACCAAGAATGCAATACTAGACGCCGCAATAGCCAAAGATGACATTGAAACCACCAAAGAGAATATTAAAAAATTACTTATAAGCTGTAACTACAAAATAGAATATATTGATAATATATTAAATGCCAAGGATGATGCTGAAAAAAATCGTATTATTGAAGAGCTTGAACAGAGTTTAGAACTAAAGCCTGAGGTTGTACAGGAAATTTGCAAAGCTCATGAAGCACAAACCGTAGTAGATGATGCATTTTTGCAATATAACATTAAGGGTTTTGAAATTAATCCATATGCAAAAAATATTTTAAAGGATAAAAACCTTGCAGAAAAATACCTCAGCCATACCCTAACAATGTTTGACTGCTTAGGGCTAACAAAAGACAAGAGCTTGATGGATAGCAGTATTAAATCTCACAAACTGCAATCCTATTTGTTGTACGCATCTTTTGCGATACTTTCTATTTTAATGCTATTTGGGCACGCCGAAGGTTTTACCCCACTTACAATCCAGCTTGTAATATGTGCCTTAATTTTGGCTGCAATGTTTTTTGCACTTTATAAGTTTTTACAATCTCGCTTTAAAATAGTAAAAGACAAGCCTGAACGGTATGCATTTATTGTATTTGCTGGGTGGGGTATTTTTGCATGGCAAATTTGGCAATCCTTTAGAGAAATTGGTAATACAGATGAGTTTGAAAAGAATAAAGAGGAGTTTGAAAAGACTGACCCAGTTAAGGCAATCCGGTTTTTTAGCCAGCAAGATACAATTATAGCAATACTTGCAATTTTGTTAATTGTAAGTATTGCAATGTCTTTATATTTTATAATAAAAGATAGGAGTAATCTTAGCGTTAAGGAAAATGTATTAAAGAATTCTTGGTCAGGGGTAATTGGTGTATTGGTGTTTGTACCTCTTATTATTGCGGTAAGCATCAACCCTGCTTTTTTTGCAGCTGGGGCGGCAATTGCCTTGGCACTTGGTGCGATATGCTTTGCTATTTATAAGTATTACCGCAAGCAAGCATTAAAAAAGCAAATTGCAGATTTTTTACAAAAGTTAAAAAAAAGCATAACAGATAGCGAAAAGCAGATAGATTTTACCATTCAAAACACCTTAAGCGATATTGGCTTGACTAACAACCAAGCTTTTATGATTGAAAATAATTTAGGTGCAAGGCAAAAGGTAACAATTTTTGACCAAAAAGATTCTTCCTTGCAGATTAAGGACGGCGATATTAAGCACGGCCTGCTTTGCATTTTGCAGATATACAAATCAGCAGGCATGAAGTATGCAAAGAACAATCAAAATACATTAAATAGCGAAGATGAAGACGCAAACGGCGGCAACTTTAATCTTGACCTTAGTATATCCGCTAACTTTAATACTAAGGACGAAACAAAAGATGTGTTAATTGAAGAATTATGTGAAAAAGCTTTTGGCGACAAACACTACATCACAAACCTTTTGCAGCAAACAAGATTAATGTGCCAGGCTACCCCAAATGGTCGTTTTGAATCTGCAATCTCTCTTTTAACAAACGCCGACAATGAGCACTTGCTTAACAACAACATCTATGCAAATTTGCACACTATATCTCTTGTTAGTAGGCTTGCTGATGCTATTTTAAGCGGTAATAAGGAATATTCATACTCTCTAAATGACCTATTTGAACCCTATTACAATGCCGATGCCGCAACAAAGGCTCAAAAAGACAATTCAAGTTTGATAGATAAAGTATTTGGCAGTAAGATTACTAGGTATAATATTACAATTATCAAGGTTTTATTTGTTGCAAGCCTTGCAATTGGCGGTGCAAGTATAATGGGATTTTTACCAAGTGAAGTTGGTTGGACCTGCCTTGCCTTGTTGATATTTTGCCTTTTAGCAATTATTGCCATGTCTTTTTACAGGCTGGCAACAACAAATGAGGCAAAAGTTGCAACAACAAAGGCATTTTACAATATAACAACAAAAATAAAAGAAACCGATTTCCAAGATTTAAACATTGCAAAGTTTGATAATATAGTAGAAAAAGACGCCGTGGAAGAAGCTAAAAAAGAACAAAAGGAAAGAGATAAAGAAGAAAGACAGGAGATAAGTGGCGAAGATGACGATGAAGATGACGAAGATGAGGATAATAAGAGTAAGAAAAATTCTAAAAGTCACAATCATGCTAGTAAAGCTTACATAGACAGTACATCAAACAACCTCAGTGGAGAGGTTGTAAAAATACCAAAAGTAGGCAATAAAAACTCTCGTAACATAGATAATATTGATACAGATATTGATAGTGAAGAGGATAATGAAGAATCTGGTAGCGACGAAGATAATAACAATAACGATAGCGACGAAAGAAACAAGGCTAAAGACGATGAAATTAATGCAAAAGATGATAGAGAGAGATTTTACAAGGAGCAAGAAGAGGAAAAGCGCAAAGAGCAGGAACAAGAGCAGCGAAAGCTAGTAAGTGATGCATTAAATAAGCAGTATCAAGCTAAGATTGCTGCCAAAATAAGTAGTGACTTGCAGCATGTGGCACAAAATGTCAACGCTAACATTTTGCAAAGCAACGCTAATACAGACAAAGAGCTTAAGTCTTTTGCATCACTGGAAGGTGGTGATAAAGGTTATGGCAGTGCCTTTGGCGGGCTTGCAAGCTTTATGCAGGAGAACTCGGACGGTATACGGCAAAGCCTTGCATTAAGTAAAAATTTAATGGACGAAACCGCAATAGAAAAAGCTGCCAAAAAAGAGATTGTGGACTCGGCGGTTCATGTGGCAGGGCACAAGCCAAATCGCCAAGTTGACCTATTGGATGATGCTGATGCTGAAGAGATAATCAGCGACCTTAACGATAAATTGCAAAAGGTTGATGGCTTAAACATTGAAGAACAAGAAATTTTACAAAATGCAATGGAGATACTTGAACTTTTAAGTCCAGACAATCCACTGTTTAAAGATCTTGCAAAAAGCATAAACGATGCGATTGCAGAAAAATTTGGCGATAAAACAAACTCTCTTGCAAGGCAAAACGACATTGATAAACCTTCCTCCAGACTATTAGGTTAATAACAAACTACGCAGCTAAGGCAAAGAGTTTTGTGTATATTTACAACCTCAATTAAATGAGAATTGACATTGTTTATTGTTAAATGCCAAATACATAAATATATTTAAAAAATACTTGCAAAACAAAAATAGCTACTTGATAATATAATGCATTAAGTTGAGTATTTTGTATTGTTAAATATCTATATGGCTAGTAAAAAAGCTGGTGGTAGTACTAGAAACGGCAGAGATTCCGAGGCAAAAAGGCTTGGTATTAAGCTTTTTGGAGGTCAAAAAGTAAGTATTGGTGGTATTATAGTTAGACAAAGAGGCACAAAGTGGAAAAACGACCCTCAGACAACATTTTTAGGCAAGGATTACACAATTCACGCTAAAGTTGATGGCGTTGTTACATTTGGCAAAGGTCTTGGTGATAGAACAATTGTTGGTGTTTTACCTCTTGAAGCGTAGATTTGACTAATTAACAGGTTTTTCATCTGCGTTGCATTTTTCAATTTTTTTATTATTGCTTAAATTATTATGGCTTATAGTGCAAAAGTTGTTGATGCTGTTGATAGTATCTTGCAAAATGCAACATCAAATAATCCAGGTAATGTTGGGTCTTTTGATAAATCGGACAAAACAATAGGCACTGGTCTTGTTGGTGCACCTGCATGTGGGGATGTAATGAAGCTTCAAATTAAAGTTGGCACAGATGGCACCATTGAGGATGTAAAGTTTAAAACATTTGGCTGCGGCTCTGCTATTGCATCTTCAAATTATGCATGCGACCTAATCAAAGGCAAGCATCTTGATTACGCTACACAGATTACAAACGAACAAATATCCCAATCTTTATCACTTCCTCCGGTAAAAAGGCATTGCTCCTTACTTGCGGAAGATGCAATTAAAGCAGCAATTGAGGATTACAAAAGCAAGCAAAAATCTAATTAATAAAAAATCCTTCATTTTAGTTTTGGTAAAAAGCATTATAGCATATTGCTTTTGGCTTAATTATGCAAACCAACTGTTGCCATTAGGCTAAATCTTTATGTTTATACTTGATATCAATGTTTAACTTTGATTGATATATTTTTTATTTTTTTTATTGACATATCTAAAACAATGTCTTAAAATCTATGTGTGGCTGGCAATTTTTGCCAAAGCTATGTTTAACAAAATCAGTGGGGGCTTAGCTCAATTGGTAGAGCAACTGCTTTGCAAGCAGTAGGTTAGGGGTTCGAGTCCCCTAGCCTCCACCACTGAAGTTTAAAATCAAAAAAAAAGAGCTCTTAAGCATTTTAAATGATATGACAAATTTTAAAAGCTTTATTGACTCTTTTAAAAAGCAAATTTCTATTGCCGATGTAATATCCAAGCATACTCAGCTAAAAAAACGCAATGGGGGCAAGTATATTGGCAAATGCCCTTTGCACAAGGATGACACACCATCTTTTACCGTAGACGATGTAAATGGTGTTTTTTATTGTTTTGGCTGCCTTAAGGGCGGCGATGTAATAAAATTTACCGAAGAGCTCTACGGTTTAAGCTTTAACGATGCTTTGCAAAGCCTTGCGGGGCAGTATTCCATTACCTTGCCAAGCTTTTCGCGGCAGGATGGCGAGGCTGCAGCCCAGCAAAAAAGCAAGGAGACAATAGCTTTGCAAACTCTTAAGCAAGCCTGTAAAATTGCAAATAAAGTGCTGCATCAAAGCCTTATTGGCAAGGAGGCAATGACCTATTTAACCAAGCAAAGAGGCTTTAGCGAGGCAATTGTTAACGAATTTGCCTTTGGGCTTGTAAGCGATGGCTTTGAAAGTGCAGCAAAACAAGAGGGCATCACTCAAAGCGAGCTAAATCTTGCTGGAATATACATGGAAAATTACAACAGATTTAGTGGCAGGATAATTGTGCCTATACACAATAAAAATGCCGAGATAGTTGGGTTTGGGGGGCGTATTTATGGCAACAATCCTGCGGCAAAGCAAACGGCAAAATATATCAACTCGCCCGAGACGGTGGTTTTTAAAAAAAACGAGGTTCTTTTTAACTATCACAGAGTTCGTCTGCAAAAAGCCTCTTTTATTATAGTTGTGGAAGGCTATTTTGATGTTATTAAACTTTGGCAGCACGGCATTAAAAACGCCGTTGCCCCAATGGGCACAAACATCACAGAAGACCATCTTGCAACCTTGTTTAAAAGCAGTAAAGATTTAATTTTTTGTTTTGACGGCGACAATGCAGGCATAGCAGCATCCCTCAGGGCAATGAAGATGTGTTTTAAGTTTTTAACTAGCGACACATCCTGCAAGTTTATGACCTTACCATCTGGGGTAAAAGACCCAGACGAAATGCTTGACCAATATGGTAAAGAGGGTTTTTTGGCATTGTTTTCAAAATCCGCAAACTCTCGCACTGGCTGCGTTGTGGACATAAAGCAAGCGTTTTTTTATGCCATAACACAGGGGCTTGATTTAAAAAACGCCGACCATCGCACAAGGGTTCAAAACGAAATCAAGCTAAATGTTATATCGCAAATTAAAGATCCACTCTTGGCAAAAAATTATCATGACTTTTTTAAGTTTGAGCTTGATAGGATAAAATTTACCAAAGCGGACGATGTGCAAAAAGAAATCTACGGCTCCCAAAGTAAAAACAAGGCCCAAGATGCAATGCTTACAAAATTTGCTCTTGGCGGGGGCAAGATAGTAACTCAAGGCGAGAAGGCAATTAGAGCCCACAGAACAACTTCGTCGCAGGTGCAGGCTTGCCAAAACAAGATACTCTCCGCCCTTGTAAGTAATGCAAAACTTTTGTTTAGTCATAAAGATGATGTGTTAGAGTATATTAACATAGATATACTGGAGCAAGATGCAGAACAAATCTATCAAGAAATAATATCGCAGATTGAAGAATCGTCAATAAAAAATCTAAATCCAGATGATGTATTTAGCTTGATAACTACAAAATTTTACAAGCTTTTTAATCATGATCTTATCTGCAAAACAAAGGATGATTTTATTAAAACCTTGCAAAGATTGCAAATTGGTCTGGCAATTATCACTGCAGAGGCAAAGATTGCACATCTAAAACAAAATCTTGAAGCACAAGATACATCCTTAACCGAGCTGGCAGCTTTAATTGCCGATGTAACAGAGCTTAAGCTCAGTCTTAGCAAGATATAGCAATTTACAAACAGCACCGTTACCAATCTAAAAATAAGCCACACTAAATCTCTATTAGTCTAATTGCCATGCCACAAATGTTAAGTAAGTATTTGTGTAGTAGGGGGTATCTCTGGCTATTTTGGCAGATATTTGGGATTGTGTTAAGACTTTTAAAAGAAGACAAAATATATTGATCATTTATACATAGCCTATTTTTTTTACATTAAACAAGGTAATATATTTGGTTAGTTATGCTACTTTAGGTAGCGATGTTATTTGTGATTTGTTTTTTTAGGCTTTTTGGATTGCTGACTATTGTTTTTATTTTTATTTGTTGTAACGGATGCTCTAGCTTGTTCGGCAGCATTTGTTTTGCCACCATTTGATGGCTTGGTATTACTTGAAAGACTTGCATTTTGTGGCAATGGTTTATTAACTTCTGGCTTGCTGGATGTATCTTGAGCTTGAGCGTCACTAAGATTTTGTATATTGCTTTTTTGACCACCATTAAAAAGCATGCTAGCCTTTAAAGTTGCAAAGGCTATGTCAAGCTGGTAGTCATTTTTTATTGCATTAATTAAATCTGCTGCACTATTATTGTGGTGTTCTAAGTTGTTATTGACTGTATCATCCTTGTCTTTTGCCATTTCACTGCCGTGCTCTTTTTGTTGCTGCAAACTTGACTCGCCTGATGTTAAATCTTTGGCTTTGTCTTTAATTTCGGTTTCGGCTATGGTTTTGATTGATAGATATTGAGTTTTTTGCTTTTCTTGCTCTGGATTTAATGTGCCGGATGTATCTTGCTTTTGCTCCACTAAAACATCTGGATATATGCCAATATCGTGCACTGCATAGCCCTTTGGTGTGTAATATTTTGCAGTTGTAAGCCTTACCGCGCCAAGCTCACCATCTTCAATTGGTACTATGGACTGCACCGAGCCTTTGCCAAATGTTTTGGCGCCTAAGATAATTCCCCTTGAATTATCCTTAATTGCTGCCGTAAAAATCTCCGATGCCGATGCGCTGCCCTCATTAACCATAACAAGCAATGGTATTTTGTAGCTAACCTCCCCCTTGCCAGAAGAGCTGTATACATAACCATCTGCAATTTCCTTTATAACTGGTAAGCTGCCTTGGGGTATATTGTATCTTTCAAAGGCAGATTCTTGAATGTTAAAATATTCTTTACTTCTGCCCTTTACCTTAACTATTGTTTCGCCCCTATCCAAAAAGATGTTTGCAAGCAAGATTGCCTGTTCAAGCTCGCCGCCCGGGTTGTTTCTAAGGTCTATAATCATTGCCTTTGTTTTATTGAGGTGGCTTGCAATAATTTGTTGGCACTGCTCAAATGTCGTGTCAATAAAAGAGCTGATTCTTATGTAAAGCACATTGCCATAATCAAAAAATTTAAACTTAACGGGCTTGGCTTCAATTATATCCCTTACAACTTTGATGTTTAAAAACTCGTTTTGCCCCTCTCGTGCAATTTGCAAGCTCACTGGCGAGCCAGGCTCTCCGCGTAGCAACTTAACAATCTCATTGATGTTTTTGTTTGCAACGCTAACTTTATCAATTTTTACTATATAATCACCAGACTTAATGCCAGCCCTAAAACCAGGGCTATCATCAATTGGCGATATTACTTTTACAAGTTCTCTGTCCTTGATAATTTCAACTCCTATACCTGCAAACTTACCAGCAAGATTGGATTTAATGTTGACAAGTTCATCTTTGTTAAGGTAGCCAGAGTTTGCATCAAGACCCATAAGTAAGCCTTTTGCAGAATATTCTGTTATTTTTGCATCGTCCAAAATGCCGGCATATCCAGCTCTTGTTATATCAATAATTTTAGCAAGTTTCTGAAATATCTTTACACTCTCGCTGTCAAGCCCGTATTTTGCAAGAACCTCCTCCTCACTAAGCGGCTTACTTTGTTGTTTGGTATCGGGGTTGTTTGCATAGTTCACCTCAAGGCTTTTTGCCCCATCAACCACAGCCTCCCCAGCAAGGCACCTAAATGGCAAGGTAATATAAATTGCTATAAGAATGCAAAAGCTTGCTTTTGTGGTAATTTTACTCATGATTTTTGCCTTGTTGCCCACTAACATAATCTTTAAAAATAATATAAATACCTTTGTTGACATGGTTGTATTTAACCTTAAAACTGCCAAAACCTTTAATTTGCAAAATTGTTTTATAGCTTTGTGTTAAATTGCCTAAATTACCTTGCTCTATTTGGTTTTTAAACTCAGTTACAATTGCAAGTTTAATTTCTTCTACAACAAAGTTTGCCATCTTGTTTATCA
>VFQT010001646.1_pt1 | contig 26027 bp, 20 predicted proteins | sample 3512381 | NCBI WGS metagenome assembly VFQT01 (sample SAMN10412376, study PRJNA504923) | tailings metagenome | isolation source: Relicate 2 Philex TSF3 active mining site | place: Philippines: Tuba, Benguet | collected 2017-08-29
AGGCCAGACGGCGACTGAAGATTTGCGGCAGGCTGGTGACTTTTGACGATGTGCTCCTGACCCCGTTGCCCTGCAATTGCTGCTTTTGGCCGTCGCAATCAGGGTGACAGCACATCCTTCAAATAGGAGAACGGATTGAAACTCTGTGACGAGCCGAGTGCAGTGGCGAGGAAAAAGACGGTACCCAGGATCGGGTCTGTCCAGATATTGCTGAATGCTCCGGCATTAAAGGCCTGAATCATTTCGCGGCAGGTGCTGACTGTTTGAGTCAATTTTTCATCTGCGGGCTGTTGTCTTTCTGCAAAAGGGTGTGGCTGGACCATTTGGTCAAGGGCGGTAAGGCAACGACTGCGAAACAGACTGCTGGAGGATCGCAGCATGAAAGCAAGAGCCACAGCGCATGCAGCCGGCAGGCCTGCGACCAGCAGGATCGTGTTGGAGCTGGCAGCCCACGATTCGAAAATCGGCAGTCGACAAAGTGCGTACAGCACAAACAGGAGTGCCGGGGTCTTCAGCGAATGGTTGATGGCAAATGAGGTGCTTTGCTGGATGAACTGACAGGCTTCGACGAAGTGCACTGCGCGACAACGATGTTTGGTCCTGCCACGAGGTGCTGATCGCCCCTCTAATTCAGAATTAAGTTTGTTCGTCATTTTCGCGATCAGATTTCGCAATAGTCCAACCTGAATCAACCCAGTGATTGAGGCATTGATGGCGAGCAGCAGCCCGAGAGTGACGAAGAAGACCACTGAAGCCTGAAGCAAGGCAGCTCGGGCCGGTGGCAGGGGGAGCAGACCCCAGTTGATGAGCTGATTCCAGTTGGGGTGCCATTGTATACAGGCGAACAACAGCAGCAACACCCATGTTGCAATTCGGACTCCCGCCTGCATTTGGTCGTCGACTGACGGTTCTGCTCGCGACATCTTTTCTTTGGGCTTGGTGTTTGATTTTGTTAGCTGAAGAAAATAAACACGACTTGTTTTTGCAACGTTTCCAGGTGGCAACCATGGGACGCTGGGTACGGCTATCCTGCATTGCTCATACTGCATCGGAGTGCGCCAGGTCGACCAAAGCCAAATATTCAGGCAAAGGCAGACACCAATTAAGCCTGCCAGAACAGGCCATGCACTGATTCCAGAGGTCAGAGCGGCAGGTTCCATCACCAGAGGAATACCGACGACAAAATCGATGGCTGCGAGGGGAAATGTTGCAAGTGCGAAAACAAAGAACCAAAGTCGGAAGTGTCGCCACTCGTTCGCACGGTCGGTGGGATTTTGAGTGCTGCATCCGAAGAATGACATGCAGCGCTGTTCAAACGCTGAAATCCATGAGGAAATCGGCGGAATGCTGGACAGGATGACATGGGCAGTAAGGCCATAAAATAACCAAATGCAAAGGGTGAGCGCTGTGGCGTAAGGTTCCCAGGGCAGGTGTTTTCTCCAGACCAGCAGTGTACTAAGGCCGGCGATGGCAATTTCAGAGCGAATTTCGAAAATGCTGTGAAAGATGCTAAATCCACTTTTGGGGGGCGGTGGCGTAGTGACAGTGGAATCAAGTTGCGTCCATCGGATGAAGCAGTGGGCACCCGCTTTACAGGCGAGAGAAAGCACGGTCGACAAATAGCGTGAATTGCGCAATGGTTGTGGTGTGATCAGGAAGTACACGACGGCGGCAAGTATCAGAATGACAGCCACAACAAGTCCGAGTCGAAATAAGAACCAAAACAGGCTGTTGTCTGCAAGCGTGATTGGTTTGTCCTGCAGCAGGACAGGTCCGCCGTAGCCGATTTCTGTGAGGACAATCCTGTCGACATCGCTTGATCGCGAGCGCTCAGGTGACAAGGCTCGCAGCACGGCGTAGTAAACCGACTTTTGGTAGCCGTCACGAAACACAATGCCAGGAGTGGTCATTCCAATCGCTTTTTCCGTGTGATTATCGGTCGTTACGGCGAGGGTTCCTCGGGATCCGACGACCAGGCCTCTGGTGAAAGGCAAAGCGGCTGGTTCATAGAAGCACAGGTGCAGATCGTGAGTGTAGTACGTGGCATTGACAAACAGAGGTTTCAGAGCGCGGATGACTTCAAGCTTGTCATAGGGATCGTCACCAAGCACGATAACAGCCGAGACGTCCTCGCCGCGGATCTTTTCACTGGACTGATTGATGTTTGTCAGCTGATGCTGGAAATAGTCCGATAGTCTGCTGCTTTGTGAACCGTTTTCGGCTGGGCCGTCAGCGGCAGCGTTCTTCAGGTAGGTCAGGATGACGGATCCGGCAGGGAATTTGCCGTCGGCTTTTTCAGGAAACTGATCGTTACCAGTTTTGGCAGAATCGAGCCGCTGCTGGATTTCCTTTGAAAGTCCCTGTGGGCTGATGCCATTGGCCTGGGTAACGATCAGTACGTTGCCATGGTCACTCCTGCGGCTCTTTAACTCTTTGACAAGACTGCAGGCAAGCGTCGAGTCTTCAGCCATCAGGTTTGAGTAATTCATCCACAATTGCAGACGGGAAATGTCGTCTGGTGGGCTGGTGGTGGCCGGGCAGATCAGCCAGAACCGCCGTTTGTCGGGATTCTGCTGATTGCTGAAGAACGAGGGCGGAATGTTTTTACAATCGTCAGTGTTCCATTCACTCAATTCCTGATTGATTCTTTCAAGTTCGGATGAGTAGTTTGGCCCTATGTAGTGGATGTTACTGCATGCCATCAGTGACCGTCCAAGCAGATTCTCGAGCATGCCTGTCAGTGTGCGAATGGGCTGTCGGCCGAGAAGTTCGTGGTCAATCCAGCACACCAGCACGAACTCCCTGTGATGGTCCTGTGCTGTGTTTCCAGTGTCAGGAGTGCGGTGGCTGTCTGAGCAGTCGATTAAGTCCTTCGCCGTTGCATCTTTCTGGCCATCTTTGGCGTACAGGCGGAGTGGCACTTCAGCATTGTAAAGTTTTTTCTGGCCGGAAAAATCAATGCTCCAGACCGGGCTGACATATGACATGCGATTTTCGAAGATTGGCTCAAAACCGCTTGTGGTGAGGGCGAATTCGACGGCGTGTCGTGTGCTGACGCGGTTCATTTTTTGCGTGCGAAGTTCCCCGGATTCCAACTGAATCGGAAGGATTTGCAGGCGCCGACCTGACTTCCGCAGCAGCGTTGTGATGAAAGCCCGGAGTTCGGCGAAGTGCTGGCCAACGTCCGGCTCAGTCAGATTATGGCGTCTCAGTACCGGATCTCGTTGCAAAAAGGGATCGTCCCAGCGATCTCCGGTGGTGGCTCGCACCTGCTGCAACGTCGGCAATTGGGTTGAATTGTCTTTGTCGCGTTCGCCTGTTTCGGAGTCCGCCGCAGTTTCGTTGTCCGGCTTTTCGGCGGCAAATGACTGTACCTGTGTGTCTGCGGAAGGCGTGGTGTCAGGGGGCTTGATGCCCAGCAGGCTGAGCAGAAACGCGAGGGCGGCGGTGAGATTTAAGGAGAGCGATCTTAAGGGCTGGTAGTTGTTCATCTGAGCTGGATCCGCTTGTGTGCTGATGGACGCAGTGTGAGATGTGCAGGCTCTGAGAAGGGCGACCAAAGTCTGCGTATGCAGGGAGTCTGCGATCCACACCTGAATGGTGGAAAGTCAGCAGTGCGCAAGTTATGTCTGAATGCAGCCGATATAATCCCTGAATTCGTCACGATCTGAACGGATGCAGCCCATGGGAGCGACGGGAGCTGCGGAAACGAGACTCAGAGTTGCGATGTTTCCGGGGCCGTAAGTGTGTGAATTCGCGGCGACTGTATCCGGGCGGAAACGTGATGCCGCCCATTTGACTCGTCATCCCCGGGGGTATCAACAACTGTGTTGCGGTTCGCGTATCGGTGCGGCGGGACAAGGCAGAGGAATCAGCGCTGCAGCGGGAGACTGTTGCCGGAGGACAACGTCAGTAGCCGCTCTGCTCCATACCACGGTTTGCTGTCACCAGTGAGATTTGTGGATCCAATGCTCTGATATGGTCGGAGATGAGTTGCAGTGTGTGAAGGACTGCTGCGATCGGAACAATCTGCGCTCATCGTGGTTTGAGCAGGGGCTATATGTCGGGAATTTCGGTCACGAATTCCCTGGCGTCAGCGATTGAGGATTTGCTGAACAGTGCTGATACGAAAGTCTCGGACGCTGGCTGCTGCATTTCTGCAGCGCTGCGATGGTTTTGTGGACGCATGTTTAGTGATGTGTTGATGCGGATTGTTTTTGCAGGAGGCGGTCGGCAGGTGTTCCTGGTGGGCTGCTTGTATGACTGACAGGGCTGGCGATGAGGTGGTTTGGTATTTTGATCCGTCGATTTCCGATGGGTCGGTCCCGAGTGATCTTGGGCAAATATTTGCGGAAGCTGGGATCAGGTTACAGTCATGGAGCGGGAAGCCTGAGGGTTTTCCGGGAGTGATGCTGGTTTCTGAGTGCAGTGAGCGGGTGATTGAGTGTTTATCGTTTGCATCGGATTCCGGTCGTTTGCCGGTGTACGTTCTGAGTGAGGCTGCGTTGGGGCGGGGAGTAGCTGGTCGTTTGCTGCAGCATGGTGCGGCGGATGTCTTTTCGCGTGATGCTGCTGGTGTCGGTGCAGTGGCTGCTCGGTGTCGTCGTCGTCGTTGTGCTGTTGATCAGTTAGCCGAGCGGCAGGCGTCCGGTTGCTGCGTGGGTGTCAGTGCTGTATGGCGTGAGCTGATGCTGGAGGTGATTGAGGCGGCCTGGCGACCGGATCTGCCTGTGTTGCTGACAGGTGCGAGCGGAACGGGGAAGGAGGGGACAGCGCGTTTGATCCATCACGTCTGTGAGGCTCGCGCTGGTCATGGTTTTGTGATTGTGGATTGTACGACGTTGCGTCATGAGTTATCCGGCAGCGAGTTATTTGGTCATGTGCGGGGGGCATTTACAGGGGCATCGATCGATCGGGATGGTGCATTGAGTCTGGCGAATGAGGGGACGTTGTTTCTGGACGAGATCGGGGAGCTGCCGTTGTCGCTGCAGGCCGAGTTATTGCGGGTGCTGCAGGAGCGTACGTACAAGCCTGTGGGCGCAAATTACTGGAAGAAGACAGATTTTCGACTGGTTTCGGCGACAAACCGGGACCTGGCGGCTGAGGTGGCTGCGGGGAGATTTCGGGCAGACCTGTATTACCGTATCGCGGGCGGCTGTCATTTTCATTTGCCGACGTTGCAGGAGCGGTCTGTCGACATCTCGGAACTCAGTCGTCATTTTTTGCGGGAGGCTGCGGGAGCGGCTGGAGCGCCTGAGATTTCTGCGGAGGTGGAAGATTATCTGCAGCATCGGTCGTGGCCGGGAAATGTGCGTGAGCTGCGCAGTTTGATGCATCGAATGCTGGCGCGTTACTGCGGTACGGGGCCGTTGACCTTGGGAACGGTCCCGGCTTCGGATCGAGCCTTAATCAGTGTGGAGTCGGACATCTGGTCTGCGGCAACCATTGTTTCGGCGATTGAGGGGGCCATTTTGACGGCGACGCCATTGAAGGAGATTGGTCGTCGCGCTGAGGAGGCAGCGATCGCGGTGGCGGTGCGTCGGGAGCAGGGGAATTTGCAGAGGGCGGCTGCATTGCTGCAGGTCACGGATCGAGCACTGCAGTTGCGAATCGCTGCGCGGCGAGCGGCCGCAGTGGCTGAGTGAGGGGGCGGCTGAGTATCGCGTTTCGTGAGCGTGCGGCTGCCGTGAGTCTGAGCCAGTTACCGGAGGTGACCAGTTTGAACTCGGAATCCGGAAGTCTGAGCAGTCGTACCTTCTGCAGTTCCAGTTCGGGATCAAGGAACGGGCCATCTGACCCGTACAGGACTTTCGCGGCGCCGGCCGTGCGGATGGCTTTGTGCAGCAGATCCATGCGGCGGACACCGGAAGTATCAGTGTAAATATTTGGATATGCTGCGAGGCGAAACAGAAAGTCTTCCTGGGCTCGCCAGTCATCTGCGAAGCTGCCGAGGTGGGGGATGATGAAGTTGATATCCGGAAACTCGCGTGCCAGCAAATCCACGATCCAGATCTTCCCCATAACATCGTACAAAACAGGCAGCGAGTACAGGCGGGCGGCGGTGCAGACCTCACGACTGATCTGACCGTCGTACTGGTGCAGCTTGATGCCCACAAACCCGAGTTGTTCGACGGCTTCACCGACAAGTTCCTGCATCCGCAGTCGATCACGCTGCGGGTGGACAAAAGCGTAGCCAAAGAGTCGACCTGGGCGCTGGCGGACGATGCTGGCCACCTGTCGATTGGCAATTCGGTAGTCGGAATGGAAGCACGCGAACAGAACTGATATTCCAATTCCGGCGCGTGAGCACTGGCGATGGTATTCCTCCAGCGGGGCTCGTGTGTCCCACTCTCCCGTTAATCCGTCCGCGATCCCGGCATGGCAGTGACTGTCGATGATTGTCATGGCGGACCTCCGGAGCGGTGCCTGAAGGGGATCTTTGACACAGAGGAACGGAAAACTCAATAACGCAAGCACAGCACTTCCACAGGGGGCTGGCCCAACAATACTGTCGGGCGTCAGCCCATGCGCATCTGAAAGATTCGCACTGCGTGGCTCATGGCTCCACCAAAGCTTCCGTCAATGTCCAGAGACTTACGCCCCCGTGCGTTCAGCCATTATTTGAGGTGTTGCTGGAGCTCGACGCCGAGTGGCCCAAGGCTGCTTTGCTTCAAAACTGTCTAATTATCCGTTTGGGGCAAGTGGCTTGCAGAACCTGGCGGTGCGGGACTGGCGGTTGACACCCGGCGACGAGACAGGAATGCAAGCTGCCTTAAGGCAAATTGCACTTTGTCTGCGTCGTTGACAATGTCATTTGTGATTTTTGCTGTGCCATCTGCCCGAGTTACGATTCAAACACCGCTGAAGTTGTATTCTCCCCATCCGCTCTCGGCCAATTTGCCCGAGACCAACGCGACGCAGGATGGCATTTCGCTGGAATCATAAAGTGCCTGTATGTCAAACGTCGCGGAGAAGTGTGAGTATGCGAGAGTGTCAGCCGCCAAATCCTGCACGCCGGCACCCCGTGTGTCGTATTTGTTCGAGTCAAATGCAATTCGACAGCGTGCGATGTGGTCAGTCATGCGGTTGTAGTCTTGATAGGTGGCAACCGGCTGAACCCCAAAGACGTTTCGTTCCCATGGTGACGGCCGTGAGTCCTCGTCGTTCTCTAAGCGAGCGAGGGTGGAGACTGCATTCGAGGTTCGCGGAGGCTGGTTTACGAGAAACCCAAGTTACCATTTCCCCACTGCTTTGGCGGCAGCCGGGGCGAATGCGAGGTTGGCAGCGGTTTCACCCTGCAGTGGCGACCGAAACTGTGGGACTTCGGTAGTCACGAATCTCCAGCGTGCAGCTGACCGGCCGGAGGGTTCAAACCCGAAGCGACGCGCGTGGGCCTGGAGCCAGCGGTACGCGGGAAGTGATCTTGCTCCACGTATCCGGCCATGGCTGCTGAGTTGGCCAAGGTCCAGTTCAATTGTCAGCCCGCTGCGAGCCGCTGGAGTCCCGGGTTCGACACACCACAGACCGGCTTCTGAGGCAGACCCCAGTTCCCTCACCGCTGCTTCCCAGACACGTCGCTGCATCGCGGTTGTATGGCTGGTGGCGCGCAGGGAAAGCAGAGGTGCTGCGATACCGGCACGCCGGGCTGCAGACACCATCCGAGACCACGCGACTGCGACCTGTCGCTGCAATCGCGTGGTGTGTCCGAGGCTGGTGCGTATCAGCACGAGATCGGTGGCTCCGCCACCTGCGACCCTTGCAGGCTCAGCAGGTTCGTCGTGCCATTGTTGATTTGCGGAACTGACATTACGATCTGCCGTCGAGACGCAGAATGAACAGAAACCACCGGAATTTGATATGACCGACGGGATTCGAACGCGGGAGCGACGCCGACGGGGGTGCGGTGGAAATGGTGGCTGAGCTCGGTTCGGCTGGTTTCCGGGGCTCCTGTCCGTGGGAATTGCGCGGCGGGGACGACTTGTGCCGGTGGCCGAACTTCGTCGAGGGCGCCCGGAGCTGGCTGATCCACGACGTCTCACCTCATCCTGTTGCCGGCTGCAGCTGTCACAACTGCAGAACCCGCTGAACGCGTTGCAGGGACCGGGGCGACGTGAAGCATCGAGGGGAGCACCTGTCCGGCTGTTAAATCCTGCAGACATACCTTATGAGCCCTTGCAAAAGAAATGTGAAGATGAGTTTCGGATTGAGCTCAATGGAATTGGTTTGTCAGCGGATCATCACGGCAGCCCTTAAACGCCTTTGGCGTTGGCTGGCGGACCGAAGAAACGGGCGGCTTTCAAGGTCCTGAAAGGGCGACCGTTTCGCTGCCGCGGCAGCTGGGTTCGGAGCATAGAAAACTCGCTGGTTGCGACATTCAGGGCACTGGCACAGTGAAGCCTGATCTGCTGAACGCGATTGAATTGCAGCAGCTTGTTCCGAACGTTTCATAGGGCACCTGTTGCCATGGAAGATCACGGAAGGTTAAAGACTACTTTTGCGGTGTAAAATCGGGGGCGTCCCAGGGCCGCCCCCGATTTCGCTGCGGCCACAGTCAATCGGGCATCAGGCCTTGCCGCGGGGACGAGGCTGGATGTTGCCGGCCGTAGGAGCCGGAGTGAGGCGGGGCTGTGCCGGACGCACATTGCCCTGCTGCTGCTGTTCGGCCCAGCGCTGCTGAATGAGCACCGCTGGATCGCGTCGCCGATCTTCGGCAGAAATACCACTGGCTTCCAACTGCAGGTCGACGCCCGTGACAATCCGATACGCGTGGATGTAGCCCTGAATTGGATTCCGGGCCATCCTGGCCCAGTTGGCAGCCATCACTCGATCGGAGATCTCGCTCCACGCTTCATAGCGGATGGAAAGCAGCAGCATCTCACCGAAACGTGCCAGGTCCGAGAAGAAGATAACGGAGGTGGAATGCCAGCCCTGAACGGTCTTCATGGCGTCCACTGACCCCATCCACGCCTCAGGATAGGCGATGGATTCGCGGGTCGGAAGGAACCGCTGAAATTCGGGGCGAGCCAGCAGCCACTGCTCAATCATCATTTCAATGCGGGCAGTAACCGGCAGTTCACCGAACTGGTTGTGAGCACCTTCGCTCAGCAGGAAGTGAACTTCCTTCAGAGCGTGCAGGATGGGGAACGCATCGGCCTTGCGGTTTGTGTCATCGTCTTCCTTGAAGTACACAGTTGCAAGGTAGAGCAGATTGTGGAAGGCCTCGAGAAACCGGGAGCGACGATCGACCGGCTGCAGGTTTCTCAGGGCCCTGCCGCGCAGTGACAACCCATACTGATGCTCGTATTCAAAATTCCTTCGTGAGACTGTCAGGCGGTGCTGTTCGTCCTGAATCCAGGTCCAGAGCAGCGTATTGAGGGGCCTGAGCGGTCCGATCTCCAGATTTGACAGCGGATCGCGAGCTGCGTTTTCGCTGACATTCTGAACGCGGTTGCGGATGGCGTACATGGTTTGAGCCAGCATGGCTTGTTCGTGCCAGTACGACCAGATCAGTTCAACCATCAGCGGACGCCGCATGCGGTCCTGCATCAGGCCGATGCAATAGCGAGGTGCGTCAGCCTCAGATCGTGGCGACTGATCCGGATGTTTGCCTTGTGAGGTTGCATTCGCTGTCTTAAAGACCCATGAAGGATTTGCCGGACCGTTGTTCGTTTTATACGTTTCGTCGAACAGATCCAGTTTTCCGTAGCTGTCATCATACGCCGGGAACACCTGTTTCTTGAGCTGTTCATTGGGGAGTCGGGCGTACACAAGCTGGTAGTAGCGGAGTTTTTCAGGATCCGAGTCTTTTTCGTCGGGGACTATGCCTCCGACGGCGCCGATGCGTGCCGCCAGTTCAGCGTTGTAGGAGACATCCTTAAGATCGGCGGTGCCCTGCCAGAGCAGATAGGCTTCTGTCGCAGCCTTCAGCACTCGGTAGGCATCGTCTCCGGTGAAGGGCAGGGCTCGCCCTCGCAGCAGATTGTTTGCTTTGCTGCGATAGCCTTCGTCCGCGGTGCCTTTGCACAACAGATCGTCGATCGCCCGAGCATAGTTTTCGAACTTCAGAGCTTCGGCGGTCTTCTGAATCACATCGAAACGCTCGATGTTGCGAGTGTACTCGGTCGGAACGCTGTCCTTACGAGAAATCACCGGCTGCTGTGGCGTCAGGCCTTCAACGATGACGGGCTGGCTAATGGTGATGACGGATTCAATTCCTTCGCATTTTTTTACTTTCAGGACCAATTCCACTCCGTCGTCCTTGATTTCTCGCAGGTCTTCCAGCCTTGTGCTGAAGAAAAGAACGAGCTGGAATTCACCGGTCGAGATGTCTAAGGCGTTGAAATGCGATTCAAGCTCGCCGGTGTTGGGATTGACTGCAAGGCGGCCGGCATTTCCGCCCTGGATATCAATCTGCTTAATGGCGTTCTTGCCCTTGTTAACTGTTATTCCGAGCAGCTTCTTGCTTTCACCGCCCAACTTCACCAGCAGCGTCAGTTCGCTGCCGGGACCGATTCTGGGGGGCGACTTTGCGTCGACAACTGCACACTGCACATTGAACATAATCTCACCTCATCTAAAAAGCCGTCCCTGCGGAGGAGACGGGGGGATTGCTGGAAACAGCGGGCGTGGCAGCGAACGCTGCCGAAGATCGCCCGCCGGTCAATGATGTCTTGACGGCCCAGTCGAGCAGCAGTCGCGAAATTATGCGAGACTCTGCGTGGGGACTGATCCGCCCATCAACTCGTGCCTGCCCGATGGCGGCGAAGGCCAGCGTCGGGCGCACCTCGTGCAGTCGCTGCGGTTGGTTCTGGTACTGTGACCAGAGCTGCCGCAGGCGGCGTGGACTGCGGCCCTGCTGCTGGAAGGCGGTAGCCAGAGACTGACCCTGCAGCATTGCTGGCTGCAGCGACAGCACCATGTCCACCAATTCCGGCAGGGTTTGCTGGAGTGCCTGCACAACGGCAGTCGTCTCCTGGTCCAGATTTGCCGGGGGATACATTGCCCTCCACATGGACTCCACCCTATTCCACTGCGGGTCCGGGTACAGCCGTCGTCCGAAAGCAATGCTGGCCAGGGTCCTGATCCACGGGAACGGATGAGGGCCTTCTAGACTGACCTGAAACATAAAGAATCGGGGCAGGCCAACGACACCCATCAGTCCATAGGTTGCGGTGATGCCGAGATGAGCCACTGCCCAGAGATCTGGAACAATCTCCGAGATCCAGCGATTCCAGCACACCCACGCCATTTGCTCTTCCGGTGCCGCCTGCTGCAGTCGTTGCCGGATTGCAGCGGTCAGCGGAGGGACCAGATTCAGCAGTGCATCCGCCTGATGTCCCACTTCATGCACCAGTGAAGCTCCGATCCCGAGCCCAACCATTCGTTCCCGTGGGATGCGAATGATGGCTACCGGGTTTTCGTCACCACCCGGCAACTGAGTCCTGGCTCGGCGAATCGCAGCACCATGACCGCGGTCAAGGTAACAGACCATTTCCGGGGCGGCGAGAGCATGATTTCCAAGCCGCAGAGAGTCTGCGGCGAGGTCATCGAGTCCCGCGATCCAGAGCCCGGTGCCCAGTTCGCTGCGCTGTACCAGTACATCGGCGAAGATGTCAAACTGAGACAGTACTGCATTGAACCTAAGCTTGAGGATCACGAACTGGTTTTGGAGCTGTATGGCGCTGGCAGAACGTCCGGCTTCTGACTGCAGCCAGCGAAAGAAGGCTGCAGCGCGACGCCGCAGTTCGGCGCGAGCGGTGCGCTGCTGTCGTTCGATCAGTGCCATGGCCTTCAATGGAACCGCAGCCGCAGGGACCATGGTCATGGTACTGGAGAACGGCAGCAGCCGATCGACTCGCGTCAGGATCGCCAGCACTTCCCGCTGCACGTGCTGTCGCACGAGCGCCGCAGCACTGGCTGCCGGGGAGGTCGAAGTTTGCTGCAACTGCCGGGCGGAAGTGCCCGCTGGTACGGCTGCGGGCTGCATCTCAGACTCCGAAAATCACGATGGAGTTGCCGCGGCGGACCCACACACCTCGATTGGCTCGTACGCCCGTCAGGCGGGGAGCGGGAATTGTGCCTCCCTGAGGTCCGAGGAGTCCTGGTGCATACTGCTGAGCAGCTAGCATTACGGCAGACCGGGCAATCGTCGCCGGGTTGGCACCCGGCCGAGTGACGGCCTGATCGGCGATCCGAGCAGCCTGGCGGGCAAACCGCACGAACTGGCGAGCGGAGGCGAAGTTCGCTTCTTCCTGAGTCATGCCCTGAACTTCAAGACCCATGGCATTGACCGCCAGATTGCCGAGTGCACCGCCGATGATGCCACCGGCAGGACCACCGAGCGCACTGCCGGCAACCTTGGCGACCATGGGCAGCGTTTTCCTGGCTACTTTGCGCAGTCCTGAGACGAGTACTCTGCCGGCTGGAGATCGCAGCAGGTTGCGGCCAGTGCGAATCAGTTTGCCAATGAACTGCTGCAACTCTGCATCGTTTTGCACATTCATCAGTTCGGCAGCGAGGGCAATCTCGTTGTGAAAAGCGGTTTCATCAGATTCGTGCTGACCTGACTCGTGATACTCCCCGGCAACTTCGCCGAACCCGGAGAACTCGTCGGATTCGTGGAAGACTTCGTGAAGAGGTGCTTCACGATATTCGTGCAATTCGTGTGTGCCTGTTTCATGTCCCCACGTCTCGTGCAGCGGGGACTCTGACTCATATGCTTCTGACTGTGGACCGCCAAAGATTTCGTTCAGCATGGGATTGTGCTCCAGAGAGTTGGGACCGAGATCGTGCATGTGTAACTTCCCTGATAAAGTTGAAGGAGACGCTGTCGGAGCGGGTATGCAAGAACTGTGCCAGGGCAGAATGCAAGTGCAGTCTGAACATCGCTGCATTGAGGAAAACAAGAAAAAAGACGACTAAAAATGGCGGATAATTTTTCGACGACACCGCAGCCGGCAGTTACCGTCGTGACATTGAGACGGCTGCGGCGCAATTCATTTCGGCGGGCTCCGGAACTGTCGAGGTTCTCGCGCAACGGATTTCGGCGTGTCCTGCCGCGTTGCCGCGGCAGGCCGGGCTGGAGGTCTGGTATCCTGTTTCACTAAGGGAACCCTTGCTTCGAGAGCATGTTTTTCTTAGCAGAATCTGTCTGCTGCGAATCCCCATATGCGTACCCTCCCCACTGTTGCGATGTGAGGCGGGCAGATTCGGCCCGGAAGCGGTTACGAGTGACTTGCAGTCCGCGAGGCATACAGATACCTCGGTGGCCAAAAGCACGATCCACGGCCTTTGGCTCGGGAGGCAGTCATGGGTGTGCGACCTCAGTAAAAGCCCGAGCGGCTTAGCACAGCAGTTCGGGCAGGTCCCAGGGGGGCAGGACCTGCCGCGGGATGCTGTGAGCATGGCACGAGATCGGCACCAGGGACATGCACTCTCCGTTGATGGCATGTCCTGCGAACGTGACTCGCTGCGATCCAACAGCCGCAGCCCGCACTAAAGCCGGCGTTCTGACGAAAGTGACGAAACTCCAGTAGCGGTGAGTTGCAGGTGACTACCGCGGTGTTCCCGGGACGGTTCAGGGGCGGGGGCCCAGGGGTATCGCTGAACATCTATGACAGTGGTGTTTACTCGGGGCCGCGCAGGACCTCACCGCTCGTCTCCAGCGGTCTGGAACGGTCGAGGAAGGGCGTCCTTAACGCGTCCTTGCCATTCTGAGATTGCCGGCGGGGCAAAAGCGGCGACCGTGTCGCATTGCGGTCGGAGCAGGGCGGCGTTGTTGGGCAGTACTTTGACGGAGCCTTGAAGCAGTTTTTCAAGCAGGGGCTTCTGCTGAAAAGCGATTCTGGCTGCCTCAGCCTTCGTCTGCTGTTCTGAGAACCGCAGCGCTGCTGCGCGACTTTCCCTGACAATGGGCAGTCGTTCGAGGCTCTCAAGATACAGTTGATCGCCTTGCCGCAGGTGGACTTCTCTGAGCATTTGCGACATGGCAGCAGAGTCCGAGAAAGATCCCGGACCTGGAATGGGAATCAGAAAATCATGCAGTTTTCCGGATTGCTCGATGCGGCGAATAACAACCACATCGGGGCCCTGCGACAGTTCGCTCCGCAGAGGTTCGGATTGCCCCTGAAGAAATTCGGACAAAGCTGCTGGCGAGTCATTAAAAGTCGAAGCAAGATGCACGCTGGCTGAGCGGCCTCGGTTCACAAACAGCACATTGCCGTCGGCAGCGGCAGCATCGCCAAAGACGCTGGACTCCTGCATTGCGATAAATTCGACTCTGTCACCCGCAGAGAGCAGCACATCCCCGGCGCTGGTGTCCTGAATCAGAAACAGAGGCATCGAGACTTTTCTGCCTGACTGGAAGCGGATTGACACCATTCTGAGGTCCGGTGCTGAGGTCACAGACGGTGTCGCGCCTGCTGCCACTATGTTTGGCTTGTCGTGGCGGGCAGCCAATTGGGTTTCGAGATCTTTTAGGAATTGAGTGCAGTTGCTAAGGCGAGATTTGAATTCCAAATTCGAGTCGATTTTGCCTGATCTAACGAGCGTGTCGATGTTCTGCCGTACCACGTTGAGTGTGTCGGGCATGTCAGGGTCAATCCTGTTCATATCGCCTATGGAGTATTCCTGCTGCCACAACTTGACCGCTCTGCTCTGCATCCGGTCAGAGAGGTCGCTGTTCCACAGTACCCCGAGCACGAGGACAGCCTGAAAGGAAGCTCGCAGCGAATCGCGATTGGTCGGGGAATCTCCGAGTTTTCGGAGAAGTGCTGTCTCATCAGAACTCGTGTCTGACAGATAGATCTGCACGCACCTCAGCAGATCCGGCCTGATTGTGTTGTATTCTTCGGCAGTCAGCAAGTTCAGGCAATCAGGCTCCGCTGATGCGACCCAATGGCCCACTAAGTCGAGGTCAAGTTCTTCATATAGCTTTGTGACAACCTTATGAGACAGTCTGTCGTCGGAAACGGGTTTGGTTGGCAGATCAGCCCTCGGGGATGCAGGGCCGTTTTGCAGGTGTACGACTGGCAAGCTGCTGTGGGAGCTGCGAACAACCTGTTTAGATAAATCAGCAACGGTTAACCCACCGCTCGGAATCAGCACAGACTGAGGTTTTGCAAAACTGCCGGCGGTTGTGACGGCTGGCACCATAGTGGCCGGGCCATCGGAAAAACCGCCAAGAAGTGAACACCCGGTGAGGGATGAGCAAGTCAGGATTAAAAGAAGTCGCAGCATATTCTGGTCCTTACCGACTGCAGCCGCGAGTCTGTCAGCGTGGAGCGAGTTGGATGATGGAGATCAGAGCGGTCGAATGGGTCAGGCGTCCAATCTGAGTCCAAAGTAGTTCATAACATCTTTGATATGGCAGGCGATGATTGATCTGTGCCGTCCGGACCCGTCACCATCACCCTCTGCGTGAACCAGTCCAACGATTTCGCACACTTTCCGGGTGCCCGATGTTCTTTCCACGCAAAGCAGGCTTCCACTGTCTCCGCCGCTGCACAGGTCTGCGTCGCTGCCGGGCACAGGTTCGACGATGATCTGATTCACCATCGTGCGATCGTTGAATACTACAGTGGCACTGACGGTCTGCACAACGCCCTCCGTTTTGCCGGTTTTTGCGCCGATCTTGAATGCCGTTTTGAACTTGTCACCTTCAGTCAACTGCCCAACGGTAAAGATGGCTGCGGAAAGCCCATTGATTGCTGAACGACGTTTTCTGATGCCCGAAGCGAGTATGACGGCGGCATCGATACGGGCTCTTGTCAGCGAATCTGCTGGGTCAACAATCTTGGCTACCGTGCCAATGATCTCACTGGAGCCGTCCGGGGTCACACCAGACGGTGGCTGAATGACCTGCGAACCTGGCGGGCCAACCACATGTTGGTTGGTGAGGTATGCCATTTGGTTACCATAGTAAAAGAGTTTTCCAAGTGTGCCCCAGTGTGTAGCGCCGAGGTTTTTTGGTGCGATGGCAATTCCGCCAATGACAGGATTGAAAAATTCATCTGGACTGTTCGGGGACGCACCTGGAATCGATCCCGGTACAGCGTTGCTGCTGGCGGGGTTAGCAGAGTAAGTTCGCTGAATCACGTCAGTCGGAATGTCTCCGATCTGGGCAGGCAGGAGTTCAGCAATGCGTGGGTCCAGTCGATCGGAGAATTTCTGTTGAACGTGAATCCTGATAGAGTATACCAGCGGACGCAGGTAGTTGCTCGGGGCGTCGGCTGATTCGCCTTTTTTTTTCAGACCTACATGAAGTCCGGTGACGCCTGGTTTGTTAATCAACTGATCATGAACGAGTCTGAGTTGGCGGTGAGCTTCAAGGCGACTTTCGTTAAGCTCGGGCCAGCGCCTGCGAAACTCTTCGATAACCGACTCCGTCTGGTCTGGCTTGAAGCCGGTTTGTCGTGATTTTGAAGAATCGGGCGACTTTCGAGTCACCTTACGCCGTGGTTCGGATTTCACCGGTATTTTCACTGGCGATTTATTAGCGGCCGCCTTTTTCTTCTTCATCGGTGCCCTCATTTGGGTATTCACTGTGCGTTGTGCCGCGCTGATGATTACCAGAATCTAGTAAATCGCGTCATTCAGGTGCTGGTCAACAAACAACTGAAGATCCTGTTCGAAGCCAGGTGAATTTATGTCAAAGCGACGGTAGGCAATCGTGGTTGTTCTTGGCGTGATCTTCTTATTAGGCTGGACCGGCGGAAAGTTTGGGTTCTGTCCGCCGTCGGCGTCAGTGGGCCTTGCTGGTACTGGAAGTCTTGAGATTATTGTTTCAATCAAGGCAGCGGAATCAGTGATTGTGGTGTCGACAGTTGCCGCCGTAATATTGTCGAAGTATTGATTGCCGTTGAAATTGATGGTGGAATCCAGGCTTCCGGAGGCCGGTCTCTTGATGTCCACGAGAAAGATCTTCTTGGTCTTGACGTGATCAGCGCGGATAGTGCGTGAGCGTTTCACCCGGGCAAGATCTCCGGATTCAGTGAGCATCACCGTTTGGTCGATGAAGACGTCCAGGTGTGTGATGACTTCAAGGGTGACTGGAACTCCTTTGTAGGGTCTTGTTCCGCCGAAGATATTAGTTTCGCCATTTGAGTCGCCGGTGAATGAGTTGTCGTCGTAGCGAGTCAATGCGGACGTTGAAAAGGAGACGCAACCGGTCAAAGCAAGCAGCAGAGCGAGACCATGTACAGTTGTGACTGAATGCATTTTGTTCTCCAGCAGAATTGGTGTTGGTGATTCGAGACGGAGTCGCTGCCAGGAACTTCCTATTCTGCATGGTGTGTGGTAAGGTAAGTTTCAACAAAGGTGATAACATTTTTCTCGAAATTCGGGTCGTCTATGTCGAATCGTCTCCACGCAACCACTCTTGACATTTCCTGCACACCCGCTGGAAGTTCAGCCGAGACTCGTTTGCCGGGAACGGTTGGAAGTTTGGGCAGCAGGGTATTGAGAGCAGCATTGATGTCTTTTATTGTCTCATCTTCAATCTTATACTTGATCTGCTGGAAGTATTGAGAGTTCTCACCAGTTCCAAAATCCAGTGTCTGGGTTAGGTTTCCAGCGGCCGGACGTTTGGGGTCGACGGTGAATACCTTGTCGGTTTCAACCAGTGCGGTTTCGACAGAGCGACTGGTGCCGTTCGGAATCCGTGTGAGGTGTTCCGGCGGATCTGCGACTTTGTAGAGGTCGGATTCTTTTATTGTGACGTCGAGGTGTGTGGGCAGTCTGACGGTGATTGGGACGCCTTTGAAGGGGCGAGACTGGCCCGCGGCCCTTGTGTACCCATTCGAATTGCCGATGACGTGGTTACTGTCTGTGCGGTTGAGCAGTGTGCTGGTAGTGGAGGTGCAGCCCCATGCTGTGGCAATCAGGACCACTGGCAGTGCCTTTTTGAGCATTATATGACCCTTTTGGCGGACAGGCGTGTAAAACGTTGTGCCTTTAGGGTATTCGGAGCTGGGTCATTACCTGGTTGGCCATTTTTTGCCAGTCTTGCCGGGCGGCCACTCAGCAGGGGGCGTAAGCGGACGTGGCAGATTGCCCATCGTGCCTCATTTGCGGCTGAATGCGTGGATTTTGCCGGTTTTGCTGTCGCTAAATTGCAATGTCTTGTTCTGGTGGCGGAATTCGAGAATGCTGTTCATCGAGATTTTTCCTCTTGTCCGGCGTAGCTTGATTCCATTGATGGGGGCATTTGTGGTTTGAGTCTGAACTCCCCGGATCGGGGGAGTAATGGCCTGTGGTGGTCGACATGGCAGCAGCCGGTTCGTTGCGTTGGAGTCCTCAGACTCGACGTCAGGAGGTCGCCTCGCTGCTGAAATTGGCAGCAACGAACGTGCTGTTCCCAGTTTTGGTGGTTTGGCGTTCGAATGTCACTTCAGTGACGATTGATATCCGATGCCCTCGTGGATGGCAGCGGGGGGCGACTGCGAGGTTTCAGCAGAGGCCTGCCCGAGTCACAACTTGAGGCTGTGGGGTTTCCGGGGGAGCGAGTTCAAATTCGTTCCCTGCTTTCCCGAATTGGAACTGCCTGCTGCTTATTGCCCGAGAAATCCAAACCGCGGATGGTGAACGCCTTCAGTTCCCCGAAAAACGGCCACTTGTGTCAGCGGCAGTTCTGTGGGAGCGAAGGACCAATACATAAGAGTTTTCGAAGCGGGAACTTCGGTTCGGCGAATTGGCTCGCTGGCCGCGGGGGATAACGCAGCACATGTGCAGATTCAATGACGGGCGTCGATCCAGCGAGTGTTCCAGCTGTGGTCCTTTTCGTTGAGTGTAGCGCAAAGAATTCGCACGCCATCGGTGCGGACATTGACCAGTCCGTAGACCAGATCGGCTGCGAGGAACAGATGATCCAGTGTTTTGCTGGTGCGTTTTCCACGGAGGCTGCCGGCCTTCACAACGGAGTACTCGACGTTGAGTTTTGACAGGTCTTTTTTTGCCAGTTCGATGGTACCTGCGGGGCCCTCGAGTGTTGCTTTTGAAGCTTTGCTGAGTGTGGTACTGCGCGCCAGTTCGGTGGAGTAGATCAGTGGCGAAATCAGCTTATCGCCGCTGGTTTGCTGGTAACCGGTGATGGCACTGGCGGCCACGACTGATGCCTGCGGGTGGTCATGCCCCTCGGAATTACCGGAGGAGATGACGGTCACAGCGGGGCACATGGCTTTGAGGAACTCGAGTGAGACGTCGTCACTGCCGTGGTGGCAGGCTTTGGCAACGTCACATGAGAAGACATGGTGCTGTCCGGCGTAGTCATCGAGCAGTGCTCGCTGGCTGAGTGAGTTCAGGTCTCCGGTGAGCAGGATGCGCGATCTGCCGTAGTCCAGCCTGAGGAGCAGGCTGTTTCCGTTGGTGTTTTTATCCGGTTTGCTGAATTGTCTTTCCACCAGCCGACACCCGCGTGATAAAAAGCCTCGACGGACACGGTTTTGCAGTCCAGCTCGGATCGTTGTGCGGGGTTGAGCAGATCCCAGAGTCCTCCGTAGTGATCTGCGTCGCAGTGTGAGGAAAGCATGGCGTCGAGACGAACGTATGTTTCGTCGTAGTCTTTAGCGAATTTCCAGTCGACGAAGTCTGCAGCATTCCTGCCAGTTGGCAGACTTGCTCGTTTGTAGCCTCCATCGATCATGAGATGTCTGTGATCGGGTGTGCGAATGAGTATTCCGTCGCCTTGTCCGACGTCGATGAAGTAGATTTCGAGGAGCGAATTGTTTGACAGGTGGGCTGTGTGCACGAATCCAGTGCGACCGCGGGCGCGAATCTGGCTGTATATGCCGACGGTGCCGAGCACTGTGACGCGGTCTCCCCAAAGCAGTTCCAGCAGACGTTCGGAGTCAGCGGGATTTTTCCACAGGGTTGTGGTTTCGCGGTCAACGTACCTGATGGTCATGCGACGGTGCTCCGGTGTGCAGTGATTTTAAGAAGGTGCGAGTGGTCTTTAGTGATCGATGCAACGGAACGAGCGTGATGCGGAGGGAACGAGGATGGTGCGAACGCGGGTCGGGCGCCGCCACCCACTGCTGGTTGATATGCTGCAGGACTAGTGGCGATGGAGAACTTACACTGGGATGCGGCGGATTGGAAGTCATCACGCGGTTTCGATGCCATTTCGGGGGCGGGGGCAGACGGATTCGGCTGCCCGGAGTTTCCTGTTATTGCTGTCAGGTGTCCTGATGCAGCAGCAGGTTCCCTGGGCGTAACTGAGAGCTGAGCCGGGCCTCCCGGGTGGTCTTCAGCTAATTGCCTGCAGATCGGCCGGACTCAGGATTCTGCGAGGCTCAGACAGCCGAGCTGCCGCAGCGGTGGATTCCGTTCTTCTGCTGGCGTTGCCGCGTCGGGGGGTGGGCAGGCCGAACCGCAGGTCGGTCAGTTTTTCGAGTGCCGGGATGCTGACTTCATAGAGGGCGATTTCCTGCGGTGTCAGTGTGGCTGCCTCGTCTGCTGTCTGCAGACTCAGGGTCTCCAGCAGCAACTCCTGTGTGACGACGAATGCTCGGGCCTGCAGCACGCCGGCACTCTGCCAGGCGATCAGTTTGAAGTACATGCGGGGGATGGGAATGCCTTTGTACAGCGGATCGAGGCGACGGCGGGCTGTCAGCTGCAGCTTGAGGATTTTGGGGCGGGCAGGATCACGGCGGTCGATGCGGCTGGCGGGGGCGTTGAATACCGGGCCGTTGATAATGCACAGGTTTTCCGCGTCCGTCAGGTGTCTGACAGCCATGGTTTCCAGTCGATTCCAGAGTCCATTCTGCAGTGAGTTTTGATTGAACAGGTGGTGCTGGGGCACGCAGTTGGTGAAGTGGAAGGAATCATCTCCGTTGCGTTTCGCTGCTGCGGGTGTGGTGCCCCATTGCAGATCTTCACGGCGGGTCAGGTGGCCGCGGTCGAAGGGATTGCCGGTGCGGTCCTGCGGGCGTCCGGGAATACCGCCAGCGTAGAAGGGGTGATCCAGTTGTGCCTGCGGCAAAACTTCGTCGATTCGCGGATCGCGGATAAAGTCAGTCCCATCGGAATTCTGTTTTCGTTCGCGGGGGCGAATATTGGCGGCTGAGAAGAATGCGAGGGCGCGGTCCTGGTTCATCACCACGCTGTAATTCCAGTATTTGAGTTCTGTGGTGCCATCCTGCAGGTGCAGGGGTCGTCCGAAGCGATTGCCGACAATTTGGGGAAGGGGCAGTCGGCATCCGGCGCCAGGAAAATCGGGTTGATAGCCGTTGCGAAGGTGGTAGCTGGTGCGGTCGATGCGGACGGATTCTGTGGCATCCGGCTGATCATTTGCTGCAGGCGGAGCAGCCGCAGCAGGTGGGGTGTGAAAGTCGGCGTGAGGGGGGCGGAGTTGCAGGTCGAAAGTCAGCGGGACAACGATGGTGGCGCGACCTGGGGCGTGCTGCGTCACGGTGGTGCTGTGTGGTGCGGCCGGACTAAAGGGCGCTGCAGCCTGCGTTTCGGTGAGCGGAGCCGGGCCGGCAGTGGTGACCGCCTGCACCAGCGGGTGTCCGGCGTGGTGAGCAGCCAGCCAGGCAAGAATGCTGCTGATGCGGATTCCCTCGTTGGCGATCCAGTCGATGGCATCATCGCCCATCGACGCTTGCCATGGGCGACCATTTTTGGCAATCGGCACGTTGCTTTTGGAGACTCGGGGCACTCCCTGATGGTGCAGGGCCACGACATCCCAGCTGGTATTGAAGACGGGAGAACCTGAGGAACCACCGACGGTGTCGGTCTGGTACCACAGCCATGGTTCACCGGGAGCATACTTCAGCAGGCGATTTTCGCGGACACAGATCTGCTTGGGTTCTCCGCGCGGATGCTGGATGATGGTGAGGTATTCACCCACGAAGGCTTTGCCGGGTTCCGGGTTCAGTGTGAGCCAGCCGAAGTTTGTGAGGGGAGTGCCCTCGGCCGAGCTGGGGCTGACGGCGACGAGTGCGAAGTCGAGGCCCGGGTGAATGATGGGTGGCGGGTCAGAGCGGAGGGAGAATGTGGCGGGCGTCAATTCTCGCCCCGTGATCGCTCGTTCGAAATTGAGTTGCAGAAGGCTGTCGGCGGCGACCTGGGCTGAAGGGAACACGTGCTGATTGGTCAGGAGGACTCCGGGAGCGACGAGGAAGCCGGTGCCGTAGCCGGTAAGCCTGCCTGCACTGCGAATAGTGATCCGACCGACGGGTCGTGCGCGTACAAGTCCGAGTGCCAGGTAGCTGATGTCAGTGAGGTCATTTCCGGCCAGGATTCGTTCCAGCCGCTGGGCGGCGACGGCGGAGTTGCCGGTTGTGCGTGCGACGAGGTCGCGGCGCTGGAATTGCTGAGCGATGTCGACATCAGCAGGGCCGGGGATATCCCGGAGCCGCTGCCGGGACCGTGACAGTTCGCGGGTCAGTGCGTGCAGGTCGCTGCGAGGCTGAACAACGCCGGGTAGGAGTGCCATGGGGACGGGGCCTGGAGGGGTGTGCAGGGGGGGGGCACGGTGATCGCGCCCCCTGCTGTTTTTAAACGCTAGTGGGTCGGGCGGAGCGGTGGCAAGCAGAAATCGGGAAAAGGCGACGGGTTTTCACTGTCTGCCGGCGTAGCGGAATTCTTCGCGCGTTGAACTCAGTCGGGCCGCAATTTGGGGCAATTTCCTGCCAAAACGCCGTGAATTATCCCGGCGGAGACAGAACTTTGTTGACTTAAGGGTGATCCTGACTGAGGATTGTGGTCACATGCGGGTATACCAGCGTGTGGTGTTGTGCAGGCCAGGGCTGGATTGTGTTGATGTTTAAGTGTGTCGGGGGTTGAGAAATGTCAGGGGGTACTTCCGCAGAGGGCTCAGGCCAGCGTGTTCAGACCGGCGCTGGTGACGCGGCAATTTTGGTTTCCAATGGGTCGGCGACGCCGTCACCGCCAGGTGTGCATCAGTCAGACCGCACGGATCTGTGGTGGGGCTGGGCTTTGGCGGCGTATCTGCTGTGGATTGGTTGTCTGGGCGGAATTCGATTTGTTAACCTGGCATGTGCGTGCCAGGGAAAAACATCCGCCGACTGCACACTTGAGTTGGCCGCGTGGGCCGGCATGCTTGGTGGTTTTGTGCATGCATCGCAGTCGCTGGTTGATTATATGGGCAACCGAACGCTGCATCGATCATGGGCTTTGTGGTACCTGTTGCGGCCTTTGCAGGGTGCGGTTGTGGGAGCAGCCTTCTACATCATCGCGAGGGCGGGATTAATTTCCAACGCCGGTGAAGTGAATGTTTATGGCGTCAGTGCGCTGGGGCTGTTGGGTGGCTGGTTCTCGAAGAACGCAAGTGACAAGATGAAGGAAGTGTTTGAGACATTGTTTGGGAAAGGGGCCGACGCGAGCAGGGCCAACAAGATGTCTGATGACGCGGGGAAGGCGGGTGCCACGTCTTCTACAAGTACTCAGTGATGGGTGGAACGGTTTGTCGAATTGGTTTTTGGAGTTTCTGAAGCAGGAGTTTTCTGATGGCGTTACAGGCCGGCCCGTTCCTGAAGTTCTGCGGTAACGAAGGTGGACAATGGCTGGTGTCGGTGCTGGTGATTTGTGATGCTGAGGCACCTGAGTTTTCATTTGCAGTTGACGGACAGGCGGCAGCGTCGGTTGCGGGCAATCTGCTGTATCAGTTTCAGAAGAGTCACTTCTGGGTTTGCCGTTTTGCGGTGCCGCAGACAGGGAAGTCTCAGACCGTGGCGTACCGGGTGCGTTCGGGTACCGCGTCCGAGGGCAGTACGTGGATTGTGCCGACTGCCGGTGCGATGCCGACGATGGCGTATGGTTCCTGTGCCGGATTTCATTCGGCGCGGGATGCTCAGAAGTACGGTACGGCTCGCAATGAACGCTGGCAGCATCTGTGGCAGCGTCATCAGGATCTGCGTGCAGGGCGGCGTGACCACGTTGATGAGCAGCCGTATCATTTGCTGCTGCTGGGCGGTGATCAGGTCTATGCGGATTCGATCTGGTCGGCTAGCAGGGAGGCATCGGCATTTGTGAAATGGAACGATGCCGGTCAGAACCCGGCCACGAAGTTTGGCAGATTGATGCAGAATCAGGCGGAGCGGTTTTATCTGGGACTGTATCTGCGGCGGTGGACGGAAAGCGGCCCGAAGGAGGCTTTGGCATCCATTCCGACTGTGATGATGTGGGATGACCACGACATCTTTGACGGTTGGGGGTCATTTCCTCCGGCGAAGCATGGCTGCGAGGTGTATCAGGGAATTTTTCGGACGGCAGCGAAGTATTTTCGACTGTTTCAGCAGCACTGTGTGCGGCCTGCCGAGCTGGCCGGGCGATTGTCAGGTCTGGTGGACGGTGAGCAGCACAGTTTCGGCTTTGACTTTGGCAGTTTGGCTTTGGTAGCGCCGGATCTGCGGGGCAGTCGGACGGACCGTCAGATTCTGGGGCGGCAGAATCTGACTGCGGTGCTGGACTGGGTTGATGGTCTGGGATCTTCCGGGCGTGCGGTCCTGCCCAGGCACCTGCTGATGCTGACCAGTCTGCCTGTGATGTATCCGTCGTTTGCGTTGCTGGAGGCGGGACTTGGTTTCGTCCCGGGGGCTCAGGATCTTGAGGACGACGTGCGGGACCACTGGACCAGTCGTCCGCATCGCGAGGAGCGTTTGCGTCTGGTGCATCGGCTGCTGGCATTTTCTCGCAGGACGGGTTGTCAGGTGACGCTGCTGTCGGGTGATGTGCACGTTGGTGCGGTCAGCACGATTACTCAGACGGGCGGTCCGCAGTCCGAATCTGTGCAGATTACTCAATTGATCAGTTCGGCCCTGGTGAATGCTCCGCCCCCGGCGTCTGCACTGTTCTTTCTGAACCGAGTGCTGTCGCAGCAGGAGTCGATTGATGATGGAATTCGCGGAGCGATGTCCACATTTCAAAATGGTTCAGAGACATTCGTCGCGCGGCGGAACTGGTTAAGTCTGGAGCCGGACGTCCATGGTCGGATTTGGGCAAAGCTGTTTGTGGAGCAGGAGCGGGATCCGTTGCTGCGAGTGATTCAAGTGCGGGGTGGTGTGTGATGTCAGATGCGGCAGACCAGTTAAAGCAGCAATCATTTGAGGCAGCGGCTGGCGGAATTTCCGGAGCAGCCGGTGCTGCGACCTCGGAGGGTTCGGAGCGTCGCCGGCGGGCGGGCTATGTGATGACAGCTCTGACACTACCGGAGATCGTGGCGGCCGTGCTGGCTTTGTTGCTGTGGTTTGTGCTGTTTGGCGGCGGCAGTTTGCTGGGTACTGAGGTGTACCGCCTGCAGCTGGCGAAGTCCATCGCCTGGCAGCTGAAGGTCAAGCCAATGCTTGTGTGTCTGTGCTTGTGGACGACGTCGAATCTGGGATTACTGGCCTGTCTGTCGTCGTTTTTGGGTGCTGTGGGGTATCGCTGCCGATTTACTCAGGCTTTGAATGCGGACTGCGAAGTGCAGGATGCGACGGAGGATGTGAAGAGTCTGCTGGTGACATCCTATCTGGCGGCGATTATGCGTGGTTTTGGCGTGTACACTCTGTCGCTGACGGGTTTGCTGCTGGTGGCAACAGACGCAGTGACAGCTCCGGATCAGGTCACCTACATGCGACTGGCACCCCTGGTGTCGATCGTGGTGGTGGGGCTCGGGGTTCAATCCGGAGACATTTGCAGGTTTGCTGGCTCAGGTAAGAAAGCTGTTGCGAAGACAGGCTACGTAGGCTGAACAACGCAAACCGGCGAGGGACTGAGCAACACGGCGTGAATTAACCGAGTGGCGGAATTTGCGTGTTATTGCGTTTGTGTAGAAACAATCGGAGGTGGTTTTTCCCGCTGAATAGAACTTGCCCTGTTTTGCCAGTACCCAGCCAGCAGTGTGCTCTGGCTGTCGACCGATGATTGGGATTAGACTGCGGGCGTCGGTTTTCCCAGGGATCGGGAGTGTTGGGCTGTGGGGCATTTTGATTTCTGTGACGCGATGACTCGGCTGTGCGAGGACATCAGCCGGCGGCATCCGGAGTTCGGGCATGTGCAGATGCCGCGAGTGGCGGTGACGTTCG
>VFQT010001648.1_pt1 | contig 26000 bp, 20 predicted proteins | sample 3512381 | NCBI WGS metagenome assembly VFQT01 (sample SAMN10412376, study PRJNA504923) | tailings metagenome | isolation source: Relicate 2 Philex TSF3 active mining site | place: Philippines: Tuba, Benguet | collected 2017-08-29
ATAGGAAGCAAACCATTAACACTTTCACTACAAGACAAAACAAAAACAAATACTAAAAGGATAATCTCATGTCCAACTTTACCGAAAAAGGCGAACTTAAGTCTGCGGCGGATGAACCAAAACCGCAGCCGGTCAAGAAACAAATTATAAATCTACTCAGTAATGGATCAAGGGATCCCGCAGTAATCGCAATTGTTCTCATTTCGATTCCGGTGTTATTTGGTGTAATAAAACTTGTAAATGAAATTTTGATGGACAATTATTTATGTACAGGTTTTTTTGTCATAGCTGATATATTTCTTGTCTTTTTAATTATTAACAGCGTCTTAAGTGCTCAACAAGAAGCAAAATTAGAAGCGGAGTTTGATCAACTTAAAGAAAAGTATTATGCAATTAAAAACACCGTTGACATCCCTGAAACCGCAAAAGAAATTAATTACTTCAAATCTGACACAATCGCACAAAACAAAACTTTCATCTGGAAAGAAAACGATAATATTCTTCTATTTCCATCCACTCCCTTTAATCTAACAAGTCTCTCTATTGGCGAGATGATATTAACTACTATTCCAATAAATGATATTGAGTATTTTTCCAAAAATGGGGGACTGGTCCGTATGAATTATCTTAATAATAAGAACGAAAAATGCTCGTTGTTTTTTGACATTAATGCTGCTCATATTTTCGACGTATTAATTCCCGAAAAAGAAAGTAACTTTATCCCTCAATATGCAAAAGAGATAAATTATCTTAAGTCTGATCCCAACTCATCAAATTCACCAATCAAATTATGAATGTATCACAAAATATTTGTCTGGAAGACAGAACATGGTACTTGCTTCTTTCGGTCTTATAAAAGCGGCTGTATATCATGTCTTGATATAAAATTTATTGAACTTTCATTAAATCAAATTGAGTGTTTTTCCCAACATGGAGAAATATTTAGAGAAAATAAAATTACGGGCGGTGGAGGGCGTGGTTCATCCATTGGAGGTGCTGTTGCTGGTGAAATAATTGCGGGTGAAGCAGGTGCGGTGATAGGAAGCAGACAAAAAGTAAATGAAATCAAATCTGAATTAATTACACACGATACGAGAGAAACTTTTCTAAATTATCGTTGATAACGATAAAAGATACCCTCTATTCTTTAACGTAGATTCTTATCAGACACTTAACGATTTGATCCTGAAAAAGAACATGGCATCGTAAGTGCGATAAAGTCATCAGAGATTATCAAAGCTCAAATAAAGGCATTTCATACCAAGGCACCAATTTTGACTAATTTTGATCTCTAATTTCCTGTTATTATGATTCAAACCAATGCCAGCTACAATCTTGGAGTCCTTGCTTGATTATCTTAATTAGAGGCTGTGAGAGGACCTCGTTCGGAGGAAAGAATGACATTCCCTGTAGACCTACTTCCCATCCCGCTGGAGTACATTGGAGTGAGGGATGAGCAATTCATGCATCCCTCCGACTTGCATGGCGCAGCCCACGTCAATCGCGTGATTTTTCACGCCCTGCAGATCACAAAACTACATGGTCTGAATGCCTATTTACCAGAGATTTGGGCTGCAGCTTATCTCCACGATCTATCACGCAGGCATGATGGCATCTGTCATGAGCATGGGCAGTGGGCGATCGAGGAGCAACTGCCTAAGTATTTGGATTTCTTTTTGCATCGCGGGGTCAAACCGGTGCGGCTTTCCTTCGTTATAGATGCTGTGCGGACGCATTGCCAGGAAATTGAACTGTCTGAGAACCCGGTCGCTGTGGTGCTTAAGGATGCCGATGCGCTCGATCGTGTTCGTCTGGGTGATTTGGAGCCGGAGCGACTGCGTCTGAAATACACCCCAGGCTTGATCCCTCGCGCCGAGGAGCTACTGGAGAAAACAAACAACAGCTCTGATTGGCTGACAATCTGGCGTACGGGGAATACCATTTATAAATCCTCGGATCGATAAGGTGACTACATGTAAACCCTAATTTACATTTGTCATTCCCCCTGATAAATTTCATTCACTGGCCATACCGGTGTCCTCAACACTGTTATGGTCAGGCCATTTGGGGCTAAAGTAATTTAGAGAGAATTTCAGTTTCAATGATGACCTCTCAACAATCTGTGATCAAGTCGGTAAATGAAAAGAGACGGATGGAGGTGGGAGAATGTCTCGTTGCAGAGAGCGGGCTTGCTGGCAAGGGCAGGAAGAGAAAATCAGGTGAACGTCATGGGTGCCAACCCTTAGCTGAAAAAGACGCAGTATTCATGAATGTCAACGCCAGAAACTATTAGACCTTACTGAGCTGATTAGCCATTTGGCTGCAAACATTCGGTCTGAGTCCCCAAATGCCTTCCGTTCCTTAAATTCAGTCAATGAGGTGTCCTGTTACTTGATCGGCAAAATGGAGATCATTCGCAATTATCCAGATAGTCGGGTGTATGCGGAACTGGCAGAAATATTGGATGCTCCGCCAAGCTCCTGCGTATTGGCAGCCCGGACCGACCCTGAAAATCTGCTTGCGGTTGGGTTAATAAAAGTTTCTGGGGATAATATTATTTCAAACGATAATTGTAGGGGTGTGCCAAGCCCGTGTTCAGTAAAACGTTCCGGGCTGTACCCAGGATGAAATCATAAATCATCGAACTACCACCTGTCCCCATCGATAACATGAAACGGATTGAGTTGTGGTGATTAAGCAATAAATAAAAAGTTTTTACCAGTCTGGCTTCCGATATCGGAAACCAGACTGGTTATTTCTTGCAGGCCGAATTCCTCATAACCTCCCTGCCAAGCCTATCGTGCCAGTGGAAGCCCTCTTCCTCATTGGGTGGCTGTTAAGAGCCAATTTATTTTCATAGGGATCCAGTCACAATATGGGAGTTGTAACACCCTTGGTCAGCACACGAATCATCCCATCAATGGAAGACTCTAATTCGATTGGCGTTGTGAGTGTGCCGCCCGCTACTAGAACAAGATTATTCCTTCCCGTCTGGTAACTAAAACTTATTAATATTCTTAAGCGGGAGGGAACGTAAATCGAACCCCGCCAAGTTGCCGGATTCGTAAGCGGGATAATCCCTGCTTATGAACTCATCATATGATTTCACAAAGGACCGGATGAACTGCTTGCGTTCCAAGCGTCCATGCATGGTTGGTTCTTGATCTGGCAAGTTGTCCGAAAGGCGCCAACTTACCAGGCGAAAATCGTCTGACTGGGGAACCCTCTCTGCGCGCAATCCTATGGCGTAGCTGTCCTGAACAAGGTAGTCAAGTTCATTTTCACACTCCTCCAGAGGTTTTCGGCAATCAAAAATTACTTCTGTGGGCAGCTCACCACGACCGATCTTCTCCAGGAATTCGAACCAAAATTGCCAGAGGCGTGGACCTTCTCCCATTTGTAAATAGATAGCCTGCTGATGATCGATCCAAATATGAAAGGAAGGGTTTTCCTTTCTTGAACTGGGGGAGACAATTGGGAGGAACGTCCATTTCCCGCTATCATCGAAATGTTCAAACACAAAATGAGCCATCTGAATACGTTCCAAATGGGTGTCGGGTTCAAAGCCGTTGACACGCTCTCGCTCGAAATCATCGATCAAAAAGGGAGGAAACCCCCACTCTGTGCCGGACTCTGTGCAATCCAGTGAAAAGGCACGCAGCGATGCCAACAGGCTCTCAACAGCGTGCAATCGGTCAAGGTCAGCATCAACGATTACTTCATTGCTTCGGACAATCTGCAATCGGAACCGATTGCCATCGCTTTCCGCCTTGGTAGCACTAATTTGGACTGCAAGGTTTTCTTCCCGCCAGAAGAATTCGTGGGGTAAGGAATTGGAGGCTAATGCTCGAACAAGGCTTAATAGATCCGCAAACGGGGGAAAAGCAATAAAACCTTCAAGATAATAGCGCTTTCCGTTGATAACCAGCCAGCAGTCCATCAACCCATCATTTACCTCAAAACAGTCATATTCTAGAGTAATCGATTCGTCCATAAAGCCTCTTTCTAATGAGATAGCAATTTAAAATCTTGCTTTTTATTTTTTTGGATCATTTAGAAAACAGGGATAAATCTAAAATTCGAGCAGACCAACCCAACCCAGCACAAAAAACCAGGACAAAATGGGTAATTCCTTTTCTGAACGCAAGGGTCTGGTTTGATGCTTAGAACAAACCACTGAACGGGTAAGAATATATAAAGAAAAAATTACATTGGGAATAAGTGAATTCCCCATACTCTCTTTATGGCTGGCAATCACTCCCTGGCACCATACTCTATTTTTGGAAGGCAGTTTTTTTTGAGAGGTTTCGAAAGGAACGGCTCTGCAGTGATTGGCATGCGGTCTGATCCACCGCAAAAGAAGCGGAGAGGTGGGTAATCCAGGAATGGCAGATGGTAATTTTATTGATTAGGATTTACGCAAGAGTTAATTGAATAGCAGGTGATTTAAGCTGTTGGCGCAGCTAATCAGCCAGCACTCCATGCTTGAGGTGATAAATAGTTTTTTGGTTTCATTCGCAACCTGTTTGAGATGTACCCAAACCAAATGTCATAAGCAATATGGTTTCGGGCAATTCAAGCTTTACGGTATTGACAACCTTCCAGCCCAGTCACCGGTTTGGTTTCTCGAAGAAACTGCTCGCGCTTCCAACGAAAGCTACACACCTCTTAAATTGCGGTATTTGTTCTTTGTTATCCGTCAATAAGGCAATTTTGGTTTGTGCCCTTGATCAACACTGTGCATGGCAAAGATTGGATAGCCTCGTCCAATAAGGTTTCGATTGGCAGTCGTATCATTCTCTTGCCGGTTTGCGTCAGTTTGTGTGTCGCAAGGATCACCGTGACTTGAACCTTTTTCAGATCGGCTTACGATTCATAGACCGTCACGTACTGCATCATTGCCGTTCACTACTTTTATTCTCCATGTGAGGAAACTACCAGGTGACTAGAAAATTAGGTAGATTCCCTTATTAACGAACCAATGAGGACCTTGTACGATAGAGTTGTTATGGGCATTTTCCCTTACTTAAATTCAGCCCAAACCCTCCTGATGAAATCGGGTTCGATGGTCAGCAATTATTTCGCTTGTCTTTGAAAGGAAGATGAGCATCGTAATTGAAATTCCGCACCTCAAAGAGCTTCAGGATTCGTTTTTGCTTCTTATAGTGAATGGTCAAGATAAGGTGAACAGAGATCCGTGGATATAAAACAAAATAAAAAATTTCATGCTCCCTTACACCCGTTTGATACCGAGCAACAGACGCATGGTTGTCGACATACGAACCCAATCGCTTGCTCACGTCATAATTTACCAACGGTCTGTGCTTTTGTGCGGGAAGAAAATATTTGTCTCTTTCCGTCAAGTTCCTGGGCAAAACAATTTAAAAAATTGAAAAATGGACGGATGGGAAATTCACAAGGTGCCGAGTCCGCACCTGATGACCCCATTGCCGCGGTGTAGGGAATGAAATCCATGGCAATCACGGCTCTTGACCCTGTATCCACTCACGGAAAATAAAAACATAGACAGGGTACTACATATCCAGTACCTCAAAAACTGATACTATTTATATATTATTTGAAACTTGGCAAATGGATCAACTTCTCCTCATCCTCACGTATATCGCTGTTATTGCTTCCTCCATTTATGGTGCGCTCAGGGCTCGCAAATATCAAATGGACACTGTTGGGGCAGTCACCATCGCGTTTGTTAACGCCTTTGGGGGTGGTACCGTCCGCGACCTGTTGCTGGGTCGCACCCCCATCTTCTGGATCGCCGATCCTGCTTTGACCGTCACAACTTTCATCGTCGCCATCTTCTCCTTCTACTGGCTGAACCGCATCTCAAAATTCCTGCTCACCACAGCCGATGCCATTGGACTTGGCATCTTTAGCATCCTCGGTGCAACCTACACACTGCAACTTAACCTTTCCCCGATCATTGCCATTCATATGGGAGTGGTCACCGGCATATTTGGCGGGGTGCTGCGTGATGTATTAAGCAACCGCATTCCAAAGGTCTTTGGGCAAAGCACCGAGCTTTATGCCACCTGTTCCTTCGTCGGCACAACCCTCTTCATCGTTCTTTATGTGCTCCAAGTCAACACCCTGCTTGCATCCCTGATCGGCGCACTCACCATCTTCACCATGCGTTTGCTGGCTGTCCGCTTTAAGATGATCCTCCCTTCTCCATAGCAATAGATATCCAAATCCTACGGTGGTCCTTTCCTGATCTCAACCTGCTGATTTGTACTTGCCCACGTATTATGGTTTCTGGTTGCAGGTATATCGTTTTGATGGACAACCTGTTCGTTAAAGATATGTAGCTTTTCCAACCCTTCCTGCACTACGGGGCGACCATTGGCATGGTAGAGACCATGCCCTTTATAAGGAGAAAGGTGTTCGAGAGGATGCCTTTCTCCTTTCTATATTAAATGAAGATATCCATTATGGAATGATCTGGATACCGGTCTGGTTGTGGGGCGATGGATGCACTACCTGGGGTCAAGGGGGACAGTATTTTCAATAAGACGGCAATCGACGGAAACGACACATCACGATCACCCCTTCTTCAAAATGTATATAGTCACGCCCATGAGCGAGACCTACCAATCCAAACGGGAACGCCGGCAGCGCATGTTGGAAACCCTGCCAGTCAGCTTGCGGGAACATGTTTCCCTGCGCAATGTCGAGTCCGTGGCAGCGCTTTCCCCGCAGGCACGGGTGCGATTATTGGAAGCCATCCAAGCCGGTCTTACCCGAATGCCGCGCGCGCTTGAACAATTACGTACCGACCCGCAGACATCCGTTGCAGATCTGCTTGATCCCCCCACACCAGTTGAAGCAATCGTACTGATCCAATCCAACTCCTCCTCCATTTTCAGGGATGTGGCGGACCGGATCCAGGCATGCTTTCCGGAGATGCCGCGGGTGTCGGCGGAGGCGCTGGCACATGCCGATGTCATGCAGGTTGTGCGATCCGTTGCCGAGACCCATCAGCAGGTATTCAGGTCCAGTCACATCAAAACGGATTTTGTCATGCTGACCCTGTACGGATTGATGCGCCAAACACTGGAACGGCTCGAAGGGATCATCGCAGAAACGCCTGCCCTGCGGCAGGCAGTTGAACAAACCCACAATTGGAGAAAAGAAAAAACATGTTGAAACGTATTGCCTCGACCGGCGTGAACCTGGTGGTGCTGGGCGTGTCGGTGGGAATTTTTCTGGTGGCGTTCATTGCCTTGAATGCCCTTGGTGCGGCGCAGAAGCCGCCCACCATTTCCGTCTTGTCCGCGACCCGCGACCTGAACATCGGCGATGTGATTACCGCCAAGGATCTGGGGGTCAAGACCGTCTTCCAGGATGACAATGCCAGCCTGTATATCCCGGGCGAGGAAGTGACCGGGGTGGTTGGTGGGGTGGTGGCACAACCCATCTTCAGTGGGCAGCCTGTTTTTCGATCCGCAATTTTGGCGCAGGCAGCAGAGGGCACAAGACTCTCGGCTGTCCTGGCCCAATTCCCCGATCATAGCTTGTTCCCCCTGCCCCTGGATGCGATGAACCTGGTATCGCCGGATGCCGAAGCGTTTCTGCCTGGTGATTTGATCGGCGTCACTGTTGTCATCAGCACCCGACCCCAGCAGATGAGCACAGCGACTCCCATGCCGGAGTTGGTCATCGATCCTGGATATGTGGAACCAACCGTCCCGCCTTCGCCGCTTGAATTGGAACAGGCAGATGCAATGAGCCGCACCTTCCCGCCGCTTGCCAAGGATCTGTTCCCGCTGGGAGTACGCGTGATCGCGGTGCAGGGATTGCCGGCACAAACAGAGTCCTCTGAAGACAGTGGCTCCTTCAATCTGGACACCCAGCCAAAGATGTTGATCCTGCTCGTTCCCAATCAAAGCCGCGAAGTGTTGTCACTGGCCTTGCAGCAGGGCGATCGATTGGTGGTTTCCCTGATGGCACGCGGTGATGAAACCCCGAGTGCCGGCTTTACCTATTGGGATTTCGAGGACCTCTTCAAACAGGATCGTGAAGCAGTCTTGGGAGGAGGACAGTAATGCAAGTTCTGTTGCTTGGTGCGGGCACTGTCACTTCGCGCCTCAATATGCAATTGGCGGAGCAGGGTCATGCGGTCATTGCCCAGATCGCTGCCTTTACCCCACAACACATTGACCTGTTCGATTTCCGTGCCCTGGTGGTGGTCTCACCGGAGTCATCCGTCTCCCCGGAGAGTCTGGTGAAAGCTGCCGAACGTGGCAAGTTGATCTTCGTCATCGCCGGCGTTGGCGATGGCATGGCATCCTGGGCGAATGGGGTCGGTGTACCGTCGATTGCATACCCGCCCTCGGATGTGGATATCAATAAGTTATATGAAGAGCTGCGCAGGGCGGATGCCGGCAATCTGGCGGCGGATGATCAGTATCGTCGTGCCGTGCTTGGCAGTGATATGTCGGCCCGCATTCAATCGGGTATGGCAGTGCGCAAGATCGCGATCACATCGCCGAAAGGGGGCACGGGCAAGACAACGGTTGCCGTCAATCTCGCAGTGGCATTGGCATTGTCGGGTATTACCACTTATCTCGTGGACGCCGATGGCAATGCTGGCGCACTGCAATATCACATGCGCATGGAACGGGTCAATACGACCATGATCGGGTTGTTGCGGCGCGAGATCGCCAAAGCCAATAAGGGCGTGATGGGCGATGTGGCGTCGGGCGCGGCGTACCTTAATGCTTTCACGCCATTGGAAAATTTGCCGACCTTGCGTGTCCTGCCGGGTCTCATTACGGATGACCTGGGGGATGAAGTTCTGCAGCAGGAAGCCAAAGTGGCTGAAGTGATCCAAGGCTTGTATGAAGCCGGCGTTGCCGCAGGCGGCGTCGTCATCATGGATGTTGGCATCAATCCGGCGCATGTCGTGCATCGCGCCGCCTTGAAAGCCGCCGAAGGCATTGCGATCGTGATCAAGCCGGAGATCCCGGATCTGGCAGAAACGCGCCGCTGGATCGCGAGGATGATCAATTCCCTGGCGAGTGTGGTCGGCAAGGGCAGTGCCCATGAATTTGTCGGCAGCCGCGTCAAGCTCTGCTACAACCAGGTGGTTGGGGATGGTTTCAAGGCGGCGCATAAGATGCTGCAGCAAGCCTTGAGTGAGGACAAGATCGAACTGGCCTTGATCCCCAACGGCATCATTCCCATCGTCGATCCACGCCTGGCAGCCCAGGCTGTCAACTCGGATCGACGGGAGGACATCCTGATCTGGCGCTACAAGAAGGAGAAGTTGGAGGAACTCGGACCCTTCGCAGATTCATTACTTGGCTTTGCCTCTCACTTTGTCCCGGCTGTGCGTGAAGGTGCATCCCGGATTGGATTGCTTCCCAGCCCGGTGAAAAAACGGGGCTGGTTCGGGAAGGGCTAGCCCATGTTCGATATTGCCGGCAAGACCTTGAAACCTGTTTCTGAAGCGCGTTCTTCGGGCGAGATGGACCGTTGGTGGGATGTTCTTGCGGAGGAAGGACGTGCCAGGAAAGCGATTGAGTCTTTACAGAAAAGCATGACTTCCACCGAGATCGAAGCGCTGGCACGGCAGGTCTTTGAAGAAGTGAGCGTTCGTGCGGTGGATGCAGGAGTCTCCCTGCCAAAGGAATACATCCTGCGGCTGATCGGGGAATTGTCTGGGATGGGTCCATTGTTGGAACTGATCGCCCGCTCCGACATAGAAGACATTGCCATAAACCTCGGACATATTTATGTGTACACCACAAGTAGTGGCTGGGAACATGCCGGTCCCGCTCCGGATGGCATCGGCGATGCACTGCGGGTCATGATCGACCGCGCCGGGCAGCGCGCACCGACTCCCGACTACCCGATTGCGGATGCCATGTTGCAGGTTATGGTCCCTTTGGTGGATGGAACGGTTCGGCGCAAGGGTGTACGTATCAACTATGTCATGCCGCCGGCCTCACCTTATGGCGACACCATTACGTTGCGCGTCTCCAATTACCGCACAGCCTCCGATCTAACCCAGGGAAGTCTGGCATTGCTGTGCCAAAACCGCCTCCCGCCTGTCCCACGCCCCAACTTCGACCCAAAAGATTTTCCGCGCGGCAACGGCATTCTCACACCCGAAGCGGCGAATTATCTCTTGAGCGTGATGGTGCATGGTGGGACGCTCGTGATCGCCGGCACCACCGGTTCGGGTAAGACCTTTGTTGGGCAGCGTATTTTGCAGGAGATGCTGGACTATTACCCGCGCGGTGCGATCCGCTTGTTCATTGTGGAAGATAGCAACGAGATCATCCTGAATGGCTGGAATGGGGATGGCAAAACCGACACGGGCAATATCATCTACACGGTAACCCGTCCTGAGATCCGAGGTGGACCGCCGCCGGTCAGCATGTATGACCTGATCCGTTCCGCCTTGCGTTCGCGTCCGCATGGTGTGGTGATCGGGGAAGCGCGTGGCGCGGAAGCCTGGGAGTTGATCCGGGCTGCAGCCACGGGGCATGGACATTCCGCCTTCACCATTCATGCCACCAGCGCCGAGCATGTCTGGCCGCGCTTCCTGCAGGTGGTGCAGTCTCATCCGGATGCGGCGCGTATGTCCGAGATCCAGATCGCGCAGTCTTTTGCAGAGGCTGTGACCGCAGCAGTGTATATCGAACGCAACCCACAGCATGGACAGATCGTGCGTGAGATCGTGGAGGTCTCCACGATCGTGGAACGTACCGCTGCGCGTCCTTCCTTTTCCCCATTGTTCAAGTATGAAACCGGCAGGGGACTGGTTCCCACCGGAAACCGCCCAATGCGTCCGGGCTTTCGTGCCACGGACCTGAATATTTCTGAATCCATTTTCAAACCATAAGGAGAATCAAATGTCCAAACGATCCAAACAATTACCGCTCGTGATCGCCAGAGGGATGGAGGTCATGGTCAATACCCTCCCCAAGGGTGTGCTGACAGATGCCCCACGGGCAGAGGAGGCGCTGCGTCATTATCGCTTGCGCGATGACAATCACCTGACGGCCGCTTTTTCCGAAATGATGCAGGAAGTGCTGGCATGCATGGATACCAAGAAACTGACCGAGCAGGATACGGTCAAGGTCCTTGCACAAATGAAGGAGGAACTTGGCTTATGAAATCTGTGTCGGTCGAGGTCGGCACGACTCATACCTTTGTCATGAGTAGGGGCTTTACACAGGTCGGCGCGCATGCCGCCTTGCTGGGCGAGGATGATACGAAACGCCTGTTTGCCGAAGTCCACGCCGACCCGGATCGTCCGGATGTGCGACCGCAGGAGGCGTATCAGGCAATGCTGTCCTCGCTCCAGCCGGGCTGGACTTTGCGACTCCTGCAATTGTTCTGGCCGGATCCGGAGCCGAGGTTGGAATTCCAGCAACAGGTTAACCGCTGGAACACTCCTGTTACAGAGGGCTTGGATATTCTGCATCAGGGTTTATCCCTTGCCGTGCAGGAATACCCGCTGCCTTTTGTACGACGAACCGTATTGGAATTTGTATTACCAGGTGATGAGGGGAAAGCCCTGAGCGGAGGCGAATGGGTCGCCTGGTGGGAGGGTTTGTATGGGTTGTGTGCCGGGTTTGGGTTGCGGATTCAGTATCTGGATCAGAATGCCATCGAAAGTTTGACCCGCTGGGTCTTGAATCCAAAGTTGGAATATTCGCGCAACAAATGAATTCCTGCCGAAATAATTATTCCGGATCCTGCAACTGGGTAGCGAGTTTGATTTCCAGCACACTCACGTTACGCAAACTGTTCCTTTAACGTATCCACACGCCCCAGAGGAAGTGCCGTCATGTCTTTTTCCACCGGATAGATCTCCCTCCCAGGATAAATGATCCAAAGGTGGTTCAATTTCAATTCAGAAAATGAGGTTCGCATGGAGGGTGTCACGCCAGGCGCTTCATTGAATTTGAATTCCATGCCAAGGCGCTTGCCCTGATGTAAAAAGACCAGGTCAAGTTCGGCGCCGGAATGAGTCCCCCAGAAATAAACTTCGGCGGGATTCAGGATTTGGATTGCCTGTTCCATTGCAAACCCTTCCCAGGATGCCCCAACCTTGGGATGCCCCAGCAAACTGTGTTTATCCGGAACCCCCAACAGACTGTGGAGCAGCCCCGTATCCCGGAAATAGATTTTTGGCGATTTCACCTGCCGTTTCCCGAGATTTTCAAACCACGGTTGTAATTGACGGATCATAAATGTGCCCGTCAGGATATCCAGGTAGGAACGAGCTGTCTTGTCGCTGATCCCCAAGGAACGACTTATTTCCGAGGCGTTCCAGGTCTGCGCGTGGTAATGGGCAAGCATTGTCCAGAAGCGGCGCATTGCCAATGCTGGGATGTTGATGCCCAATTGGGGAATATCCCGTTCCAGAAATGTACGAATAAACCCTTCGCGCCATGCTTGGCTGTCAACGTCCGACCCGGCTAGAAAGGAACGTGGAAAACCACCCCGAACCCACAAGGATTCCCAGCTTTCTGTCCCTGTCTCCGAGAGATCAAACCCGCTAAGTTCGATAAACTCCAGCCGCCCTGCCAGGGTTTCCGAGGCGGACTTGATAATTGTTGGTGAAGCGCTCCCCAGAATTAAGAAACGAGCCTGGTTTTCTGGACGATCCACCAACACCCTCAAAATTTTAAAGAGTTCCGGTTGCTCCTGTATTTCATCGATCACAACCAACCCATGGAGATCACCCAAAACCATTTCCGGGTTTTGAAGACGACGTTGATCCACCATTGACTCCATATCAAAGAACGTTGCATGTTGATCGTTTGCGAATTGACGGGCAAGTGTGGTTTTTCCGCATTGACGGGGACCCAACAAGGCGGTGATGGGGGAACGCCTAAGTGCCACATGAAGTTGTTTGAGATAATAGGGTCTTTGTAACATAAAATAAGTATACCCTGAAAATTCGGAGCGCAACTCCGAATTTTCAGGGTGTGGATGAGTTATCGAGATCCTTTATACGCTTTTCCCCATTACCTGCCCAATTCGACAGAAGCTGCTGTGCCTGGGTGGCAATATCATCCGGGCTGCCTTCTTGATTGGCGAGGATGTACCTGGATCAAAACGGGATTGAATGCTTGACTCGCTGGGTGCTCAATTCGAGATTTGAATACAAATATGATTGATTTTTTTGACCGCCCGGGCACCGAATGAGCTTTTTAATAACCTGTTATTCGAGATACAACAAGGTTTTCAAATGCCTGTAAATCACGCCAGGATAATGCACAATGAATTTTGTCACCTTGTTCATCAATGATCGTGTGCCCATCATCGGTAACTGTTATTCCATGTTCAATTACATTCAGGAATGAACCGGAAAAAGCCAAATAGATTGGTACCAGGTCGTACAATATTGAACTTTCTGTCTGTGGATCAAACCCATTATACAGAGGGTTTTTATTAAATTTGGTCCAGCAATCATAGTTTTCCATGATGGCTTGGACCAGAACATTGTTACAGTTCCGAATGCGCTGATAATTATCACCTTTCAATTGAATGATCCCACAGGTATCCAAAGGCGTTATCGTTTTCTTCCATTTTGAGGAGAAGACTTCCCGGCATGAATATGGATAAAGCTTAACATTGTATTCAGCCGCAACCTTGTCACTGCCAAAATACCCCTTATGAATACTTCCAAACATTCCAATAAACCGAGATTTTTGAATAATCGAAGGGTCTTGCATTAAGACTGCCGCAAGATTGGGTAGGGGGGCTATCCCCAATACTATAACTTCTTCGTCGGATGTTTTAATCGAATCTATGATCGCTTGAATGCCATTCTTTAGGATTTTCCCAGGGTATTTTTCAATATCATAATCCTTCACCCAATCACTCTGGTAGCATGGAGAACCTTCCAATGGGAGACCAATTCCAATGGGGATATCCGTTCGTCCCACAGCTTCAAGAAACTTTGCAACGATCTTCGCTCTTTCATGAGTGTTTCCAGTTGCAGTGGTAATTAGTTTTACATCAAGCTCCGGGCATCTTAAGAGAAATGCCAAAGCCCATGTATCATCGATGTCCGTCCCAATATCCGTATCGAGTATGACTGGAATTCTTTGTTTAGGTTGAGTGTTATTCATTCTTTAATGCCTGTGGAAGCAATGCTGTTTACATAGTATTGTTGCAAAGGAAGTACGATCAAAATGGGGACAATCGCCGCCAACAGAGATCCTGCAAACAATTCATTCCATATCGTCTGACGTTGTTCAACCGTCAATGAAATAGCCACTTGGATGACACGAAATTCAGGACTTGGAGCTACCACCAGTGGCCAGAAAAATGAGTTCCATGTGGATATGAAGAGGACCATGCCGGCGCCGATTAGGACTGGTTTGGAAATGGGTACGACAATCAAAAATAGGATTCTTAACCAGGAAGCACCATCGACTCTGGCTGCATCCAGTAAATCTTTTGGAATCTCTGAAAAGAATTGGCGGAATAGGAAGATCACCATGCTATTGGCAAGCCCTGGAATGAATAAGCCCTGCCACGTATTGATCCATCCAAGGGTTTTCATCTGAAGGTATTGCGGGATGATGGTCACTTCAATGGGCACCATAAAGGTAAACAAGACCAATCCAAAAAGCAGGTTCTTTCCCTTAAAATCAAACGTAGCAAATGCAAACCCTGCCAAAAGATTGATAAGTCCACTCAACAGTACTGTCCCAATCGAAAGAATAAATGTATTACGTAACACCAATCCAAAATCCCTCTGGGCGAAGAGCGCTTGATAGGCTTCCAGAGTGAATTGACCGGGAACAAATGCCTTCCATGAAAACGGAAAAACATTTCTGAATATCAGGTCGTTTTGGGAAAACGAGGAGGCAATTGCCCATTGAAGGGGGGCAATTACCAGGATACATACCCCGAATAACAACAGGTAGGTGATGACTGGATATATCCGACCGGATGACTTGTTTTGATGTGACATGATGAACCCATCTTATCTTTCTCGAAATAGGTAGGACTGGATTAATACAACAATAATTACAATGAATAATTGAATCATCACCATTGCTGCCGAGGTGCCGAAATCTCCATAGATCATTCCGCGCCGATACGCTTCGTACATGACCAGATTGGTTGAAAGTTCCGGACCACCCTGGGTCAACATGTACACAGGAACAAATAGCAGAAAATTGGAAATGGTGTCCGCGATCAGAACAAAGCCAATTGAATTTCTCATCAGGGGAAGGGTGATCTGAAACAATTTTGTTAATCCGTTGGCACCATCCATCTCCGCTGCTTCATAAATTTGGACAGGGATACCCTGCAGACCTGCCAGAAGGAATAGCATCCAGAAAGGTACTCCAATCCAGGAGGCAATGCCGATAATGGACCATAACGCCTGACTGGTGGAGTCCAGGAAAGGTTGTTTCCCTATTTCAAACAGGGTCAGGATGCCGTTAGCCAGCCCGCTGTCATCCAGAATTAGTTTCCACAACAACGATGATACATTAATGGAAATAGCCACTGGAATTAGATAAATGCTCCTGAAAAATTCCACCCCACGAACCCGCTGGTTTACTAAAAAGGCTAGTCCCAGCGATAACAGGATTTGTAGAGGGTTGATGATTATGTTGAACAACACAGATACTTGTACCGATTTGATAAAGACGGGGTCACCTAGCAGGCTTTTATAATTATCGAATCCGGTGAAGACTTTTGCGCCACCCTGCAAAAAAGAAATGGAGTATAAGCTCTCGCTTAAACCAAGGACAATCGGCCAAAAACGAAATATTCCAAGGATCAGAAGCGCAGGCAATATGAACAAGTAGGGTGTCGATCTTTCCCTTTTTACAAGCATTGGATGATTCTCCAGGGAAAACAGGCAGGATACAACGGGTATCCTGCCTGTTTATTTACTTACTTTTGGTATTTTGCCATTTCTTGCGTAATTCGTTGTACGGCTGTGTCAAGAGCTTGTTTTGGATCTGCGCCATTGCGAATATCATTGAATGCTGCGTTCAACAACTGCTCGTATTCCAAGTAGCCAGGCGTGACTGGGCGAGGTACTGGATTGACTGTGGCTTCCCTGGCTGCCACCTGCATATAATAAAGCGGCGGAGTCTGGAATTCCGGCAAAGTGCTGAATGATTCAATAATTCTCTTTTGAGCAGGCATATCGTAGCTGTCAGCACCCCACCAAATATCAGCGCCTTCGCCTGCGCTCAGCCAACGAACGAATTCCGCGGCTGCTTCCGGGTGTGCGCTGTTTGCATTGACGCCAAAATGCCAACTGCCCGTTGGGAGGACGGTTTCGCCACCTTCAAAATAGGGGAAACGTGATACACCCCAATTGAATTCCGGCGGTCCCCATGAGAATACAAGATTGTTCCATGACCCTCCGACGAACATGGCCAGCTTTCCATTCTTGAACATCTCATTGACTGGAGTGTCGCTTTTGGGGGCATATCCCAGGGAGTTGAAAGCATCTCCATAAAAGGTAAATGCATTAACCCATTCCTCGGAATTAACAACGCCGTCTACGGCAAACCCATCTGGACCCATCGCCTTGCCTCCCAGTGAAAGCGGTAAGGGCAGTAATTGATAAGCAGCAGTGGTTTGTTCCCAGGTGAAGCCATAGACATCGTCATGTGTCAATTGTTGAGCATTGGCAGCCACCTGTTCCCAGGTCCAGCGCTCATCTTCGCCAGGCGGGGTAATGCCCGCGGCTTCGAGCATATCCTTGTTGTAAAAAAGCAATTGGGTGGACGTGTGTTGGGGGGCAGCTAGAAATTGTTCATTATAGGTGCCGGCTTCCACTGCACCCGAAACCCAGGTATCCATTTCCTCTGCGCTGAAGGTGCTGTCAAGTGGGTACAGCCAACCCCGTGCGCCATAGGATGCCACCAAAGGTGCATCCACGCTGACAATATCCAAAGAGTCGTCTCCAGCGCCCAACCGGATTTGGTTTTGCTGGAACAAATCCCCAAAACCGATCTTTTCCGCCTTGATGGTGACGTTTGGATGTTCCTTTTGATAAGCAGCAATTACATTATCCGGGTTCCAGAACTCCAAAATAACCCACGTTAAGGTGATGGGTTCATCAGTGGATGAATCGGTAGGAGCTTCTGTGATGGCTGCTTCCGTAGGTACTTCTGGTTCACTCGTTATTGCGGATTGTGTAGCCTGGGGGGGGGAGCTGCATGCAGTCAAAAGCATGCTTAGGGCAAGCACAAAGATCGTAATCATCTTGATTAAATTACGCATTTTTTCTTCTCCTTGACTTCATATATATGTTCCATTACACTGACTTTGTGCAGTTTTGTCTGCACATCTTGGATGCAGGTTTTCCTTCTCTCTTGTCAGGACGGAAGTGGAAGCCTGCATTTCCCTGTAATTTTTGCGTTATGTTCAACCTCCTTTCAAAACAGCATCTATTCCTGGCGAATATGGGCATTTTCCAGAAATTCAAGCAACTCAACTTTTGTCGGTAACGAAATTTGTGCGCCAAGTTTCGTTGTTGTTAAAGCACCCACTGCATTGGCATATTGGATGCATTCCCATTCATGCTTTCCTTCCAAAACTGCGGATGCATATCCACCAATAAAGGCATCGCCAGCAGCTGTAGAATCAACAGACTTAACAAGATATGCAGGACTTGTAAACGAACCTTCACCTGATGCACAGACAGCGCCCTGGTCACCAAGCGTAATAATCACAGTATTGGTACCTTTTTCAAGAAGTAGGCCGGCTGCTGATTCTGCTGTTCGAATATCCACCACACTTAATCCTGTCAGGGAGGATGCCTCAGTTTCGTTAACAACCAGATATTTAACTTTTTGAAACATATCATCTGACAAACAACGTGCCGGGGATAGATTTAAGAGGACAGGTACGTGATGGAAATTTGCCAGGTCCAATGCCTGATGGACCGAATTTAACGGGATTTCCATTTGCATGATCAATAATTTGGCCCCGGCAATCAAATTTTCAATAACATCCACGTCAAAAGGAGTTATTTTTCCATTTGCGCCCGGGACAAGCAATATTCTGTTTTGTCCATCGGCTTCGACCGTAATGATTGCAATACCGGTGCTCGCTTCCGCGTCCCTTGAAATGTTGGAAATGTTCACTCCGGAAATGGATAATGTTTCCAATAGTTTTTCACCAAATGCATCGCTTCCCACCCTGCCTATCAGCGCCACCGTACAACCTAGTTTTGCTGCTGCTACAGCCTGATTGGCTCCCTTGCCCCCTGGAATAGTATGGAAATCAGTACCTGATAAGGTCTCACCAGCTTCTGGAGCACGTTGTGTGGTGATGACCAAGTCCATATTTAAACTTCCAATCACAATTACATCAGCCTGCATTGCTGTTGCTCCTGGGTGCTGTGGATTCCCGGATGATCAATTTGGGCTGGATCACAATCTGTCGGGACATAGAAGGTTTCCCGGCAGGATATTTATTCTTCATTTGACGCAATAACGATGTCATTGTGCTTTGGGCAATTTCAGGAACAGGTTGGGCGACGGTAGTTAAGGAGGGGTCCATGGCCTGTGCAAATGGTATATCATCATAGCCAATGATGGAAATATCTTTGGGGATGCTTAAGCCATTTTGACGGATTACCTGAATGGCACCAAAAGCCATTAAGTCATTGCAGGCAAAGACTGCCGTTGGTGGATTTTGCAATCCAAGGAGATGCTTCATGGCGACGCTTCCACCTTGGATCCGAAAATCTCCCTGCACAACCAAAGAGGGATTTAACGGTATGCCTGCTTCCTCCAGGGCTTGATAATATCCATCCAGACGTTGATCATTGGGCAGAAATCTGGGGGATCCTGTAATACACGCAATCTCTTGATGTCCCAGTTTCACAAGATATTTTGTTGCAAGATATCCACCGAGTTGGTAATCCATCCTGACTACATCCGTCTGAAAGCCGGTGATTTCACGATCCACAATTACAAACGGGATATGACTTTCCTGCAATTTTTGCGAGATCTCCTTATCTCCGCCGGAAGAGATGAAGATGACACCATCCGCTTGTTTTGCGAGCAATACATCCACGTAAGCGTTTTCTTTTTCTAATTCGTAATCAGAGTTGCATAAAATTACGCTGTATCCATTTTCAAACCCTAGGTTTTCGATCACTCGCGCTATCTCTGCAAAAAAAGGATTTGAATTATCCGGGACGACAAGACCAATAGTCTTGGTTTGTCCAGAACGCAGTCCTCTTGCCAGGGCATTGGGGACATATTCAAGTTCCTTAATCGCATCCTGGATACGTTGTCGGGTTTCTTCGGGAATTTTTACATTTGGATTGTTATTAACAACATACGAAACCAGTGCTTGCGAAACCCCTGCAAGTCTGGCAATATCGGCTTGGGTTGAGCGTGATTTGTTAGCCATGGCACCTGTTGGTTTATACGAATAACTTATACGTATAAATAATATTGCATATTTTATTTTGAGTCAAGTATTTTCCCCTACTTGCCTGCTGAAAGTACCTTTTACCCCCGTAAATATTGTTCCCCATCCTTGTCATCTCCAGCACCCCTGCTACTCACAGGGGTGAATTTGGGACAGGAAAGGTTGTTGCGATCCAATAACCATCAGTTCTTTAACGGCCACACGCCGGTCAATCTTCTTAATTTTGGAAATGGCTCCAATGAGCTTATTCATTACAAATTCCAGTGGATGTGTCGTCGGGCTGGGTCCAGAGTTTCCAATTGCGCATCCACTTTTGTTGCAAGGTGCAATCCTCTTCACTGCTATCCGTCCAGAAAAAGACGTATCTGATCGTATTATCAGTCATGGTAGAACGTACTGCCGTGCGTCCTTCCTTTTCTTCGATTACTAATACATGAAGCCGGCAAGGGGCTAATTCCCATAGGACATTGATCGTTGCATCAGGGTTTCCAGGTGAACGATTTGAACATCTTTTAGGATATTTTCATGGGAAGCCTGGAACGGCTGGACAGACCATTGAGCCTTCAAGAATAATTGTCTTGGCAGAGGGCGTTACACAGGTTGGCAATTACGCGACTTTGATGGGGAGATAATTTGAAGCGTTTGCTTGCCGAAGTCCATGCTGACCTGGATCGTCCGAATGTGCAACCTCTAAAGGGGTATCAGGCGATCTTGTCTTTCATGCAACCGGGCTGGACACTACGAATTGTGCAATTGTTCCGGACGGATCCCGAACCGAGGTTGGAATTCCAGAAACAGGTTAACCGATGGGTGCAATCAACACGGAAGGCTTGGATGTTCTGTCTCAGGGTTTATCCCCTGCCGTGCAGGAATACCCGCTGCCCTTTGTACGACGAACCGTTTTGGAATTTATACTGCCAGGTGATGAGGGCATCGCCTGGTGGGAGGGTCTGAGTGGATTGTGTGCGGGTTTTGGGTTGCGAATTCGATACCTGGATCAGACTGCAATTGAAGCATTGACCCGCTGGGTGCTCAATCCAAATTTGGAATATCATTCATGAGCTCTCCTTGAGAGGTTGTTTTGCCCAATTCCTTATCAAGGCAACTTCTCAACTCTGACTTCACTGATTGTTAATGGAGTTAGCCCGGTAACAAGCCGGAAGTCGGATGCCCAGTTCTGATTTCCCGCGAAGGTGGCATTGGAGATATTAATGACGGCGGTCTTCCATGTCAATGTGTTTCTCCGTGTCGCCAACCTGATGCTCTGATACATTGTGTCCGGGTTGAAGGCCGAGCCACATGGTGCTGTATCGTAGTTGATCTCAATTGGTTCATACCCTTGATCCAAATATGTGACCGTGATCGCAACTGGTTGTGACTGGTTGAAATAAAAACCATTATCCACCTGGAAGTATAGATAGGATGCCGGAGCGTTCGTCTCCATGGGCAAAGTGACGACAGCCGGAAATCCCACGATGTCCTGTTGCTTGTACAGCCCATCTCCCGAGTTCGGTCCGATGGATAAACCAAGACTCTGATCGGGTGAAGTGGTGGAATAGAGGACCCGGCTTCCAAACAGGTTGGTTTGGGCGCTTTCGGGCAGAAAACCCTGTTTGAAATAATTCAGGTATTCCTTCGAAAGTTCGATGTACTGCCTGCCGTATTGCAGTGATTCGGCGATATCCGTGCCCTCATGATATTCGTTCCAGGTCTCCACCGCCAGCCAGGGACTGCCACATTGGATCGCCATGTTGATGTTCTGTTTATAGAGTTCTCCGTTCATGCGATTTGTAATGGTTGGTGGATCGCGGTCATCCACGGCATGATCATCATACCCGGGGCCAATCGAGGCTATGCGCGGGGAGAACGTGGGCGAGATTGCGCCGCCCCAGGAATAGCCGTCATCATATTTCAGGTGCGGAGCGTTATAGTCTCTCACCTGTACGCCATCGATGGTTTCCATTGGATAGTCCCAACTATTTTCCAGGACCAGATAGGGGCGAACACCAAAATCCTGTTCAAAATGCCGGTAAATATAATCGAGGAATGACTGATCAAAGGCCGAGGGCCAGTTGGCACCATAAAACCAGACGATGGGACGTTCTCCCTCTGCCCGGACCCAGTACGCCTGGGGGATCGTGGTGAAGAAGAACTTCAACTGGCTGTAGAAATAATCCTGCTCCTTTTCCTGTCGTAGATCGACCCCCTGTGAGGAGGTGGTGTCCATGAATAACCCGACTGATGGCGGTGTAATGCCCTGAGAACGGACAAGCTCCAATGCTTCCGCCAGTTTTTTCGCACCGCCTTGCGACCAGTGCAATTCGTAGGAACCATACCAGTAGATGGGCAGGATCACATCGATTCCCGACTCGGATATATCCCTCAACTGCTTGGCGTGCCAGTTAACATCCTGCCAGCTCATCGTCTTGTAATCGATGGCTGCATCGGTCATATGGAAAATATGATCCTGGGGATCATACCAGTAGAAGTAATACGTGAAGACGGCTTTGTCCCCGAGTGGTTGCGGGTAGGGCGCCGGCACCGATGTGGTTGGGATGGGAGTGGGAGCAGGATCGATTGCCCTTCCTTGTGTGATTTGAATACTTCGCAGTATCAGGGGATCTGACTCCGCTGCCAACCTGAAATCTGCGCCATAGTTTTGCCTCTGACCGAAGCGTGCATCCGTCAGGACGACTGATTCGGTTTTCCATTGCAATGTATTCAGGCGAAAACCGGCAGAGACAATTTTGTAATGAGGTTCGGAAATTTGGCTGTCATGTGAATCATATTCAAATAGGATCAGTCCATTTCCCTCATCGAAGTATTCGAATTCAACAGTGATGGGTCCCTGATCGGTCGGGAAGTCATCATTCACCTTGAAATACAGGTAATTGGTGCGGACGCGGGTGGCAAAACCTTCAGTGATTATGACATCCCGCTCCGCCTTTACTCCGGGGATGTAGCTGTTATCACCCTCGTTGGGTAAAAGGAAAATTCCATCATTCAGATTGGGCGCTTCAAATCGAACTTCAACTTGAGAAGACCGGGCTTCCGTAGATCGGGGTGTGAGTATCTCTGGTGCGGGTTCACTTGTTGGCTGTGATGGGGTGCTACAGGAATTCAGGATGATCACAACAAGCAACAGGAACAGGGCTGTTTTATTTCTGGTCATACTTTCTCCCGTCAGAGTGGTGACTTTCAGTGTGGTGGGTATACATCTGGATCCATTCTGTCAGATCAGGATAATGTGATCACCCTGTCTGCCCGTAGATACGGTTCCCCTCGTTCCTTGTCCATCTCCATCACCCCGCTGATCAACAGGGGGGGGCTTGAATCCAGGAAGGATTTTGCGATCCGATACACATCCGGAAACAGGATGACATCCAGGGTTCCCTGCAGATCTTCAAGGGTCAGGAACAACATCATCTCGCCCTTGGCAGTCCGGCTGCGGCGGGAGGTCTGGCGCACACCGGCCACGGTCACACGCCGACCGATCTTCTGCACGGCGTCGATGGTGGAAATGGCTCCCGTGATCTTGTCCATGACCAATTCCAGGGGATGGGCCTCCAGGCTGGCGCCCAGAATTTCCAACTGTGCAGCCACCTTTTGGTGCAATGTCCAATCCTCTTCACTGCTATCCGACCAGGCAAAGAGACTCATCTGATCGCGCTGCCAGCCACCGGTTTGTAGTCGCTTCAGGAGCGCGGGGATCTTTCCAAAGCCTTCCAATGCCCCGATCTTCGCGAGGTGTTCGGCTTCCTGGGTGCGTGGGTCCACACGGGCGAGGAAATCATCCAGGGAGGTGAATGGTGCATGTTGGATGATCCTGCCAATCGTACGCTGGGTCAATTCCTTGACCTGACCGAGACCCATAAAGAGCGCACGCTCCTCCGGGTTGATTAATCGTTGCACCGAGAACTGATGGCGTGAATAATTCACATGCGGGGGACGGATCCTTAAACCCAGGCGCCTGGCTTCGCTCAAGTACACGCGCTGGCTGTAATACCCGCCCCAATTGGCAAGCACGGCCGCCATGAACTCTGCCGGAAAATATTGCTTGCACCAGGCGGAACGCCAGCCGATCCTGGCATACGAGGCGGCATGCGCTTTGGGGAAGCCATAGCCGGCGAAGGCTGCCATCATTTCCCAGATGCGTTCGCCGGTCTCAATGGGAATCCCACTTCTTGATTGCACTTCAGAGACGAACTTTCTCTGCAACTCCTGCATCTTTTTGCCCGGATCAAAATGGCTCATTGCGCGCCGTAACAGGTCGGCTTCTGCCAGGCTGAAACCTGCCAGTTCATTGGCGATGCGCAGGACCTGTTCCTGATACAGGATCACTCCAAAGGTTTCATTTAATAAGGGGGCAAGTGCTGGGTGAAGATGACGAACGGGTTCCTGCCCTTTGAAACGGCGCACAAAGGCATCCTTGAGTCCGCCAGTCAGCGGACCCGGTCGATACAGCGCCAGGGCTGCCATGATGTCATCTTCGGTGCGGGCCTGGATCTCGCGCAGGGTCGTACGCATCCCCGGACTTTCGATCTGGAAGCAGCCGATGGTTTCGCCCTTCTCAATGCGATCGGAGGTGGCTTCATCCACATTGGGTGTGGAATCCAGAACGGCGAGAGGGGTTGCGTATTGTTCAGGCTGGCTTTGCTGCACGAACTCCGCCACGTCGCCCACGACCGTCAGACCACGGATACCCAGCAGATCGATCTTCACCAGGCCCAGGGCTTCCACGGAGTCGAGATCCAGTTGCGTAATGACCACACCCTTGCCGCCCGAGTTCATCACGGGCACAAGATCGGTCAGTGCGCCCGGTGCGACGATGACACCGCCGGGATGCATGGAGAGATGACGTGGCAGTTTCAGGATGGCTTCGGCATCCTCGAAGATGGATTGGTAAGTGGGATGGCTGGTTCGCAGCTCGGCAAAGGGCGAAGGCGGGTCTTGACCATCCTCCGAGTCTTCGAAGCGTGCCCACCAGGCGTGCGGCAATTGATTGGCAAGTTCCCTGACTTTTACAGGGTCCAGTCCGTATGCCTTGGCGACATCTCCCAGAGCCGAGCGTGGACGGTAGCGGTTGATCGTTCCCACCATGGACACCTTGTCATGCCCATAGGTATCGAAGACATGCCGGATCACAGAATCTCTACGACGGGAACACAGGTCGGTATCAATATCCGGCGGAGTGACGCGCGCAGGATTGAGGAAACGTTCAAAGTACAGGTTGAGACGCAGGGGATCGGGACTGGTAATGCCCAGACAATGTGCAACAAGAGAGGAAGCTGCCGACCCACGGGAAGAATAGGGCACACCGGTTTCGCGTGCGAAGTTCAGGATGTCTTCAACGATCAGGAAGATCGGTTCAAATCCCATGCGTTCGATCACTTCGAGCTCATGATCGAGGCGTGCCTGGATCTGCGGCGTGATCTCGCCATACAGTTCTTTGGCTCCAGTCGTGGCTTTGTCACGTAAATGCCGGGAGATGGTCACTCCCTCCGGCAGGGGCACGATGGGCATCCGGGATTTGCCAAGCGGCAGATCGAAGCGACAGCGTTCGGCAATTTCCATGCAGGCATGTAGCGCCTCGGGAAATTCCTTGAAACGTTCTTCGATGAGTTGCGGCGGCATGAACCATGCATCTGCCGGGGCAAGGGCTGTCTGGGGTAAGGCGATGACCGTTTGGTTCAGCCGGATGGCAGCCAGTGTTTTTTGTAATCGGGCTTGTTGCGGGGTTTGGTAATAAACGGGATGTGCGACCACGGTTGGCAATCCAAGGTGGCGTGCCTGGGCGGATACCGAACCCGCACTGGAAGCATTGCGCAAGGGGATATACAAACGACCTGCAAATCCATTCTGGAGTTCCTGCGGATTTTCACTCAGGGCGATCAGGTCCTTGGAGTATTGAACAAGCGTATCCAATGGGCAGGGTGCATCTGGATTGTCGCGCAGAGCAAGGGCGCTGCTCAGCCGGCAGAGGTTGGACCAGCCTTCGGGGCTGGTTGCCAACAATTGGAGCGGACCCCGTTCGAGGTCGAGCTCCAACCCGATCACAGGTTGAATACCGACCTCCTTGCAGGCGTTGACAAATTCAATCGTGCCTGTCAACAAATGATGATCGGTCAGGCCAAGCGCAGACATGCCGCAGGAGTGGGCTGCCTGAACCAGATCCGTCGGGGAGATCAAGCCTTCCTGCAATGAGAAGGCGGAGTGGGTCGTAAGGTGCACATACATCAGGGTAATTGTAAACGTTTCATTGCGGAGAGTAGCGACAGGGATGGAAGACCCATCCCTGTCTTTTTGTATCATGCCGTCCATGCCTGATCCTCAAGAAGTATTTGCCATCTCGATTGCCTCGGAAGCCGTGGAAGTGCTGGAAGACCATTTGCTTTTTCCAGGTGGCTATCTATTCCCTCTCTCTGCCCGCGGCGCGGGCGTGCCCGGCATGACCGACCGTCCCTGGTCGCGTTTGACTGCGGAGGTCTTCTATCCCAATCTGCCGGTGCTGTATTCGCTTGCCTTGCGGCGTGAACCACCCGATGTCCTGCGCGGTTCTCTGCGCGCGCGTCGCACCCTGTTCG
>VFQT010001650.1_pt1 | contig 25962 bp, 27 predicted proteins | sample 3512381 | NCBI WGS metagenome assembly VFQT01 (sample SAMN10412376, study PRJNA504923) | tailings metagenome | isolation source: Relicate 2 Philex TSF3 active mining site | place: Philippines: Tuba, Benguet | collected 2017-08-29
GTACCTGGATTACTGTCATGCCGATAGTGCGATGTACCTCGCGAACGATTGGCTCATTGGAACAGGGGTTTATCGTGACAACTGCTATAACCTGTTTGATTTCACTACGGGCAATGGCAAAGAGCATTGGCGGATCAAGGTTACGCACGACACGCTGCGTCCAGTCATCGTTGTCCTCAACGGCGTGGATGTCACTGACGACTCAACACGCGTGATTGGCGGACGCTTCGGCATTGGTACATCACCGAGCGACACTACGCCGCACACGATCTATGAGTTTGGCGTGCGTGTCACGGCTGGACTCTTCATGCTCCCGAACGGCAGCGACCCCGTCGAGTACCGTCCAGCAACTGGTGTTGGGCTCGACTGCGATCAGAGCATTGTTGAAGGCTACGGCAACGTGCAAGAGCCATGGATCCGAAGTGCAACGTTTGGTAGCGATGGTGTATCGGTACGTCAAGATGAGCGCTACATCCCTACCGGTGGCGTCGTCGGACTCGAAACAGAGCCACGCATCGCATCTGGTGAAGTACGGGGCGACACAATCGTGTATCGCTCTGGTGATGGACCGCGCGTGACAAACATCTGCAACGGACGTGGCGTTGTCGACGGCATCCTTACACCTGAAGAATGGATCGGTCACCGACCAATCAACGGCGTCTACTCTGATCTCTACGCACAGTATTGTGGCGGTCGCCTTCAAGTGCTCAACGATTGGGTCCTCGCCGATGCGATGCCAGACAATGCATCATGCTACAACCTCTTCGATCTCTTTACTGGCAGCGGCGCAGAGCACTGGGGCATTTGGGTGTTCCAAGATCGCTCGCGCAAACCACGCGTGTTCCGCAACGGCGTCGAAGTAACAGACGACACAACCATCGTCAAAGCAGGCAAGGCTGGCTGGGGCACCTCACCACGTCTTGCACGTGAGCACGCCATGTACGAATTCGAGATCGTCGCCATGGAAGGCGGCTTCTCCCTCCAATACGCCGATCCGGGTCCGGCCAGCTTCTGCTCACTCACAAGTGGTGCCAACAGCGACACCACGCATGATGCCATCAGCATCGTACAACCACAACCATGGAACCCAAGCATGGGTCCGGTTACCATCACTGGCATCACGGGTATGTGCAACATCGACCTCGTGGATCTCCGCGGCAGCAGCATCTACGCAACAACACTCGACGCGCACGGCGCTCTTGTACTCGACGTACCAACCACGATCGCATCCGGACACTACACGCTCCGCATCCGCATCGATGGCAAGCGCGTACACCAATATCCGCTCATCATTCATCCATAACACGGGGGCCAACCATGTTACCACACATCTTATCGTTTAAGGGGCGGATCAAGCGTGGGGAGTATGCCGCAACATTGATACCAGTTGTCATTACGAATCGCCTCATGCTTGATGACGTCATCATACTCGAGCCCTTGCTTGCGCTTTTCGTCTCCATCATGCTTATCTGGATCCTGGCTGCACAAGGTGCCAAAAGGTGTCATGATCTAGATGGAGCTGGCTGGCAACAACTCATTCCATTCTTTCCGTTTGTTCTGATGTCAAAGAAAGGGTCTGGACTAATCAATCGTTTTGGCCCGCCTCCTCCGTGATCCTTGCGCGGGCGCTGTCGGAGAAGATGTCACCACGCAAATGTTGAACACTTCATCAGTACACTCTCACACAACAATGATTACAACATCATCGACTGGACGTCAGTTTTTGTACCTCGTGCTTTTGCTCTCGAACGGGATTGGACCCGTTGCAGTGGATCGGATCATTCGCAACGTGCATGCCACCGACCTCAGCGAGGACGAGCTGGGCGAACTGTTCATCCAGGGCATTATTCCCACGCGTATCGGACTCTCGCCGCTGCATCTACGGTCTGTAGCTGATGCACTCGACAACGGAGCGTTGCGGACATTTCACAACCTCCTCTTGTCCGGTCAGCGCATCATCTGTCCGTACGATGCGGTATTGCCCGACCATTACTGGGAGCGTGCGCATCTCAACCGACTGCCGAAGATCTTCATCGGCTGCGGAGAAGCTCCGCCCACCGATGCGCATTGGCAAGCGATCATCGGCTCACGCAGTGCGAGTCAGCAAAGCCTAGAACGTGCCGCAGAGCGTGCTTGCGATCATGCACAAGCAGGAGGTGTCATCGTCAGTGGTGGTGCTGCCGGTGTTGACACTACTGCCTTACGTGCCGCTCATCAAGCAGGTGGATGGACTGTGTGTGTTCCATCTGCCTCGCTGGTGAGCGATCTCAAGCCACAGCCACGCGAGCTCCACATATCGCCCTATCCACCAATGACCACCTTTGCACCAGGACTTGCAATGGCGCGCAACGGCATCATCGCATCGCTTGCCACCGACATCGTCGTAGCTCACGTCGCACCAGGCCGCGACGGACGTCCGAGCGGCACACAGGACGCTATCCAGCGTGCCACCAAGATCGGCGTACCGATGACGGTGTGGGAGTGAAGGGGGGGGTTACTACTTTATTCACCCTTTTGTCTTGAATCTGCGAGTGACTCTTGGCTTCAATTTTGCCTGAATCAACAGCTCAATTGCGCACCTAGTTATCCTCTTGCAGACTATTCGCAACCTGATTGTCAATACTAACAGACTGAGAGTATGAAAAGCTTGTTCTCCTCTGTATCCCGCTGTCTGGTCATTTGCTTGCTTACATTCATGATGATGACGCCCACAACACAGGTGAAATCACAGCAGGAGCTTGTTGCGAGAGCATGTACGCCGGGAGTGGTCATGATTGAGACACCAACGAGCATAGGTTCGGGATTCATAGTCTCGAGCAACGGCATCATTCTTACCAACGAACACGTTGTCGGTGATTTTTGGCCTGGTGCCATAACTGTCACGCTATTTGATAAGCGAATCTTGCGCGTAGATTCTGTGATTCGGTGTGATAGATCTCATGGGCTTGATTTGGCGATTATCTACTGTCGTCCACTGGCAGGTTTAGTGCAGCTGCCACTGGCTCCTACAACGCCTGAGCGTGGCACGCAGATAATGGCTATTGGCCACCCGAGAGGCAATCCTTGGCTGGTTTCGAGAGGGATCGTGTCAGGTGAAGCGACCTACTCTGAGTTCAAACACGACGCAGCTTCTAACCCCGGCAATTCAGGTGGCCCAGTGCTAGATGACGGTGGCCGAGTCGTTGGAGTAATCGTCTCTGGTGATATTGATGATAATGGAGATGATCTTGAGGGGCTAAACAATGCAATTCGGGTCGATAGAATCATTCCCGTGCTAATCAGCAGATCGGTACGATACTCAACACTTCCCCTCGTGCAGAATCGGAAATCGAGTCTAGAAATCTCAAACGAGGACTTGATACAAGGACAGATGCGACTTTCTGCAGATCGAGCGCAGCTAGATTCAATGTGGAGGAGCATTCGAAGTGAGCGATTGGCCCTTGACTCGGCCTCGTCCTCCGCAAAGATCTACAACGAACGCGGCGCGTCGATTAGACAGGGCATCGAGAGTGAGAGGCGCGAACTCGAACAGCTACGCATGACGATTGAAAATCAACGTGGCACCTTGAATCGCGAACAATCGTCGTGGCTATTGCAACGGGACGAGTTGCAGCGTGATATCAGCAAGTTGAAGGAACAGAAATGGGAGCTTCAAGTAAGCCGATTACAGGCTGGAGTTAGCGGAAGTCTTGGATATCTGAGAAACTCATCTGACGATGTTGGAAGCGACCACCTACTCTATCGTACCGAAGCTTATCTGGCAATACGCTCAGGCACGAATTCGAATGGTCATGGCGCAGACCTTTATGGGATCTCCGCGGCATTGTCGAATACATCTAGCATCGAGGGAGTTTCCTATGTAGCGCCAATCTTCAGCGATATCTCATTCTTCGTCGACTTCGCGGAACGCTTCCGCGTTGAAGCAGGTATTGGCCTGAGCAATGGTCACCCGCTCTTCAACCACAAGAACTATCTCTTTAGCAGAATTCGCTGGAACTGGTCAAGCTCGAACTCCGTGTGCTACGGCATGTATGGAAGTGCAATGAAGAGCAATGGCTCCGACATCATCGGTTTGAGTGCCGGCCTCTATGTCGGTCTGCACGTAAAGTTCTTGCGGTTCTAATCCCCCTCCCCTCCCCCAACCTTGGCTTCAATTTTGCTTCACTGTTTTCTGTCGCACCCCATCCTAGTTGTGCGTTCAGCGTACCCTTATACCCCGCCGTTATGCCCCGCCAGATAGTAGTGTTTGCCCTTGCGGTCATCCTTGTCGCGTGTGCGAAGGAGGCCGAGAAACCTGTAGATACCGTCGACAGTACTGCGGTCAGTGCGCCCAGCTCTGGCATTGAGTTTCCCGAAGAGGAGCTGAGTCCGGAGGATAGTCTCGCAAGACGTATGAGTGGCATCAAGGATTCGATCCAACGCGAGCTGATGACGGTGGTCTATCCGAATCCTAAGGTGCCAGATTACACGGGCATCGGAATGGAGGGCGACTCAATAACGTGGTCACCTGATAACATCCGCTTCGTCAAGCGAGCAGGCGATACGCTTGTGCTAGCGACGTTTGAGCGGCATCATGGAGACTCGTTCGGCGCGCATGCACAACCTGGGTATATGGACCTTGTAGCTGCCTCGCTCAAGAACGGCAAGTTCAGCATCATTGATACGTGCAACGACATTGCACTTGGCTCTTGGGGTGTTATGCCACCGATGCTCGACTACACCGTTGCCCCAAGCATTCAACCATTTGACTGCGAGGTAATTGCTGGCAGCGGCTTTGTCCGACTCGGAAGAGATACATGGGGCTGGATCACGAACAGCACCTGGAGTGGGCAAGGCCACTATGAGCATTTTGTCTCAGTCTACGGTCTGATCAACAGAAAGATTAGAAACCTTGGATCGTTTCAGGCAGCCGAGGATAACATGGGCGCATACGATTCTGTGTATCACACGTACAACTCCTCGGTATACGTCACCGATGAGCTGCATCCAACGGTATCCGACATCGCTATTGTATGGTACCATACGTTCTCAGGCATCGATAGCACACGTCAGATGACACTGCATCGATATCGACCAGGCAAGGGGTATGACTTCGCTGCGTTACCATTCAAAAGGTGCCGACACAGCACGAAGTACTGCATGAAGTCCTACGAGTAACCTCCAACCTTCCTCCCCCACCCTAGATACCCAAAGAATATGCGCTCTCAAGTACTACGCTCAATCGCAGTCATGTTGCCCGCTATCATGATCATTGCCTGCAACAAGACTGATACTCCGCCAACCAGCGAGACGTCCTCGCAGTCACAAGGATCGACCCCGAGCCAAGCTGCTTCAACGAGCACCTACGCTACGAATGAAGAGCCGACTACAGAGGAAGTGGAAGATGACGAAGCTGAGGTACTTCGCATCCGACGCAAAGCGCAGTGGGAGAAGATTCATCGTGCACTCCGCGAGCAAGTCTATGCAAGGGCAACCGAGCGCGATACAACGCATGGTGGTGACGACTCAACCTATGTGTATTGGGAGCCAGGGTCAATCCATCTGGTTAATCGAGGTACTGACACATTAATCCTGGCAACGTTTAATCGGCTCTACGGACGCCGTCCGCATCACATACCAGGCTACATGGACCTTGTCGCCGCAACACTCAAAAACGGCAAATTCACGATCATCGATACGGTGGCGTACGTCCAGTCTGGAGAGTTTGGTAACCCGCGTGTTGTCAATGATTATGCGTTGCATCGCGACATCACACCGCTCGATCCACACGATGTAGGGGGCACAGGCTTCACCCGCTTCGGCAAGAACACGTGGGGCTGGATCGTCAGCGACTACGGCGCATTTGAAGGCGAAGCCTACCATACCGTTCGCATCTACGCACTTGATGCAACCGAGATCCGAAACCTCGGCTCAGTCAAGGTCGGCGAGCGCAAGAAAGGTCCGCGCCGAGGAACATTCTCCGCCTACAACTCAAGCATCGTCGTGATGAACGACGAACACCCATCCATCTCCGACCTCTCCATCATCTGGTTTGAATCCCCTAACGGACGCGACACGTACAAGCGTGTCACCTTCCACCCCTATATACCAGGCAAGGGGTATGACTTTGCGGGGTTGGGGAGATAGAGGGGCTTCACGCGGGGCGCCTACATTCGCATCAATGCTTCAGATGACCGTATTCCATTTGCAAAAGTGTTTAAATAATGTCTGAGAAGGCAACCACCTTCGATTTAACTCAAAAGCTCAATATGATGATCGTCGCTCAAGGCTGCTCTGACCGTGGTTGTTCAGTCCATGTTGATTGTTCATGGAAATCGTCTTTGATGCAGAGACATTCGTAATCACAGCATTGATACATCTGATTGAACTCTCTCTCCAAGTGAGCACTCTCTAAACTAAAAGGTGAGTAATGAGATCTGCGTTTATTGGTCAATTGACATCTGTCATAGTTGTCATAATTGGATTTTTCAATCCCTACTGGTCATGGGGTCCACTGCTCGCCATGGATGCATACTTGGCATTTTCTCTATGGGGAATGAGATCCTGGCATCAAAGCTTCGATATCGTAGCGATGTCTAAGGGGATGGACGATACGTGCAGAGATTACTTGGTGAGATATGGATACTACTTTGTTTGGCCAGAGACCTGCACCGGTCGATGTACTTCAAGTGGTGCCAAGCAACTTGCGGGTGCTGCATTGTCCTTAATACACGCCTATCAGTACGATTGGTGGATTATTGTATTCGGTGTGATACACTACTTCCTCATGGGTGCTGTAGGAAATGAGTATGATCCTACGGCCAAGTTCATGTACAATCCAGATATGCAGCGAGTACATGATACAGTAGTCAACCATATAAACGAGCTACCTTCAATACAGTCACCCAGCTGATGATCGTGGTTGGCGCATGTGACGTCTTTAGAAACAACAGTGGGGCTGATGGTTCAGAGGCGTCTATCGATCCCTGTTTTTAAAGATGCTTTGTCTCACTTCGAAGAGATTATCGTCGCAACGACAAGATGAAGCGTAAAGCGAAGACGATGCCTGTCGCGATATCGATGACGCTCCAGATGTCGCGGTCATTGAAGTGCACAGGTATAACGGGGTTGAACACGATGGCAATCGCGCCGAATACGATATTCCACAGCGATACACCCTTATCACGGTCATCGTAGATCGCGATTAGGCAGGCGACCGTGATAGCGATTCTGAGAATCGAGTAATATCCAATTGGCAATGGAAGCAATGCTGCAAACAATAAGACTGCGGACAAAGCAAACAAGTATTTCATCAATCGCTCCTTACATGTGAATGGAAACAGCGACGGCAGCTGCTAGTCAAGAATGCTGTCACGGACATAGGCAGCCAAGATCTTCCCATTACAACCTTCCCATGTGTCGCTCATATGGGATGTGATAAAAGAAGAAGTACAGCACGCCCGATGCGACATAGAACAGACCATACGCTAGGACATACTCAAAGAATGTATACCACTGTAGATGAACAATACGGTTCATTAGCCAGTAGACAACAGCCGCGCCTACAGCGTGAGTCAAATCATAGCACAAGATCCGCATGCGAATGCACTTTCGGTACAGAGCGTATTCATCTTGCGAGAGCACTTCTCTCGGCGGTAAGGGTCGCATTCCATATGGAAGTGGCAGTCTCAGATATATGGTGAGATTAGATGCCATTCGCTTGTAGTGTCTACCGGCGATATGAGTGACAATCAGCACAAATGCGACCACAGCGAGAATCAATGTTATCATATAGCGTACGCAGTTGTTCGACTGGGGAGCTTTGAGTGATTTAGATGCGTTCGATCGACTTACTGCTGACAGTTCGGCAGAACAATAGTTCAGTTGATTTCACGACTAATCACTGAGCCATCTGAAGAGAAGAAACATAAGAACCAATGCCGCGATGAACAGAGCTTTTCTGCGGCCAGGTGACATCTGAAGGTACATCGACCGAAGAAACGCCGGAATGCCTGATGCTCTCCTGCGATATTGAACTTCGATCGGGTACCAATATGTCCCTTTGCCCTGCCAGTCTCGCACATCGTCATCAGACCAGTACCTTGTCGTGCTTATACCTAGCGTACGTCTGATCGAGGCAATAACCAGCATGGAGTGGTATGCGTCGTCGTATACTTCTCGTCTCTGTGGGTCAAGTAGAATGAACCTTGCTCGTTCTATCAAGTTGCCGCTTCGAGTACCAATCGCTCTCGCGATTTCATCGTATGTGGCATCGCTTAGAACACCTGCCGCTTCGTAAAGATCACGCATGGTGCACCATTAGTATTTCATAGGCCTGTTTGATGACAAGGAATTCTTCGAGCTGCTGACGTTTTGTTGCTTCATCTTTATCAGCAACACGGTCTGGATGCTTCGTTAACGCAAGTTCTCGATATCGTGCCTTAATCTGTTCACGAGTCGCACTAGCGTGCAGACCGAGCGCGTTGAGCGATTTCTGCAGCTCTAACGGCGACAATGGCGATGCACTACTGTTGCTTTGCGATCGTTGCCTGCTCTCGTAGAATTCTATCGTACTTGGATCTGCCTTACTCGGAAATTCGCGCCCACTGAAGTCGCGATACACTTTATCGATTACTGAGGTAGGCACGTCGAGCGCATCAACAATCAACTCAACTAGAAGCACCTCCGAGTGTCGGAGTATATCGTCTGCTAACGCAGCAACAACAGACATCTCTGCAAGACGCTGTCTGCCTGCTTCACTGAACGAGATTCTAGAATAAGCAAGGACATCGGCCAAGAGCTGAAACGATGGTATGTCAAGAAATGGCCGTATCTCACTCGTTGACACACCCCAACTATCGCAGAATCGGACTATGAGTTCTTTCTCGCTCTCCGATACATCATCATCAAACATGATGACACACGAGATTAGGCAAGCGGCTGCGATAGAGAAGCGCCGCTCTGGTGTGTATCTATGAATCAACTGCTGAGCTAGGCCAGCCGTTCTCTGATACTGTGTCATAATTGTCTCTTCGTTTGCGATCGCAAGTTATTCGAGAGAAGCTGCAAACATTCAGGCTCTATGCGTGCACTTCGATGTATAGAGTCGTGAAGAACCTTAACGATAACACGAGAACAACAGCGTCGAGCTGTATCCGCATATCGTTTATGAGTGCGTAATTACACACCGGCACATCACGACTACCCCTCCCATTTTCTTCATTCCACAAGCTGTTAAGAATTCATCTGCTACGAAACTGCCTACTACTTTTTTACGCTATGTGACGACTTAATGACAGTGCCTGTTAGTTCAGTAGCGAGCACTATTTGTCCTCAATCCATGAAGCATAGAAGACTGTGCCCAGCGAGATGGCTAACAGCCCAATTGGCGCAGCGACATCGATCCAGTGCCCAGCCATCGCATACCGAATGATACCCATGATCGATAGTGACTGACCAAACATTACCGAGCCAGCAGTCACAATCTCTTCATTGATGATGAATCTGAGAGCAATTCCCTCGATGATCGCAAGCACGAAATAGAGACCAGCTTGTCCCATGAGCACATACGTGGCGGCTCGACGTGTCGGCAGCATCGATGCAAGAGGCATCACAACGACAAGCTGAAGACCGATACTACTGAATGCTATGATCCACAGAATAGGTCGCACCATGAACACCAACTGCACAACCCAGCTAACCAGTATCGAAAAGCCAAAGATGCCTGCAAGGCCTATTGCACCAACTGCAACAACACCAAGTAATGGCAGAATCACATTCTTAAGAAAGCTCCCCATATGTCCCTCCTATGTTACACCCACTCATCACACAATAACGCTGCTTGCTGTAGTACGAGCTGCGCAGCTTCGGTCTCTAGGTCAGGTGGATATCCGTGTTTGCGCAAGATGCGCTTGATGATAACGCGGATGCTGGCGCGCGCCTGCTCGCGCAAGTTCCAGTCGATGGTGACGCTTTCGCGAACCTTCTTGACGAGTTCGGTGGCGATGAGTTTGAGTTTGTCATCACCCATGATGACACGTGCGCTGTCGTTGCTCGCGAGGGCATCGTAAAACGCTACTTCATCATCATTCAATCCAAGATCGTCGCCACGCTTGGCAGCTTCACGCAAATCAACGGCAACGCGTATGAGTTCTTCAATGACTTCCTGGGTCTCAATGGCACGGTTATGATAGCGGTTGAGCGTTTGCTGGAGCAAGTCCGAGAGACGCTTCGACTCGACGATGTTGTTCTTATGACGCATGGTTATTTCGTCGCGCAGGAGTTTTTCTAGGAGCTCCGCCGCAACGTGCTTGTGCTTGAGACCGCGCACTTCGGCAAGAAACTGATCAGACAAAATGCTGATGTCGGGCTTCTTGATGCCCGCAGCCGTGAAGACATCGATAACACCGTCTTCGGCAACAATGGCGCGATCGATGAGTTGACGAATAGCAGCGTCGAGACGGTCCGGATCGTCATCGCGGTTCTCACGCTCCTTCACCATGCCGCTACGAATGGCCTGGAAGAAGGCAAGATCATCGCGCAACTCCTGCGCCTCGGGAAGCGATGAACACAGTGCGAAAGCACGCGTTGCATCGGTAATCGTTTGCTTCCAACGTGATTTGCCGTTCTCTTGCGCGTAGAGGTACTCAATGGTCGGCGCCAGCAGGTCAAGACGTTGCTTGGGCGTGCCACTATGCCATGCCGACCAGTCATATCCATGCAGCATGTCGCTGGCGACGTGATGCTTCTCCTGCAACACCGCAAGTGCGTCGGCGATGTCGATGCTGGGCTGCCCCTTGCCGCCGCTCTGTGTGTACGTTGCGAGTGCGCGCTTGAGACTATCCGCCAATCCGAGGTAATCAACGACAAGTCCGCCTGGCTTATCACGGAATACGCGATTAACACGCGCGATGGCCTGCATCAGACCATGGCCTTGCATCGGCTTGTCGATGTACATCGTGGTAAGACACGGCGCATCAAATCCAGTCAGCCACATGTCGCGCACAATGACAATGCGGAATTCGCTGTTGGGCTTCTTGAACTCGACGGCCAAGTCACGACGCAACTGCTTTGTGCGGATGTGCTCCTGCCACGCAGGTCCGTCGGATGCACTCCCCGTCATTACAACCTTGACGCTGTCGCGCCACTCTGGACGTCGCGCAATGATGGCGTTGTACATATCGACGCAGATGCGACGACTCATACACACAACCATCGCCTTTCCTGTCATAGCCTCGGTGCGTGCTTCGAAGTGCTTCACCAGGTCGTCTGCAATCACGGCAATACGATCAGGGTCGCCGACCATTGCCTCGAGTGCAGCCCACTTCGTCTTGAGTTCCTCCTTGTGGTCTACTTCCTCGGCTTCGGTGAGCTCTTCGAAATCATCGTCGATGGTTGCCATGACGTGCTCATTGAGACGAAGCTTTGCGATGCGACTCTCATAGTAGATCGGCACAGTTGCTTTATCGGCGACGGCACGCTGAATGTCGTACACGCTGATGTACTCGCCGAATATCGCCCGTGTGTTGGCGTCGGTAGTCTCGATCGGTGTGCCAGTAAATCCAATGAACGCAGCGTTCGGCAATGCATCACGCAGGTGACGCGCAAAGCCGTCGATGAGGTCGTATTGCGACCGATGCGCTTCATCAGCAATCACCACAACATTGCTGCGATCGGTGAGAAGGGGCATGCGAGCCCCCTTTTCGTCAGGCACAAACTTGTGAATCGTCGTAAACACAATGCCACCACTCGCAACTGCAAGACGGTTGCGGAGGTCCATCACTGACGTTGCTTGCTGTGGTAGCTGACCCAGCAGTTCATCACAACGCTGGAACTGACCGTACAACTGTTCATCAAGATCGTTGCGGTCGGTCAGGACTACCACTGTAGGATTTTGCATCTCACGTGCGCGCGCAACCTGTGCTGCATAGAACAGCATCGTGAAGCTCTTACCCGAACCCTGAGTGTGCCACACAACACCAATGCGCTTGTCGCCCCGCTCACCATGAGGTGTCGACTGCGAGTAATAGGTGCCGAGTGCTTCACGTGCAGCGGCATTCATCCCGCTTGCACGGATCGTTTCTGCAACTGCTGCATTCACTGCATGAAACTGGTGATAGCCCGCGAGGATCTTATGCGTGGCGTCGCGATCCGGATCGTGTTCAAAGGCAACGAAGTTCACGATGTAATCGATGAATCGTTGTGGGGCAAACACTCCACGGATCAGCGTCTCGAGTTCGTTCGAAAACTGCTGCTGCTCCGAGCTACCATCGATTGTGCGCCAGACCTTGAACCACTCTTTGTTTGCTGTGAGCGATCCGATGCGAGCAGCCATTCCGTCAGAGATCACCAACACTTCGTTAAAGCGCATCAACGACGGCAATTCTGTCTTGTATGTCTGGAGCTGATCAAACGCACGCCAGATCGTCGCCTTTTCATCCGCAGGATTCTTCAGTTCGATGATGGCAACCGGAATGCCGTTCACAAACACCACCACATCGGGACGTCGGTTCTTGCCTGCTTCGATCACGGTGAACTGATTTACAGCAACGAACTCGTTGTTCGACACCACATCGGTATCGACCAGACGCACAGTTGTACCCGAGATCGTTCCATCATCACGCTTACGCTCGATCACCATACCATCACGCAGCAGCGTATGAAACCGCTTATTTCCTTCAACAAGTCCCGGCGCATCACTGCGTTGCAGCCGCCGCACAACCTCTTCGATATCATCGCTGCGCAGACCAGGATTGCACCGCTGCAACGCAGCGCGCAGTCGATCAACGAGCAACACCTCCTGGTACGACGCACGCTCGCTCGCCGGCATATCCGGCGCAATGTCCGGTCCGTGCACGCACGTATACCCGCACTCGGCGAACCAGTCCAGGGCTATCTGTTCAATATCGGCTTCGGTAAGGGGCATAGGGGGTCAAAGCGCAATGCACGCTGTGATCGTTTCTAATGTCAATTTGAATTGCACCAATCAATCCTGCTGTACGCTGAGGTCAGGTAGAGCGATCTCAAATGATTACCGCCTGACATGACGCAAGTAGACATGTCTTTTTCAGAAACGTCGGAGAGACATAGCGCAACCTAGGGATGTTTCAAGAATCACAATTGCTGTGCATGATTGTCGACAGTGTCGAAGGCACAGATGGTCACATTGAAGCTCATACTCGCACTAAACCGGGTTTCAGACCGAGCTTGTTTTTAAATGCCTCGGGCATGTCGCTCCAATGCTCGACGAGCAAGTCCACCAATTGACGACCACTAACAAGACCGATACGGGGAAAACCTTGTTCTAGAGCAACATCACTCGCAGCGGCTTGAAAATCTGCCGTCGTAATGAATGCACCTTGACCACCGGAAGGGATTGACTGGCGGAGTGTCTTCACATCCCGTGCCGCAATCTTGGTTCCAAGCTTATAGCGCTTCACCTGAACAAAGAGCTTCATCTTCGCAAGGTTTGCCACATTCAGCTCGCCGGTTGCGTCTACGCCACCATCACCGGTCTTGCCTGTGTGTTCAGCGCCCTCGAAGCCTATCGCTGCCAACAAGTGGGTCACGAGAATTTCGAACTCCTTGTCATTGAGTTCCAAGAGCTGATCCAAGACGGCACGATATGGGTCGTATGTCTCTTTCGGCGTATGAGGGACCAAATCTTTCTTCCCTATCACCTCGAAGAACTGTTCTTTCTGTGAGACATAGAAAACCGTCAGTGACGACCGAATCGTGTTTTGAAACGGAACGGAAAATGAACTGCGCATGAACGTGCCATCCAGCCACTTCACCCGACGGCGATGACGAAACGGGCATCCGTCGCTTCCATCGCTGAAGAAGTACGAGGGAGATGACTCCACAACCCCGATGCGCAAAAGCTCAGTATCCGAGTCGGGTGTGATAATGAAATCACCCGCTTGGATGTCGAACAGGAATCGAGCGATCTGGCCAACCTGCTGGCCAATAACAATGTTTGACGTGTCGTTCGGATGTGCCGTTTTATAAATCGGATACAGGTCATCCTTAGACTTCACGGAGCCGAGATCCACCGCGTCGATCCAACCAATCGCAGCGTATCCACCCTTAATGAAGTGATTGGTGTATCTGCCGAACTCGGCTCTCACACAGTAGACTTCAGGCATTGCAATTCATCCTTTACGTTCTGTTTGGATCTGATAACGGTGAATACACCATTGAATGCGTGCATCTCTTTACCCGTGGAACACACCACTCAAAATACTGTGTCGGTACTACGACTTCGATTGTAGGCGTAACGCGCATCGGCCATGCGACGGTTCTCGCGAATCGGCATTCCCGGCGAAATGTCCGTTCCGTGCACGCACCTGTACCCGCACTCGGCGAACCAGTCCAGAGCTTTCTGTTCAATATCGGCTTCGGTAAGGGGCATGGGGTGGGAGATTAAATCTCGAGGGGTGGTAATACGACTCCTATTGCCGAGAACCGATCTCTCAAATTCAAGAAGATCTTTCGTGAGAGAACATCTTTCAATGTTCGTCCTCGGTAAAGACCCCCAGTGCCGAGATGCAGCTTCACGTGCTGATCGAGATTATGAGCGTGCGGATCCGAAGGGAACGGGTCTGCGTCGTTCTGATAAACGCGCCAACGCTGACCTTTCATCTTAACATCGGCTTTCGACTCGAACATGCCCTTGAAGAGCAATGGCTCATCAAGTTCCACTTCCGCTATCGGAACAAATGTGCCTGCTCTGGCAATGTAGCCTTCTAACTCCTCGAGTGTAAACTCGACGCCCCACATGTCACCAGGGTACTCGATCATCTGTAACTCAGGTGCAGTCAGGAGCATCACCTCGAGAACATCTCGCGTTGTGATTGTGCGTTGTGCATGCTGATTGAATTGATCGATCAATGCCGAAAGCTCATTCTGCCAGTCGAAGAGTTTACGTTTGTTGTTCATAGCTGAATGGTAGAGTCACTTAGACGCGTTCCAGTCCCTCCCACCCTAACCTCCCCACTGACCAACTTCGGCAGAAGCGTGTCGCGGAGGGTTGAGAGAGTTCGGGATTGGATTTCGATTTCATCAATGAGGCGGACCATCAAGCCTGCCATTTCGTCGAACTTTTGTGAAACCAGTGCCGGTGGCAGGACGGTGACATACGATGGTACTGCGGAGGAACCAAGGTGCAGCACAGTAGTACCCGTTGAATGAGAATAGGCATGTGTCTGAAAGCTCTCGGTCATGAAGAGACAGTAGAGAAACGGCTTTGAGACTATTTCATCAGTGGGTCGGATGATTCCGACATCAAGTGAAGCTACAAGTGTATCGAATTGCTTATCACTTCTGATCAAAGCAGGCTTACCGATCACATCAGCAGCCTGGGTTACATCCGTTAATGCAATTACGAGATCGCCAGGGTACACTCGCTGATTTGATTTGTACTCACCAATGAATGGCTTCAATCCGTCTGGTCTATATCCACCACCGCGCAAAAATGACTTCAGCGTAACAAGTGCTGTGGTTGACTCTGCGAGCTCTTCGCTTCGGTATGAGCGCCCTTTAACGCACTCAATCACCTCCCCCAACGCCTTTACCTCCCACCCTTCCGGTATAAGCCCGAGCTCGCTATCGACAAGACGGTCGGGGAAGAGGGCTGCAGTGGCGGCGTCCATACCGGTGGGTGTGCGACCCTCCATCTTTGCGCGGACGGGATCGAAGTCTACAAACCAGCTCTTGAAGAGGGCGCGCGCCATCTGCTCGAGCGTTTCGTTCATCTTGCGGTTGAGTTCAATCTTGTCGTCTATGTCGCCCATGATTTTTGCGATGCGACGCTGTTCGGGGAGAGGAGGGACCCGTACTCTATGTCGCTTGAGAATATCTGTTTTCAAATTTGTGAACACTGATCCATTACCTTGCTGAATCAGTTTGTCGCGTTCGTTCAAGAACAGATAGTATGCAAAAAGCTTATCTAGGTCGTTGAACTTTCGGATTATAAGCCAACCATCATGTACGCATGCTTCGATTGCCAGGAATCTTGGGATTCCAGGAGACGCACTATTTGAAAGTATGAGATCGCCAGGATACACAACGAAGCTCTTGTCACGCCCCTCGTCTCTGATGTATTCAGCTGTACGTTCAATGAATCGAGACTGGACTGCATTTGCGTCTGATATCTTTACCCACGGCGTACCACTGTCCTGCACCCATTCGTTGATTGGCCGAGGCGATGCACCACGTTTCACTTCACAGAGCTCAGAAATAGACGCTTCCCGCCACTCACCACTCATACCCAAGCCCCTTCGAACAATCGACAACACGACAGACTGTTGTTGAAACTGCTCATGGCTTACCTCTGAGTCGTTTGAGCATATCTATCGCACCTGTTTCGAACTTGGAGAAGGCGAACCACTTTTTCCCTAGGTCCTTCAACGAGGCTCCAATGTGAAAAACCACTCGCTCATCGAGAACGAGAAAGCGATCGTGCGCATCCTTAAAGCGTCTGACCTCGATGGGTGGGTATTGCTCGTTGTGCTTCTGGAGGTCAAGAGCAAGCTGTTTCGAAATGTCCCTAGTGTATATCACTGCAGTGACACCCTTCTTGCGCTTTGACAGTAGCGTGAGAACGGTGTCGTCCACATAGTTGTCGATGAGGATCAGACTCGCTCTTGCCGTGCGGATGAGGTTGGAAACGAAGGCATGCGCATCATGCACTTGGCCATTGTAAAAGATGCCCTGTTTAGGTGGTTCAGCGGCCTCTAGTGCGCGGAAGACGTTGTCGAAGGTCTCGGCGGTTTTGGACTCGAATGCGATCTGACGCTTTTCCATTGAATCCAGGCGGGCGAAGACACTTGCGTTGTTTACGAGGAAACGACGCATCTCAACAAAGGCAGTGATGATCTGAATGCTGACCTTGACCGCCGTTTCGCTACGCAAGACGGCCGAGAGCATTGACACACCTTGCTCGGTGAAAGCGTAGGGGTTGCTCGTGGCGTGTTTTAGCGAAGCGAACCGGTCGCAGTTTGCGACCAGTTCGTCTCGTTCGGCGTCAGTCAGCTGGAACCGGAACGTATCGGGAAAACGCTCGATGTTGCGTTTCACTTGCTCATTGAGACGTTTGTTTTCCACTCCGTACATATCTGCCAGATCGCGGTCTATCATCACCTGTAAACCACGAATGGTGAATATCATGCCTTGAAGCCTGTGCAACGGTACATCAGTCTCGTGCGAGCTCATGGCACGGAGCTCCATATCTGTTGCGTTCATCGGGTAGTGATCGCGATAATGCATAGGACATTGATTTCACCACTCATACCCAAGCCCCTTGAGGTTATTCCGGATCTCCTGCTCTAGGCGAGCGGATTCGGCGAAGTGGGTAGAGAGTTCGGCGGTGAGACGCTTCATTTTGTCGTCGAATGGTTCACCATCGTCTTCGATTGCTTCGGCGCCTACATAGCGACCAGGTGTGAGCACATAACCGTGCGATGCGATGTCGTCGATCGATGCTGATGCACAAAAGCCGGGGACGTCTTCGTACGATGCGTCGCGCGCGTCCCATGCGTGGTAGGTACTCACGATGCGCGTGATGTCGTCAGTGGTGAGCTCGCGGTGGACACGACTCGTCATCGTGCCCATTTTGCGTGCATCAATGAACAGCACCTGTCGTGTGCGACTGCGCTGCTTCTTCATGAACCACAAGCACACAGGGATCTGCGTGCTGTAGAAGAGCTGATTCGGCAAGGCCACCATGCAGTCTACGAGGTCTGCTTCGATAAGCGCTTTGCGGATATCACCTTCCCCACTCTGGTTGGAGCTCATGCTGCCATTGGCAAGCACAAAGCCTGCTTTACCCTTGGGCGAAAGGTGATGAATGAAATGCTGCACCCATGCGAAGTTGGCGTTGCCCTTTGGCGGCACACCATACTTCCACCGCACATCATCATCCTTACGGAACCAATCGCTGTCGTTGAATGGCGGATTCGCAATGATGAAGTCGGCCTTCAAATCAGGATGCACGTCGCGACGAAATGTGTCGGCGTGTTCAGGACCAATGTCTGCTTCGATCCCGCGAATGGCGAGGTTCATTATCGCCAGACGTCGCGTTGTTGCGTTACTCTCCTGTCCGTACACAACAATGTCGCCGATCTTTCCACCGTGTGCTTCCACGAACTTCTCGCTCTGCACGAACATCCCACCCGAGCCACAACATGGATCGTAGATGCGACCTTTGTAGGGGGCAAGCATCTCTACCAGCAAGCGCACAATACATGATGGCGTATAGAACTGTCCGCCATTCTTGCCTTCGGCACTCGCGAACTGCGTCAAGAAATACTCGTAGACACGACCAAGCACATCCTTCGAGCGGTTGGATGCATCACCCAGACCTATCGTGCTGACAAGGTCGACAAGTTCGCCCAGTCGGTCCTTATCCAATGCCGGACGTCCGTAGTCCTTCGGGAGCACACCTTTGAGTCGCGGATTATCGCGCTCAATCGCAACCATCGCTTCGTCGATCAACGAACCAATCGTCGGCTGACGTGCATTCTCTTGCAAATAGCTCCAGCGTGCCTCCTTCGGCACCCAGAATACACCTACAGAACGATACTCATCTGCATCTTCAGGATTTGCCCCCTCATACTCGCCTACTCCCGAAAGCAACTTCGCGTGATGCTCTTCGAAGGAATCCGAGATATACTTCAGGAAGATCAACCCGAGCACAACATGCTTGTACTCCGACGCGTCCATATTGCTGCGCAGCTTATCAGCCGCCTGCCAGAGAGTTGCCTCAAATCCAACGTTTGCTGTTGAGGCTTGCTTCGATTGTCGTTTTGCCATTGGGAAGTACGGATAATCTATGCTAGTGATGCACTGTTCGTAACACGCACGAATCTAGCACGCGCCGCACTGCAATCCCCACGGCTTTTCAGACAGGTTTTCAACAGATCATATGACGGATTCATGACAGCATTGCGCTTCCTGATTACTTCCACGTCCCCGATAGCAGCTTGGCTCCAGCTCGCTCGACCTGTGCATTGACAAAGCCCAGATTGATCTCCTTCGAGCGGACGCGCTTGCCGGGTTTTACGGTGACGTAGATATCGATCTCGCGCGAACTGATGGCTGTGCCGTTCTCACTCGAGAAACTCACTCTTACGCGTGGGTTTTCAAGCGTCGACAAGCTGTTGTTGACAATGGTGAACTGCGCAAGTGCAACGGCACCAAAGCCCCCTTTGTGCCAATCCATGTCAACCTCGACGTGGTTCTCTGGATTCGTTATCCTGTCTCGCTCAAATGCAGCAATGGAGTCGGTGCGCTTCCTCGTCGCGATGGAATCCCGTCGAAGTGCGTCTGCCCTGTTGACCGAATCAGCATATGCGGGACTTGCCTTCATCAGTGAATCATGCCGACGTTGAATCACCGCGTTCTTTGCCTGCTCAATCGCAGCGAGCTTCCTGTTCTCTTCCGCCAATGCTTCTCGCTCTCTGGTCTCGAAGAACGAGATGATCATTCCAATGATCGACATTCCCACCATTGCATAGAGCGTCCACTTGAGCGTCTTTTTGTTCTTGGCTTTACGCGCCAGCATCTGTTCTTCTGTGAGCATACATCATCATCCATGTATTGTGCACGTGAGTTATCGTGCAAACATGGATTGCCATGCGACGTATCCTGGCGCATACCCTCAATTCCCCCACCACAACACGCCGTTCAGCACGCTGGCGAAGGCAACCCATAGCAGGTATGGTACAAGCAGCCATGCGGCTGTGGGGCTAACACGACGGAACATGATGATCGTTGCGAGGATGGCACACCACAACACGATGATGTCGACAAAGGCGATGCCGAGTTGACGCATGCCGAAGAAGATGGGCGTCCAAATAGCGTTGAGTGCAAGCTGCACGAGGAACATGGTGAGTGGACGTCGCTGTTGCGCAAATCCGCCGAGCTTCCACACGCGCCATGCGGCTACTGCCATCATGGTGTACAACAGCGTCCATACCGGACCAAACAACCAGCCGGGCGGACTCCACGAGGGCTTGTTCAAGAGGATGTACCAATCACCCGTCGTGAATGCCGCACCAGCCGAAGCCGCCGCAAAACACAACACGATCCATCCGATAAGGGCAAGGGTGTTGTTCATGGGTGTGTCATCGTATCATCGTATCGGGCGAGACAGGGTCTCGCCCCTACTCTGTCTGCTCTTCAATGTACGTCGCGCGTTCGCGTGGATGTGGATGCGTGCTGATCCATGTTGCAGCGTCAACATCGATAGCGTGTTCGTCGGCGAGACGTCGCATGAAGTTCGCCAAGGGGCGCGCAGAGATGTCTGCACGCTTGAGATAGCGCACGGCTTGGTAGTCGGCCTCACGCTCGCTGTCGCGATCAAATGCGGTGGAGATGAGTTCCAAGACAAGCCCCTTGATCGCCGCGGTTGATCCAGTGCCCGATGCGCCACCGATCAGTGCGGCGAGTCCGACGTTTTTGATGAGGCGCTCGCGGATGTGACCTAAACGCAGGTGCGCGATTTCATGACACAGCACGCCGGCTACTTCGTCGAGCGTGTCGGCCTGCTCGATCAGTGCGCTGTTGATCACAATGTGGTTGCCGGGTAAGGCATAGGCGTTTACTTCGTCGTCACGCACAACATGTACGTGCACGTCGGCAGTGTCGATGTCGTTGGCGTCGCAGATGAGCACACGTAAGCTGTCGATCATGCGACGAATGTCACGATCGCGTACTTCGGTCTTGGTCTCGCGCACAACACGCCACGATAGTTCACCGAGTTGCTTCTCGGTTTCTGCACTCAGCTGCTCGACGTGGAAAATGTCGAGCCAGTTCACCATCGATAGACCGTAGTACAATCCACCGACGCATGCGGCTACGACAACGAGCTTGATAAGAATGCGTGTCATACGCGCTCCTTGACAAGCATGTCGGCGATGTCCGATACCAGGAACCAGCGCACGTCGTAATGCTTGCGCACACGAATGGCAGCCGAGATGGCTGCAACAAGCTCGACAATGTTCAGGAGGATCACGAGGAAGACGTAGACGAGGTACGAGTTGGTAATCTGCACATCGAAAAACATCAGATTCACCGTCCACCAAAACGCAATGCTATTGAGCGGCAGCGTGATAAGCTCCGTCAGCAGCGCCTGCATGCAATGCCAACGCACAAACGCATTCTCGCGTCGACTCCCAATGAAGAAGATGATCGTTGAGATCACGTTGACGATGGGAAGGGGCAACCCAGCCGCAAACGTAATCAGCGACATCACGTAGACGTTTGATGCTTGCTCTGCATCCAGCTCGCGCTGCGCGTGCTCGAGGGCTGTCATGTTCCGATTCCTTGGTTGTAGATATTCCATGTCCAGAGGCATAGCACCAACACCACGACTACCACAAGCACAGCACGACGTGCCAGTTGCTGATTGAGCACCGCGTAGGCATGCATGAGCGATGCTCGCCCCCTAACCAGATCTGCTCCGATCCAGAGTGGTAGCAGTGTAAGAGCTCCTGCGGCGAGCAATCCCAGTGGGTTCGTTGTAACAGCGTCGAGGATCTCGCCGTGCAATACGTGTACCACCGAGCGTGTGGTACCACAGCCTGGACATGGCACGCCGGTAACATTGCGCACGATGCAGATCGATACGCCGTCAGCTCCCTGTGCACGAACGATACCGTTGTAGCCGATCCACGCATATGATGCGGCAAGCATTAGCACCAGCACACCGTAGAACCGCGTGCGCGATATGGCGCGTGCAGCATCCATGTTACATGAGGTACGGCTGGATCTTCTCGAAGTTCGACTGACGCGTCGCCTTCTGAATCAGGAAGAGGTCGACCAAGCTCCAGATGCCCAAGCCGCCACAGGTGATCAGCTTCGCAATCCCTACACCGGTCTGACCAAGCATAAAGCGGTCAATGCCGAGTCCGCCACCAAGCAGCGACACCACAAGCATCATCATTGGGTCGCGCAGCGATACCGACGACATCATCGCCCAGTTCGCATCGTCGATCGTCAACATGCGCTCGCGAATCATCGCCAGCTGCATCGGATCAAAGTACTTTCCATTCGACATGACGAACATGTCAACACGTTGCATTTCCATCGGTACCTCCTACATAATGGTGATTACATCCCAGGGCGGTAACATAACAAATCACGAAACCACATAGAGCGTCACGATCCATAGGAAACCTGCACGAAGAGTGAGAAAGGATTCCACATGCCACTACCATACTTTGGCCCGGAGGGGCTGCTGCCCGAGGGCATTCACACCGCAGACGAGGTCGATATCCAACAACGTCTTGTAGACGAATTTGAATCAAGTAGCACCAGACACTTGCTGCTCGCCGGCCTATGCCAATACCGATCTGAATTGTGCTCCATGGGTCTGCGAGGCGAGCAATGGATCGACGGTTCGTTTGTCGATCAATTACGAGTGGATCCGGAAGACATTGACCTCGTGAACTTCTGCGACCAGATACTGCTCAACAGGCTCGAACCTGACGAGCAACGCAGAGCTAGCATCCTCCTAGGAAGCTCCCGCGAAACAATCGAGACATATAAATGTCATACATTCGTCGTTGTGAAATACCCCGATGATCACCCGATGGCAGAGGGGTATGAGGAGCGACGCAGATACTGGCGTGATTGGTTCTCGACTCCACAAGAGTACTCTCTCACATCGAAGTGCCCTGCTCCAAGTCGTGGACGCAAAGGATTCGTACGCATGGAACTTGATTCATCGGGAGACAATCCATGAACAATCCAATGGCGCAGAGCATGCAACATCAGACACGCCCATCTCATCTTGTTCAGCAGCAACTCGATGCCTTCTTGGCCTCGTTGCCAAAGAACCTATCCGCTCCCCCACCCAATGACGTTGCTGCCGCGCTTGAATGGGAATCGTGGCAACAACACATCCGCGAACTACAGTCCGAATTAGTTGCAAGCAAAGCTGCTGAACAAGCGCGATAGGGCCGAACTAACGTAGCGACCTACTGTCTCACGGTACTACACACCCAACCACAACTCCGTGTTCGGTGGTGATCACAGCGGTAAGCGCACCAACGCTTGCGTGCGTGCGCGGACGTGCGAGATTGGTAGTACCGGCTGCGAGGTCAAGCTGTTGCTGACCGTGCATGCGTCCGATGATGTCGTACCACACAATAGTAGTGCGCTGTGGAACAGCAGCAGTGATCTCAAGCATGGATGCGTCGCGCATCATGATGCCACGCGCAGTGATGCGCATGTGTTCGGCGTGCTCACGTGTACGCGCATCGTCGTCGACACTCACAACACCAGTGACGCGATAGTCCCACATGCCGCGACCATACGTGCTGAAGCGGAAGATGTCAAGGGGCTCAACACGATCGACGTGCCAGTAGACCTGATCCGGTGCATCACCCGTGGTGATATCGGTCCATGTGGCACTCGTCACGTCGTACACAAACGCACCAACGTCTGTCCCAGCTGCGATGTAGCGTCCGTCTTCGGTGATGGCAAGCGACATCACAAGACACTTCGGCAAGCCTGCGAGTGGTGTGAACGTCGCACCTGCATCGGCGCTCATGTACACACCTGGTCCGTCATAGCCCGATCCACCAACAAGCACGTACGATGGATTTGTTGCCGATACACACAGCGCATTCCCCGAGAAGTAATGTCCGTCGAGCTTGTCTGGTCGCGCCAAGCGCGTCCATGTTGCACCACGATCGGTTGTGCGCCACAGCAATGCCTTCGATGTGATCACATAGCACACACGATCGTTCGATGGCGCAAAGCTCAACGCTGTAATGCGCACATCCGTTTCGCCCTCACCAAAGTCGTGCGGCAGCGAATCAATCGTCATCTGACGGTTCACTGTGCGATAGCGGTAGATATAGGCCCCCTTCTCGCTGCGCGTTCCACCACCGAGCCATGCTTCGTATGGCGTTGATGTCGGTACGGTAAGGGGCGGTAACCAGTTGTGATTGCGATGCGGGAAGTTCTGCGCGACAGGTTCCCATCCATCCTCGTGGTTGGGGATGTACATCGTAAAGCCTGGATACACCATGTAGAGCGATGCACCACCGTCGCCTGACGACAGACTCGAGTAGTCACCACTGATCATTTGCTGGAAGGCACGCACATCTCCACTGTCGATGCGACTGCGCTGATAACCTTGGTCTTGCGATCCTGCACTCACAACATCTACGTTGTCACGCGACGTATACGAACTGTAGTACTGACTAATGTTGAGTCCCTTCAACGAGATGTTGCGCACCGTCACACCACCATTGCGCGTGATGTAGAGTCCACCATCGGTGCAGATAAACGTCACACCACTCGGGAAACCAACAATCGCCGGAATGTCTGCGTGCAGCTTGTTCAACGGATCGGCATAGTACTCGCCCCATCCATTGATGCGCGTCCATGTACGTGCATCGTCGCTTGTGCGGTAGGTATCAACACCGCCGAACATCCACTGCTGTGCGCCGTGTGCGTAGCCGAACGATTGCGTATCAAACGGACCAAACCCAAGCGCCTTGCGTCGCGTCCATGTTGCACCACCGTTGGTGCTATGCAGCATGATCGTGCTGTCGCCGCGCGGGCATGCGGCCATGATATTTGTTGTGCTCGGACCCGACAGCATCACACGTCCAGCAGTGACGAATCCAGCAAAGGGGCTCACCTTGATTGTTGTGAGCGATGCATCTTGTCGAACGGCAGCAAGCGTGTCAGCATAGTACAGCCACACTGCCTGCGCACCATCCGACCACACATGTGCGTCGCCATCGATCCACTTCATGCGCTGGAAGCTCTTCGCCGAATCGATACTGCGATACCACACACGTCGCGACTTCCACAATGCATAGTCCCACTCGGTACCAACAGCATGCACTTCCATGCGTCCATCACGCACACACGTTGCTGCGTTATCGAACCACCCCCAGCGCTGCATCTCTGCAAGCCCCGTTGATTGCGTCCACTTTTCGGTAGCAACATCGAGCATCCACACGCGACACGCACTCGAGATAACGATCAGGTACTCCGAACCATTTGCGCGCTTTACCAGACGCATCAATCGAGGGTTCTCAATTCTCCGTGCATCGCTGTGACACGTCCACACGGCACCTGTGGTATCGCCCGACCAAATCGTGCCGCCCGCACCAGCAACCCACACACGTCCCGTAGCGTGATCGTACTCCACCGCAACAACACGTCCTGCCTGATTGCTACTGCCCAGCTCGCGCCACGTGCCCTGCACGCGCTCATTCACCTGCGCTGCCTCTGCGTCCTTCGCGCGACGAGCAGCGCGCACCTCGCGCACCGCCTCGTTGATCACGCGCCAGTTCATCCCCGGCGGCACCACGTGCAGCGACTCATAGAACTGCTCTGCTGCCTTCTTCTGTGCAGCCCCCTCTCGCTGATGCTCCAGCACCTGCGTCTGCGCAACCGCGCTCGCAAGACTCAGCACACACAGCACACCAACAGCGACCAATCGACGCATAGCACCACCACCGGATGAATGATGGTGCAATATCGGCAGGTTTGCCGTAGGGGCGACCCCAACGCTTCGCTCTGGGCAGGCCTATGGGTCGCCCCGCATTAACCAACGGTCGCCCCGCATTGCCCAACGGTCGCCCCGCATCAACCAACGGTCGTATCGTGTATACCAACGGTCGTATCGTGTATACCAACGGTCGCCCCGCATACCGACGCGATTTGACGTTGACATTATTATCCGCGTAGGGACGCCCACATAGGGGCGTCCCTACGCGATGGCACGATTGACGATGCCGCGTTGGAATAACCACAACGGTCGTAGGGGCGACCCTATGTGGTCGCCCCGCATTAACCAACGGTCGCCCCGCATTACGACGCAATGCAACGTTGAACATCCACGCGGTGCGTGCAACCATATACCGGATTTGTAGGGGCGGACCCCGAGCGCATCGAAGGGTAAAAACACCCCCATGCACGTTTGCACATGAGGGCGTTGTCATACCTACAATTCAC
>VFQT010001651.1_pt1 | contig 25957 bp, 24 predicted proteins | sample 3512381 | NCBI WGS metagenome assembly VFQT01 (sample SAMN10412376, study PRJNA504923) | tailings metagenome | isolation source: Relicate 2 Philex TSF3 active mining site | place: Philippines: Tuba, Benguet | collected 2017-08-29
GCTAGTGCGCGGCGTCGTCCCAGGCGCGGCGCAGGGAGCGCTCGTAGGGCGCGCGGTGCACGCCCTGCTCGGTGATGATGGCGGTCACCAGGCGCGCCGGGGTGCGGTCGAACGCCGGGTTGGCCACCGGGGCGTCCGGTGATGCCGCGGGCCTGCCGAACAGCGACAGCCCCCGCACCTCATCCGCCGCCCGCTCCTCCACCGGGATCTCCGCGGCGGACGGCATGGTGAGGTCCAGCGTGGACGTGGGCGCGGCCACGATGAACGGGATGCCGTGCTCGCGGGCCAGGATGGCCACGCCGTAGGTGCCGATCTTGTTGACCACGTCGCCGTTGGCGGCGATGCGGTCGGCGCCCACCACCACGTGGCTCACACGCCCCTGCGACATGAGCATGGCGGCCATGTTGTCGCTGATGAGCGTGTACGGGATGCCGTCCTGCGCGAGCTCCCACGCCGTGAGGCGCGATCCCTGCAGCAGCGGGCGGGTCTCATCCACGATCACGGTGACTGACGGATCGGCCTCGTATGCGGCCCGCACCACGCCCAGCGCGGTGCCGTAGCCGCCGGTCGCGAGCGCGCCGGCGTTGCAGTGCGTGAGGATGCACGCCCCGCGGGTGAACAGCGGCAGCGAATGGCGCCCGATGGCCACGCAGCGGTCCACCTCGTCCGCGTGGATGGCGCGCGCCGCGGCGGCCAGCTCCGCGGCGATCTCCTGCGGGGTGCCCTCGTGATCGGCGATGACCCCGGCCAGGCGGTCCACCGCCCACTCCAGGTTGACGGCCGTGGGGCGCGCCACGCGCAGTTCCGCCACCGCCCGGCCCATCTCGGCGTCGAACGCCTGCCGCGTGCTGCTGGTGGCGGCCGCCTGGTGCGCGGCCAGCGCCACCCCCATGGCGCCGGCAACGCCGATGGCCGGAGCGCCGCGGATGACCATCGCCTTGATGGCATCCACGACGTCCGGCCACGTGGTGAGCGTGACGTGCACGACCTCGCCCGGGAGGCGGGTCTGGTCCAGCATCACCACCGCCCCGTCCCGCAGGGCGATGATGTCCTCCGGGGCGAGGCCGGTCGTGCTCAGGTCAGGTGCCCTGGTCCCAGGACGCCAGGTACTTCTCCTGCTCCTCGGTGAGGGCGTCGATCTCCACGCCCATCGAGTACAGCTTGAGCCGGGCGATCTCGGCGTCGATGTCCTCGGGCACCACGTACACCGTGTTGTCGAGCGACGCGGCGTTCTTGGCCATGTACTCGGCCGACAGCGCCTGGTTGGCGAAGCTCATGTCCATCACGGCCGCCGGGTGACCCTCCGCCGCGGCCAGGTTGAGCAGCCGGCCCTCGGCCAGCAGGTACACCTTGCGGCCGTTGCGCAGGCTGTACTCCTGCACGAAGGGGCGCACCTCGCGCGACCCGTCGGTGAGCTCGTCCAGCCCCGGGATGTCGATCTCCACGTTGAAGTGGCCGGTGTTGGCGATGATGGCGCCGTCCTTCATGTGCTCGAAGTGCTCACGGCGCAGCACGTGGATGTTGCCGGTGGCGGTGATGAACACATCACCCTCCTTGGCGGCGTCGGCCACGGTCATCACGTCGAAGCCGTCCATCACGGCCTCCAGGGCCGCCAGCGGGTCGACCTCGATGACGATGACGTGGGCGCCCATTCCCTTCAGGCGCGACGCCAGGCCGCGACCGCACCAGCCGTAGCCACCCACCACGCACTTGCGGCCGGCCACCAGGATGTTGGTGGCGCGCAGCAGGCCGTCGAGCGTGGACTGGCCGGTGCCGTAGCGGTTGTCGAACATGTGCTTGGTGTTGGCCTCATTCACGGCCACCACCGGGAAGGCCAGCTTGCCCTCGGCCTCGAGGGCCTTGAGGCGGATGACGCCCGTGGTGGTCTCCTCGGTGCCGCCGATGATGCCGTCGAGCATCTCGCGGCGGTCGCCGTGGAGGACGCCGATCACGTCGGCGCCGTCGTCCATGGTGATCTGCGGGGCATGGTCGATGGCCGCCGTGAGGTGCGAGTAGTACGTCTCGTCGTCCTCGCCCTTGATGGCGTACGTGGAGATGCCGTACTCGGCCACCAGGGCCGCGGCCACGTCGTCCTGGGTGGACAGCGGGTTGGATGCCACCAGCACCACGTCGGCGCCGCCGGCCTGCAGGGTGCGGGCCAGGTTGGCGGTCTCGGTGGTCACGTGCAGGCAGGCGGAGATGCGGATGCCGTCGAGCGGCTTCTCCTTCTCGAACCTCTCGCGGATCTGCTTGAGCACGGGCATGTCGCGGTCGGCCCACTCGATGCGCTGGCGCCCGAGCTCGGCCAGGCCGAGGTCGGCCACGTGATGCTTGACGGTTGTCGACACAGACGGTTTCCTTGTTCGCTTCGAAGCGCCGGGAGGCTACCACCCCACCCCCCGGCGACAGGCACCCAACCACGCCGTGCGGGTCATGTGACCCACGGTCACGTGCCCGGCACCGGGGGTGCCTCAGGCCAGGTACGTCTCGAGGGAGTCGAAGTAGCTCTCCATGCCCGCCTTGGTCGCCTCCGCCTGGTCGGCGTCCATCTGGCCGAACTGCGACCAGCGGGCCCACGAGCCACCCGGCCGCTCCTCGAGGTCCACGCTCACCAGGTGGTGCCCACCCGACTCGTCCCGGGCGTCGAACTCGGCGCGGTCCTGCGTGTAGTGCAGCGTGTGGGCCAGGCGGTGCGGCGCCACCACCTCGGTGTACCGGCCGTGGAACCACGCGACGAACCCATGCTCCGGCACGTCCACGCCCACGGCCCACTCGCCCCCGACCCGCGCATCGGACACCACCGAGCCGGGCACCACCGACAGGTCCACCGGGCTGTACCACCGCTCGAGGTCGGCCGGGTCGGTCCATGCCCGCCACAGCCGATCCACGGGCACCGCGAACGCGCGCTCCACCGTGTAGAGCGGCGCCTCCATGCCGCTAGATCGAGCCGCTCTCGCCCGCGCGCAGGCGCTGGTTGCCCGTGGTGGCGAGGCCGTCCTTCAGCACGCCGATGCTCTCGACGGGCTCGGGGTCCACCCGGCGCAGGCACGCGGCGTACAGCGACACGTAGTCGCCCAGCAGCACCAGGTCGATCACGCGCGCCAGGGGACTGTCCCCCTCGCCCTCGATGGTGAGCACGTCGGTGACCCTGGGGCTGATGATCTCGCGGGTGAGCGCCATGCGGCGCTCCACCTGCCGGTGCTGGCGCGGGTCGCGCAGCATCACCACCTGGGCCTGGTCGCCGAAGGCGCCTGCCTGCTCCCAGCCCACGATCTCGTTGTGGTTCATCTCGGGCAGGGCGGCCCAGAACGACGGCTGCTTGGCGTTCTCGTTGAACTGGCACTTCCAGCGGAAGGCGATGCCCGCGGTGACCTCGGCGCCGTAGATGACCGGCACCTTGTCGTGCAGGCGCATGGCCAACTGCTTGGCGGGGTTGGCGTCGGTGGGGCGCCCGGGGCCATAGGCGTCGATGGCGGCGGCGATGGCATCGCGCGCGGCGTCGAGCTCCTGGTCCTGCGGCGGGATGATGCCCAGCCGTGACAGGAACACCACGGCGGGGACGAGCATGTGGAGCAGCGCCATGCGCGGCTGCAGCCCGCCCGGGATGGGCAGCACGGGCACGCCGTGCTTGCCGTTGTACCAGGTGTCCAGCTTCCCGCCGCTGGTCACGGCGATGGCCGGCGACTCGCGCTCGAGGGCCTGCATGGCTGCGGTGAGGGTCTCCTCGGTCTCGCCCGAGTACGACATGAGCATGGCCAGCGTGTGGTCGTCGGCCCAGCCGGGCAGGTAGTACCCGCGATGCACCAGCAGCGGCACGCGCGTGCGCTCGTAGTACGTGCTGGCGATGAGGTCGCCGGCCACGGCCGAGCCGCCCATGCCGCAGATGAGCACGTTGCCGATGATGTCCGGTGCGAACGGGAGGTCGAGGGCCTCGGCGCCGGCGCGGGCCTGGTCGAACACGTCCACCGATGACGCCAGACCATCGATGAGCCCGGCGCGGTCGACCGCGAGCACCTCTGGGAGGTCGAGTTCCGCCATCAGGGGGAGGCTACCGACCCGGTGGGGATTGTGGCGGGCCCCGCCACGGCCATGCCCTCGGGCACCATGGCGCCGTCACCCGCCACCACGAGCCCGGTCACGCGCGCGCCCGGGCCCACGGTCACCTCGCGGCCCAGCACGGCGCCGTCCACCATGGCCTCCTCCCCCACGGACGTGCCGGCGCCCACCACGCAGTCGGCCACCGTTGCGCCGGCGCCCACCACGGCGCCCGGGCCCACGCATGCGCCCTGCCCGATGGTGGCCGACGCATCCACCCGGGCATCGGGCGACACCCACGCCGCGCCGGGCGACGGGATGAACCCCACGCGCCCCGAGAGCAGGTCGAGGTGCGCATCCAGGTACGACCCCGGCGTGCCGATGTCGCGCCAGTAGCAGTCGGATGCCATGGCGCCCACGCCGCCCCGCGCTGCCAGCAGGGGGAAGGTGTCACGCTCGATCGACACCTGCTGCCCGTGCGGGATGGCCCGGCGGGCGGACGGCGACAGCACGTAGGTGCCGGCGTTGATGCGATACGGCTCGCCCGGCACCAGCTCGTCGGCGCCCGGCTTCTCCACGAACTCGGTCACCCGGCCGTCGGCGTCGGTGCGCACCAGCCCGAAGGCGCTGGGGTCGTCCACCGGCGTGAGGGCGATGGTGGCCTCGGCGCCGAGGCCACGGTGGTGGGCCACCAGCGCCGCAAGGTCGAGGTCGGTGAGGATGTCGCCGTTCAGCACGAACACGTCGTCGTCGTCCAGGAGCCCCTCGGCGTTGGCGATGGCCCCCGCGGTGCCCAGCGGCTCGGGGTCCACCACGTACCCCACCTGCAGCCCGCGCGATGATCCGTCCCCGAAGTACTCCTCGATCTCCCGGGGCCGGTAGCCGCACGAGAACACGATGCGCTCCACCCCGGCTGCGCGAAGGTGGTCCACCTGCCGCTCCACGAAGGGAAGGTCCAGCAGGGGCAGCATGGGCTTGGGCAGCGTGTCGGTGAGCGGGCGCATGCGCGTGCCCTGCCCGCCCACCAGGATCACGGCCTGCCGCACCCCCGCGGGGGCGCTCATGACGGCACGACCCTCCCGATGCCCTCGTACGCCAGCCCGGCGGCCACCACCTGCGCCGGGTCCAGGGCGTTGCGCCCGTCCACCAGCACGTCGCCGCGCATGGCCTGCGACACCTTCGCCCAGTCCAGGCCCACCACCTCGGGCCACTCGGTCACGATCACCACGGCGTCCGCGCCGGTGATGCACTGCATGGGGTCGTCATGCAGCGCCACCGCGCTCAGGCGGCTGGAGGCGGCCTGCAGGGCCACCGGGTCGTACGCCCGCACGCGCGCGCCCTCGGCCAGCAGCCGGCCGGCCAGCACCACGCTGGATGCCTCGCGCATGTCGTCGGTGCCGGGCTTGAACGCCAGCCCCATGAGGGCGATCTCCTTGCCCTCCAGGTCGCCCAGGTGCCGCTTGAGCTTGCCCACCACCCGGCGCTTCTGCAGCTCGTTCACCTCGATGACCGAGGTGAGCAGCTGGAAGTGGTACCCGCTGTTTCCGGCCAACTGCTTGAGCGCGCTCACGTCCTTGGGGAAGCAGTTGTGCACGACGAGCCCACCACTCGTGACGACGGTGTGCGGGCCAGGGACCTCGAGCGAGTACACATGGCCGCTCGACGGCACGCGCCGCGTCGATGCGACCCGCACCCAGGCGGTGCCGTGGCCATCGCACCGATATCCGGTGGGGGCGATCCGGCGGATGCGGCGGAGGGCGGAAACCAGGCGATCACCATCGTCGGGCCGGATCAGGTCGAGGCAGCGCTCCACCTGTGCTGCCCCGGAGATGACCAGCCAGTGGGTATCGCGCGTCGACTTCGCCGTCCGGCCCACCTTGAGGCGCGCGACCACGCCGAACTCGCCGAGGATCCTGAGCAGGCCATCGGCCAGGTCCCTGCTCACGGTTCCATACTCCAGCACGACGGATGGGCCGCCATTCACGAATGACCACGACCCGTCGCCGCGCCAGGCACCCGACAGGAAGGCGCGCCGATGCTCCGCCGGGGCGCTCCACAGCACATCGGGAACCCGTTGCGTATACGAGTTCCGCCCGAAGCCGAGCATGTCCGTCCATGCCGACCCGAGGAGGCGGGACGAGACCATGACGGAGCGTGACGTGCCCATGTCGCGGACGTCGGCGTGCACGCCATGCGACCGCCAGTAGCCCGCCACGGCGGCGACCAGGTCCTCCTCGTCCGTGGGATGGAACGACCAGGCGATGCGCAGCCGGTTGCCGTCACGGGCGACGTGCCCCTCGGCGGCGTAGAGGCCGGCCACACGCCAGAACGCGGCATCGAGCGGGATGTCTCCGGGCACGTAGGTGCCATTGAACGCGGTGCCAAGCGTCGCTTCCTCCTCCGGGAGGCCGAGTGCCCGCAGTTCCGTGAGGCGCATCGCACCACTCCGCGCGATGTCGTACGACCGGGCCCGGGGGCCACGATGGTGCCCGAGGTGGGCGATTCCGGCGGCGATGTCGCGAGGCGCCAGCGTGGCGAACGTGGCCGATGGCGGACGGGCGACGATGGCCGCCGCTTCCAGCCCTGCGGCCCGCACGGCACCCGAGATCGCGAGGTGCTCCACCCGCTCCTCGCGCGGAGCCGCGCCAAGGGCGATGGGAAGCCAGTGGACGGACGAAAGGCTCCCCGCGGGGACGATGTCGGCCAGCTGCTCCCCCGGCGAGCTTGCCGCCACCATCGGATGGTCGGGCGTGCAGCGGACTCGACGGCCCATCTTCGTGGTCACCTCGACGAGGTCGCCGGTGAACGCACGTCGCGTGAGCACTTCCACCGGGTGGAAGGCCGGGCCCTCCGCGCCCTGGGTCCACGCGGCCACTTCGAGGCCCTCCGGATGAATCACCTCGACGGCGTCGCCCGCCGCGTAGTCATCCCACAGGCGCTCGAAGGTCGTGACCCGCACGTCATCACCCTCGCGCACCATCAGGGTCTCCGCGCCGTCAAGGCAACTCCCACCGAACCCAACGCCCGCCGAGAGGAACTTGGGCCCGATGCGCCCGTCGAGGCCCATGCCCTCGGCCACCTCGGTCACATCGGCCCCCACCTCCTCGCACACGTTGGCGATCTCGTTGATGAACGAGATCTTGGTGGCCAGGAAGGCGTTTGAGGCGTACTTGATCATCTCGGCGGTGGGCACCGAGGTGCGAAGCAGCGGGGCGCCGAGCGGCGCGTAGAGCGCGGCCACCTTGTCGCCGTCGGCTGGTCGGAAGTCGCCCACCACCACCCGGTCGGGGCTGAGGAAGTCGGCGATGGCCACCCCCTCCTTGAGGAACTCCGGGTTGGAGCAGTAGCCCACGTCGGTGAGCCCGCGCTTGTCGAGCTCGGCGCGCACCCGCTCGCCGGTGCCCACCGGCACCGTGCTCTTCATCACCAGCACATGGCCCGCCGAGGCCTCGGGGCCGATCTGCTCGAGTTCATCCACCACGCTCATCACGCGCGAGAGATCGGCATCGCCCGATGGGGTGGGCGGGGTGTCGACGGCGATGAACACGATCTCCGAGGCCTCGAGCATCTCGCGCAGGTCGAGGGTGGCGTGCAGGCGGTCGGCGCACTCGTGCATGAGCTCCCTGAGGCCGTCCTCATGGATGGGCGGCTCGCCCGCCCGGATCATGTCCACCTTGGCCGGATCGATGTCGCGAAGGGTCACCCGGTGCCCCAGCGAGGCAAGGCATGCCCCGGTCACCAGGCCCACGTAGCCCGCCCCGATCACCCCGATGCGCTCGCCCATCAGGGGGTGTACGCGTCCTGCTCGATCGGGATGTCCACCGGGCTCGCCCCCGGGCGCAGCGTCACCTTGCCCAGCGGCCTGGCCGACTTGGCGATGGCGTACATGTCCTCGGCCGACAGCTGGTAGTCGAGGGTGTTGGAGATCCAGTAGGTCACGCCGTCCTTCTGCCACGCCAGGCGCATGAGGTTCTTGCCGTCGTAGAACGTGGAGTACTCGCGGCCGCCGCTCGTGACGACGCCCGTGCGGCCCTCGAGCAGCGGCGGGTCGGCCCAGTCGAGCACCTGGTAGCCCCAGTAGGTGCCGGAGGGTACGCGGAAGACCATCTTGAGGGCCTGCGGGCCCTGCCCGCCGGTGTTCACCCGGTATGCGCGCACCACCTTCAGCTCGGAGCCGGTGGGCACGCGCGTGGGCACCATGATCTTGAGGCCGGTGGCCTTCTGGATGCGGCGCGACAGCGGGATGAGGCTCTTGGTGTCCACCACGCGGGCCACCGGCTTGGGCTGCGCCTTCTTCTTCTTGGGAGCCACCAACGTGCCGTCGTACGACTCGCCCACCGTCACGCGCACGTCCACGCCGTCGGGGGTGTCGGCCCGCGGCAGCGCGGCCACCACCGCGGACGGGCCGAACAGCGTGGCGATGCCCTTGGCGGCCTCGCGCTGGCCCTCGGCGTAGGCCACCACGGTCTCGGGCTTGCCGAACGAGTCGGCATTGCCGCCGGATACGGCGTCGTAGCCCTTCTGGCGCAGCTGGTCGGTGGCCGTCTCGGCGTCCAGCAGCCGGCCGTTGCCGTTGAGCACCTGCACCTGAACGTCGTTGGGGCTCACCACCGCGGTGGCGGCGCCCTGCGTGAACTCGGGGTTGAGCCACGCCTCCACCTTGGCCTGGATCTCCGACTGCGGCGCCTCCACGATGGACGCCCCGTTGCGCATGGTGGGGGTGCCCGAGATGCTGTTGCGGGCGATGCGGTCCTTGTCGGTGGTGATGGCCTGCTCCATGATGCCCAGCAGGCGCGGCACCGATCGCACGTTGGTGGTGATGTTGTCGGCGAAGATGCTGGCGTAGGCCGGGATCTCGGGCAGGTTGCCGAACCGGTTGGTCTGCCGCTTGAGCTCGGACAGGAACGCCTGCTGCCGGGCGATGCGCGCGAAGTCCGAGTCGGTGTGCCGGTAGCGCACGTAGTCCAGCGCGTCCTCGCCGCCCAGGCGCTGGTAGCCCGGCTTGAGGTCGATCTCCTCGTAGTCGTCGATGCCATCGCCGGCCACGTTCTTGTTGAAGTACTTCCGGTCGACGTCGAGGTACACGCCGCCCACCTGGTCCACCAGCTTCCGGAAGCCGTCGAAGTCGATGTTGACGAAGTAGTTGATGGGCTGGCCCGTGAGCGCCTTGATGGTCTCGATGGTCTTGGCGGGGCCGCCGGCCGAGAACGACGCGTTGATCTTGTCCATCCCGCTGCCCGGGATGTTCACGTAGAGGTCACGCGGGAACGAGAGCATGGAGATGAAGCCCTTGTCGCCGTCCATCCGGATGAGGATGAGCGAGTCGGAGCGCCCCGGGTCGCCGGCCCCCTCCTTGCCCGCGCGCTTGTCGGACCCGATGAGCAGGATGTTCACGGGTTCGCCGGGCACGTCGGGGTCGACGGCCTTCTGGGCCTCCTGCACCAGCTCGATGTCGGGGCTGGCCTTCTCGAGCGTGTTGTCGAGCAGCTGGTAGCTGGCCACGGCCAGGCCGGCGCCCGCGCCCACGATGAGGATGGCCGCCCACATGGCCACCCAGGGCCAGCGGCGGCGCTTGCGGGGCACGCGATACCAGCGGGTGGGGCGCTCGGCGTCGTCCACCGGCGGGTCCTGTGGCTCGTCGCTCACGCGCGCGCGCCCTGGTCGCGGAGGGCGGTGATGGCCGGGGCCATGGCGCCTGCCGTGGCCGCGAAGTCCTCGAGGGCCTGGCGGTAGGCCATCAGGCTGGGGATGTCCACGTACTCATCCGGACCATGATGCCCGGCGCCGCGGGGGCCGAACTCCACGGCGGGCACGCCGACCTGCAGGAACGCCACGGCATCGGACGCCCCATCGCGCCCCACCGACGTGGATGAGTGGTCATGGCGTGACGCGGACTCCACCAGCGCGCCCACGAGCGGGTGATCCGGATCGGTGTCCGCCGGCGGCCGGGCGATGGCCACCTCCACCGACGCCGCGCCGCACTCGCGGGCCTGGCGCAGGACCTCGTCCGGGTCCTGGCCGGGCAGGTAGCGGATGTCCACGTGCATGCGGCACAGGTCGGGCACCTTGTTCACCGCGTCACCGCCCTCGATGCACCCCAGGTTCACGGATGGCCGCGCGAACAGCGGCGTGGAGGCGCGGGTGAACGGCAGCGACTCCAGCCGCCGGTACACCTCGAGGGCCCGCACGATGGCGTTGTCCCCCAGCCACGGCGTGGACCCGTGCGCGGCGCGGCCCTCCACCACCACCTCCAGGATCATCACGCCCTTGGCCTGCACCCCCACCTGCATGTCGGTGGGCTCGCCGCAGATCACGAAGTCGGCGCGGAGCCCCGCGTCCACCAGCATCTCCGTGGCGTTGGGGCCCGGCTGCGCGCGCTCCTCGTCGGGCACGATGACCAGTTCCACCTGCACTCCGGGAGGCGGTGCGTCGGCCAGGTTGGCCGTGGCGATCATCATCGCCCCGAGGGCGGCCTTCATGTCGTAGGCGCCGCGGCCGATGAGCCGGTCGCCCTGGATGCGCGGCGTGAACTGGTCGGGGTGCCCCGGCACCACGTCGAGGTGCCCGTTGAAGATGATGCGCACGGGGCCGCTGCCCGCGGTGGCCATGAGCACCTCGCGGTCGCCCAGGTGGCGTCGGGTGAGGTCGGCGCCCCTGCCCTCCAGCCACCCGGCGACGAAGTCCATCGCCACGGCGAGACCCGCCGGATCGGAGGTGTCATGGGCGATGAGCCGCTCTGCGAGACGGACTTCATGCACGCCGGTGAGCATAGCCAAGCGACCCGACGTGACCGGTCCCCCGGGTTCCGGCCGCAGGCGCGATACCGTCGCTCCGTGCGGATGTATCTGGCCATCATCATCGCCCTGCTGGCGCCGATGGGCGCCATGGCCGCCACCCAGCGCGCCGTCACCCTGCCGGGCGGCAACGGCGCGCCGCTGGCGGGCACCCTCACCATCCCCGACGGGCCGGGGCCGCACCCCGCCGTGGTCATCGTGGGTGGCTTCGGCCCGGGCACCCGCGACGGGGCGATCGTGGGCGGTCCGCCCGGTGGCCTCTACGCCGCATGGGCACGCGCCCTGGCCGACCGCGGGATCATGACCCTGCGCTACGACAAGCGGGGCATCGGCGACTCACCCGGTCCTGCGCTGGCATGGCTCGACCTGCCGGCGCTCACCCGCGACGCCACCGCGGCCATCCGCTGGCTGGAGGGGCGCCCGGAGGCCGATCGGTCGCGCACCGGGGCCATCGGACACAGCCAGGGCGGTGACATCGCGCTCAGGTCGGGGCGCGAGGCACGTGCCGACATGGTGGTGACCATGGCCGCCCCGGCTCGCCCCCTGGGGCGCCTGGGCGCCGGGATCAGGCGGCTCATCGAGCAGGTGGGGGGACGCCGCGCCGCGCAGGAGACCCTCACGCGCGACCCGCGCCGCGATGCCGCGCGCCTGCCCGCGCCCGCCCTGGTGGTGCATGGCACGCGCGACGAGACGGTGCCCTACCGCGACGCAGGCGCCCTGGTGGCCGCCCGACGAGCCGCCGGCAGGCCGGTGGACCTCCTCACCATCCGCGGGGCCGACCACTCGCTGGCCGTGGACCGGCGCACGCCGCCCACCGCCTGGGACTCCATCGCGCGGTTCGTCAGGTCCTGATGGTGCGGATGTCGCGGTCGATGTCCGCGACGGGATGGGTGATGGTGAAGGCGCCCCACGCCAGCAGGGCCAGCGACGCCAGTCCCAGGCTCCAACCGATGCCGATGGCCCCGGCGAGCGCCCCGAAGGCCACCGACCCCAGCGCGATGGGCGTGATCACCGACAGCTGGTAGAAGCCCAGCATCCGGCCCAGCAGGTTGGACGGCGACGACAGCTGTATGGATGCGTTGGTGAGCGTGAGGATCCAGATCCAGAACGACCCCGCCGCCAGCATGCCGGCCACCGTGAGCCACAGCACCGGTGACGCCGCCACCACGGCCAGCGAGGCACCGAACGCCAGCGTGGCCACCGGGATGGCCATGTGGCGCGGCAGCCCGCGGCGCGACAGCACCTGCAGGAGCCATGCGCCCAGCAGCGCGCCCGCGCCCATGGCCCCCAGGATGAAGCCCAGCGCCACCGGCCCCCCGCCCACGCGGCGGGCCACCACCGGCGCCAGCTCCTGCACCGGACCGGCGAACAGCATGAACAGGAACATCCCGGTGAGCAGGCGCCGCGCCGCGCGGTCGCCGAACGCGTAGCGCAGGGCGGTGCGCAGGCGCTCGGGTGCCTTGGCCCCCTGCTGCACGTGCGGTGCCGCCAGCAGCGCCACCACCAGCGCCAGGAATGACGCGGCGTTCACCAGGAAGCACCAGCCGGCCCCGGCCACCGCCAGCACCACGCCGCCAAGCAGCGGGCCTACCGCGCGGGCCACGTTGATGCCCGCGGCGTTCAGGGCCACGGCCTCCTGCAGTCGCGGCGTGGGCACCAGGGCCGGCACCAGCGCCAGCACCGACGGCAGGCCCACGGCGAACGCCGCCCCCATCACCACCGTGGCGGCGAAGATCGCCGCCACCGACAGGTGGCCCGCGAACGCCAGGGCGGCCAGCACCAGCGCGCCCGCGGCCTCGACGGAGAAGGTGATGAGCCCGATGCGCCGCCAGTCGTGGCGGTCGGCGAGCTTTCCGCCCCAGGTGGACAGCAGGAAGGCCGGGGCGCGGTAGGCCAGGGCCAGCAGGCCCACCATCGTGGCGCTGCCCGTGATCTGCAGCACCAGCCACCCGGCCGCCACGGCCTGGAACCACGTGCCGCCATTGGACAGCACGCTGCCGATCCACACGTTGCGGAACGCGGGGACGCGCAGGACGGCGGGGACTCCCACGGCGGCGGGCATGCAGGCCACCCTAACGCGGCGAGGGGCCCTCTCGGGCCCCTCGCGCGTACCGCACCCTATCCGGCCGGATCACCGGAAAACGTCTGGGGCTAGATAAGTCCCAAATCCTTAACAGCCTGGCGCTCCTCCTCGAGCTCGGCCACCGAGCGCTCGATGCGGGGCTTGCTGAAGTCATCGAGCTCGATGCCCTCCACCACGCTCCACTGGCCGCCGGAGCAGGTGCACGGAAGGCCGACGATCAGGCCCTCCGGGGTGCCGTACTCGCCCTTGGACGGGACGCCCATCGACACCCAGTCACCCGCCGGGGTGCCCAGCACCCAGTCGCGCATGTGGTCGATGGCGGCATTGGCCGCCGAGGCCACCGACGAGCCGCCGCGGGCCTCGATGATGGCGGCGCCACGGGTCTGCACGGTGGGGATGAAGGTGTCGGCCACCCAGGCCTCGTCCGAGATGGCGTCCCAGGCGTTCTTGCCGGCCACGTTGGCGTGCACCACGTCGGGGTACTGCGTGGCCGAGTGGTTGCCCCAGATGGTCATGTTGGTGACCTCGGCCACCTGCACGCCGGTCTTCTGGGCCACCTGGGTCATGGCGCGGTTGTGGTCCAGGCGCATCATGGCCGTGAAGCGGTCGTTCGGCACGTCCGGGGCGCTGTGCATGGCGATGAGCGCGTTGGTGTTGGCGGGGTTGCCCACCACCAGCACGCGCACGTCGTCGGCGGCGCGGTCGTTGATGGCCTTGCCCTGCACGGTGAAGATGGCGCCGTTGGCCTCCAGCAGGTCACCGCGCTCCATGCCCTTGGTGCGCGGGCGGGCGCCCACCAGCAGGCAGATGTTGGCGCCGTCGAAGGCCTCGTTGGGGTCGTCGGTGCCCATCCAGCCCGACAGGAGCGGGAACGCGCAGTCGTCGAGCTCCATGCCGACGCCGTCCAGGGCGCCACGGGCCTGCGGGATCTCCAGCATGCGCAGCTCCACGGGCGTGTCGGGCCCCAGCAGCTGGCCGCTGGCGATGCGGAAGAGAAGCGCGTAGCCGATCTGGCCGGCGGCACCGGTGACGACGACGCGGACGGGACTTGCCAATGGATTCCTCCGGACTAGGAGGCGGTCTTGTCGACCACCTTGAGACGGTTCTCGGCGCGGCGGAGCGCGGCCTGCGCGGCCGCGAGGGCCACCTCGTCGTCGCCGGCGGCCTGGATGGCCTCCTGGGCGGCGCTGAGGGCCAGCTCGGCGCGGGCGCGGTCGATGTCGCCGGCCAGCTCGGCCTGCTCCACCATGATCAGCACGCGGTCGTCCTCGACGGCGATGTAGCCCTCCGTGGTGGCCATGACCACCTCGGACTCGTCGAGCATCTTGAGGCGGGTGCGCCCCGGCTGCAGCGCCGCGATGAGCGGCACGTGCCGGGGGAGGATTCCCACCTCGCCCCCCACGCTGGGGGCCACCACCATCGCAGCCACGCCTTCGTGCACCACGCCCTCCGGCGTGAGCACCTGCACGGCGACGCGCTTCTGCTCGGGCGAGCTCGTGCTCACGCGGCGGCCTTGGCCATCTCGGCGCCCTTGGCGACGGCGTCCTCGATGGTGCCCACCAGCAGGAAGGCGCCCTCGGGGAGGTCGTCGTGCTTGCCCTCGATGATCTCCTTGAAGCCGCGCACGGTGTCCTTGAGGGTCACGTAGGCACCCGGGGTGCCGGTGAAGGCCTCTGCCACGTGGAACGGCTGCGACAGGAAGCGCTCGATGCGGCGGGCACGGCCCACGGTGAGCTTCTGCTCGTCGGTGAGCTCGTCCACGCCGAGGATGGCGATGATGTCCTGCAGGTCCTTGTACTCCTGCAGGATCTCCTGGACGCGGGTGGCCACCTCGTAGTGCTCCTCGCCCACCACGCTGGGCTCCAGCGCGGTGCTGGTGGAGTCGAGGGGGTCCACGGCCGGGTAGATGCCCTTCTCGGCGATGGCACGGTTCAGCACCGTGGTGGCGTCGAGGTGGGCGAACGACGCGGCCGGGGCCGGGTCGGTGAGGTCGTCGGCGGGCACGTAGATGGCCTGCACCGAGGTGACCGAGCCGTTGCGGGTGGAGGTGATGCGCTCCTGGAGGTCACCCATCTCGGTCTGCAGGGTGGGCTGGTAGCCCACGGCCGACGGCATGCGGCCCAGGAGGGCCGACACCTCGGAACCGGCCTGCACGAACCGGAAGATGTTGTCCACGAACAGCAGCACGTCCTGGCCGCCCACGTCGCGGAAGTACTCCGCCATGGTGAGGCCCGACAGGGCCACGCGCAGGCGGGCGCCCGGGGGCTCGTTCATCTGGCCGTACACCAGCGCCGTCTTGGAGATGACGCCGGACTCCTTCATCTCGAGCCAGAGGTCGTTGCCCTCACGGGTGCGCTCCCCCACGCCGGCGAACACCGACAGGCCGCCGTGCTCCTGGGCGATGTTGTGGATGAGCTCCTGGATGAGCACCGTCTTGCCCACGCCGGCGCCGCCGAACAGGCCCACCTTGCCGCCCTTCACGTACGGGGCGAGCAGGTCGATGACCTTGATGCCCGTCTCGAAGATCTCCGAGGTCGGGCTGAGCTGGTCGAACGCGGGCGGGTCGCGGTGGATGGGCCACTTGTCGGCGGCGTCCACCGGGCCCGCCTCGTCGATGGCCTCGCCCAGCACGTTGAAGATGCGGCCAAGGGTGGGCTCCCCCACCGGCACCGAGATGGGGGCACCGGTGTCGATCACGTCGGTGCCGCGCGACAGGCCATCGGTGGTGTCCAGGGCCACCGCGCGCACCTTGTCGTCGCCCAGCAGCTGCTGGACCTCCGCGACGAGTGTGGTGCCGTCGGGGCGCGTGATCTCGAGGGCGTTGTAGATGCCCGGGAGGTCATCGGTGAACCGGACGTCGAGCACGACGCCCTTGATCTCGAGGATCGTCCCGGTGTTCTTCCCGTTGGTGCTCATCTGGCTGAGGATCCGTTCGTCGTTGGGTCTAGCTGAGGGCGTCCGCGCCGGCGACCACCTCGAGGATCTCCTGGGTGATCGCCGCCTGCCGGGCGCGGTTCATCGCGAGCGTGAGGTCCGCGATGAGTTGCTCGGCGTTGTCGCTTGCGTTGCTCATGGCCGTGCGACGCGCTGCGTGCTCGGCCGCGGCGCTCTCGAGGAGCGCCCGGTAGATGGTGGTGTCCACGAACGTGGGCAGGAGGTCCGACAGCAGCGCCACCGGCTCCGGCTCGAACTCCGCGAGCGCCTTCGAGAAGACCGGCTCGGTGTCGGGGTTGTCGTCGTCGTCCTCCACCACGTCACGAGGCACGGGCAGCAGCTGCTCCGCGGTGACGCTCTGCTCCACGAGCGACTTGAACTCGTTGAACACCAGCACCACGCGGTCGGTCTCCTGCTCGAGGTACCGCTGGCCCACGAACTGCGCCACGGTGGATGCGTCGGCGAAGGTGGGCTCGGACGAGAAGCCCTGGAAGTGCTGGTCGAGCTCCATGCCGCGGAAGCGCAGCGTGCCGCCGCCCTTCTTGCCCACGGCGGTGAACACCACCTCGTCGAAGCCCTCGTCCAGCAGGGCCTGGCGCTCCTGCAGCGCGCGGCGCACCACGTTCACGTTGAAGGCGCCTGCCAGGCCGCGGTCACCGGTGACCACCAGCACGGCGGCGCGGCGGGTCTCGGCGCGCTCATCCAGCAGCGGGATGCCGTTGAGGTTGCCGGCGCGGCGGGCGGCGCCGGCCATGAGGCGGCGCATGCCCTTGGCGTAGGGGCGCAGGGCCTCAATGCGCACCTGGGCACGGCGGAGCTTGGCCGAGGCCACCAGCTCCATGGCACGCGTGATCTTGCTGGTGCCGGTGACCGAGGTGATGCGCTGCTTGATGTCCTGCTGGCTCGGCACTAGGCGGCGGCCTCGCTGCCGCCGGGGACGCCGACCAGGCGCTTCATCAGGCCCTCGAGGAACGTCCCGAGCTTGTCCTGGAGGGCGTCGGGCAGGTCCTGGGTGTCGCGGATCTCGGCGAGGATCGTGCCCTCGTCGCGCAGGGCCGAGCGGATCTCCTCGTTCACCCGCGGGATGTCGGACGGCTCCACGGCGTCGAGGTAGCCACGGCTGGCCGCGAAGATGATGGCCACCTGCTCCTCCACCGGCCACGGCTGGAAGGCCGGCTGGTTCAGCGACGCCACCAGGCGCGCGCCACGGGCCAGCGTCTGCTGGGTGGCGGCGTCCAGCTCGGATCCGAACTGGGCGAATGCCTCGAGGTCACGGTACTGGGAGAGCTCGATCTTCAGGCGACCGGCGACCTTCCGCATGGCCTTGATCTGGGCGTTGCCACCCACGCGCGACACCGAGATGCCCACGTTCACCGCGGGGCGGATGCCCGAGTAGAACAGCTTCGACTCGAGGAAGATCTGGCCGTCGGTGATGGAGATGACGTTGGTCGGGATGTACGCCGACACGTCACCGGCCTGCGTCTCGATGATGGGCAGGGCGGTGAGCGATCCGCCGCCCAGCTCGTCGCTGAGCTTGCAGGCCCGCTCGAGCAGGCGCGAGTGCAGGTAGAACACGTCGCCGGGGAAGGCCTCGCGGCCCGGCGGGCGCCGGAGCAGCAGCGACATCTGGCGGTAGGCGTCGGCCTGCTTGGACAGGTCGTCGTACACGCACAGGGCGTGCTGGCCGTTGTAGAGGAAGTGCTCGGCCATGGCGGCACCGGAGTACGGCGCCAGGTACTTGAGCGGGGCGCTGGAGGACGCGCTGGCCACCACCACGGTGGTGTACTCCATGGCACCGGCCTCGCGCAGGCGCTCCACCACCTGGGCCACCGTGGATGCCTTCTGGCCGATGGCCACGTAGAAGCACTTCACGTCCTGGCCGCGCTGGTTGATGATGGTGTCGATGGCGATGGTGGTCTTGCCGGTCTGGCGGTCGCCGATGATGAGCTCGCGCTGGCCGCGCCCGATGGGGATGAGCGCGTCGATGGCCTTGATGCCGGTCTGCAGCGGCTCGGTCACCGGCTGGCGCTGCACCACGCCCGGCGCCTTGAACTCGACCGGGCGGAACTCGTTGGTCTGGATGGGGCCGCGGCCGTCGAGGGGGTTGCCCAGCGGGTCCACCACGCGACCCAGGAGCGCCTCGCCCACGGGCACCTGGATGACCTTGCCGGTGCGGCGCACCGGGTCGCCCTCCTTGATGAGGGTGTCCTCGCCCAGCAGCACCACGCCGACGTTGTCCTCCTCGAGGTTCAGCGCCAGGCCGGACACGCCGTGCGGCAGCTCGAGGGTCTCGAGGGACAGCACCGAGGGAAGGCCGTGCACGCGGGCGATTCCGTCACCCACCTGCAGCACGGTGCCCACCTCGTCGGCCTCGGCGACGCCCTCGTACTGCTCGATCTGGGCGCGCAGGACCTTGGTGATCTCGTCGGGGCGGAGCTTCATCGGGCGGTCAATACCTTTCTCGTGTGATGCGGCGGGGCCGCGCGTCAGGCCTCGACGGCGGTGGAGAGGTCGATGGGTGCCGACTCCAGGGAGCGGCGCATCTCCTCGAGGCGGGTTCGGAGCGAGGCATCCACCACCACGTCGCCCACCCGGAGCACGAGGCCCCCGATGATCGACGGGTCGACGGTCTCCTCGATCTCGGCGTCGCGCCCGGTCTGGGCGCGCACCTTGTCCTGGATCTGCTGGCGCAGCTCCGGGGTGAGCGGGATTGCGGTGATGGCGGTCACGACCACGCGGCCCTCGGCCGTGTCCACGCGGCGGCCGTAGGCGGCAACCACGTCGTCGATCTCGCTGATGCGCCCGCGGTCGAGCAGCACCTGGACGAGGCCCACCGATACGGGGTGGGCGCCCTCCATGAGCTCGTTCACGGCCGCGTGCTTTGCCGCCGAGTCCACCTCGGGGCCCATGAGGGCCTCGCGCAGCTCGGAGCCGGGCGGCATGGCCGCGGCGAACTCACCGAGCTCGGTGCGCACCTGGTCCACCGCGGACTGGGCCTGGGCGGCCTCGAAGAGGGCCTCGGCGTATGTGGCCGCGACGCTCATCAGGCGGAACGCAGTCCGCTGAGGTCGGCGTCGGCGAGGGCGTCCTCCACCAGCTTGCGGTGGTCGTCCTCGGACAGGCTCTTGCCCGTCACCTTCTCGGCGGCGCTGATTGCCAGCACCACCACGTCGTCGCGGATGCCGGCCACGGCCGCCTGGGCCTGGGCGTCGATCTGCGTCTTGGTGTCACCGACGATGCGCTCGCGCTGCTCCTGCGCCTGTCCGACGATCTCCGTCTTCTGGCGCTCGCCCTCGCGGCGACCGGCCTCGCGCAGCTCATCGGCCTCGCGACGCGCCTGCGCCAGCTGGGCCTTGTACTCGTCGAGCAGCCGGATGGCCTCATCGCGGCTCGTCTCCGCCTCCTCGATGGAGGCGCTGATGGACGCGCGCCGCTTCTCGATCGCCTCGCCCAGCGGGCCGAGGACGAACTTCTTGAGGATCCAGAGGGTGAGGAGGAAGACGACGATCGTCCAGATCATCAGACCCGGACTTACCTGCAGCAGGGGGTTGGCCCCCGCGGGATCGACGCCTGAGAGCGGGCCCATTGCCTAGACCAGGAAGAAGGCGACGAAGCCCATGAGCAGGGCGTAGAACGTGATCGCCTCGGTCAGGGCAAGTCCGAGGAAGGTGATCGAGAGCAGATCACCGCGGAGCTCGGGCTGGCGAGCGACCGACTCGACGGTCTTGCCGAAGATGTAGCCCACGCCGATGCCCGGGCCGATGGCGCCCAGGCCGGTCGCGAGACCGAGCGTGAGAGCCTTGGATGCGTCGACGATGTTGCCTTCGAGAGCCACGTGGCCTCCTGTGTGGTGTGTTGCGTGCCTAGTGCTCGGACATCGCTGCGTAGCCGATGTAGATACCGGACAGCAGGGCGAAGATGAATGCCTGCAGGCCGGCGATCAGCACGAGCTCGAACACGTAGAAGAAGAGGGCGAAGGGAATCCCCAGGACGCCGAGGAGGCTGCCCACGAGGATCGAGAAGCCCGCGGCCATGATGATCAGCAGGTGACCGGCGAGCATGTTTGCGAACAGTCGCACCGAGAGGCTGACCAGGCGAAGCACCTGCGACAGCAGCTCGAGCACGAAGATGAAGGGCGTGATGCCCTTGCTGGATCCCGGCGGGATGAGGGTCTTGAAGTACCCCACGAACCCGTGGGTGCCGAAGCCCTCCCAGAGGAAGGCGACGAAGGTCATGAGCGCCAGGGCGACGGTGACGTTGATGTTCGCCGTGGCGGCGTAGAGCCCCAGGTCACCGACCACCTGGAAGGTGTCGGTGTGCGGGGCCGTGGGAAGGGGGATGAACGAGATGAGGTTGTTCACCGCGATGAACAGGAAGAGCGTGGTCAGGTAGGGGAACCACTTCTTGAACACGTGCTGGGGCAGCGACGCCCCGGCGATCTGCTCCTCGGCGAACTCGTACGTGACCTCGAGGAAGTTCTGCGCCTTGGTAGGCCGCATCTTCAGGCCGCCGCGCACCACGAAGATCCCGAACAGGATGATGATGGCGCTGGAGACCAGCATGTAGAAGACGGCCTTGTTGATGCTGAGGTCGATGAAGCCCAGTTCGATGGGCACCCACTGCCCCACGTCGAACTCGTCCTGCGGCTTGAACTCCTCGGCGGCCGACGCCAGGGCGGGCGCGCCCAGCAGCAGGCCGAACGTGGCGATGAGCCACCACTTCATGCGCGACGCCGCAGCCCTCACTCAGCCTCCTCCGCGGGTGCGTTGGCCTTCTCGCGGGCGGCGAACGCAAAGGCGCGGCCCGCCAGGTCGGCGGTGAACGCCGCCAGGAACACGGCGGCACCGATGAGCGCAACCGTCTCGTCGAAGCGCAGCGCCGTGATGAACAGCACGCCGGCCACGGTCCATGCGCGGATGATGAACGACAGGCCCGTGACGCCCACGGCCGCGCTCTGCCCCATCCGCAGCGCGTGCTTGGCGGTGGCCAGCTGCACGGCCCAGTTGGCCACCCACAGGGCGGTGCCCAGCACCCAGCCGTTGAGCGGGCCGCCGAGGGCCAGCACGATGGGCAGGGCGACCAGGCACGCGATGATGCTGGAGACCGTGGCGATCACCGTGACGCGGCGCGGGGCCTCCTTGGAGGCCGGCACGGGCGCGAGGCGATCTGCAGCCTGGCCAGGGGCGGCTGAGGTGATGCTCATTCCCTCCGGGCGTGGAACACGGACCGCGCATGTGCACGGCGACGGCGGGAGCATACCCATCGGCCGCCCCCGTGCCCCGCCAACCCCTGCCCCAACGGGGGTGACAGGCGTCCCGCGTTCGCGGGAAAAGGACCCGGCGGGCGGCGCCTAGCGCTTGGTGGTGGCCACCTCGTTGCCCTCGGCGCGCCTCCGCCGCACGATCTGCACCACCGGCTCGCTGCGCCACTTGAGGATCTCCAGCACGTACACCAGGTACACCGCGCCGGCCAGGCCCAGCGCCGCGATGGCCGCCAGCACGGCGGTCCACCCGGCATGCCAGTCGCCATGCCCGTCGGTGTAGGGCACGAACCGCATGGCCAGCGCCAGCGCGCACATCAGCCCCGTCCAGGCGTAGATGGCCAGCACGGTGCGCCGTTGGCTCCACCCGATGGCCAGGAACCGATGATGGAAGTGGCTCTTGTCGGCGGAGTACACCGGGGTGCCGTGCTTCAGGCGCTTCAGGATGACGAACGAGGTGTCGAGGATGGGGATGGCCAGCACCACCAGCGGAAGCACGATGGCCACCGCCGCCGCGCTCTTCATGACCCCGCTGATGGCGATGCCCGCCAGCATGAAGCCCAGGAACATCGAGCCGCCGTCCCCCATGAACGTGCGCGCCGGGTTGAAGTTGTACTTCAGGAAGGCGATGGAGGCGCCGGCCAGCGCGGCGGCCAGGATGGCCGCGTCGGCACGGCCCAGCGACGCCGCGATGATGGCGAACGTGGTGGCGCCGATCCCCACCACCCCCGCGGCCAGGCCGTCCATGCCGTCGGTGAAGTTGATGATGTTCACGATGGCCACGATCCACAGCACCGTGAGCGGGTACTGCGCGGCGCCGAGCTCGAAGGCGCCGATCAGCGGCAGCGTGCCGTTGGCGATGGTGAGCCCCGCCGCCACGGGGATGCTGGCGCAGGCCACCTGGCCCAGGAACTTCACCGCGGGCTGCATGCCCAGGATGTCGTCGGCCATGCCCAGCGCGGCGATCAGCACCGCGCCGGCGATGAGGCCGCGGGCCGCGGGGTCACCGGGAAGGAACCACAGGGCGGGCAGCAGGAAGCCGATCACGATGGCGAGGCCGCCCAGGCGCGGGATGGGCCGGTCGTGGATGCGCCGCGCCGAGGGCTGGTCCACCGCCCCCACCCGCCGGGCCAGCGCCATGGTGGCCGGCGTGAGGATGAGCACCACGACCGCCGCCGCGATGGCGCTGAGTATGGGGATCAGCGTCGTGGTCATCGCATCGGGATTCTACGAGCGCACCGTGGGCACCTGCGCGGCCACGGGCACCCGGTGTCAGTGCCGGGGTCGGTGGTAGAGCCCCGCGCCCCATGCGGACAGGGCCTCGCCGAGGACGCCGGTGAGCGGGATGGTGATGGGCGCCAGGGGCCCGCTGGCCACCACGGGGTTCCGGCGACGCCGGTCGAGCACGCGCACCACCCGCGCGGCCACCGACCCGGCCGACTCGGTGGGCATGAGCCGCGGCAGGTCCTTGCCCCAGCCCAGGCGATGGAACGCGGTGCGCACGGGACCCGGGCAGATGGCGAAGGCGCGCACGCCGGTGCCGCGCAGTTCCTGGTCGAGCCCGCGCACGAAGCGCATCTCGAATGCCTTCGTGGCCGCGTAGGTGGACATGTACGGAATGGCCTGCGACGCCGCGGCCGACGACATCACCACCAGGTCGCCCCGGCCGTTGGCCACCATGCCCGGCAGCACGTGCCCGGCCAGGTCCACCACGGCCACGCAGTTCAGGCGCACCTCGCGCACCTCGCGGTCGCGCGGCAGGTCCACGAACCGCCCCTGCGTGCCGATCCCCGCGTTGAGCACCGCCACCTCCACCGGACCCCGGAGCTGGTCCAGTACCCCGCGCACGGTCTCACGGCCCTCCTCGCGCGACAGGTCGGCGGCCACGCCGCGCACCTCCACCCCGTGCTCGCGCCGTGCCTGCTCGGCCAGCGCCGCCAGCCGGTCGCCCCTGCGCGCCACCACCACGAGGGGATGCCCGCGCCGCGCCAGCCGCAGCGCCACCTCGGCGCCAATGCCCGCCGACGCCCCGGTGACGAGCGCCCACCCCCGACGGTCAGCGCTCACGCGTGATCAGACGCGGGTGGTTTCGGCGATGAGCTGGGGGTACAGGGGGAAGCGCTCGCCGAGGGCCTTGGAGCGCTGGCGCAGGGTGTCCAGGCCGGCGTCGGTGGTGTCGGGGGTGAGCGCCTCGGCGATGATGGCGCCCACCTCGCGCAGTTCGTCGGGACCCATGCCGCGGGTGGTGAGCGCCGCGGTGCCGATGCGCACGCCCGAGGTGACCGTGGGCGGGCGCTCGTCGAACGGCACGCCGTTCTTGTTCACCGTGATGCCGGCGCGGTCCAGGCGGGCCTCGCCGTCCACGCCGGTGAGCGGGGTCTTGGACAGGTCCACCAGGACCAGGTGGTTGTCGGTGCCGCCGGTGACCAGGTCGATGCCGCCGGCCAGGAGCACGTCGGCCATGGCCCGGCAGTTGTCCACGGTGCGCTGCTGGCGCTCGCGGAACTCGGGCGTGAGGCACTGGCCGAACGCGATGGCCTTCCCGGCGATCACGTGCATGAGGGGGCCGCCCTGCAGGCCCGGGAAGACCGCGCGGTCGATGGCGCTGGCGTACTCCTCGTCGCACATGATGAAGCCCGCGCGCGGGCCGCCGAGGGTCTTGTGCATGGTGGAGGTGACCACGTGGGCGATGCCCACCGGGCTGGGGTGCACGCCGCCGGCCACCAGGCCCGAGATGTGCGCCATGTCCACCATGAGCTTGGCGCCCACCTCGTCGGCGATGTCGCGGAAGGCGGGGAAGTCGAGGGTGCGCGGGTAGGCGCTGGCGCCGGCCACGATGAGCTTGGGCTTCACCTCGTGCGCCTGGCGGCGGATCTCGTCCATGTCGAGCCGATGGGTGTCGGGGCTCACGCCATAGCCGTGGAACTCGTACATGCGTCCCGAGAAGTTCACCTTGAGCCCGTGGGTGAGGTGCCCGCCGTGCGCCAGCGACATGCCCATCACCCGGTCACCGGGCTCCAGCAGCACGCTGTACGCGGCCTCGTTGGCGGTGCTGCCCGAGTGGGGCTGCACGTTGACGTGGTCGCACCCGAACAGCTCCTTGGCGCGCGCGATGGCGAGGTCCTCCACCTCGTCCACCACCTCGCAGCCGCCGTAGTACCGCTTGTGCGGGAGCCCCTCGGCGTACTTGTTGGTGAGCACCGATCCCACCGCCTGCAGGATGGCGATGCTGGTGAAGTTCTCGCTGGCGATCATCTCCAGCGTCTCGGCCTGTCGCTCCAGTTCCCGCCGGAGCAGGGAGGCCACCGCGGGGTCGGCCTCGGACACGTCCTGGGACAGCTGGCTCTCGGGATCGAAGAAGCTCACGCGCGCGCTCCGGCTATTGGCTGCTGATGACGCGGCCATGGTAGCGGGGGCCCCGGATTCCCCCCATGGGCCATCCGCCCTATGTTCGCCGCCCGCGGATGGCGCGTGGGATGCCCGCCAGGTCGGCGCGCGCCTGCACGTCGGTGAAGCCGTGTGCCGCCATGATGGCCGCCACCCCGTCGTGCTGCCCCTCCCCCATCTCCATCACCAGCAGCCCGCCCGGCACCAGGGCAGCGGCGGCCTCCGCGGCCACCCGGTCGTGGTCCTCGGTGCCCGCCGGGCCGGCTACCAGCGCCTCCTCGGGCTCGTGGCGAAGCGCGGGGTACCGGTCGAGGTCAGCCGGCACCAGGTAGGGCGGGTTGGACACCACCACGTCGAACTCGCTGCCCGCCACCGCGGCCATGCCGTCGCTTCGCACCAGCGACACCCGGTCGACCAGGTCGGCCCGCGCGGCCAGGTTGCGCTGCGCCACCTCGAGGGCCGCGGCGCTGCGCTCCAGGCCCACCACCGTCACGTCCGGGCGCTGGTCGGCCACCGACAGCGCGATGGCCCCGGAGCCCGTGCCCCAGTCGGCCACGCGCGCGCCCTGCGGGGCCATCTCCACCACCACGTCCACCACCACCTCGGTGTCCGGGCGCGGCACCAGCACGTCGGAGGTCACCTCCAGGTCCAGGCGGCCGAAGGCGCGGCGGCCGGTGATGTGCGCCACCGGCTCGAGGTCGCCGCGGCGCGCGATGAGCGCCCGGCATGCGGACACCTCGTCGTCGGTGAGCGGGCGCTCGGCCTCGGTGTAGAGCTCTATGCGCTCCAGCCCCAGCGCGTGGCCCACCAGCACCTCGGCATCCAGCCGCGGGGTGTCCGACCCCCGGGAGCCCAGCCACTGGGTGGACCGCCGCAGGATCTCGGCGACGGTCAGGGGACCCTGGCTCAGCTGGTGCCCCCGGCCAGCTCGGCCTCCTGCGCCTCCAGCAGGAGCCGCCGCTCCTCGGCCTGCAGGGCGTCGGTCAGGTTGCCCAGCTGCCCCTGCAGCACCTGCTCCTTCAGCGGCACGGTGACGCCGATGCGATGGTCGGTCACGCGGTTCTGGGGGTAGTTGTAGGTGCGGATCTTCTCGGAGCGGTCGCCGCTGCCCACGTGGGCCTGGCGCGTGCTCCGGAGCTCCGCCTCCTGCTCGGCCTGGGCCTTCTCCAGCAGGCGGGCGCGCAGCACGCGCATGGCGCGCTCCTTGTTCTGGAGCTGGCTCTTCTCGTCCTGCATCGACACCACCACGCCGGTGGGGACGTGCGTGATGCGCACGGCCGAATCGGTGGTGTTCACGCTCTGGCCGCCGGGGCCGCTTGAGCGGTACACGTCGATCTTGAGGTCGTTCTGGTCGATCTGCACGTCCACCTCCTCGGCCTCGGGCAGCACGGCCACGGTGGCCGTGGAGGTGTGGATGCGCCCCTGGCTCTCGGTGGCGGGCACCCGCTGCACGCGGTGCACGCC
>VFQT010001652.1_pt1 | contig 25949 bp, 18 predicted proteins | sample 3512381 | NCBI WGS metagenome assembly VFQT01 (sample SAMN10412376, study PRJNA504923) | tailings metagenome | isolation source: Relicate 2 Philex TSF3 active mining site | place: Philippines: Tuba, Benguet | collected 2017-08-29
TGGGGGTACTCTCCAAGAGTGGGGGTACTCTCCAAGAGTGGGGGTACTCTCCAAGAGTGGGGGTACTCTCCAAGGGGTTGAGCATACGCGCTCCTCACTCGCAGCCGATCGGCGCGCCCGGCGGCGGCTGCAGATGCATCGTCGGGCGGGCCTTTTCCGGAGATTTCATGCGAGACAGGGCCAGATCGAGATGGCCGGCATTGGCATCATCCAGGCCGGGGCGCTTGCGTGTGGTTTCGATGAATGTTTTCAGGCGGGTGAGTTCGAGTCCGACGGATGAGCGGGCAGCGAAGGAGGATTGATCGTCGATACTGGCAGAGAGGAGATAGGTCAGCACGATCTGCTCCGTCTGCCGTTGGATCAGTCCCTCTTCACCAGGGAGCCTCGGAGCCCGCCAGGTGGAAGACAGGATGCGGTCGATCATCCCATGGACATCCAATCCACCCTCTTGCTGGGCCATCCGGCTCAGACGCTCCGGATGAAAGAGGAAGGACAAGGGCAGATCCGCGGCCGTTTCCGCCGGCGCCAGTGCATCAAAGAGCAGACCGGTCCGTTTCCGGAAGAGTTCTTTCGAATATTCGATGCCTGCCGGACGTGGAGGGATCAGTCCCGCCACGCCCTTTGGGAGCTTAAGGAATGAAGGCTGCAGACAATCGAGGATGGCATCCATGGCCTTCAGTTGCGTGGTCTTATCCAGCACCCGGGGGGAGGCCTGGCCATCTCCCTTCAGGGCGTAAGCGTAGTCCACCCCGCCGATCAGTTTGGTGACCGCCTCGATCTGATACCGATGATACAGATACGCAGGTACCAGCAGGTCTTCGAGTTCGGCCATCGGCCGGCCAGCCGCCAGGTTGCGCTCCCCAAAGCGACCAAGCGCGATGGACCTGACCTTCATGGTTTCCCGCAATCCGGCGACCGCATCTGCGCCATTGTCCCACAGGTGGGCCCTGGGATGTGCCCCGCCCGGTGCACGGGCGTCCCTGTCGCTGATGAACAGATATCCGGCCCGGATGCCTTTCTGCAGGATCGATCCAAGTGCCAGGGGCTCATCCACTCCTTCAGGAAAATCCTGGTATCCCCACTCGATGGCGAGTTTATCCCAGGCGCCAATTCCTTTGGCATAGGCCCCGGAAAGATCCAGTCCACCCTGAGCGTTGACCTTCACGACCGGATGCGGATAATCCATAACACTCGCGCGATCATTGACACTCGATGCATAATTGTGCATCAATCCCAGCGTATGGCCGACCTCATGGGCAGACAATTGTTCCAGCCGGTCAAGCGACATCTTCAGCAGCGGGTCATCCTCTCCTGCCTTCCCTTCCGGCCATCCGAGCAAGGCCTGGGCAATGAGATAATCTTGCCTGACGCGCAGCGATCCCAGGGATACCTGACCCTTGATGATCTCACCGGTGCGCGGATCAACGACAGATGCCCCGTAGCTCCAGCCGCGGGTCGACCGGTGGACCCAGTTGATGACATTGTACCGGATGTCCATCGGATCGGCGCTGTCGGGCAGCATCTTCACCTGAAAGGCGTTCCGGTATCCGGCGGCGGCAAAGGCCTGGTCCCACCAGGAAGCGCCTTTCAAGAGAGCAGTCCGGATAGGCTCGGGCGTGCCGTTATCGAGATAATATATGATGGGTTTGACGGGATCGCTGATCGCGGCTGTTGGATCCTTCTTCTCCAACCGATGACGGATGGCCAGCTGTTTTCCGATGGGGGTGGCCACCGGTGATGCGTAGTCGAAATAAGATGTGGGAATGAACCCGCTGCGCGGATCGAATGTACGCGGACGAAAACCATTGTCCGGCAGTTGCACAAAGGAATGATGCATGCGCAGGGTGATCGCTTCCGTTGAAGGCACGACGTTGCGCAACATCTCACCCGTGATGCCATCCGCATTGACCAGTGTGATCGATGCTTCCAGCTCTGTATTCTGCGGAAAGTTTCGGGTGCCTTCGCGTTCCAGCATCGAACGGTTCCGGTCGAGGATATAATTCCCCTGCTGCATCCTGCGTATCCGGTTGGCCGCCTGCATGGCATCCCGGGTGAGGAATTCAGTGAGGTCGATCAGTACTTTCCCATCTGCTTCCGCTTCTGCCTGAAATCCCCAAAGTACGGATCGGGAGAAAGAATTCCGAACGGCCTTTCGTTCCAGGGGGTCATTACTCTCCGCCCGAAAACCATAATTAGACTCGGTCATGAGTATTTTGCGACCATTGCGTTCGAAGGATACTACCCGTCCGCCACCCAGCAGTCCGCGATCCAGACCGATATCATTCGATCCCAGCCCGCCGGGCATAGCCATTACATAGAGGAATTCCTGCCCGAACCGATCCACCTGCATCCAGCATTTTCCGGAACCGGCATCCCAATAGATCGGGAAAAATCCATCCAGGCGTTGCATACCGGATGTTTTTTCTGCGATGGCTGGTAGTTTCTGGGCCTTCAGCAAGATGGGCATGAGCATCAAAAAAAGGAGCGTTCTGTGCATGATCCGGAATTTGGGGTCCATTGAATACCCGAAAAGAGGTATTTACATGAAGGTTAGACCTATTGAGCAGGTAATTTCAGGAAAAATGAGCAATTTCATCGCAGAAGTGGTTAAAAGTCAACGGTGAACGGAAAGGCCATAATAAAATAATGTAATAATTTTACATATCGTCGCAAAACTAGTTCATGGTCTGACATCAGATCGTCACCAACGATGGTCAGTTCCAACGATTCATTTCTGACGGACAGAAACAATTCCAACTGAAAAGAACCTGGCTGTGGTTATGCATGTCAGTATCACATGACCAGGGATCATTGTGTCTGTACCCATCTATAAAAAACACCATATCTGTTAAACATGTGCGGTATCACCGGATTATGGAATCTTGACCATCAAAAAATACATCCTCCCCTGTTTGCGACGATGACGAACACCCTTCGTCACCGAGGTCCGGATGACGAAGGATATGTTTTTTTTGATACTGAAAACGTAAGGTACAGGTACCTTCATGGAGATGAGACCACTCCGGAAGCCAGACAGGGCACCGAACATGTCTCCTGCTCGCGGGAGGCCGACCTTGCCTTCGGGTTCAGGAGATTGTCCATTTTGGATCTCTCATCGCATGGCCATCAACCCATGTCAGACGCATCCGGGAGATACCACATCGTATTCAACGGAGAGATATACAACCATCGGGCACTCCGCAAAGAACTAGAAACGGCCGGTTTTCAGTTCGTATCCAACACGGATACCGAAGTCATACTTTATGCGTACAGATTTTGGGGGGAAGACTGCCTGTACCGATTCAACGGCATGTGGGCATTCGCGATCTATGACATAGAAGCCCGTTCCTTGTTCATTGCCCGGGACAGATTTGGGGTCAAACCTTTTTATTATGTTTACCATCCCGGTAAATATTTCATGTTTGCGTCTGAGATCAAGGCCATCATGAGCGCCGGACATGACTTCGAACCGGATCATGATACGCTGTTCGACTTCTTTTATCGCGAGATCACCGATCATAGGGACAAATCTTTTTTTAGAGGCATTCGACAACTGGAACCATCCATGAAATTGCGGGTAACCCGGGATGGATCCTTTACCCGTACGAAATGGTATCATTTACCGAAGCACCGGGAAGAAACGGATTTTGGGAGATCATGCCTGGAATTCCGGGAGCTGCTGGAGGATGCGATCGACCTGAGGCAACAATGCGACGTTCCCTTCGGATACACATTGAGCGGAGGCATCGATTCTTCATCGATCGTGTGCACGGCTGCCAATCGACGAAACATCAGTTCAGACATCACATTTTCACTCATTTTTCCGGGGAAACCGGAGGATGAATCAGGCTTTATCCGGGAAGTGATCCGACGTACCGGGTTTCGATCCCTCACCATATCTGCTACCCCGGATGACCTTGAGCGGGATCTCGATCGATTTGTCCTGCACCAGGAGGAACCCTTTGGTTTTCTGTCATATTACGGGGAGTATCGCTTGCGGGAACTCATCCGGGAGTCCGGTATTACCGTGACCCTTGAAGGACAGGGAGCAGACGAGATCATCACGGGTTACAAAAGCCTGGTTCCCTATTATTTTGAATCGCTGGTCAGAGACGGGAAGCTTCTAAAACTTCAACGAGAAACAGGCTTATTCTCGCATCTAGGCCCGTTTTCCGCACGATTGGCCATGACCGGCACCTGGAAGAAAATGTTCAACCGATCTGTGTTGATCGATCGGAATAAAGTCCCGTTCATGCGTGGAGAAATGCTGGCCTCCGGCAATGATACCTGGCAATACAGATCTGCCCTGGGACTGGAAGAAAGAATGACGGAAATGCTCACGAAAACCTCTATTCCGGAGCAACTTAACCGGGCAGATAAAAGCAGCATGGCTTTTTCCACTGAGTCAAGGTTTCCTTTTTTGGATTACCGACTAGTGGAACTGGCCCAGAAAATGCCTTATGGTCATAAGATCCATAACGGAGTAACCAAGCGGATCTTGCGGGAATGTCTGAGGGAATGGTTGCCCGAAGCGATCTACCACAGAAAGGATAAGGTCGGGTTTGCCGTGCCGGTCAGGCACTGGATCAACGAGTCATTGCATCGTAAAATACTGGAGCAGATGGCTGATGCTCAATTTCCTTTCATTGACACCCGCGCCTTTCTGGCACATTACGCCAAACGCGATAAAGTTGACTGGAATTTCTGGAAGATCGGCTCGGTAGGCTTGTGGTACCATGCCTTCAGATCAGGTCACGCATTTAGCTCCCGGGAATGATGATACAGGTCAAGACTCAACTATTTCCCAAGACCCTTTCCAGGTTCCAGTCCGTTTCGGGCCGGAAATATCCATGGGTCCAGCTTTGATTGTACCCTTCCCGATCCCCGTAGGATATACTCAGCACCTCGAAACTCAGGATGTTTTCGAGATAAGCAAGCGTAGTACCGTCCGCTTTGTGCGCACCGAGGGTCAGAAAATAGATCCCCGGTTGCAGCCGGTTTTCTATCTCCGCCTTCATGGCATAGACCCCGGGATCGAGCGAATGGTATCCATAGTTCGACCAGTTGCTTTGGGAGAGGGTAATTTCTACTCCTTCCCGCGAATGTATCTTGATATCGAAAAAGAAATTCTTCATGGGCACCATACATTCGAAGGTGAAATGAATGGATACCGGTGAATCGAATGGGATCGCATTTACCTGATCAGTGTGAATGCTCTTGACGGACAGGGATCTGAAATATCCTTCTCCGGTCTTCAGGAGATGCATGTCATTGGTGATCTCATCATACCGGGAGCTGCGGGCGGCTGAGCTCAGGTACTTATTGATGACATGGTCGATGGATCCGTTTTCGACGATCCTTCCGCGATCCAGGAGCAGTCCGGTTCGGCACAGAGACTTCACAGATGCCATATTATGGCTGACGAAGATGACGGTACGACCTTGCTGACTCGACACATTTTTCATTTTCCCGAGGCACTTGTTCTGGAAGTCCGCATCCCCTACGGCGAGCACTTCATCAACGATGAGGATCTCACTTTCAAGATGTGCGGCCACGGCAAAGGCGAGTCGTACATACATCCCGCTGCTGTAGCGCTTGACGGGGGTGTCGATATAACGTTCTACTTCGCTATAATCCACGATCTCATCGAAGCGCCGGCGGATCTCTCGCTTCCGCATCCCCAGGATGGCCCCGTTCAGGTAGATATTCTCCCGGCCGGTGAGTTCCGGATGGAAGCCGGTCCCCACTTCCAATAGCGAGGCAATGCGTCCGCGGATGCGGATCTCCCCGGTGGTGGGATGGGTGACCCTTGAGAGGAGTTTGAGCAGGGTACTCTTTCCGGAGCCGTTCTTTCCGATGATGGCCACAGCCTCTCCCTCCCCGATGGAGAAGTTGATATCCTGCAGGCTGTACACCACATCTCCGGTTCCTTTGACAGCCCGGTCGTTGAGTTGTCCTACTTTAAGGAAGGGGTCTGGCTTGCCCCTCATGCGGGCGACCATCCGGTGCAGATCCCGGCTGAGCGTACCTGTGCCGATCTCTCCCAAACGATAGAGCTTTGACAGCTGACTGACTTCGATAACGTTTTCCACCATGGACCCGGTTGAAGAGATGCCTTGTGCTCATTAGCCCCGATCGGAGATCAGAGGGGATGCGCAAAAGTAAAGAAAAAGAGAACCCATCAAGGTTCCGATCGATAAGCAAAACGGAGGCATGTCCTTGGCGATCCCCGGGAATTGCAATAACTTTGCATTCGCGTTTGTCCTTATCGATACATGATTGATTTTCAGTTCGATACCTGCACATATACTGCAAACGCCCAGCCTGACTGATCCCACAAACATACCTCTTTCCACGCGAAGCGGCCGTTCATCTTTGATTTGGCATCATTTATGTATATTTTGTAACCGTATGCGTGTGTTCTTCTTGATCATCTGTTTATGGGGTGGACTTTTGCATGCCGAAGGGCATGCAAGAAATAATTATGGGTTTCCGATGGATGACAAGATCATTCATTGCTCATATATTTTTAATGAAGATAGCCTCCGCGACCAGAGCAATATCAATTTCCCTGCAATCAAAAACGATGGTATGCAAGGGGGGAATCTTTTTACGCTGGGGATCGATGTAGGCCCAACAAAGATCTGCCAGGAAACGAATATTTATTTCGTTGCCATGAGTCCAAATGAAAGCATGGCTCCTTTTGCCAAAGTGGTTTGGGACATGGGCGAGACCGGGCTTACATTCACCCAAAATATACCAGCCAACCATCCGGTAACAAATCCTCCTGATAACAAATGGATGAATAGTCCACTGTTTGCGTATAAAACTCCTGGAAATAAAAAAGTTAAACTAACCGTATATTCCCAAAATGCTTCACTGCCTACACAATATGCAGAGCTTGACATTCTGGTTTATCCGAAACCCTTAAAACCTGTCCCTGATCCCGGAGACGAAATAAGTTTGTGTCAGGGAGCCGTCAGGGAACTGAAGATCAAAACCCCGTTACCCACTGAAACAATAAACTGGTATGAACTGACGGCCGCAGGCTGGAAGCCATATTCAGGAACAACTCCAAGTCCGGAGCCACCTACCACCACTGTTGGGCAGATCGAATATCAAGTATCATTGAAAAACGAGCATGGATGCGAAAGTGAATGGGTTAAGATCAAAGTAAATGTCCTGCCGGCTGCGACCTCCGCACCCACGGTAGTTAGTCCCCTTAATTATTGCGAGGGAGTAACTCCTGCATCATTACAAACCGCTGTCACGTTGGGGCCATATACCACAGCGGCATGGTATCTCTCCAATGATCCAGCAGAAACATCCAGTAATACTCCTCCGGTTATAAATACCACAACTGCAACAACTTTTTTTTATTTTGTAAGCCTAAAAAGTACAATCGGTTGTCCTGAAACTGAAAGAAGTCAGATTACAATAAATATAAACCCGACACCTAAGGCAACTTTATCCATCTTGGGAGAAACATCCAATGATATTAAAGTTTGTCAGTCCACTACAGCCCTTAATGCACCTATAGTAAACTTCGCTGCTACAAGTGGTCAACAACCATACAAGATCAGTTATCGACTCAATAACGGAGTAGGCACAGCCCAAACACTCCCTATGGGGGCGACGAGTTTTTCTTTACCCGTTCCCAATACAAGTCAGGCCACTTTCAACTTTGAATTATTAAGTATTACGGATGCCAATAATTGCCAAAGCAACGTTAACTCAGTTGTGAAGATAGAAGTCTTGCCATTGCCCGTGGCTACCGTAAACGGGGTCACCAGTGTTTGTCTGGGTGCCTCAGGAACAAATCTGACATTCTCCGGCACGGGAGGAAATGCACCCTATATCTTCACGTATGAAGAGAATAACAACGGAATAGATATAAAGGCAACAAGCGCAGGTTCCACATATTCCATTACGCCAAGTTCTGCGGCATCGGGCACGCTTACCTATCATCTGAAAAGTATAGAATACGCCAACACCCCCGCTTGTAAAAATTCGGTCAATATTGTCCGGACCGTAAACATACAAGCTCCTCCGCAGGCTCCGACTGCATCCAGCACTACGGCATCCTACTGCCTTGGAACAACTGGGGCAACCCTTCCCACAGTAACAGCGGTGTCAGGCCATACACTAAAGTGGTATGGCACCTATGCCACCGGAGGAACCGCAACGGCAACAGCCCCTCCTCCTGATGTATCTACTGTACAAAACCTGAAATACTACGTCAGTCAATATGAAAATATATTAGGATGTGAAAGTGACAGGACTGAAATAAACGTGACCATCAATCCTCTACCATCGATTGCAGTAGCCATTGACGGCACCCTCGATCCCAATCCTCGGTATTGCCAGTCATCCGTGGCTCCCACCCTCCGGTTTACTTCGCCTACAGGCAAGTCCCCGTTCACCTTCACATATACCACACAGACAGGCAGCGGAGCCCCCGTCACCTCAACCGCGGATCCATTGGCGACGCCCACAATGAGCATCCCGACGTCAACTCCAGGGATCACCAAATACACCCCCGTAAATATCAAAGACGCAAATGGTTGCGTGCGCACGCTCTCAGGCGTACTCACTGTGGAGATCCTTCCTACACCAAGCGCGACCATCACGGCCAGCACCCCTGCCGTGTGCCAAAATGATCCCGTTGCGCCATCCGTTTTGTTTACAGGATCCGTTGGTCTCACTGCTTACACACCAGCCTATTCGTTCGAATACGATATCAACGGAGTAAATAAAACACCGATCACATCAGCGACCGGGAGTAATACAAAAACAGAACCCCTGCAGACTTCAACCGTGGGCACTTTTGTGTATACACTTAAAAGAGTATCATACACCATCGGTACAACCACCTGCTCCTTTGATCCTGTCTCATCCTCCGCCACCATAAAGGTAAACCCACTTCCCACAGCTACACTGACCGCTTCCTCGTCAAGCATCCTGATCTGCAAGGATGCCACCAGGCCCACACTGACCTTTGAAGGTGCCATCGGAAGACCTCCCTATATATTTGACTTTACCCGCAATGGCATGGCACTTAGTGAAAGTGGCAGCCCTACTTATATTGAAAGGGTCAATACCAACATCACAGGTAACATCAAATATCAACTGACAAAGGTCACTGATGCCAACGGTTGCCATCAACCCGCGACCGGCACCATAGACATTGAAGTGGCTCCGATTCCCTCAGTGAACGCTGGTCCTGATGTATGGATCATGGCGGGCCAACATGCAGTGCTGAAAGCTACTGCAGGAAACGCCAACGGACTGGTCTACGCCTGGAGCCCCTCCTCGCTGGTTGATGATCCAACCAAGTTACAACCGGCTGCCAAGCCGCTCAGTACAACGCGGTTCTCTATCAACGTCACGAGCGACAAGGGCTGTGCAAACACGGATGATGTGCTCGTCACCGTACTGCTGAGACCGGAGATCCCCAATACCTTTACCCCGAATGGCGATGGCGCCAATGACCGTTGGGATATTCCTAATCTGTCCAGTTATCCCAATGCAATAGTGGAAGTGTACAACACCGCCGGCCAGGTCGTATTTCGAAGCACCGGCTTTTATTCACCCTGGGACGGTACCAGGAATGGACGGCCGTTGCCCGTGGGCACATACTATTATGTCATCAACACCAACTTCAATAACGAAAAGCGGGCTGGATACATCACCTTGCTGAGATGACAATAGATAAATGAACCATGGACCCGGGTGTTCGCAGGTTCGGGCATTTGTTGTACTTTGATCCTAAAGGACATCAAATGCGTTTCTACCTGTTCATCTTATGGCTTCTGACGGGGAGCACCCTCCATGCCCTTCCACCTACCTTCAACATCGCAGACTTCGGCGCCCGAAACGACGGGATCACATTGAACACGCAGGCCATCCAGCAGGCCATTGACGCGGCCCATAAGGCCGGCGGCGGGGTGGTACTGGTCCCCCGCGGACGTTTCCTTTGCGGCGTGATCCATCTCAAGTCGAAGGTCCGCCTGCACTTGCATGAAGAGGCTGTGTTGCTGGCCAGTACCGATCGTGCACATTACGGACCGTCCATGCAGGCCTCTCCCTGGATACTGACGGAGGATGCACAACAGGTGGGCATCACCGGCGGCGGACTGCTCGACGGACAGTGTGACGCACTCATCCAGGACATCTACGCAAAACTGCGGGCCGGCACCTTGCAGGATCCGGAATGGAAACGATTCAATCCCTGGCATCAACGCAGACCATCAGAGCGCAATCGCCCGCGTATGATCGAATTCAGACGTTGCGACAGTGTCACCATACGTGGAGTCCGGATGCAGAACGGCACTTCATGGATCCAGGATTATCGCGAATGCAGTCGGGTGCTGATCGAGGGCATCGATGTATTCAGCAATACCTTCCTGAACAACGATGGCATCGATCTGACCGACTGCCGAGATGCAGTGGTGCGCAATTGCCGGGTCAATGCAGCCGATGATGGCATCTGCCTGAAATCCTCCAACCGGAAACTGGGATGCGAGAACATCCTGGTCGAAAATTGCAATGTTCGTTCCAGCGCCAGTGCCATCAAACTGGGAACAGCATCCCATGGCGGATTTCGGAACATAACGGTCAGGGATATACGTATTCATGACACGTATCGGTCGGCCGTCGCCATAGAATCGGTCGATGGCGGGAATGTCGATAATATACAGGTCAGCAACATACGCGCGATCAACACCGGCAATGCTTTTTTCATTCGCCTGGGCCACCGGAATGCCGACAGCGTGCAGGGATCCATGCGGGGGATCACCATACGGGATATGCGGGTGGAGGTCCCAAGAGGTAAGCCCGACCGGGGATATTTCATGGAAGGCCCGGAATTGCTCATCCCATCCTCCGACGACCCGGAACGGATCCATCCGGGAACAGGCTTTCCGATATGGCATCACTACGGAATTGATACGAATGCCCGCAAGTATCCGCACAACGTCTTTCCATCCTCCGTCACCGGCATCCCCGGCTTTCCGGTGAAGGACGTCGTACTCGAAGACATAGAGATCATCTACGAAGGAGGATCCGAACGTACGGTGAATGAGATCGCACCCGACGAAGCGGAGACGCGCATTCCGGAAGCCGTTGCTTCCTATCCTGAATTCTCGATGTTCGGCGAACTGCCTGCCTGGGGCATCTTCAGCCGGCATGTCGAAGGCCTGAAACTCAGGGATGTGCGGATCCTGACAAAGCTACCCGATCACCGTATGCCGCTCTTGTTCATGGATACGAAAGTTCCGGAATTGCGAGCGTTTCGTGTCAACGACCGATCCGTCAAACTTTCACAACTTGAATCCCCCATTCCACATCACTACAGACTGCGCACATGGAACCCCTGAAGATATTGATCACAGATGGGCATGCCCTTTTCCAGGATGACATCCCAATTGATGCCTTTGATCCATTTGGGATCGTCGAATGGCGTCCACGCACATATCCGGGCGATCTTGGATCCCTGCCTTCAGATGCACAAGTCATCATCACGAACAAGTTCGTGATCGGTCCCCGGGAGCTCGATCATTTTCCAAACCTGCGCCTGATCGCCGTTTCTGCCACGGGCTACAACTGTGTGGACACCGCTGCGTGTCGCGCCAGAGGTATCGACGTCTGCAATGTACCTGCATATGGTACGTATTCCGTCGCCCAGCATGCGCTGTCGTTATTGCTCCATTACAGCAACCGTGTCTCCGTGCATGCGGAGTCAGTGGAACGCGGAGCATGGTCACGCAACCCCGACTGGTGTTACACCCTGACCCCGATCCGTGAATGGCATGGCAAGACCCTGGGAATCATTGGCATGGGGCGCATCGGGACCTGCCTGGCCGGGATGGCGGAAGCACTCGGCATGCGGGTGATCTACCATCACACCCGCGACCTTGGATTACCCGGCCGTACCTTCGTGGACCTGCACACACTGGCCGCGACCTCGGACGTGATCAGTTTGCACTGCCCGCTCACACCGCAAACCCGGCATATCGTAAACGCCACTTTGCTTGGAACCATGAAGCAGGAAGCCATTATCATCAATACATCACGTGGCCCGCTGATCAACAACGAAGCTCTGGCAGATGCTCTTAGGTCTGAAAAGATCGCGGCCGCCTTGCTTGACGTACTGGATACCGAGCCACCTCCGGCGGACCACCCACTGATAGGTTGCCCCCGTGCCATCATCACTCCGCATATCGCCTGGATCAGCGGGGAGGCCAGAGGCCGGGTCTTGGATGCCTTGCAGCATATCCTCATGGGATGGAAGGAAGGACGTCCGATAAACGTCGTCAACTGACCCGAATTAATGTCCGGGTATGGAACCCCGATCTTCAACGCCATTGCAAGCATGATCGGAATGCGCTAATTTTCGACCGCTCCAGGTATTGTCAACCATAGGGAGGAATAATAGGGTTATGTCCGTACCATCAACCAGCCATCATTCCATTCAAACTGCATTGCCGTCCGGCAGACGAAAGGCCGTCATCATGCAGCCATACTTTCTGCCCTATCTGGGTTATTTTCAGTTATTCGCCGCGGCGGATGTGGTCTTGATATACGATGATGTGCAATACACAAAACAATCCTGGATCAATCGTAACAGGTTTTATTTAAATGAACGCATTGAATATTTATCCATAGATCTTGAGAGAGACAGCCATGAAAAGAAAATAAATGAAAGAATGATCGCTGATAAATATTTCAAATATTCAGTCAGTCGTTATTTGAAGCGAATGGAATCCAACTACCGTGATGCATGTTTTTACCATGACATCATGCCTTTGATGACTGCGATCCTTCAACAAAAGGAACGCCGATTATCGATGTTCCTGCTTCATTCGATCAGAGAAATCATGGACCTGCTAGCCCTGAAAAGCAATATCATGCTTGCCTCAGATCTAAACATTGATCCTTCGTTGAAAAGTCAGCAAAGAGTGATCGAAATATGTAAAATGATCGGTGCCGATACATATATCAACCCAATCAGCGGCATGGGTTTATACGATGACCTTGACTTTTCCAATGCGGGTATCGACCTTTGGTTCCTGAGGCCTGAGATGCCAAAGCATCCGCCATTGAAGCAATCCTTCGAACATCCATCGATCATTGACCTGTTCATGCACAATGCGCCTGAACAAATAAGGGCTGCTTTAACGATCGCCACATTACAAAAGAAAATATCCATCGGGGACATAGCCCATGTCTGAATACATCATCATAAACTTCTGTCCGACCGGCATGAAGCCCATGCCTTCAGATAATCCTAATGTACCGATCGATCCGACAGAGATCATCGAGCAAACCCATGAGGCCTATGAGACGGGCATCACCATTGCTCACTTGCATGCGAGGGATGCAGATGGTACGCCAACTTATCGGGCAACCGTTTACCGGGAAATATTCGAAGGTGTACGCAGGCACTGTCCGGACCTGGTGATCTGTGCGAGCAGTTCCGGTCGGAGGTGGAAGGAGTTTCAACAAAGATCGGAGGTATTATCGCTTCATCCCGACATGTGTTCGCTGACGATGTCATCGCTCAATTTCGCGGATGGTGCCAGTATGAACAGTCCGGAGATGATCTTTCAGCTTGCGGAAGAAATGCGGATGCGCGGAGTGCAGCCTGAAATTGAGATCTTTGATCTGGGGATGATCAATTTTGCACATTACCTCATCAAAAAAGAGGTGATGAAAGGCCCGGGCTACTGGAACCTGATCTTTGGAAATATTTCTGGGATGCAGGCCGAGCCTGCTTCCATAGCGGCCGCCTTGCAAATGATCCCAACGAGTGCGCACATTGCATTCGGAGGCATTGGACAACAACAACTAACCGCCAATGCCATGGCCATCAGTATGGGTCTGGGGGTTCGGGTTGGACTGGAGGATAATCTATGGATGGATGCCCAACGAAAGGTTCGGGCCAGTAATGCCACCCTGCTTAACAGAGTACATGCATTGCTGGAATTGCACGGAAAAGAACACATGCCCCCGGCTATGTTTGGCCATGCCGGTTTTTACAATCCGCTTAGATGAAACAGATCTCCATCCTCGGATTTCATCCGGTCTATGCGGAAGTAATATTAGAAGTGGTCACCGAAACCCTCGGAATGGTTTCCTTTGACAAATTACTCAATGTAGAGATCCCCGGGGTCCATTCATTTGAAACACGACCGGATATCCGACATATCCGTCGACCTGGAGCATCAGAATTGGCGGAAGGGCCCTGCTGCTTCGGTACGGCCGGGCCCTGGAACAAACAACGCATTCTTGAAGATTTCAGCCGCTCCCACGGTTTGATGCCAACTGATTATCTCAGGATCATCCATCCTGCAACATACGTAGCCGGCAGTGCGGTCATCGACAACGGAACCTTCATCGAACCGATGTGCAGCATCAGTTCTGCCACGCACATTGGCTTTGGGACTACCATCAAGCGAGGTGTTCAGATCGGTCATCATAACCGGATCGGGGCCTATTGTGATATCAACCCCGGGGTCATTCTCTCCGGTTCCTGTTCGATCGGAGAAGGTACGACCCTCGGTAGTGGGACGGTCGTGCGCGACGGGGTAACTATTGGCAGTCATGTATTCATAGGCATGGGTAGCGTCGTAACGTCCGATATTCCCGACGGAATGCTGGCGTATGGCAATCCATGCAGGATCATAAGACCGTTTGAGCGCGACCGATCATACCATTTATAAATCCTGCAGATAAGGATGAGCGCGGAGCATCAGATCCCTCCCGGCCTTACGATCTGATATACCTTTCGGAGATCATATTTGAGGTAGCGGGCCATGGAGCGTCGCCCCTCCCCTGCGTAACTGAGCGTGTAGGCGATCCGGCGGTCGCGATCCACCCATCCGATGAAAATCGCACTGTGGGGAATGTTCCGGTAGGAATAGTTCCGATGATAGATCCAGTCACCCGGCCGGATCAGATCCGGGTCGGCATACGGGCCACGTTCTGCACTCCTGAAAACCGTGGTCCTGTTCTGCGATTCATGTCCGGTCCTTCTGAAAATTTCATTGACGAAATCCCAGCAGGAACCGCGTATGACACTGCGCTCCTCATACACCCATTTCCTTCCCGCAGATAAGACAGCGCGTGCAGGATCAGTCGCATCCTCTTCCACCCGCAGCAACATCTGTCGGAAATCCGCATCCTCCATGGATCCCATGCCCGTAGAGTCAGGCATGCCTGCCGCTTGAATGGGCATTGTTATGGAAATAGTGTCAGGCTGTGACAGAGGCAATGTATCAGGCTTGTCCTGTTGCGACATGCCTGCATTAACCATAGATATGAACAGGAAGGAGAAGCTAATGTGTTTAGGCATCACACACTTAAGGCGGACATAACGGTCACGCATATGCGAAGAAATCGATCGCACGTTACAGATCATCAACAGGATTTTTGGGTTCCAGGGGGCAATGTTGCAAAAATACGAAGAACAGCGGCTCCCTTCAAATCATGGTCGGTCCGCGTCCTTTCCGGACAAAAAAGCAGATCCATTTAGCATCCGATATCCTACTATAGACAGAGATAGTAAATGTAAGATTACAGGCCATCCGCAAGCGAGGGAAAAAAGGAGGCATACACTAGTCTCCGTCTCCCTGGTATTTGAGATCGCCAGGCGGTCACACCAACAACATACATCAACCATAAACACATGTTAATGTGAAACGAGAATATACTTGCGCTGGTCCAATACGCAATATCTTACTGCGGGGATGAATAAAGGCCAAGATGCCCCATCCACAGGATTGATTGGTTCAAACCCTTGATTTATCTTGCAGGCTTAACCAGGGATGAAGGGGATACCCGTTCTACCCTGAATTTGACATCCGAACCCATGCAAAGTTTTCTCTACATATTGTCCTGGAGAACGGGAGAGGATTACGCAGATATCACATTATTGTCCATGACCTTCCTGAGGGAGGTCCATCCGGAAGCACAGATCTTGCTCCTCTCCGATACAGAAACGGCGGAGGCCCTGCGTGATGCCTCGCACCCATTGTTGTCCCTGACAGACCGAATGATCGAAGCGGAGGCTCCACATCCCATTTCCGCCATGAATGGCTGGTATTTGAAATCGAGGATGCGACGTTTGGTGGAGGGGGATTTCATTTTCCTGGATGCGGATACGATCGTCCGCCAGCGGCTTGATGCGCTATCCAGGTTAGAGGCGCCCATTGCGATGGCAGAAAATCACAGCCTTCGGTTTCCGGATAATTTTCCGGAAATGGAACGCGTGGTATATGAGCAAAACGGTTGGCCTATTCCCTCATTTGGTCATTACCTGAATTCCGGGGTGATCTGTTGGAAAGATGATCCTGAGGCCCACCGCCTGGCGAGAACCTGGGAACAACTATGGGATGCGTCTGCTGCCAACGGGTGGGGTTATGACCAACCTGCCCTCAACCGGGCGATCGAGTTGTCTGGCGTCCGATGTCAGGTGCTGGACGACCGTTACAACGCTCAGATACGGCCGAACCCTGCCGTCAGTGTGGATGCCGCTGTCTGGCATTTCTACCGGACAGATAAGCGCTGGTTCCCGGATGACTGGCTTTCATTGAGCCTCCGTAAGATCAGAGAGGGAGATGGCATCTCTGCAAATTGGATCAGCGCGTGTTTGCAGACGCGCATCCCCTGGCCTGTAGCTGATACCGGGACAGAAGAACGGGTGATCAGGCACCTGCTTAACGGAGGCAAACTCAATAGCTCTACCATCGAAGATCTAACAGGTATAATATTGCCCTCCATATCCAATGCAACCGTGTGCACGATCATCACGGCCAATTACCTGCCTTACGCACTTGCGTTGCTGGAGTCAGTAAGATCATTCGAGCCGGACGTGCATTTCAACATCTTCATTTCGGATACCGACGCGCAAAGTTTTTCCAACTCCCTGAACGACCGGAATGTCTCCTTTCATTTTGCAAATGATGTATGCAGATCCGGGATCGGTCAACAGATACGGGATAAATATCAAACGACAGATCATGACGCATTCCGATGGTCATGCAAGCCGATCTTCATCAATCATCTGATCCGGATAAATGGATATGAACGGGTCTTGTACTTTGACTGTGATATTTATATTTTCGATGCGTTCCGTTTTCTCTTCGATGTCCTTAAGAAACATCACGTTTTGCTGACCCCGCACTGGCGGACCAAAGAACCGGAGATCGATTCGGAAGAATATCGGTTCCTGTTCAACCATGGCCTTTACAATGCAGGATTTGTTGGTGTAAATACGCAGGGGACCGAAGCGATGGACTGGTGGGCGCGCTGCTGCCTGCATTCATGTGCACGGGGTAGTTTTGAAGGTGAATATGTCGATCAGTCCATACTGAATCTGATGCCGGTCTATTTCGAAGGCGTACATGTGCTCCGTCACAAGGGATGCAACGTGGCCATCTGGAACCGGCATGAATGCAGACGGGTGATGCAACAGGATGGAACCGTGAAGATCGATGACACTTACCCGGTGGTATTCATTCATTTCTCGGCAGGCATCCCCCGCTCCTGGGACCCCATGCTGGGATCTTATATGGATCGCTTTCTGACTTCACTCAGACGTTTTGACGAAAGCGTCTGGGAACGCGAACTCGATAAAAGAAACCCGGGCAGGGATACCTATATCGAACAAAAAAGCAGCCTGTACCTGAGCATCAAGCGAAAGGTGGTCAACGCCCGATTGTCCTGGTTTCCATATTCCACGGAAGAAAATATCGCCATACTGGCTCAGTCGGGCACATCACAACAATGTCTGGGACTCTGGCTGAGGCAGGTGCCCGGCACCATATTGTCGAGTATTCCAGTGATCCAGTGGTCAGGGGACGGCATTGACACCCTGGATGAAAAGATCGAAAGATATCGGCCATTGGAGGGATCACGGCGCGCGCTGGACAACATGCTGGCAAGTGTTATGACGGGGCGGCTGGGAGACCACACTCATATGAACTGGGCACACTGGTCATCACTGATCCACATCAAAAGAATGGTCTTGAACTTCCCGGAAGGATCCCTTTGCTGGCCTGGTCTGGCGGGGATCATTGGCCGGCATCATAAGGTCATAGCCCTGGTCAGTCATCCCGGCCCCTTCGCAGAAAGAATGATGGCCATTTACGGAGATGGCAGGCCGCTGCACTGCATGGCGGAAACCAATGCATATTTGAGGGATAATCCCGCACGAATCCCCGGCCTTGAATCGATGCATCCGGCAATATATGCCTGGGTCATAAAATGGTGCTTCGATATGAAATCACTCGAAAGGCTCGCGGCTGATAGCGGACGCATCCATCTCCTGAGGGAAGAGGATCTCATGAGCAATACCCGCGATACGCTGAGCGATTTGCTGAAAGCACTGGCATGGAACTGGGCCGGGGAGATCGGCGATCATTTCAATAACTATTGTTGCTTCCAGCAAAAAGAAGTCGAAGATGACAATGATAAGACCGCTGTCCACAAAGATCCTGTCAGAGAGGCTCTCGATCTCCTCGTCCGATCCTTTGGCATCCAAACCTACGGAGCCCTCCAACCGGAAAAGCTTGTAAACCCATGGCCATAAAGGATTCAGTAACAATGACCCAACGCACAGACATGTCAACGCTTTATTTACATATCGGAGGTCCGAAGACCGGTAGTACTTACCTACAGTCCGTGTTCAGAACGAATCGGTCAAGTTTGATGGAAATGGGTATTCACTATCCCGCAGGCTGCGAATATCCGGACTCGACACCGACTTCCTGGACTTCGGGAAATGGAGGTGGTATCCTTGAATCTCCCGAGTCATTTAGAAATGCCCTGGATCTGATCAAGCAGCATCCGGGATCATCCCTGCTATATTCGAATGAAGGCTTGCGCAATGAATTGTGTAAAGCGGAGAAAGTTGCATTTATCCCGGCCATTGCCCGGGAATTTGGATTCTCCAGGATCAAAGTGCTCTTTTTTGTGAGGGACCCGGTGGCTTTCGCTGTATCGATCTGGAACCAAATGGTCAAGAATAACGGGATGTACGACACCCTGGATGAGCGGGTCATGAATCCAACATTCATGTTCTACAACTATAAAACATCCGAGGATGTCCTTGAGCATTTGTCGAACAATGAAGCATTCGAGTTGACAGCGCTCAATTATTCCAGGTGCTCAGACAAACTGTTTGACGTTGTCAAGGATTGGCTGGGAGTGAACGGTGAATCCCTTACGAAACCGGAGGCAGCGCGGATCAACCGATCACTGACTGCTGCAGAACTGAAGCTGCAGCTGGCCATGAACAAAATACTAGGGGGCGATGCAAAGATCGTATCAAGGGCACTGACAGAAAACCTGACGGATATCCGTCCGGAAAAAATGGTGCCTTCTCCGGATGCACAACAGATGTTGTGGGACCGTGTGGAACCCATGGTCATTCATGCCAATCGATATCTGCCACCAGGTCATGAAATCGTCTTTGACCGGCAGGAACCTCAACCCCTTAGGTCAGATCAGTTCACCTTTTCTGCAATACAACTCGAGATCATCGGAAAGGTCGTAGCCGAGGATATCAGAAACCTTAGGTACCCATATATCCCGCCACCCCCACCAGCCCCTCCTCCCCCACTGCCATTGCTCTCAAGAGTGTGGAGAAGACTCAAGGCCGTTCTGCCAACATAAATATTAGCTGCACCCACATCCTTCAGACAGATCTATGTGTTCTACGACACTCACATCATACATCAATTAGGGATCCATTGTCACTGAGCAGAAATACAGATCAAAAAATTCCTGTCATCACTTCCATGAGCATTTTCATCCATGCATTCTGGAAGGATAGAGGGCGTATTCCCGGCATGGTGTGGTGGGATTTCAAGAAAAAGTATCTCTCCTCATTCATCGGTGTGGCATGGGGTTTTCTTCAACCGGCCTTGTCACTGCTGATCATTGGAATGGCCATGCGGTTTGGATTAAGGATGGGATCTCTGTCGGATGGAACACCTTACACACCCTGGCTGATCTGCGGCATGATCCCCTGGCTCTTCATCAGTGAAACCTTGCAGGCTTCAACGGGCTCCTTGCTGGAATATGATTACCTGATCAAAAAAACCACTTTCAATGTTTCACTGATCCCATTTGTCAAGGTCCTGACAGGACTCATGACGCATATGGTGATGATCTTCGGCGTGGGCATTTATTTGTGGATCAACGATATCAAACCCGGCCTTGTCTGGTTGCAGCTGCCCTACCTCCTGATCGCGGGCACGGCCCTGATGAGTGCCCTGGGATGGTTGCTGGCCGCCGCCAATGTATTTATCCGCGACATCGGTTCCGCACTGGGTATCCTGATCACGCTGATGCTGTGGGTCACCCCGATCCTCTGGCCTGCGGATGTACTCAGTCCGGCTTTCAGACCCGTCGCATGGTTGAACCCATTCCACCATATCACAGACGGTTACCGGAAGGCCTTGCTGAAAAATGAATGGATATTTTCGGATGTCACCGGAACGATCTCCTTCTGGATGATCACGATCGCACTGCTCACGGTATCCATGCTTGTATTCAGAAGATTGAACAATCACTTCGCCGATGTTATTTGATATGAATGGCATAGTCGATTCATCGGGCACCCCTGGCATACCTCCTGCCATTCGGTTGGAAGGAGTGGGAAAAGTGTACAAACTATATCACCGAAGGCAGGATCGGTTCCTCGAAGCGATCGATATCTTCAACCGGAACAAAACCAAATATGCCAGAAGATTTCATGCGCTCAGAGACATTGAACTTGATATCCGAAAAGGTGAAACGGTCGGCATCATCGGGAGTAACGGCAGTGGAAAATCGACATTGCTCGGCATCATCGCCGGTGTGATTCAGCCTTCCTTCGGCAACGTGACCACCCAAGGCAGAATTGCTTCACTGCTGGAACTGGGTGCCGGTTTCAATCCGGACCTGACGGGCATCGAGAATATTTATTTTCATGGCACCACGACGGGACTGGGCCGTGCGGAGATGGATCGCAAACTGGACGAGATCGTCACCTTTGCAGATATTGGAGAATATATCGATCAACCGGTCAAGACCTATTCGAGTGGCATGTTTGTTCGGTTAGCCTTTGCCGTTAGTATGTGCATACGGCCGGATATCCTGATCGTGGATGAGGCTCTGTCCGTAGGAGATATGCAGTTCCAGGCCAAATGCATGACCGCCATTGACCGGATCCGAAAGTCAGGCGCCACCGTACTTTTCGTCACACACGATCTCGGGGCCATCAAGAGTTTCTGTCAGCGGGCCGTGTATCTGGAAAAAGGCAGGATCAAGGATATCGGACAGGCGGCAGATGTCGTCGAACATTACATGCGGGACATGAAGAACACGTCCAGTGCTGAGATCAGGGCCTTCATGCGCGTTTCAGAGACCTTCGCCTCCCCGAAGGATCCAGGAAAGTCCGCCATCATGACTCCGGAAACGGCAACGCATATTTTTAAAACCTCCGAGACATTCGACAACATGGTGGCAGCCCACCGTTACGGCATTGGAGGGATCCGCATCCGTTATGTTGAAATGACAGATGAACAGGATCGACCCGTCACTGAAGTACCGTTCAACAGCCTGGTAAACATCCGGATCTACCTGGAAAGTGATTGCCATGTCCAGGGCCTGGCTTATGCAATGATCAGGAACGCCCATAAGATCCCCATCTGCCAATTCAGTTTCAGGCTTGCCGGTAAGGAACAGATGAACCTTCAGCCCGGCGACAGGCGCATCCTTACTTTCCAGGCAGCACTCCCGTTGGGAGAGGGCCTGTATTCAATCGAAGTAACCGCAGGAAGACCCATTGCCCCCGGATCACCCATGGAGATCATGGACGGCGTGCACGATGCCGTCACCTTCCGGATGACGGGAGCCCCCGGACATCATCAGGTATGGGCTTCCGTGTACATCCCACATGCATTGCAGGTGCAGACACCGGCTATAAAGTCATACGTGGAAGATGCATCAATGGGGAATGCCCAAAACGACCCGGAATCATGAAACAACCAACGCTTGATGAAATAGCCCAACGCATCAGTATTTCCTATGAAAGGGAAAACAAAGTGCGGGAACATATACCCGAGCCGTTGCTCAGTGTCCGCATCGTCACCTACCAGCATGTCGATTACATTGCGCAGTGCCTCGATAACGTACTTTGCCAGGTAACGAACTTCCCCTTCGAGATCGTGATCGGTGAAGATGGCAGTACCGATGGTACGAGAGCCATCGTTTTCGGTTATGCCGACCGCTATCCGGAAAAGATCCGGGTGATCACCGCCGACATGAATGTGGGGGTCAAAGCCAATGGACAACGCGTCAGATCAGCCTGCCGGGGCAAATACATTGCCCTGCTGGAAGGCGATGACTACTGGACCGATCCGCTCAAACTACAAAAGCAGGTCGATTTCCTGGAGGCCAACCCCGACTATTCGTTGTGTTACCACGACTTCACGATGCTGGATGCGATCACCGGTGTCATGCTTCCATCCCCGCTATCCATTTATGACAAGAGGGATGCCGATGCATGGACCCTGACAACCTGTGATATCTGGATACAAACCCTGACCATCTGCCATCGGAATGTGCTGATTGAAATGGAGCCTGAACATGTACATGTACTGAACGGTGATAATTTCTGGATCTCATTGCTCGGCGGTTTCGGCAAGGGTAAATGGATGGGGGATGTCATCAAACCCGGCGTTTACCGCCAGCATCCCGGAGGCATCTGGACTGGGCTGGATGAAGCCTCGCGCATCGCAGCACAGATGCATTCATATTTCTGGATCGCCCGCTATCATGTCCGCAAGGGAAATATAGATGTGGCCAAAAGATGGAAGGAAAAAGTCATATCACTGGCCGAACGAGGGATCCCCGTGCCGGAAGAAACGTCGGTTGAAACATTGGAACAAATGGTTTCTCCTGCCGCCAATGAACCGGCCGAGCCTGGTCAAACCCTCGGATGGATCAACAGATTATTCAAGCGAAACACCTGAAGCATGATGCCAATGGCGAAGGATCCTCAATCCATCGGTCGATCTAAGGGTGAAGCATCGGTTCACAGCAGCCCCAATCTGTTCCCCGATGCCGACAGCATACCTGTCACCCGCACCTTCCTGCCTCCCATCGGCGCATACGAAGCGATGGTGCAGAAAGCATTCGCCACGGGCCAACTCACCAATCGGGGTCCGCTGGTATGTGCGCTGAAAGAAAAACTGATGGATAAACTGGACGTTTCTGTCATCATTGCCATGTGCAATGGTACCGTCCCGCTTCAGATAGCCCTGCGGATGCTGGCCCGCGGAGGAGAAGTGATCACCACGCCCTTCAGTTACGTTGCCACGACGGCTTCCATCGTTTGGGAACATTGCACACCGGTTTTTGCAGACATCGAACCGGAATTCCTCACGATTGATCCGGATGAGATCGAAAAGAAGATCACCCCCGCCACCACCTGCATCCTGGCCACCCATGTCTTTGGAAATCCATGCGATGTGGTCAGGATCGACGACATCGCCCGCCGTCACAACCTGCCCGTGATCTATGATGCCGCACATGCCTTCGGCGTAAAATATCAGGGAAAGGGATTGCTCTCCTATGGGACCATGAGTACATGCAGCTTTCACGCCACCAAGATCTTCCACACCGGGGAAGGCGGAGCACTTGTATGCAACCGGCCGGAACTCTTCCCAGAAGCCAAATACCGGCATAATTTCGGACACGACGGACAGCAGGCCTTCCAGGGGCTCGGCATCAACGGAAAGATGAGTGAATTGAACGCCGCCATGGGACTGGCCATCCTGCCTTACATGGATGAACTGATCCAACGACGCGGATACTGGCATGCGCAATATCTGAAAGAGATGAATATTAGTGTATGCGTGCCCGTTAGTATCCGCCCTGGGACGGACTGGAACTATGCATATGCACCGGTGCTCTTCCATTCAGAAGATAGACTGATGCGGGCGATGCATCATATGTCGGGATCCAAGATCCTGCCACGCAGATACTTTTACCCTTCATTGCATCATCTCCCTTACATGCCCGCTTCCGACATGCCGATCTCGGAGGATATCAGCCGGCGGATCCTTTGTCTGCCACTGCATCATGAACTCAATGATGCAGACTTTTCGAAGATAATGGATGCGCTGCATAAAGACTGATGCTGGTGAATATTCAAAGCCTGTCTGATCTTTCATGTATAGAAGTTATATTGATCATGCATCAAAAAAATGGACCCGCATATCAGGCTGGATGGCGAAAAAAATAAATACAATAAAAATGATAAATCCATGCTGATCATCGGTGCTGACGGAATGGCAAAAGATCTGTTAAGCGCACTGACCAGTGCTGAGATCCGGGATGGAATTGCTTTCTATGATGATTATGGCGGCACAGCAAATCTTACACTGACAGATCACTTCAAGATCATTCGAACCCGGCAAGAGGCTGAGTATTACATTAAACATAAAAACCCGCGGTTCGCTCTGGGTCTGGATCATCCGACCCTGAGGAAACACATGTATGATCAGTATTGTGCACAGGGAGGGGAACCGACAACGATCATAAGCACCACATCGGTCATCGGTCAGTTCAACACCTTCATTGGCGCGGGTTGTACCATCCTGCCATTTTCGATCGTTTCAAATTCAAGCAGCATTGGGAAAGGCTGCCTGATTGGTTTTCATGCCAGGATCTCTCACGACTGCGTTGTTGGAGAGTTTTGTGAGATATCTCCGGGTGCCGGACTGCTGGGCAGATCCAGCGTGGGAGATCTGACCCGGATCGGAGCCAATGTAACGATCCTGCCTGGTGTTCGCGTTGGATCGAACTGTAAGATCGAGGCTGGCGCTGTAGTAACGAAAAATGTACCTGACGGAAAATGGGTTGCCGGCGTTCCAGCCCGCATCATAGGTTTGAATGACGGGTAAATGAATGCTGTGTGTTGATTAAAGATCATTCGCTAAGGCAAAGGACTTCCTGCACCAGTAACTCCGGCAAAACTTTTTCATGTTGACCGGCACGATCCCGATGACAATTATCCATGAACACTCCACATCATGATGTGAGGAAAGCCCTGATCTTAAAATCATAGTTTCACTTTTCCTTTCAAGCGATAAAATCATCCTGAAAACAGAAGTACCGTAAAATGCTGATCATCGGAGCGGGCGGCCTCGCCAAGGATTTACTTACCGTGATCTCAGCGTCAGGGGGTGAAGATCGGATGGTCTTTTACGACGACGTCTCAGATCCCGGGACCCTCGACCTCCAGCCGGCACATCGCATCATTCGTTCGCAGGCAGAAGCTGCGGCTTACTTTGCAGAGATTGACCGCAGTTTCGTGCTGGGCATTGGCAAGCCCGGGCTCCGCATGAACATGACCGAAAAATTCCAAAAACTCGGCGGTCAACTGACCTCCATGATCAGTAATTATGCCGTGATCGGCCGTTATGACACCGTCATAGGGGATGGCTGTACGATCCTCCCGCTTTCCGTCATATCAAATGCAAGCCGGCTCGGCAGAGGATGTCTTGTGCATTATCGCGCGGTGGTATCACACGACTGCATCGTTGGTGATTTCTGTGAACTGTCGCCCGGATCCACCCTGCTCGGTGAGGTAACCATCGGAGACCTTACCCAGATCGGCGCCAATGCCACCATCCTTCCGGGCATCCGCATTGGCACAGGATGTCTGATCGGCGCAGGATCCGTCGTAAACCACGACATTCCTGACGGGACGGTGGTAGCGGGGATCCCCGCAGTCCCATTGCCCGTAAAATAAAGGAGGAGGAAGAGCGGGAAAAAATTCAGAATGATCCGACCATTGATCGGAGGGCCTGCAGGATGAAACGTTTGGGATCCTCCATCGCTGAAACAACATCCGGTGCATGATCAATCAGTGCATAAATTCCCGCAAAACG
>VFQT010001654.1_pt1 | contig 25918 bp, 24 predicted proteins | sample 3512381 | NCBI WGS metagenome assembly VFQT01 (sample SAMN10412376, study PRJNA504923) | tailings metagenome | isolation source: Relicate 2 Philex TSF3 active mining site | place: Philippines: Tuba, Benguet | collected 2017-08-29
AAAGAAGTAGATGAACAATTCTTTTTTAAAAAGTTAAACTTATAATTTATTGTGGTGGGAACCAAGTACCAAATTTGGTAAGATCTACATTACCACCAGATAAAATGATACCCACATTTTTTCCTTGGAACAATTCTTTATTTCTAATGGCTGCAGCCAAGGGCACTACACAACTTGGTTCTACAATAATTTTCATTCTTTCGTATACTAATCTCAACGCAGCTTTGATCTCATCATCGGATACCAATAAAATAGCAGTAACATGTTCTTTGATAATTGCTAAAGTTCTTTCAGATAGAGTTGTCATTAAACCATCTGCAATGGTATTAATGAAAGGCGCTTTCTCTACTTTGCCAGATTGAATACTTAAAATAGCATCTGCGGCACCTTCGGGCTCTCCTGCATAAACTTTCATAGTAGGTTTGTAATAGTGTGCTCCTAAGCAAGTGCCTGATAATAGACCACCCCCTCCAACTGGTGTAATGACAGCATCTAATTGCGGCACTTCTTCTAACAACTCTTTTACACAGGTTGCTTGTCCTGTAATAACTCTATCGTCATCGTATGGATGTATAAATTCAGCGCCCGTTTTCTCTACTACCTCATTTAATGCAGTTTCTCTTGCAACTTGGTTAGCCTCACAAATAATCACTTCTGCCCCATAGCCCCTCACTGCATCTATCTTTACTTGAGGTGAAGATTTGGGCATGACGATATATGCTTTTATACCCAACATTTTTGCCGCATAAGCTAGTGCTTGTGCGTGGTTGCCGGAGGAATGTGTGGCCACTCCATTTTTTAATTGGTTAGCATCCAAACTTAAGCTTGCGTTCATCCCACCTCTAATTTTAAATGCACCAATTTTTTGAAAATTCTCACATTTAAAATAGAAATTGATTCCAAACATTTCATTGATGCTTTTATTGGTCATCACAGGTGTGAGATGTATATAAGAGTCAATTCTTTCTGCCGCTTTTTCTATGGCTTCTTTTGTAATGCTCATAAGGGTGGTTTTAACAAAATTAGATGTTCAATTTATAGAACATGAATTTAACAAAAAAAATTAACCATCATAGTTTCATTGTTTATAATAGTTTGATTATATTTAATGATTCAAGGATTGCAAACTAAAAAATTCTATGAAAGATAACTTATTTACTGCTGAAGAGATAGCACAGTATCATAAAGATGGGTACTTAATTGTAAAAAACTTTTGTTCTAAAGCTGAAGTTGATAAAATGTACGGTATTGCTTTAGAGGACAATGCCATGAGTAAAAATGCCTTAGATTTAAATGATCAATCTGGTAAAAAAACAAAATTGTCATTATGGTTTACGCCTGGTAATGACATTTTTGGATATTTAACAAGGAGTGAAAGAATGGCTAATCGAGTAGGCCAGTTATTGGATAGTACAGCTCCAGTTTGTCATTTTCACTCTAAACTAATGCAAAAAGAACCTAAGGTGGGTGGTGCTTGGGAGTGGCATCAAGATTATGGTTATTGGTATAAAAATCAGTTTATGTTTCCGGATCAACTAATTAGTGTAATGGTAGCATTGACTGTAGCGAATAAAAAAAATGGTTGCATACAAGTTATTAAAGGGTCTCATAAATTAGGTAGGGTTAATCATGGTTTTGCTGGTGAGCAAGTAGGTGCTGATATGACTATGGTGAATAATGCTTTACAAACCATGGAATTAGTATATGTAGAAATTGAACCAGGAGACGCATTGTTTTTTCATAGTAATATTTTACATCGATCTGCTGCAAATGAATCAGATTATCCAAGATGGTCTATCATTTCTTGTTACTCTTCTCAATCTAATCTAGCTTACAATGAAACATCCACCTCTTGGAAAGTTCCTTTAGAGGTGGTTCCTGATACTGCAATTTTAGAGTGGGAGGCGGAAAGTTTAAGCAATGCCGATTTCTTGAAGAAAGAAAATGATCCAGCTTTAAAAGATACAGGATGGGAAAATAAATAAGTCTTATGTTATTATTAGGTATTGATATTGGAACATCTTCTATTAAAGTTGCTATTGTTGACGCTACTTCCAGTAAGACATTAATAACAGTTCAATATCCTGATGTAGAAACACCCATCAATTCCATTCAACCAAATTGGGCTGAACAAGATCCTGAAATCTGGTGGGAGCATGTTCAGCAAGCCATTTTAAAAGCACATGCTACAAAAAAATACAATCCATTAGACATTCAATCTATTGGCATTGCTTATCAAATGCATGGCTTGGTGATAGTAGATAAGCATCAAAAAATTTTAAGAGATAGTATTATTTGGTGTGATAGTAGAGCAGTTGAAATAGGCAATAAGGCATTTAAAAATATTGGCGAAAAAAAGTGTTTAAGTCACTTACTCAATGCTCCAGGTAATTTTACCGCTTCAAAATTAGCATGGGTAAAAGAAAATGAGCCTGCTATTTTTGAAAAAATTGATAAAATCATGTTGCCTGGAGATTTTATTGCGATGAAGTTAACTGGCAGCATAACTACAAGTATTGCAGCGCTTTCCGAAGGTATTTTTTGGGACTTTAAAAACAAGACCATTTCAAAAGACATTTTAGATTACTTTGGATTTAACGAATCCATTTTTCCACAAGTGCAAGATGTGTTTAGTACGCACGGACTTTTACATAGCCAATCTGCAACCTTACTTGGATTAAAAGAAGGCACTCCTATAACGTATAAAGCGGGAGATCAACCTAATAATGCCCTTTCACTAAATGTATTTGAACCTGGAGAAGTTGCTGCAACTGCTGGAACAAGTGGGGTCATATATGGTGTGGGAGATACCTTACATTATGACAAAGCTTCTAGAATTAATCAATTTGCACATGTCAACTATACGGAAGAACTAAATAGATTAGGCACGTTATTGTGCATAAATGGCACAGGCATCATGAATAGTTGGGCTAAAAAATGGATTGGTGCTATACATGATTATACTCAAATGAATATGGAGGCGTCTAAAATTACTATAGGATCTGAAGGACTTCAGGTATTACCTTTTGGTAATGGAGCGGAGAGAATTTTTAACAATAAAATCATTGGTGCCCATTTTTTGAATTTGAATTTGAATCAACATACTGCTTCACATATGTATCGTGCAATACAAGAAGGCATTGCTTTTTCTTTTAGGTATGGTTTAGATATCATGCGAGCTAATGGAATTACTCCTTCCATTATTAGAGCAGGCAATGCGAATCTATTTAAAAGTACTTTGTTTACAGAAGCTTTTGTAAATGCTTTAAACGTGCCTGTTGAATTATATGATGTAGATGGAAGTGTGGGTGCCGCAAAAGCTGGTGGTATTGGTGCTGGTATTTATGCATCTTCAAAAGAAGCCTTCCACCATTTCACGCCTAATCAAACAATAGAACCAACAGTATCAAAAAAATACGATGAGTTATATCAGGATTGGTTACTATCACTCCAAAAATTTATTTAAATAATTGCTCACTAAAATCTTTTCTTATGTCAGTAGTAATTGGTAACACAGAATTTTTTAAAGGTATTGGTAAAATTACCTTCGAGGGTCAAGCATCTACTAATCCATTAGCGTATAGATGGTATGATGAAAATAAAGTAGTGGCAGGAAAGCCAATGAAAGATTGGTTAAGATTTGCAGTAGCATACTGGCATAGTTTCTGTGGTAATGGTTCTGATCCTTTTGGAGGTCCTTCTCAGATGCATCCTTGGGATGCAAAAGCAGATCCCATTGAAAGAGCAAAAGACAAAGCAGATGCAGCTTTTGAATTCATCACCAAAATGGGTATGCCTTATTATTGTTTTCATGATGTGGATGTGGTGGAGTATACTAATGATGTGGTAGACAATGAAAAGCGTTTGCAAACCATGACAGCTTATTTACAAGAAAAGCAAAAAGCAAGTGGTGTAAAATTATTATGGGGTACAGCCAATGTATTTAGTCATAGAAGATATATGAATGGAGCTTCTACCAATCCAGATTTTCATGTAGTAGCGCATGCAGGGGCGCAAGTGAAAGCTGCCATAGACGCAACCATTGCATTGGGTGGAGAAAACTATGTGTTTTGGGGAGGAAGAGAAGGTTATATGAGTTTATTAAACACCAATATGAAGCGAGAGAAAGAACATTTGGCAAAGTTTTTACATACTGCAAAAGACTATGCTAAAAAAAATGGGTTCAAAGGAACATTTTTTATCGAGCCTAAACCTTGTGAGCCTACTAAGCATCAATATGATTATGATAGTGAAACCGTGATTGGCTTTTTACGTCAGTATGATTTATTAAATGATTTTAAATTAAATATCGAAGTGAATCACGCAACTTTAGCTGGTCATACTTTCCAACATGAGTTACAAGTTGCTGCAGATGCTGGCATGTTAGGTAGTATGGATGCCAATAGAGGAGATTATCAAAATGGATGGGATACAGATCAGTTTCCTACTAACTTGAATGAATTAACTGAATCTATGTTGATTATCATGGAAGCAGGCGGTTTCCAAGGAGGCGGTATTAATTTTGATGCTAAGATTAGAAGAAACTCCACTGATGCTGCCGATTTATTCCATGCACATATTGGTGGTATTGATAGTTTTGCTAGAGCATTAATTACAGCAGATCATATCTTACAAAAATCTGAGTACAAGCAAATCAGAAAAAACAGATATGCTTCTTTTGATACTGGAGCAGGTAAGGAATTTGAAAACGGACAATTGAGTTTAGAAGATTTAAGAGCCTATGCTATTGAAAAAGGTGAGCCTGCAACCATTAGCGGTAGACAAGAGTATTTAGAGAATATCATTAACAATTTCATTTAATTAGTTAGCTCTTTTGGTTGATTATTCTTAACTTGATGCATGCAATCAACTGTCAAAAAATTAGGATTATGGACAAGTACTTCTCTAGTACTTGGAAATATGATTGGAGCCGGTGTTTTTATGATGCCTTCCACATTGGCTAGTTTTGGAGGCATTAGTATTATTGGTTGGATTGCATCCTCCATCGGTGCTTTTTTATTAGCTAAAATTTTTGCGCATTTAAGTAAAATGATGCCTGGCTCGGATGGTGGTCCCTATGCGTATTCAAAATCTGCAATGGGAGATTTTGCAGGTTTCTTAGTTGCATGGGGTTATTTGATTTCAGTATGGTGTACCAATGCAGCGATCACCGTTTCTTTTATAAGTGCCTTAAGTACGTTCATTCCAGCATTAGCAACTAATTCCTTAATGGCGGTGTTTACAGGATTAGCAACTATTTGGATTTTAACATGGATCAATACATTGGGCGTATTCACTTCAGGTAAGCTTCAATTAATCACGACGATTTTAAAAGTGGTTCCTATTTTATTGGTAGGAATTGTTGGATTATTTTTTATTCAATGGGATAATTTTTTACCTTTTAATGCAAGTGGGGCCAACACATTTTCTGCAATCACCGCAACCACAACCCTTACCTTTTTTGCTTTTTTAGGAATTGAATGCGCAACCATTCCTTCAGGCAGTGTTGAAAATCCAGAAAAGACCATTGCCCGAGCAACACTTTTGGGAACTTTCATTGCAACTGCAGTTTACATATTAAGTACCGTAAGCATCATGGGAATGATTCCTGCTGCACAATTAAAAACCACCGTAACGCCTTTTGCAGATGCAGCAACCATTATTTGGGGATCTGGCGCTAAGTATTGGGTGAGTGCAGGTGTTGCTATTGCAGCGTTTGGTGCACTAAATGGTTATATATTAATACAAGGACAACTACCTGCAGCTATTGCAAATGATCAACTTTTTCCAGCCATTTTTGCTAAAAAAAATAGCAAAGGAGTTCCTGCGATTGGCGTTGCCATTTCTAGTGTACTAGTTTCTTTTTTTATGATGATGAATTATACAAAAGGATTGGTTGATCAGTTCAAATTTTTAATCTTACTCACTACCCTAACTGTTTTAATACCTTATTTATTTTCTACTGCTGCTTATATTATTTTTAGATTGAAAGAAGCTAATCTTTCGAAATGGATAAAATATTCTGCTATTACATTAGCTTCATTAGCCTTTTTATTTTTTATGTGGATGATTATTGGTTCTGGGCAAGAGATTGTTTATTGGGGTTTTGTATTAAGTATGTCATCTATACCTGTTTATGTATGGGGAGTGACAAAGAGAAATAAAAAAAATGAATTATAAAATTTATACAATGAGTGCACATTCTGAAAGCGGCAAATTAAAATCAGTTTTTATTAAAAGAGTAAAAGATGCATTTATTGATGAAGCACATATAGCAAAGTATTGGGAAGCATTAAATTATTTAGGTAAGCCAGAAATAAATAAAGCTTTCATTGAGTACGAAGCTTTCGAGCAAGTATTTAAGGATAATGGCACTGAAATTTTTTATCTTCCACAAGACGCCTCAGTAAATATGGATTCAATTTATTGCAGAGATGCGGCTATTGCAACTTCGCATGGAATGATTATTTGCAATATGGGTAAAGAGGGAAGAAAAAATGAACCATTGGCTGAACAAAAGGCTTTTGAATCACAAGGCATTCCAGTATTAGGTGTGATTAGTGCACCTGGAACCATAGAAGGAGGTGATGTGGCATGGCTAGACGAAAAAACATTAGCCGTGGGACATACCTATAGAACCAATGAAGAAGGAATCAAACAAATTACTGCTTTATTAGCACCAATAGGCGTAGATGTAATAGTCGTTCCTATGCCTCATTATCGTGGTCCATCAGATGTGTTTCATTTAATGTCTGTGCTAAGTCCCGTAGACAGTAATTTAGCGGTTGTGTATTCTCCATTAATTCCAATTGTATTCAGAAATGAACTAATTAAAAGAGGTTATGAATTAGTAGAAGTGCCAGAGGTTGAGTTTGATAGTATGGGGTGTAATGTTTTAGCATTGGCTCCAAGAGTTTGCTTGATGGTTAAAGGTAATCCCATTACCAAAGAAAGATTAGAAAAAGCTGGATGTAAAGTGATTGAATACGAAGGAGCAGAGATTAGTGTAAAAGGTGGTGGCGGTCCAACATGCTTAACTAGACCTATAGAAAGAGTTTAATTATTTCATTAGAATAATTAAAGCAGATCCAATCACCATAATGGTTGCACCCATCAATTTTTTAAATAAGTGTAACTCATTAAAAAATCGGTAACCTAGCACTACACTTAATAAAATAGATAGTTGAAATAATGCTAAAGCATAACCAACGGGCATATGACTTAATGTATAATTAGTGGAGGCTAACATAAGGCCAACAGTGAGTACCAGTAAAAAATATTTGACGAGTATTGCGCGATCTAAATTTTTAAATTCTTTTTGTATCGAGACCTTGGTGAATAAAATAAAGACAAAAGAGAATCCTGCTCCAAAAATACTCCAACCTGCAAAAGCGATTTCCAAATTGGAATGTTCAATGACTTTTTTATCTAACACAGCTTGAATACCTGTTAATACAAGAGCTGCTAATCTGTATTGAATAGCAGGTGATTTAAATTGTTGCCATGAAAATTTTTCTTCTGTAGTGTCTAGCACAAAATAGCTTCCAATAATAATGAAACCCATTCCCATTAAACCCCAAATATTGGGGACTTCTCTGATAATGATAAAGGCAAATAACATACCCACTACAGATTTATAAGCATTGATCGGGCCCAGCACTGATAAATCTCCTTTTTCTAAAGCTTTTACAATAAATCCATTACCTAATGCTCCCGTGATGCCTCCTGCGATAGAGTAGATCCAAAATTCGGCATCTAATGATTGAATAGAAATATCAAAAATTAAGAATACACTAATAAAAGCTAATAGTATGTAGGTGGCTAGGTTAATGAATAAAGGATGCTGTCCTTTTTGGGTTATTTGTTTCTGTAATACATTAGAAAATGGGTTGACTAAAATTCTTATTATTACAGCGAGCAATGTGAAATTTAAAAAGGATGCCATTGATTAGATGTTTTATTCCAATTCCAAAGCACAATATCCCATCCAGTTCCTACTTGCTCAATTACACCGATAGTTTCAAAACCTATTTTCTTATGAGCCTTAATAGATCTCAGATTTGCTTGTGATATATCTGTTACAAGATATCGGTATTGATTGGAGAAATTTTCTTTATAAAAATTATACATTGTTTGTACCAAACCACGCCCTCTGTGTGACTTTCCAACACATATTTGTCCCACTAATATATAGGGTGTATTCTTTAGTAATTGACCATCATATTCTATCTGATCAACAGTATCAAATAAATGGTCAATTTCTTCGTGTTCTCCTAATACCGCTTTATTGGTTACTATAATATATCCCACAACTTCATCCTCCTCTTTGGCAATGATTGATGGATGTTCATCATGCATTTTTTTTAGCAATTCAATACTATATTCGGAAGTAACAAATCCTTCTTTCATAGCTTCTTCTTCACCTATAAGTTTTCTAAGATTAGCATTTTGTAATCTCTTTAAATCATTTAATTCCTGTTCTGTTTCAACTTGTTTAATGAGTACCATAACTTACAGTTTCGAAATATTTTTTAAATAGTTATAAAGTGAAAACTTAGCACCTAATTTTATCTTAGCACTATAAATACTATTTGTACCTGAACAAAAATAAGCTACAATAGAAGCAATACCTATAAATGTTCCAACTTTAGGTCCAAATAACTCTATTCCTAAAACAATAGATGCAATGACACAATGTGTTGCGCCTGCAAAAACTGCCACCAATCCCATGGCCGCCAATAAAGCCAATGGAAGCGGTACAAAGAAATACATTGTACTCCCCAAAGTAGCACCAATAAAGAAAAGTGGTGTTACTTCACCCCCTTTAAAACCTACACTTAATGTTAAACTGGTTAGTATTAATTTGAAAATAAAATCATAATGACCTGCTGGAGATCTAAATGCATTCATAATTTCTGGTAGACCTAATCCAATATATTTTTGTGCTTCAAAGAATACAACAATTGTTGCAATCAAAATACCTCCAATAAAAGGTATCAATGGTTTGTAATTAATTTTTTTAAATAGATTTTCGAAAAATTGATTGCTCAATGAATAGAGTAATGCAGTTAATCCGAAAATGCATCCTGCACCCAAGGACCAGCTTAAATTTTTAAAACTAATTTCAGGTATAGTGTTTACGATATAAATACTATGCTGAATATTCCATTGTAAACAAATAAAGTGAGCGATATAGGCCGCAAAAATACTGGGTAAAATGGATTGCCATCTGATGTATCTTAAGCCCATTATTTCTAATGCAAAAATTGCACCAGCTAAGGGAGTCCCAAATACTGCTGCAAATCCAGCACTTACCCCCATGATGATGACGGTTTTTCTTTCTTCTTGATCTAGTTGAAACCATTTTGCAAATGGCGCAGCAATTGCTCCGCCCATCTGAACTGCTGTACCTTCTCTACCTGCAGAGCCCCCACCTAAATGTGTTAATAATGTTCCTATAAATACCAAAGGAGCCATTTTTAATGGAATAATAGTTTGTGCTTGATGGTGTGCTTCAATGATTTGATTATTGCCTTTATTGGCCTCATCACCGTAAAAATGATACATATAACCAATTAAGAAACCAATCACAGGAAGGAGATAAATGATCCAAGTATGTTTTTCTCTTAAAAATGTAACCCAGTCTAGTGAGTGTAGGAAAAATGAAGTGACTGATCCAATAATGCTACTTATTAATATACATATGAATGACCATTTTGCTATTGAAAGTAGTAACTGTTGTATTATTCGATTATACGACATTTACTTTTTTTTGAAAGAAGGCTTAATTAAAAGAATAAGTGCTATAATTACCCAAATTATATTTACCACCATGGAGGGATAGGCCTTGTGAAAATAGGTATTGATCACAAAAAACAAGCCTCCAAAGATATTAGCCCACATGTAGGTTTTGCTATTGGTTTCAATTTTACCCCATAAGTTTAAGGCATAAGAGCCTACAATTAAAACAGAGGCTAGCCAGCCAATTGTTTCTATAATTATCTCCTGCTGACTCATTTTGGATTTTTATTTAAATAAACTAACTTATGTTAAGTTCGAAATTACACTTATTATCAATATATTCGTATATCTATGAGAGGTAAATTTGTTGCTAGTATAATGCTTTTTATAATTTTCATACAAGTGTTTTCACTTGTGTCATGGGTTTCTATTGCCTCAAATTATTTCTATTCAAGTGAAATTAGTTGGAGTTTCCCTGTTGCAGAAGTAATAGATGATATGGATGAAGATGAAGTTAAAGTTACTAGCTGGAACGATTTTACACATTATTACTCTTCTCATAATTTTATCAGAGTAAAGATTAACAAAGAGTTGCAGTATTTACATTATTCAGAAGATCTTTTAGAGGGGATTTCCAAGATTTTATATTCGCCCCCAAATAGTATTTAGAATACAATGATTTATTTATTTTTTTGACGGGTTTAATTCAAAAGTCAAAAAATTTACACCACTTTAGTGGATGTAACAATACTTAACATTAATTATCTAGTACATGAGCAATTTTAATAAAATGGGTTCCTTTTCTTTAAAATATTTAAAAGACGATCTTCCTGCAGGATTGGTTGTTTTTTTAGTTGCATTGCCCTTGTGTTTAGGAATTGCACTAGCATCTGGAGCGCCATTGTTCTCTGGCATTATCTCAGGCATTATTGGTGGAATAGTAGTTGCGACAGTCAGTGGTTCTGCACTTAGTGTAACTGGTCCTGCTGCAGGATTGACAGTAATTGTTTTAAATGGTATTACAGACCTAGGCTCATATGATGTTTTTTTACTAGCAGTTGTTATTGCTGGTATACTCCAAATTATACTTGGGTTTTTAAAAGCAGGAATCATTGGATATTATTTTCCTTCAAGTGTTATTAAAGGTATGTTAGCTGCAATTGGTATCATATTAATATTAAAGCAAGCACCTTTAGCCATTGGCTACGATAAAGCAAGAGGTATACCTTATCAAATGGGTTCAATGATCATTGCTGGTGTTTCAATTTTAATCATTTTAATTTGGGATTTACCAGTATTCAAGAAATTCTTATTTTTTAAATTTGTGCCAGGAGCCTTAATAGCAGTGATTATTGGTGTATTGCTAAATCAATATTTTGCAAATTCACAACCTAGTTGGGTATTGGCAGAGAATCAATTAGTGAAACTGCCTGTATCTAGCAGCATGGATGGATTTTTGAATCAATTCACTTTTCCCAATTTCAAAGCGTTCACAAATTATAAAGTGTATGTACTTGCATTTACCATTGCCATTATTGCAAGTTTAGAGACTTTATTAAGTACAGAAGCAGCAGATAAATTAGATCCTAATAAAAGAGTAACGCCCACTAATTTAGAATTGAAGGCGCAGGGTGTTGGTAATCTAATTTCAGGTTTAATTGGTGGATTGCCTATGACTGCAGTTATAGTTAGAACATCTGCGAATGTAAATGCTGGTGGCAAAACTAAGGTTTCTGCTATATTTCATGGGATTTTATTACTCTTAAGCGTAGCTTTTCTAGCGACTATTTTAAATAAAATTCCGTTGGCTTGTTTAGCTGCAGTATTGTTAATTGTAGGCTATAAACTTGCTAAAATTTCTTTATTTAAAGAAATGTATAAATTAGGATGGGAACAGTTTGTACCATTTATAGTGACCATCATTGCAATTCAATTTAGTGATTTATTAAAAGGAATTGCACTAGGTATGTTAGTGGCCATTTTTTATATATTAAGAACAAATTATAGACGAGATTATCAATTTCATTATGATCAATCAGGCGAAACTAAAAAGGTAAAACTTGATTTATTAGAACATGTCACTTTCATCAATAAAGGAAGTATTGCCAATAAATTATCATGTCTCGAAGAGGGAACAATCATTGAAATCAATGCAGAAAAATCACATTATATAGATTTAGATGTATTAGAAATTATATATAATTTCAAAGACAATGCTGCAAATAGAAATATTCAGGTTGAATTAGTGAAAATTCCTGAAAGACAAAAAACAAGTGGTCATTAATTATTCAACAATTCAAAAAATTAAAAATGGAAAAATCATATTTAAGATTATTAGAAAATAATAAAACTTGGGTAAAGGAACAATTGGCTCTTGATCCAAATTATTTCGAAAAATTGTCAAAAGGTCAATTCCCAGAGTATTTATGGATTGGTTGTTCTGATAGCAGGGTACCTGTCAATAAAATCACGGGCACAGAGCCAGGTGAAGTATTTGTACACAGAAATATCGCTAATATGGTAGTACATAGTGATATGAACATGCTAAGTGTATTGTCTTATGCTGTGGAAGTTTTAAAGGTCAAACATATTATTGTTTGTGGACATTATGGTTGTGGGGGTGTGATCGCAGCAATGAAAAATCAGCAATTTGGTTTGATTGATAATTGGTTGAGACATATCAAAGATGTATATCGTTATCATCATACAGAATTAGATGCTATTGAAGACGAAAATGAAAGAGCAAGAAGATTTGTTGAAGTGAATGTACAAGAACAGGTGAATGATTTAGGTAAGACCAGCATTGTACAAAATGCATGGAGAAGAAATCAGCCCTTGCATATTCATGGCTGGGTGTATGACATTAAAGATGGGTTAATCAACGATTTAAAAGTAACATTTACTTGTATAAAGGATCTTCATAAAGTATATCATTTGGATTAACCGTCATTAAATTTTATTTGTAAAAAATAGGCTTCTAATAAGGAGTCTTTTTTTTTATTATTTAATTGATTATCAATTAAATATATGAGAATAGATGCATCCCATTTTTTGTTAACATTAAGTTCATCTTGACTTAACAATTAGGTAACATTAGAGTCTAATATTTGCATACAAATAAAAATACACCGTGAAAAGGATATCATTAGTTATACTTATAATTTTCTCTTCAATTATTGCAAATGCTCAAAAGGCTAAGGTTTCTGGTAAAGTCACCAATAATAAAAATGAAGCCTTAATTGCTGTTACAGTGAGCTTGAAATCCGATAAGACTCAAACTACTAAAACAGATGTAGAAGGTAGATATGTTTTCAATATTGATGTAAATAAAGAGTATACAATAGTATTCAATTATGTTGGATACAAAGAGAAGTCTGTAACTATTAAAGCAACTACAATTGCGGAAGAATTAATTTCTGATATTGTTTTAGATGAATCTGGAAAAAAATTAACTGATGTTGTCGTAAGTGCAACAAGATCATCTAATAAAGGTGCTACAGATAATGCCTTAATTGCATACCAGAGAAATGCCAATACAGTATCATCTGTGATTTCTGCTGAATCTATTAGAAGAAGCCCCGATAGAAACACTGCAGAAATCTTAAAAAGAACACCGGGTGCTTCTATACAGGAAGGTAAATATATTATTGTTAGAGGCTTAGCAGATCGATACAATCAAGCCATGTTGAATGGTATTCTATTAACAAGTACAGAGCCTGATCGTAAGACATTTTCATTTGATTTATTCCCTTCTCAAATTATTGACAACATCATCATCAACAAGGCTTTCGTACCAGAATTACCAGGTGAATGGGCGGGAGGTTTGATACAAGTGAATACCAAAGATGTTCCAACAAAGAATTTTTTTAATATTCAATTAGGAACAAGTGCAAATAGCATGGTTACAGGAAAAGATTTCTTCAAAGACAAAGGTGGTAAAACCGATTGGTATGGCATTGATGATGGTACTAGATCTTTGCCAGCTGGTTATACAACAAAATCCAATTTTGATACATCTAGCCTGGCTTCAAAAACTGCACTAGGTAGAAATATGTCATCTAATTGGGCGCCCGTTTTAACCACTGCAAAGCCAAATATGAGCTTACAAATGAATGGTGGTTTTGCCGGAACATTATTTGGTAAAAAAATTGGTGGTATTATAGGTATTAACTATGCTAACGCTTACCGTTTTCAAGATAATATCAATAATCAAAACCAATTATCAGATGTTGGTATAAACTCATTCATTGAGCTTAAAGACAATAAGTACATTAATGATATTAATATGGGTGCAATAGGGGGCTTGAGTATTTTTTTGAATCCACTGAATAAGATTAGTTACAAAGCTATTGTCAATGTTAAAACAGCTAATGCTTTCACTCAAAGATCAGGTACAATTTTTGATAGACAAGAATTGGTAAAGGGTAATGAATTTGTTTTTGGACAAAACGTTTTCTTTACGAATCAATTGAATGGAGAACACAGTATTTCTCAAAGATTGAAGTTTAACTGGTATGGGGCTTTCAATATTTTAGATAGTTATACTCCAGATCAAAGAAGAATTTTATATGCAAAAAGTATTAATGGAACAGATCCTTATATTTTAAACATCTCCAATACTCTATCTCAACAATCCGGAAGTAGAGTATTTCAAACTTTATCTGACTATATCTACACAGGAGGAGGAGATTTAACTTATAAAATTAATCAGCAAACCATTAAGGCTGGATATATGATTCAGATTAAAGATCGTCTTTATGACGCTCAATTATTTGCTATCACAATGCCTATTGATAATCCTGCGTTAAGATTATTACCAGCTGAGGCTGCTTTTGTTCCAGAAAATTTTGGCAATGGCTTAGATAATAAATTTGCATTTAACTCTATTCAAAACAGGAATTTCAGATATTTAGCTAATACTATTTTAAATGCAGGATATGTTCAATTTGATAATAAACTATCTGATGCCATCAGAGTAGTTTGGGGATTAAGAGTTGAAGATTTTGATCAATTGGTAGGTTCTGTAAAAAAGTGGGATCCAAGACATACTTATTCAAGAGTTACAGATTTTTTACCTGGCGTAAACGCTACTTTAAAATTAACACAAAAAGCTAATTTAAGATTGACTGCTTCGCAAACAATCATTAGACCTGAATTAAGAGAATTATCAGCATTAAATATCTATGATTTTGAATTGAATGCATCAGTAGCAGGTAATCCAGGTTTAAAAAGAACAAAAATTACCAACACAGATTTAAGATATGAATTATATCCTCAAGCAGGTGAATTATTTACTGTAGGTGTATTTTATAAGAACTTTGAAAACCCCATTGAAAGTATTTTCCAAGAGGCAGGAGGGGGATCTAGTTTATTTTCTTTCCAAAATGCCTTGAAAGCAACTGCCTTTGGATTTGAAATTGAGGGAAGAAAAAAATTAACGAAGCGATTTACTTTACAAGCCAATGGATCTTATATCAATTCTCAAGTAAAAGATGAGCAACTTGCAGTATCTAGAAGTTTACAGGGCCAATCTCCTTATTTAATCAACACTGGATTATTATATGATGTAGTAGAGAAAGGATTTAATATGACTGCATTATTTAATCAGGTTGGTAAAAGAATTTACTTAGTAGGAGATATCCAAGCAGGTGCAGGTTCACCAGATGTGTATGAAAATCCACGAGCATTGGTTGATTTCCAAATAAGTAAAAAATTCGCCAATAATAAAGCTGAAGTTAGATTAACTATCTCCGATATTTTTAATCAAAGACAAATTTTCTATCAGAATAATAATGCTAATACTGATTACAATAAGGTAACAGATGGAGTGCGTTTCTCGAGACAATATGGAACAACCTATGGAATAACAATGAATTACTCTTTATAAATTACAAAATCAAAAAATTTTTTAAATACAAAAACAATGAAACAATTATTTTATTTATCTCTTGCTTTTTTAGCCATTACTGGTTGCAGAAAGATTGAAATGGATGGCGAAAAAGAAATCTTCGTAGTAACAAAGGAAGTAGCTCCAGTAGGGGTTGTATCTAATACAATCAACTTATCTGGTAAAATAACCAAAGACACTACATTGTATGCTAAAGATGTAAACTATTTATCAGGGATCGTTTATGTAATGAAAGGCGTTACATTAACTGTAGAGGCGGGTGCAAAAGTGCAAGCTAAATCTGGTACTGATGTAGCTTCTCTTGTAATTACACGTGGCGCGAAAATAGTTGCTAAAGGCACTAGCGAAAAGCCGATCGTATTTACTTCAGCATCTGCAAATCCACAATCTGGAGATTGGGGTGGCATTGTTATCTTAGGTACTGCAACGGTTAATCAGTCATTAGCATGGCAAGGTACTACAGTAAAAGGTTTGACTTCAGTGGAAGGAGGTATAAACAATGCTGAAGGATTAGGTTTGGCAGGTTCAGGTGATGCTGCTTTTCCAACAGGAAACGATGCTGATAATTCTGGTATTTTACAATATGCAAGAATAGAATATGCGGGTTATGCTTATCAGCCAGATAATGAATTAAATAGTTTAACAATGGCAGCTGTGGGCAATGGAACTACTATTGATCATATTCAAGTAACTTACGCGAAAGACGATGCATTTGAGTGGTTTGGAGGTACTGTTAATTGTAAATATTTGATTGCATACAAAACACAAGACGACGATTTTGATACTGACTTTGGTTATTCTGGTAAAGTACAATTTGGAATTGTATTGAGAGATTCAGCAATTGCAGATATTTCTAGATCAGAAGCATTTGAGTCTGACAACGATGGTACTGGTTCAGATTTAACCCCAAAAACAACAGCTGTTTTCTCTAATATTACAGCAATCGGACCAAGGGTAGATCCTAATTTTGGAAGAGGTAATACATTGTATTTAGCAGGCGCACACATTAGAAGAAATTCTGGTATTTCTATTCAAAACTCCATTTTTGCTGGATGGCCTCTAGGAATATTAATTGACGATACAAGAGTAACAACCAATGGGTCTACTTATAAGAATTTTACAGACAGCGTAATTAGATTGAAAAATATCACTTTAGCGGGTAATACAGTAAATTTAAGATATGACGGTAAAACTGGTACAACAGTTACTAGCCAAAATGTAATAGATTTATTCTCTACAGCGGCGTTTAGAAATACTATCTTAAATACATCTACTCCAGATAATTTAAAATTGATCTTGCCATTCTCTTATACCAATCCTGATTTCACTCCATATGCAAGTGCTGGTCCTACATGGTCTACAACTACATATGGTCCATTAGGCGTTACTGATGATTTAAACTACACTAAAAATGGCTCTTTCACAGATGCTAAATTACAAGATCCATTTTTTGAAAAAGTAACATTCAGAGGTGCAGTTGCTACTTCAGGTGTTAACCAAACATGGTGGAAAGGTTGGACAGTTTGGAGATAAATTAAGTATTTAAAATTGTTTTTACATATCAAAAGCGCCCCAATTTGGGGCGCTTTCTATTTTAATTTCTCTTCTAGTACCTGATCATATAAATGATGGATTAATCCATCTGCTAAGCCAATCTTGGGAACATATATTTCTTCAATATTAGCCCATTTTAATATGCTAGTATAAATTGTTAAAGCGGGCACTAATACTTCTGCTCTATCTTGTCTGATATTATATTTATGCATTCTCTCTTCTACCCCCAAAGGTTCCATCTCTTCATAAATTTCCTTTATAGTGGTTGTATTTAAAGGTTTGCCATTTTTTGTTCCGCTAATTGAAAAAAGTTTATTGATATTACCTCCAGAACCAATTCCAATTAAATTATCAAATTCTTTTGCTAATTCTTTTAATGTATGCTTTAGTTCTTCCCATGTTTCACTTTTATCTTTCTTAGTTAGAATACGAACTGTTCCTATATTAAATGATTTTTGTAATACGACTTTTGATTTATGATATAGTGTAAGCTCTGTACTTCCGCCACCAACATCTATGTACAAGTAGCTTTTTTCGTTATCTAGTAACTCCGCAAAATGATTTTCGTAAATTATCTCAGCCTCTAATTCTCCGGAAATTACTTCTATTTCTATAGAGGTTTCTTCTTCAATTTCTTTGATAATCTCTTTTGCATTTTCAGCATCTCTCATGGCGCTGGTTGCGCAAGCCATATAATGCTCAACTTCATATACTTTCATCAATTGCTTAAAAGTTTTAATGGTATCAATGAGCATTTTTTTCTTTTTACTACCAATAAAACCTTTTTCAAATACATCAAACCCCAATCTTAAAGGGATTCTTAATAAGTTGAGTCGATTAAAGTTAGTTTCCTTTGCTCTTTTTTCTACTTCACAAATTAAAATCCTTGCTGCGTTACTTCCAATATCTATAGCTGCGAGTATCAATTTATTTTATTTTTTCCCTTTTAGATAATTATAGGTTTCTTCTTGTGACTTGAATTTTTGTCTGCCTGAAGGTACATATTTATTTAGTAATTCGGAATCAATAATTCTTGCTTTTTGATTATCCTTTAATTGAATTTGAATCATATCAATTAATTCTTTTTTAATTTTTGGATCTAAAATTGGTGTTGCCACTTCAATCCTGTGGTCTAGATTTCTAACCATCCAATCAGCACTTGATATAAATACTTTTTCATTAGCGTTATTATGAAAAATCATTACTCTCGCATGTTCTAAATATTGGTCTACAATACTAATAGCGTTTAGCTTGTCATTCCATTTATCGGCTTTTTTATCTAAAGTTAGAATACCTCTAATTATGAGGTGCACTTCCACATTAGCTTTAACCGCTTTGTATAGGTAGTCAAGCAATACAAGATCTGTTAAAGAATTTAATTTGATAATAATTTTAGCAGCCTTACCTTTTTTAGCCAATTTTATTTCATTCTCTATTAATTGAATGATAGATGCTCTCATATTGACTGGAGTCACTAATAAATTACGCATTTTGACAATGGGTTTATCTCCTTGCTGCCAATCCTCTAAATAAGAAAAAATCCTACTTGCTTCATTCATTAAAGATTTTGATGCAGTTAATAAACAATGATCTGCATATATTTTCGCAGTTTTTTCGTTTAAATTACCTGTGCTAATAAATCCATATTTCACCAATCTATTATTTACTCTCTTTTGAATGATACAAAGTTTAGCATGTACTTTTTTATTAGGTACTCCCACTAGTACATTAATCCCTTCTTCTTCCATTATTGATTTCCATTCTAGGTTTGCTTCTTCATCAAATCTTGCTTTTAATTCTAGGAATACTGTTACCTCTTTTCCATTTCTTGCAGCATTGATCAATGCATTAATCACCTTTGAATTAGAAGCTAAACGATAAGCGGTAATTTTTATGCTAGTTACATCATCATCCATTGCTGCTTCTCGCAATAAGTCAATTACTGGATCGTAAGAATGATATGGAAAATGTAACATTATATCCTGCTTTATTATAATATCTGAAATCAAACCTTTCTTCTTAAATGCAGGGTGTGTGAAGGGGGATGGTCTATTCGTTTTTTCTGTAATGATATTAGGAAAATCCATGAAATGTCTAAAATTATGAATATGTCCACCAGGAATGATGCTACTTTTTCTTGTAAGTTTTAATTTTTTAATTAGAAACTCCAGCATCTCTGCATTCATTTCCTTTTCATAAACAAAACGGACAGGCTTTCCTTTTCTTCTATTTTTAATTCCTTTCGAAATCTTATCAATAAAATTCAATCCTACTTCTTGGTCCAAATCAATTTCTGCGTCTTTGGTTATCTTAAAAATATGTGCTTCATATTTATTAAATTTAAAATGAGAGAATATGAATGGTAGATTAAATTTGATCAAGTCCTCTAGTAAAATAATTGAAGTAGTACCAAGTTTAGATGGAAGAATAATAAATCTTCCGACCGATCTTGAAGGTACTTCAATCAATGAAAATTTTTCATTGTATGCATCATTCTTATTGCCCATTACTATGGCTAGGTATAAACTCTTATCCCTTAAATAGGGTAATTCTGTAAGGTTATCAATCATCAGTGGAATGATATAATGACGCACTTCTTCGTCAAAATATTTTTTTACAAATTCTTTTTGTTCTGTATTTAGTTTTTTGTCATCTAAAATTTGGATATTTCTAGCTTTTAACTCTTTGCTAATATTATTCCAAATTCGATTAAACTCATTTTGCTGCTTGAGTACTACTCTTTGGATATCGTCCAAAACAACTTGAGGACTATCAATTATGTCGTAGTTCTGTTTACTCTTTTTATCTACCAATTCTGACATTCTTTTTAGTGTCGCTACTCTAACTCTAAAAAATTCATCTAAATTATTGGAGAAAATGCCTAAAAATCGAATACGCTCCTTCAAGGGTACTGAAATATCATTTGCTTCTTGAAGTACTCTTGCATTAAAGCTAAGCCAGCTTATATCTCTGGGTATGAATTTTGATTTCATAAAAAGACTTTTATTCAAAAAACAAAATTATTGAATATCAAGCTAGTCTATATTTTGGATTATTTTATTAATAATTTCTTAATCTATTGGTAATAAGTTGGTAATACAAAATTCCGTTTTTTACATAAACTAACCCATATGAATAAAAGATCAATGGAAATTTGTATTCTTAGCGATATACACTTAGGTACTTTTGGTTGTCATGCTAAGGAGGTTCTGAATTATTTACGAAGCATTGAACCTAAAACCTTGATTCTTAATGGGGATATTATTGACATTTGGCAGTTTAGTAAGCGCTTTTTTCCTGCAAGTCATATGGCTGTCATTAAAGAAATATTTAACATGGCCAGCAAAGGAATCAAAGTTGTATACATTACCGGGAATCATGATGAAGCCTTAAGAAAGTACGCAGATTTTGAAATGGGTAATATCTTTTTGACTGATAAGATTGTTTTTGAAATTAATGGTGAAAAGAACTGGGTGTTTCATGGAGATGTTTTTGATAGAACAACAAAAGGAAGTGCAAAAATTTTGGCTAAATTAGGCGGATATGGATATGACCTACTTATTCTGTTAAATAGTATCTCTAATTGGATTAGAAAATTAATGGGAAAGGAGAAAATGAGTTTTAGTAAAAAGGTCAAAAATAGCGTGAAAAAAGCGGTTTCTTGGATTGGTAATTTTGAACAAACTGCTGCAGAGTTAGCTATAGAAAATAATTATCAGTATGTGATATGTGGGCATATTCATCAACCACAACATAGGGTTGTAGAAACTGAAAAAGGAAGTGTTACTTATTTAAATAGTGGTGACTGGATTGAAAATTTGACTTCTTTGGAATACTATGACAAAGCATGGAGATTGTATCATTATGATCCAAAACAATTTGAGCATGTTTCTTCTGAAAAAATAAAAGTGGTGCATTTAAATACAGAATTAAATGTGTTGACGGATGCAGTAGCATTTCAGGTTTCTTTATAATGAAAATATTATACGCTATACAAGGAACTGGTAACGGCCATATTAGTAGGGCTAAACAGTTGTATCCGCATTTGAAAAAATATGGAGAAGTGGATTTCTTCTTGAGTGGTTCAAATGCACAATTGAATACAAGTCTTCCAATTAAATATAGAAGCAAAGGCCTAAGCTTATTTTATAAAAATTCAGGCGGTCTTGACTATTCAAAAATGCTTAGCTCTTTTTCTTTTAATATTTTTAAAGATGCTAAAAATTTACCCGTTCAAGAATATGATATAGTAATCAATGATTTTGAATTTGTAACCTCTTTGGCTTGTGCTATAAAAAAGGTTCCCTCCATTCATTTTGGTCATCAGGCAAGTTTTCAAAGTAGAAAGACACCAAGGGCAAATAATTTCAATCCAATAGGCAATTGGATATTAAGTCATTTTGTTAAATCCAATAAATATATAGGATTACATTTTGACAGCTTTGATGACAATGTATTCCAACCTATAATTAAAGAAGAACTGATTCAAGCAGTGCCTATCAATGATGGGCATATAACCGTCTATTTGCCTCAGTATTCCATGGAATTTTTAGAGCCATTTTTATTAGAGCAATCTGCATTTCATTTCGAAGTTTTTACCAAAGAAGTACAACAAATAACTTGTAGAAAAAATATATGTTATTTCCCTATTAGTGATACAGCATTTAGCCATAGTATGATTAGATGTTTTGGGATCATTACTGCTGGAGGATTTGAAACGCCTGCTGAAGCGATGTATTTAAATAAAAAAGTGATGAGTATCCCCATTTTAAATCATTTTGAACAAGAATGTAATGCCGAAGCTATGAAAAAATTAGGTGTTACTGTTTTGAAAAAAATCGATTTGAATTTTGGTGTTGCTTTCGAACAATGGGTGGACTCTACTAAGCCAAAAAAATTATCACTAAAATATACCACCCAAGAAATGGTAGATATTTTAATTCAAAAAGCTTTAAACTAAACATATGTATATCATTTTAGACCAAGATGGGAAAAAGATTGCTCATATCAGTAATATGATCATCTTAGATGCTGAACGTGAAAAAGTACTAGGGATTTTAATTGGTGATTGTTTTTTCGGGAAAAGTCCAAAAGTTGTTGGCAAAATTTTTAATTCATCAGCTTATTTAATCAATGGTGAAATTGTTGGAAAAGTAGAGCGAAACAAAGAGTTAAAATCAAGTAGTATTAAAAAGTCACAGTTATTATTAGCTTGGGATATTTTAGCGAATATTAAAGAACATACATGTGACTGGATTAAGGAAACTAAGAAGTGGTCAAAAAAATCCCTTGAAGAGCATCTTTCATAATTAATAAAAAACCCTCTGAGATTCTCAGAGGGTTTTTTATTGGATAAAACATTTTTCAATTATTCTTTAGAACTAAGCATTAAATGCTTCAGATACGCCTTTGTGTAAAATTTTTCCAGCTCTAATATTCAATCCTTTTGCCAAAGCTGGATTTTCTGCAGTTGCCATTTCCCATCCTTTATTCGCAATAGCAATAGCATATGGCAAAGTTGCTTGCGTTAATGCTCTTGTACTTGTTTGTGGTACTGCGCCTGGCATATTGGCTACACAATAATGAATAATATTATCAATGGTAAATACTGGATTTTCGTGAGTGGTTGGTTTACAAGTCTCAATGCAACCTCCTTGGTCTACTGCAACATCTACTATCACTGAACCTGCTTCCATTAATTTCAAATCATCTTTCTTTACTAAGTGAGGTGCTTTAGCGCCATGTAATAATACTGCACCCACTAATAAATCGGTAGTAGGTAATTTATCTTTGATAGCTAACAAAGTTGAATATTGTGTAACCACATTTGCAGGCATTACATCACTCAAGTATCTTAATCTTGATAAATTAGTATCCATAATAGTTACGTTTGCTCCCAAGCCAGCAGCCATCTTCGCTGCTTGTGTTCCTACTATTCCTCCACCAATGACTAACACTTCAGCAGGCTTCACTCCTGGCACACCTCCTAATAATTTTCCTTTTCCACCAAATGGTTTTCCTAAATAATATGCACCCACATTAATTGCCATTCTTCCTGCTACTTCAGACATAGGTACTAATAATGGTAAAGAACCATCTGCTAATTCTACCGTTTCATAAGCGATACACACTGCGTGAGTTTTCATCATTGCTTCTGTCAATTCTTTTGACGCTGCAAAGTGGAAATAGGTAAATAAAATTTGACCAGATTTGATCAAACCATATTCTGCAGCCAAAGGTTCTTTCACCTTGATAATCATTTCTGCAATATCATATACATCTTTGGCTGTTGATAAAATTTGTGCACCAACTGCTTTATACGCTTCGTCAGAAAATCCAGAACCTGCACCTGCCTGCGTTTCAATATACACTGTGTGGCCATTTCTTACTAAAGCATCTACACCTTCTGGTGTTAGACCAACTCTGTACTCTTGAACCTTGATTTCTTTTGGGCAACCTATGATCATAATATTGGTTTTATTTCTGTACAAATTTGGTTCAAAAGAAAATATTTTTATCAAATATCAAATAATCAGTAAATTTTACTATTAAAATCTCAAATAATGGAAAATATCAGTAATTTAGAGTGTAAATCTGCTCAAAAACAGAAAATATTCCTTTTCAATAAAGATTATATATGCAATTAGATACAACCGATCAGTCCATTTTGCGCATTTTGCAAAAAGATGCATTGGCTACATTAAAAGACATTAGTACGAGTGTAAATCTTTCCGTGAGTCCTACTCATGATAGAATTAAAAGAATGGAGACAGAGGGCGTTATTCAAAAATATGTGGCATTAATTGATCGAAAAAAAATTGACTTGGGGATGGTGGTTTTTTGTCATGTGACTTTAGATAAACAAACTAAAAATAATTTTGCCGAGTTTGAACAAACCATTTTACAATTTGATGAAGTGGTTGCATGTAGTTTGGTGTCTGGAAGTTTTGATTATTATTTAAAAGTTGTTTCAAAAGATGTAGAAACTTATAATAAATTTTATCAAGAAAAATTAGCAGTGCTTCCTATGGTGGCACACATTAATAGTTTATTTGTGATGGATGAAATTAAAACCACTACGTCTTTACCCATATAGCCTATCAGCTTAAACATGGATTATGCTTCATGTTGCCATTTACCATCTAATTTCAAAAATATATTTATGTACGATATTCCTTATTTTAAAGCTAGCAATCACCAAGAGGTTTTAGACTTTATGCAAGCCCACCCCTTTGTGACCATTTGTGGTGTTGATACAAATGGTTTGCCGGTTGCTACGCACATTCCAGTTCTTATTAAAATTGAGCATGATAAAATTATTATTAGTGGGCATGTTATGCGTAAACAAGATCATTCTATCGCATTTGAATCCAATAAAAATGTATTGGTAATTTTTTCAGCACCTTCTGCATTTGTGAGTGCAAGTTGGTATACTACAAAAAATATGGGCAGCACTTGGAATTACCAAACCGTTCATGCAAGAGGCGCTTTGGAAATGAAGGACGAAACACATTTACGTAAACTACTTACCGACCTAACTTTGTATTTTGAAAAAGACCCAGATTCACCTACTCAAGTAAAAAACTTATCGGAGGAGTATATGCAACAAAACATGAAAGCAATTTATTCTTTTGAAATTGTTGTGACACAATTACAACATGTTTTTAAATTAAGTCAAAACAGAGATGAAGCATCACATACAAACATTCAAACTGAATTAAATAAAGGGGATGCAGCATGTCAATATATGGCTGCCGCTATGAAGCGAAAATAAGTATAGCAAATTTAAATGACTAACTATGTTTAGCTGGTTCAATTAAATCCCAAAGATTTCCATATAAATCTTTGAATACAGCGACGGTTCCGTAATCTTCCACATGAGGTTCAATAGTAAACTCAACACCCTTTGATCTATAATTATTATAGTCTCTATAAAAATCATCTGTATATAAAAATAAAAACACCCTTCCTCCAGTTTGGTAGCCAATATGTTTTTCTTGTTCTGGTGTAGCGGCTTTGGCTAACAATAAATGACAACCATTTTCTGCACCAGTCGGCTGAACCATTACCCATCTTTTAGTTTCTGATAAAATAGTATTTTCTATTAATGTAAAACCAAGTATATTAGTATAATAAGCAATGGCTTCGTCGTAGTCTCTTACCACTACTGCGATATGTGCTAAATGTTGTTTCATTTTTCAAATGTACAAATATTTGAAAGCTTTGATTTATCTTCATCAAAGTTTATAATCACTTTATGTCCAATACTAAGAATTTAATTTTTGATTTAGGCAATGTATTGTACGATATTGATTTCGTAAAAATGTATGATGCCTTTGATCAATTAGGTGTGCCCAATTTTGAAAATCATTTTACTTTAAATAATTCTGATCAAATATTTTTTGATCTTGAAAAAGGGTTCATTAATGAAACTGAATTTTGCAAAGGATTCAATACGCTTTATAACTTAAATCTAACGCATCAGCAAATCATCGATGCTTGGAATGCCTTATTAGTAGGTTATAGAAAAGAGAGTATCGATTGGGTAAAAGCGCATAATAGTCAATATGCCACTTTTTTATACTCCAACACCAACCAAATTCATTACGATCAGTTTATTCCACAATTTGAGCGTGAAATAGGCGGAAATTTCGAAAATCTCTTCAAAACGCCCTATTATTCCCATAAAATGGGTCAAAGAAAGCCAGATCCAGC
>VFQT010001657.1_pt1 | contig 25887 bp, 22 predicted proteins | sample 3512381 | NCBI WGS metagenome assembly VFQT01 (sample SAMN10412376, study PRJNA504923) | tailings metagenome | isolation source: Relicate 2 Philex TSF3 active mining site | place: Philippines: Tuba, Benguet | collected 2017-08-29
GACCGGGTGCAGCTAGATGGTGTGACTGGAATCGTTGAGCGAGTGGGACTGCGAGTGACAGAAGTAAGAGATGAAAATGCTGTCTTGTGGTTCATACGCAATGGCGAAATCCTCAAAGTCGGAAATTTCTCGCAAGAAAAGAAGCGAAGCAAGCGCAGAGCGAAGTAATTGCAAACCTTTTTTGAACGGGTAGGCGGCGAAGCGGTATTTGAGAAACTCGCCTCTGAGTTTTATCGAGGCGTGAGCACCGATCCCCTTTTGAGCCCTATGTATCCACCAGAGGACATGGCTGGTGCGGAGCGCAGACTGCGAATGTTTTTAGAGCAGTACTGGGGAGGACCCGACACCTATCAAAAAGAGCGCGGACATCCAAGACTGCGAATGCGACATGCTCAATTTCCAATTGGACCAAAAGCAAGAGATGCCTGGCTTTCACATATGAGAGCAGCCGTTGATTCTCTTCGTTTATCCCCTGCCGATGATGCCGAGCTGTGGGATTACCTTCAGCGTGCTGCTCACGCAATGCTCAATACTTTTGAGAACTAAGCGACTTTGAAACTTTGCTTGGCCATCACGTGGCCATAGCTTGAAGTCAATCTCACCCAGCCATTGGTGCGAAAAACTCTAATCTCTTCGTCTTTTTGCATAAACCCAAGGCCCGCCATGGCAAAAGCACTTCCGCCTGGCAAATTGAATTCCAAGCTCACTGTCTTGCCCCAAATGCCCAGTCGAACTCGTGCTGCAATTGCACTACCCACGCTGGTTGGCAAACTCTTCGCAACTTCTTCAATTCCATCTTTTGCCCACTTAGTGATCTGCTCTTGGGAGACAACGCCAAATTCTTCCCAGCCTTGGCGAGGAGGGGTAACGCCAGTCCAGGCAGCTCGAGCGGTTTCCTTAGGCAATTTCACATCGCTTGATTGATCGTTGATGTTTTCAAGCACTTCCGCAATGGAATAACTCGAGTCCAACTCGCTAATACCCGCAAGTCTGATAGTCCTCAACCCAAGGATGGTTGGGCCGTCGCTTAGAAGCGAACCTGAATAAATCGGTGAGACATAGCAGGCCAATACATCGCCAAATGCTCGAAACTTCACAACCGCGTCATCGTCCAGCCGCTTGGCTCTCAAAAGAAAGGACTTGAGATCTGCGGTGTCGCGGGGGTCTGGAAATCGAAGTGTTTGCATTAGAAAACTAAACTAGTGGGAAAGAGGCGGTTACATGCTTGAACCCATTATCCCAGCAGATCCCATAGCTGACTTAGTTGATGTCCTGAACCTCAAACAGCTTCCTGATGGGAACTACTTAGGTAGGACCCAGTGGATGCCGCACGGTCGAGTCTTTGGTGGACAGGTGCTGGCGCAATCCTTGGTTGCTGCCATGAAAACTGTCGAGCCAGATAGACCTGTCCACTCCCTGCACAGCTATTTCCTGCGTCCTGGCGACATCTACAAAGAAATTGCGTTCGAAGTGGAAAATCTAAGAGATGGGAAGAGCTTTTCTGCCAGAAGAGTCAAGGCCCTGCAAGACGGCAAACCGATATTCGTTCTGAGTTGCTCATTTCAATTACCCGCCGCTGGAGTCGAGCACCAGGAAGTCATGCCAGCGAACTTGCCAGATCCCGAATCACTTCCATCAGCCAGTGACCTGCTCTCAAAGTTTGATCACCCTGCGACTAACTATTGGTCCAAGGCCAGACCGTTTGACCTAAGGCACGTAACAGAACCGGTTTATCTTCGTCCTGCTAAAGAACAAGTGGCAGAGCAATTGATTTGGTTCAAGGCAATAAGCCCATTGCCGAGTGATCTGACAACCCAGACAGCTGCCTTGGCATATGCATCTGATTACACGATCTTGGAATCTATTTTGAAAAAGCACAATCTAAGTTGGGCCCATCCAGGCCTAAACACTGCCAGTCTGGATCACGCACTTTGGTTCCACACTCAACCAAACGTCAATGAATGGATGCTCTATGTCCAGCACTCCCCTGCTGCACAGTCAGGACGAGGACTGGCGTTTGGTTCAATCTTTTCCAGATCAGGGCAGCTTTTGGCATCGGTTGCCCAAGAGGGCATGGTGCGAGTGCCGGAGCTGCGTTAGTCGCGCGTAAGTCTGCGATAAGCAGAGCGATGAGGCTTGGCGGCTTCTGGACCTAGTCGCTCAACCTTGTTCTCTTCATATGCTTGGAAGTTACCCTCAAACCAGTACCAACGATCTGGTGTCTCATCATCACCTTCGTAGGCAAGGATGTGAGTTGCGACCCTGTCTAGGAACCAACGGTCGTGAGTAATAACTACTGCGCAACCAGGGAATTCAAGCAAGGCATTTTCAAGTGATGCCAGTGTTTCAACATCGAGATCGTTGGTTGGTTCATCTAGCAGCAAAAGATTTCCACCCTGCTTCAAAGTAAGAGCTAGATTCAAACGGTTTCTCTCACCACCTGAGAGAACACCAGCCTTCTTCTGCTGATCGCCACCTTTGAATCCGAAGGCTGCGACATAGGCGCGAGAGGGCATCTCGACTTGCCCGACTTGAATGTGGTCAAGACCGTCAGAAACAACTTCCCAGAGAGTCTTTTGTGGATCAATTCCTGCTCGGTTTTGATCAACATAGGAAATCTTTACAGTTTCACCGATTTTTAGTTCGCCACCATCTAGCTTCTCAAATCCAGTGATGCACTTAAAGAGTGTTGATTTACCAACACCGTTTGGTCCGATGATTCCAACGATGCCGTTTCTGGGCAGGCTGAAGGAAAGGTCAGTGAAAAGAGCTCTTCCCTCAAATCCTTTGCTGATTTTCTTGGCTTCAATCACAACGTCGCCAAGACGTGGTCCTGGTGGAATCTGAATTTCTTCAAAGTCCAGCTTGCGAGTTTTATCTGCCTCAGCGGCCATCTCCTCGTATCGGGCAAGACGGGCCTTCGACTTCGTTTGCTTAGCCTTGGGGCTAGAACGTACCCATTCCAGCTCATCTTTCAAACGCTTTTGCAGCTTGGCGTCTTTCTTACCCTGCACCTCAAGACGCTCAGCCTTCTTCTCCAAATAGGTTGAGTAGTTGCCTTCATATGGATAAGCGCGGCCTCGATCAAGCTCCAAAATCCAACCCGCCACGTTATCTAGGAAGTAACGGTCGTGAGTTACGGCGAGAACCGCTCCTGGATACTTAGCAAGGTGCTGCTCAAGCCACAAAACAGATTCTGCATCTAAGTGGTTGGTTGGCTCATCCAGCAATAAAAGATCTGGCTTCTGAAGTAGCAGCTTGCAAAGAGCTACTCTTCTGCGCTCACCACCGGAGAGAACATTTACAGGAGTGTCAGAAGGTGGACAGCGCAGAGCATCCATTGCCTGCTCAAGCTGATTCTCTAAATTCCAACCGTCAGCTGCATCAATCTGCTCTTGTAGTGTTCCCATCTCGGCTAGCAGTGCGTCGTAATCGGCATCCGGGTTTGCGAGCTCAGCGCTAATTTCATTGAAGCGATCAATCTTTCCTTTGAGCTCAGCTACCGCCTCTTCAACGTTTCCTAAAACTGTTTTTGTTTCGTCCAGTGGCGGCTCCTGCAGAAGAATGCCAACTGTGTAGCCCTCGGCCAATCTCGCTTCACCATTGGATGCGGTCTCAAGGCCTGCCATGATTTTTAGAACAGTTGACTTACCGGCGCCATTGGGACCAACCACGCCAATCTTGGCGCCTGGCAGAAATGCCAGTGTCACGTCATCCAGGATGACTTTGTCTCCATGCGCTTTACGCGCCTTAATCATTTGATAAATGAATTCAGCCACTTGTAATCGATTCCTGAGATATGGAAGAAGCTCTCTTCGCCAACTGCTGAGGGATAGTTTATCCCTTACGGTGTAATGGAGTTACTAAGTGCAGAAGGCGAAGAGAGCCCACGGGATCGTTGGTTAGGGGGCCGATTGATCCCGTCGGAGGCTAGGCGGGTTGAAGTTCTGCCTCCGAGTCCTCTTCCGTAATTGCGGTTCGCTCAAAGCTGGTGGTTCCAAAACTCAAATCGTGCCCAATGGCATCAGCATCAATCTCAACGCTGGTGCCGCTTCGTTCACCGTTATCCCAGTCACGAATGCGCAGCTTGCCCTGGACAATCACTCGGTCGCCCTTGGCTAGCGAAGCACCGGAGTTGATAGCGAGCTTTCGGAAAGCTGAAACGGTGAACCAATTGGTGTCGCCTGTAACCCAGGTATTTTTCTCTGGATCAAATTTCCGATAGCTGCTTGCTAAGCGAAAACTAATTACGTTCAGGCCACTTTCAGTCACCACCTGACGGGGCGTAGTAGCAATTAGGCCGCGAATACAGACCTGTTCTGTCATGAAATCCCTTCCTGTTGTTTGGCATAGTTTGCGACTACTAGCCCAATCGCAACAGGGGGTCAGAAAAAGCTGTGGATAACTATTTCAATAGGTGTGAAAACTTGCTTCGAACCTTGGCGACCTTTGGGGCCACCACTGCTAGGCAATAGCCCTGGTTTGGATTCTTTGCAAAAAAGTCCTGGTGATATTCCTCGGCTGTGAAGAAATCAGAAAGCTGAGTTACCTCGGTAACAATTCGATCGCCCCAGATTTCCTTCGCCCGCTCGATGGAGCTTTCAAACAGATGCTTTTGCTCAGGCGTTGAGTAGAACATGGAAGATCGATACTGGGTGCCAATGTCGTTGCCCTGCCGATTGAGCTGGGTTGGGTCGTGCAGAGTGAAAAATATGTCCAGAATCTGCTCTGACGAAATGGTGGCTGGATCAAATTCAATCGACACTACTTCGGCGTGACCAGTGTTGCCATCGCATACCTGCTCGTAGCTGGGGTTTGGTTTAGTTCCTCCGGTATAGCCGCAGGTAATGTCAGAAATGCCAGCGAATTGGCTGTAAGCCGAATCCAGGCACCAGAAACAGCCACCGCCGAGTACAAATTTCTCCATGGCAATCTAAACTTTCTACCTGTGCGGATTGTTCCGCAAAACCGGAAGGTATGGCAAAGCCTAATTGAGTCATAAAAACCCCGCTCTGGGAGTTCTGTTTGCCCTGTCCGCGGCAATCCTGTTCGGCCTAAATGCCTCAACCACCAAGGTCATCATTGGTTCAGGGATTTCTGCTGAGCAAGTTGTATTTATTCGTTCTTTATTTACTGGTGGCATTGCTTTGAGCTGGGTCTTGCTAACTGCTCCAAAAACCATGAAGGTTCCTGCTCGCATGATTCCCAGACTTTTGCTGCTTGGAGTAATTGGTGTTGGGCTTTTGCAATGGAGTTATTCGCAAGCTGTCTTTTTCTTGCCAATAGGTATAGCGCTCTTGCTTGAATACACGGCCGTGTTGTGGGTGCCGATTATTGCTTTGATTATCTTCAAAGAAAGAGTCAAGAAACAAATCTGGTTAGGAGCAGCGCTTGTCTTGGGAGGACTAGCTGTCGTGGCCCAAATCTGGGATAGCCAACTGAACGCTCTGGGAGTCTTCTACGCATTTCTGGCTGCTGCTGCTCTAACGGTTCACTTGATCACAGGTGAGCGAATTCAGCGAACCCTACCTACCAATGTGACTCTCGCGTATGGCATGAGTATTGCCACACTTTTCTTCCTGCCATTTGCAAACATCGGCGAATTAGATCTCTCACTCTTAAGTTCGTCAATAAACCTTGAGGGGAACCTGGCAGCAGTCGATGTTCCACTCTGGCTTGCACTGACATTTATGGGGGTCTTTGGAAGTTTCCTTCCGATGGCCCTCACTTATTTGGCGCTGAGAAATCTCTCGGCAACTCTGGTTGGAGTAGTGGCTACGGCAGAAACCATCTTGGCTGCACTCTTTGCACTTCTGTGGCTAGGTGAACAAATTTCACTCACCCAGTTCCTTGGCAGTATCGTGGTGATTGCAGGAATCCTCCTGGCACAAACTGCCAGAGAATCAAAGAGCGAAAAGGCGGTCGAATAAGTGGCGACAGTAGAGCTAACCCTCGAAACGTTTGAAAACACGATTGCTAAAGAAGGAATCACATTCGTTGACTTCTGGGCAGAGTGGTGTGGACCATGCCGCATGTTTGGACCAATCTTTGAAAAGGCCTCAGATGAAAACCCGGAGATAACCTTCGGCAAAGTCGATACTGAGGCTCAGCAGGAACTTGCGGGAATGGCAGGCATTACTTCAATTCCAACCCTGATGATCTTCCGCGATGGAATTTTGCTGTTCAATCAAGCTGGTGCTCTTCCTGGTCCTGCGCTAGATGAGCTGATTGGCAAGGTCAAGGAACTCGACATGGATCAGGTTCGGGCTGAGATTGCCAAGGAGTCTGGCAACTAAATGCGCAACAACTCGCTAGCGATGCTGGGAACCATCGCAGCAGTTGGTGTACTTGCTTGGTGGATCGGATTCTTTGACCCCACCACCTGCACCCCCGGCACCGAACAAGCCGGCTGGACTTCCTGCGAGGCAATCGCTCAAGAGCGAACCATTGCTCTTTGGTTACTGGTCGCAGTAGTCATCACCGCGAGTGTTGTTTGGCTGTTCAGGAAGCGGAAATAACTTCACTAGCTGCTCTATAGGCAAGCTCGGGAAAAGCGTGCTGGACAGCTGGGTGTGTAACCAGTCCCTCGTGTGCATTTAGGCCCAGTGCAAGTGCAGCATCATCTTGCAATGCCCTCTTCCAACCTTTGCCTGCAATTGCCAACACGTAAGGCAAGGTCGCATTGGTTAGCGCAACAGTAGAAGTTGCTGGCACAGCGCCAGGCATATTTGCAACACAGTAATAAATGCTCTGATGAACGGGGAAAGTTGGATCATCGTGAGTAGTTGGTCTAGATCCCTCGAAGCAGCCGCCTTGGTCAATTGCAATATCGACCAGCACTGATCCTGGCTTCATGGTCTTCACCATTTGGTCAGTAACGAGCTTCGGGGCTTTCTCGCCTGGAATCAGAACTGACCCGATGACAAGATCCGCATCTCTCAGCTGATTAGAAATTTCGTAGGAAGTGGAGACTCTGGTCTGCACACCTGGAAACATGTTTTCAATTTCGCGAAGCCTTGGTAGAGAAAGATCAATCACAACAACATCTGCACCCATTCCGTGTGAGACACGAGCTGCTTCTGTTCCAGCAACACCGCCACCAATCACAACCACTTTTGCTCTTGGTGTTCCTGGCACGCCGCCCATCAAAATTCCTCGACCACCCATGGTCTTCATTAGCTGAGTTGCTCCAATTTGGGCGCTCAGTCTTCCAGCAACTTCACTCATTGGCTGAAGAAGTGGCAGCATTCGATTTGGAAGCTGAACTGTTTCATAGGCGATTGCTGTCGTGCCCGATTTCAAAATTGCATCTGTGCAGTCTTTCGAGGCTGCGAGGTGAAGGTATGTGAAGAGAGTCTGACCTTTTCGCATTAGAGGGTACTCAGCAGCGATAGGTTCTTTAACCTTCACAATCATGTCTGCAGCCGACCAAACCGATTGAGCGTCTTTTGCTATACCTGCGCCAGCTGCTTGGTAATCCGAGTCAGCGAAACCAGATCCAACGCCGGCGGAGGTTTCAATCAATACTTTGTGACCACGGCTGACCAATTCCTGCGCACCGGCAGGCGTCATCGCGACTCGATTTTCGTTGTTCTTGATTTCCTTCGGGACTCCGACCAGCACTGTCTTCTCCTTAGTCAAAACTTGCTTGATTCTGACGCTATCTGCGGAAAAAATCACTAATTGACGAAGATAATTCGAACAACTAGCGTTGTAAGCCTAGGTAATTCGAAGAAACTGAGATATGCAATGCCAACATCGAAGAAAGTTCAACCTGTAGAGCTAGATCAGCAAGACCGTCAGATGCTGCAGATTCTTTCCAGCAACGGCCGAATATCCAATGCTGATTTAGCAGCAGCCCTGGACCTTGCCCCCTCCACCACCCTGATGCGCCTGCGTCGATTGATGGAGCAGGGGGTCATTCAATCCTTCAGTGCAGACATATCTCCTAGTGCAATCGGCCTTGAACTGCAGGCGCTCATCTCCGTCACGCTGCGAGCTGGCGCAAGAGCAAACCTTGCTGACTTTATGAAGACCATGCGGGAGCATCCGCAAGTAGTGCAAGTCTTTTTCCTGGGAGGCCAGGAGGACTTTATGGTGCATGTGGCAGTAAAGGATTCGGATGAAGTTCGAGAGTTTGTCTTGGAGCAGCTAAGCAACAATCCGGTAGTTGCCAACACCAGGACCAACCTGGTGTTCGACCATTTTCATAAGGGCCCAATTAGCTAGAGTGGTCGGCGGAGCGAAGGAGCCGCGAGTTGACCTCTGAGATGCACAACCCTCAGTCTGCCGACCAACTGCGCAAGGCTATTTTTGATTACGCCTCCCAGCGATTTGATTACAACCCCCCGCCGCTTGATGGACCAGCAACTCCAGATGAACTTGCAGCAAGTGTTGGCCAGACCATCACAGAAGAAGGATTGGGCGGCGAAAACGCTCTGAGGCTTTTTGCCGACAAACTGGCACCTGCAACCATCTCAACTGATCACCCTGGATTCTTATCTTTCATCCCCGCTGCACCAACTGAGGCAGCCAGCCTTTTTGATTTGGTGGTTTCTGCAAGCTCCATCTACGGAGGATCTTGGCTAGAGGGATCTGGTGCTGTTTATGCAGAGAATCAGGTTTTGTCGTTCTTAGCTAAAGAATTTGGACTGCCCGAGGGTGCTGGTGGTGTGTTTGTTCAAGGTGGAACACTTGGCAACCTTTCGGCCTTAGCAGTTGCCAGAGAAGAAGCAAATAAACGAGGTTCAAAAAACTGGACCATCATTTGCAGCGAAGAAGCCCACTCTTCAATTCAATCTGTTGCCATGGTTTTGGGTGTTCAAACCACCAAGGCAGCTAGCGGCGACAAGGGTTTGATTGATTATCAATCAGCTAAGCAAGCCGTTGACGAAGCCCATTCTCAGGGTCTTTCCCCGATGGCGATTGTTGGAACCGCTGGCACAACCAACTTTGGAATCATTGACGACTTGGCTGGTCTTGCCAAGTTAGCTAAAGAGCTAAACATCTGGTTCCACGTCGACGGCGCCTATGGCCTAGCTGGAGCATTAATTCCAGAGTTGCGTTCCAGTTTCCATGGAATTGAACAGGCAGACTCCTTCATAGTTGATCCACACAAGTGGTTATTTGCTCCTTTCGATGCGTGTGCCTTGGTTTATCGAAATCCAGTTTTGGCAAAACAAACTTTCTCGCAGCACGGTGAATACCTGGAGCCCATCAATAAATCAATTGAGTGGAACCCGTCGGATTATGCATTCAATCTCTCCAGGCGAGCTCGCGGTTTACCTCTGTGGTTCTCCCTAGCCACTCACGGTGTGGCAAAGTATCGCTCTGCTCTTCGTCAAAACGTTGAGCTCGCTCACCAAATTGCTGATGAAATCGAGAAACGCCCTGGCTTGAAATTGGTAAGAAAACCTCAGTTATCAGTGGTTGTTTTTGAAAAAGAAGACTGGGAGATGTCGGACTACGAGAAATGGTCTGAAAAGCTACTGTCTGACCAGCTGGCTTTTGTGCTGCCTTCCTCTCTCAGGGGCAAGGCCCACACCAGGTTTGCGATTGTCAATCCGCAGACTAGTTTTGAGTTGTTAGTTGAGATCTTGGATTCGATGGACAAATGAAGATAACTTTTACACCTGCCCCCACTTCACTTTCACGCATTCGCAAACCAGAGCGAGCTATTGTCACTGTTGCGGCTTTGCAATTTGCCTGGAAAGAAGATGCTAAGGAGCATGCCAGCCAGATTGAGCTGGCTGTAAAGGAAGCCAAAGCAAAAGGCGCACAAATTATCTTTTTGCCAGAATTGACACTTTCACGCTATCCAGCGGACGTGTGCCCCACTGCCGCGCCAAATCAAACCGCTGAGAAATTGGCCAATGGGCCAACTGCTACTTTGCTCAAGCGTTTAGCTCGTGAAAATGAAATCTTTGTTCACGGTTCCCTTTTTGAATATCAGCCCTTCGAAGACGGGCGGGGACTAAACACTGCAATCTTGATTGATCCAAATGGCGAAGTGGTTGGCCGCACCCCAAAGCTGCATATTCCTGTGACCGAGGGTTATTTTGAAGATCAATACTTCCAACCTGGACCAAGCCAAGATCCTTATCCGGTCTATGAACTGAGTCTGGAAGGAAAGCCAAAACTCGGTCTTCCAACTTGCTGGGATGAGTGGTTCCCCGAAGTCGCCAGAGCATATGGGTTGGCCGGTGCAGACATCCTTTGTTACCCCACCGCTATTGGATCAGAGCCAGATCATCCAGATTTTGACACTGAGCCGCTTTGGCGAGCGGTTATTGTTTCACATGCCATTGCCAATGGTCTATTTATTGTGGTTCCAAATAGATATGGACACGAGGGTATTTTGAACTTCTACGGAAGCTCATTCATCGTTGACCCTTATGGCCGAATCCTGGCACAAGCATCTCGTGATCAAGATGAGCTTTTGATTGCAGAGCTAGATCTTGATCAGCGCAGAGACTGGTTGGAACTATTTCCTTTCTTTGCAACCAGAAGACCTGACACCTATAAATCACTAACCGATCCTGTGGTAAACCCCCGCACCACCGGCGGCCAGGGCGAGCAGGGTGGCATCCCTGGACTGAAGCCATGAGAATGCCGGCAGAGTGGGAGAAACACTCTCGTACTTGGGTGGCGTTTCCACACACTGGTTACACGCTTGGTGAAACTGAGGATGAAATCAAAGCTGCCTATAAAACCTGGTCGAATGTTGCCAATCAGGCATCTGATTTTGAGCCTGTGAGCGTGGTCGTTCATCCAGCAGATGTAAAAGTTGCCCAGCAATATCTATCTAAAGCAATAGAACTGGTTGAAATTGAAATAGATGATGCGTGGATTAGAGATTCCGGTCCGACCTTTGCAATTGAAAACAACCAGCTGGTGGCAATTTACTGGGTTTTCAATGGTTGGGGTGGCCAAGGCTGGGCCAAATTTGATCAGGATGCCAAATTAGCTTCCAGAATTGCTGATTACCTTGGTTTGAGTCGAATCGGTTCGGAGCTAACAAATGAAGGTGGTGGAATTCACGTAAATGGCTCAGACACCGTTCTGCTGACAGAGACCGTTCAACTCGGCAAGGAGCGCAACCCGAACTGGACCAAAGAGCAAGTTGAAAAAGAAATCCACGCCAAACTTGGAACCAGCAAAGCGGTTTGGCTCAAGCGCGGACTGACCCGCGACTACGAAGAATTTGGCACTAAGGGTCACGTTGACATCGTTGCTTGCTTCACTCCTGATGGCAAAGTTCTATACCACGACCAAAGAAACTCGTCTCACCCCGACTTTGCAGTTTCGGCCGAAGTAAAGCAAATCCTTTCAGCTAGCCAACTTGAACTAATTGCAATCCCAGCACCAGAGACTCAAAAAGATAGCCATGGCTTTGTGGATTACAGCTATATCAACCACTATGTCCTAAATGATGGCGTTCTACTGTGCTCCTTTGATGACAAGATGGATAAAGAGGTGCAGGCGATGCTGCGAGATGTTTATCCAGGACGTGAGATTCGCTTAGTGGATGCCAGAGAACTCTTTGCTAGAGGTGGCGGTATCCACTGCATTACCCAGCAGCAACCAGCAATTTAGGAGAAGAAGTGAGCAGAACACCCACGCCGATTGACCAACTCTCTAACGACTGGGTTAGGCACTTAGCGAAGAAATATCCGAGCTATGCCACCTACCTAGGTTTTCCTGGTGGCGAGCGGGACATGGATGATCACTCCCCCGAAGCACTAAAGCAGGCTAGAGAAGATGCTGCCGAGCAGATTAGAAAACTAGAAGCGCTGCAACCGCAAGATGCAGTTGACGAAGTAAGCAAAGATGCACTGCTTCAAGAGCTAAAGAAGGAAGTAAAAACATATGACGCAGGTCTTTACTTCCGAGACCTGAATAACATCGCATCGCCTGCTCAGGGTGTGAGAGACATTTTTGATCTATCTGCTACCGCAACCGAGAGTGATTGGGACAATCTGGCAGCTCGAATGCATAAAGTTGCCGAGTCACTTGGCGGCTATGCCGAGACGCTAAGAGTTTCTATCAAAAATAACGATGCTCCAGCTCGTCGCCAAGTCGAAGAAGTTATTAATCAAGTCAACCAAATCACTGCAGCTGATGGGTTCTTTAGGGAGTTTGCCAAAAACGCAAAACCCGAATCCGGTGAGCTTTCCGCTTCGCTCAAGCAAGAGCTGCAAAATGCAGCAGAAGCAGCAACCGAGGGTTATGCGCAGTTTGGTGAGTTTTTGAAAAATGAACTGCTCCCCAACGCGTCCACGAAAGATTCCATTGGCAGGGAGCGTTACGCCCTTCTGAGCGAAAGATTTTTGGGGGCAGTAATTGATCCGGATGAAACCTACGAATGGGGACGTCAAGAACTAGCGCGAATTATTGCCGAGCAACAGGAAGTTGCAAACATCATCAAACCCGGCGCCAGCATCGAGGAAGCCTTTGATATTTTGGACAAGGATCCCAAGAGCAAGCTTTATGGCACCGAAGAGCTGCAGAAGTGGATGCAGAATCTTTCAGATCAAGCAATTGAAAAGCTCAATGGGGTTCACTTTGAAATTGCCGAGCCAATTCGCAAACTCGAGTGCATGATTGCCCCAACCAAACACGGTGGCATCTACTACACCGGTCCAACGGATGACTTTTCCAGACCGGGAAGAATGTGGTGGTCAGTTCCAGAAGGTGTAACTGAATTCAACACTTGGCGCGAAACGACAACTGTTTACCACGAGGGTGTGCCTGGTCACCACTTGCAAATCGCTCAGTCAGTCTTTGTCAAAGATCAACTCAATGACTGGCGTCGATTGGCAGCTGGAACTTCTGGTCACGCCGAAGGTTGGGCCCTCTATGCCGAGCGCTTGATGGAAGGATTTGGATTCCTAGATGATCCAGCTGATCGAATGGGAATGCTCGATGGTCAGAGAATGCGAGCAGCCAGAGTGGTGCTCGACATCGGCGTTCACACAGAAAAACAGAACCTAGATGGCACCGGAGTATGGGACTTTGACTACGCCCTTAACTTCATGACCAAGAATGTCAATCTAAATCCAGAGTTTGTCCGATTTGAAGTCACTCGCTACTTCGGTTGGCCTGGTCAGGCTCCGAGCTACAAAGTCGGTCAGCGAATTTGGGAGCAGATTTTGGCTGATTACAAAGCTCGCAAAGGCGCAAACTTCAGCCTGAAGGAATTCCACAAGGTGGCACTAAACCTAGGTGGACTTGGGCTAGACAGTCTGCGCAGAGCTATGGAGCGAGCCTAAACGGCGTTTTTTGGTTACGCTTAGGCGCATGTCTAAGGTTCTTTCCTCGCTACCAACTGGTGAAAAGGTTGGTATCGCATTTTCAGGTGGTCTTGACACATCTGTGGCAGTTGCCTGGATGAAGGAAAAGGGTGCAATTCCCTATGCCTACACCGCGAACCTTGGTCAATATGACGAACCTGACATTGATTCTGTTCCTGCCAGGGCCAAAGAATATGGTGCGCAGGGTGCTCGTTTGGTTGACTGCCGCGAACAACTGGCAGAAGAAGGTCTGGTCGCAATCGCCTGTGGTGCATTCCACATCAGAACCGGCGGCAAGGTTTACTTCAACACCACTCCCCTAGGAAGAGCAGTAACAGGAACTTTGCTGGTTAGAGCCATGCAAGAAGATGGTGTTTCAATCTGGGGTGATGGCTCTACATATAAGGGCAATGACATTGAGCGCTTCTACCGCTACGGATTACTAGCTAACCCAAACCTCAAGATTTACAAGCCTTGGCTGGATGAGAAATTTGTTGCAGAGCTTGGTGGCAGAGCCGAAATGAGCCATTGGCTGCAGGAAAGAAATCTGCCATATCGTGCATCTTCAGAGAAGGCCTATTCCACGGATGCCAATCTGCTTGGAGCAACTCACGAAGCAAAGAGCCTGGAGCTCCTATCGACGTCCTATTCAATCGTTGAACCAATTATGGGAGTTAAGTTCTGGGATGAGAGCGTTGCTATCAAGCCCGAGCAAGTCAGCATCAGTTTTGAGCAGGGCAGACCGGTTGCAATTAACGGAAAGAAGCTGAAGTCTGCGTTTGAAATATTGTCGCTCGCTAATGAAATTGGTGGTCGCCACGGCCTCGGTATGAGCGACCAGATCGAAAACAGGATTATCGAAGCTAAGAGCCGCGGTATTTATGAAGCGCCTGGCATGGCGCTTCTCCACATTGCTTACGAAAGACTAATTAGCGCCATTCATAACGAAGACACCATCGCCAGCTATCACGAGCAGGGCAGAAGAATGGGAAGGCTTTTATATGAAGGCCGCTGGCTTGATCCGCAAACTCTAATGATTAGAGAGTCTCTGATGCGCTGGGTTGCCTCAGCTATCAACGGCACTGTCACTATAGAACTCAGAAGAGGCGACGACTACACCATCTTGGACACAACTGGCGAGCTCTCCTACCACCCAGAAAAACTTTCGATGGAGAAGACCGAGGATGCAGCTTTTGGGCCAGCCGATCGAATTGGTCAGCTAACCATGCGCAACCTAGACATTGCTGACACCCGAAGCAAGCTAGATCTCTATCGCAAACAGGGTCAGATTGATAGTGGAAACTTGGAGCTGACCTAATTGAGCACCCACATTGCAGCCAAGCCAGGCGAAATTGCAGAATCTATCCTCTTACCGGGAGATCCACTTCGAGCCAAATGGATCGCTGAGAACTTTTTTGAGAACCCTGTGCAATACAACTCGGTTCGAAACATGTTCGGTTACACCGGCACCGTGAATGGAAAGAGAGTTTCGGTGCAGGGAACTGGAATGGGTGCACCTTCAATCGGTATTTATGCCTATGAGCTATTCAATGACTATGGAGTTCAAAAAGCGATTCGCGTTGGAACAGCTGGCGGTCTTGCCCCAACCAAACTTCGAGATGTTGTCATCGCAATCTCCGCATCAACTGATTCCAAGATCAACCGCAGAACTTACGGTGACCTGGATGTTGCTCCAGCTGCCAGCTATGAACTGCTAGAAAAGGCAGTGGCTAAGGCCAGAGACAAGCAGATTCCCCACCACATTGGCATGGTGGCGTCGGGGGATCTGTTCTACGACGAAACCGATTCGCTAGACCAATGGAAAAAACTTGGCGTATTGGCTCTGGAAATGGAAACCAGTCAGCTCTACACCCTTGCAGCCAAGTTTCGCCGTCAAGCGCTGAGCATCGTGACAGTCTCGGACATGATGGATGGATCTGGTCACACATCAGCTGAAGAGCGCGAAAGTGGATTTAGAAACATGGTTGAACTTGCGCTAGCGGCGCTCTAAGAAAGAAATACTTTGCCTTCTACATCCAACTTGCTTGGTTTTTTGGTTTTGGCAATTGTCATCATTGTGGTGCCAGGGCCAAGCGTCTTGTTTGCCATAGGCCGGGCCCTGGTGCTTGGCACCAAATTGGCAATTCTCTCGGTTTTAGGCAATGCGCTGGGTGTTGGATTACAGATTGTTGTTGTGTCATTAGGTCTCGGGGTCCTAATTCAACAGGCGCCTGGATTGTTCTTCGTAATTAAGGTTACTGGCGCTCTTGTCATCACCTACTTGGGAATTAGAGCTATTTTGGATCGGGCCAAATTGGAACTGGCCGATGAAAAATCAAATTCCGGCAGAGCTGTTCTGCAACAGTCAATCGCTGTCGGCATCACCAACGCTAAAACCTTTGTCTTTTTTATAGCGGCCCTTCCTTCCTTTGTCTCGCCCGTCGATGGGAACCCAGTTCTCCAAATGCTGTTGCTTGGCCTAATTTTTAGTGTGATTGGCATTGCGTCCGACATGGTTTATGCCGTCGCAGCAGGAAAGGCAAGAGAGTGGTTATCCACATCGTCTGAACGACTTGCAAACTTTAGGGGCGTAGGTGGTTTAGCTTTAGCTTGCCTGGGCGTCTACATGCTCTTGGATGCACTGACAATCTTGTAGCAAGAGCTAAATTTCCCCGTCCGTGAGCTTCTCGCCCTTAGGGCGCTTTTGTGAAACTAGAGCGAAGAGGGCTAAGCCTGCAACCAAGACTCCTGCCCCGATGCCATAGGAAATTACATCCTGAGCGCGATTGGCATCCACAAACACGCCAACAAATACCACGGCAATTATTGCCACCACTACGCCAATTAGTTTTGACTTCAGATCATCCAGGTCCTTAACCTGCAGCCATGATGGAACCTTTATGTCACTATCGACAAACAGCTCATAGAGGCCATAGCCAATCACTAGCAAGACTGTGCCCAGAAGGATTGCATCGACCGCCGTCAGGACTTCGACGATGGTGTCCTTTAGCGAAGAATTTGAAGTCAAAGCTTCGACAAAAACCCGCACCATCTCAATCGAGCCTTGAGCCATCAAAAGCAAGGCACCAACAATGGCCGCGAGAGCTGGGACGAATACTGCGTAACGCGTTAGTCCGATTATTTTGCGCATCTGGCAAATCTATACCAACAACCAATTGCCGCTAGGGCGCCCTCGGCAGGAATCGAACCTGCGACCAAGAGATTAGAAGGCTCTTGCTCTATCCACTGAGCTACGAGGGCAATGCCTGAAGAGTTTATCTGATTGGCTCGGGCCAACCTAAAGCCTTGGCATCAGTCTCGTCGTCTTAGGTTTGGCAAAGTCTCGACAATGCTATTTGCTGCCATTTTTAGTGGCTTTATCACGGTAACCCTCGGATGCTCTTGCAATAGAACTGCAGTTGGTGCATCCATCGCAGTAAGGCAAATCTGTCCCTCGTACCCAAAGCGATCAAGAGTCTCTAGGAGAACTAGGTTTGTGCCACGTTCCTGAGCCGTGCATATCACCGCATCTGCTTCATTGAGCGGTAGTGAGTAGGCAAACTCAGGGTCACTGATGTCGCCATAGAGAGTTGCAAATCCCTCTGAGGCTAGTTTGCTGAGGGCATCCGGGTTGTGATCAACAATCAGTAGGTTTGCTCCTTTTTCAGCCAAACCACCAATCACATTTGAACCCAGTCGACCAGCACCAATCACGATGGCGTCATAACGAGACTCAATTGCATCTTCATCTAGCCTGTCCTGGGCCGGAACATCGAATCGCTTGAGAAGCGGTTGAAGCCACTGATAAATGCGCTCTGAGTAGAGAATGAAATAAGTTGACAGTGTGATTGTGATTACAGCAACCAGAGTCACCAAACTCAGCGCCGCCTGATTCACCTGACCAAGCGAGAAACCAAGCGCCATGAGAATCAGTGAAAACTCACTGATCTGTGCAATGGCCATTGATGTCTTGAAGGAGACCTGATTGCGGTAGCCAAGCCACCGCATTATGGCCATCACAATTAGTGGCTTAGCTACTAATACAAACACAGAGATGACAATGGCTGGCAGTAGCTGCTGCACGGCATCAGAAAGGCTGAGCGAAGAGCCCAGCTGAATGAAAAAGAACAAGACCATAATGTCGCGCAGGCTCACCATCTTGCCGCTGAGACTTTCGCGATAGGGAGTTGAAGCAAGAGCAACGCCTGCGATGAATGCGCCGATTTCCATTGAAAGACCGAGCGAATGACTAATGGCCGCAAGACTCAAGGCCCAGCTGACGCCAAAAATAAGCGTCAGCTCTTGGCTTTTGGCTAGCCAAGCAAGCAATTTTGGCAAAAGCAATTTTGAGATAGCTGCGGCGGCTGCAATGTAGATAACGCTGCCAAAAACGAGCACTGGAATGGATCGGTCAACTTCACCGGCACTAGATCCAATGGCTGCAATAACAACCATAAAGATGATGACCAAGATGTCTTGGACAATCAAGAAACCAACCGCAATTTGACCATGCAACTGGTCAATTTCTCTTCTGTCCGATAGCAGCTTGACAACGATGATGGTGGAGGAAAAAGTAATTGCCACAGCTATGTAGGCCGCTTGCGTAGCATCAAAGCCAAAGGCGAGCACGATAATAAAACCGAGTGCCGCAGTGAAGAGGACTTGACCCAGTCCTGTCAGCACTGCCACTTTTCCTATGTTTTTTATCAAACTCAAATCGAGTTTGAGGCCGACCAAGAACAAAAGAAGTGCAATTCCAAGCTCTGCAAAAAGCTCTATCTCCGCCTCGTAGTGAACCAGATCAAAGAAGGTTGGGCCCAGCAGAATGCCGACAAATATGTATGCAACAACCAGCGGTTGCCTGGCGAATTTGGCGCCAAAACCAACCACCGCTGTTACCAGCAAAATCAGGGCTATTTGGCCAAATGCGCTTTCTATCACAGTCAAACACTAACAACCATGGGATTTTCCTGGACCAACTAACTAGAGAGCCTGGAGGCTCTAACCTAGAGGGGTGCGGGAAACCATGACGCTGAAGACAACCCAAATACCGAGCCTTCCTTCGGCTGAGCTCGTTGAGGCCGCTATTGAACAGGTAAGCGCTTGGGTTGCTGAGTCGAAGAAACTCAAAGTCAATAAGCCCTCTAAACGCTTAGCAGGGCTGCTGCAAGATGAGCGTGGTCTTGAATTTGCAGTGGGATTCATCGACGGAGTAATTCGACCAGAGGATCTCAGAGTTGCCGCTAACAACCTCTATCGTCTTCGCACCATCACCCCAAAGTTTCTTCCGCTGCACCTGCGCCTAATGGTTGCCCTAGGCGCAAACTTCGCAGTCCTTTTCCCCTGGCCAGTTATCCCAATTGCCCGAGCATTTCTCAGAAACCTGGTCTCTCATCTAGTGCTTGATGCCAGAAGAAGCAAGCTTCAACGGTCAACAAAAAAACTAGGACTGGCTGGCACGACTCTAAATATCAATCTGCTGGGTGAAGCGGTGCTTGGAAAATCTGAGGCGAACAAGCGTTTGGAAGCCGTGAAGGAGATTCTCAGTCGCCCTGAAACAGAATATGTTTCCGTCAAGGTCTCAGCCATTGTTGCCCCGCATTCCCCCTGGGCATTTGATCAAGCAGTTCAGGAAGTAGTCCAACGGCTGACTCCTTTGTATGAGATTGCTAACAACAGCACCATGAAGAAGTTCATCAATCTCGATATGGAGGAATACCGCGATCTAGATCTAACGGTCGCCGTCTTCAAGTCACTTCTTCAAAAACCACAATTTAGAAATCTAACTGCTGGAATAGTGCTCCAGGCCTACCTGCCGGATGCGCTTAGGGCCATGATTGATCTGCAGCAGTGGGCGGAGCTCAGAGTTCTGCAAGGTGGTGCTCCAATCAAAGTTCGCGTAGTCAAGGGAGCTAATCTCCCGATGGAGCGAGTCGATTCTGAGTTGCATGGTTGGCCACTTGCTACCGTCTCGTCAAAGGCGGATGCCGATGCTAATTACAAACGCGTGCTTAATTATGCGCTCACTGAAAACCGCGTAAAGAATGTCCACATTGGAGTTGCTGGTCACAATTTGTTTGACCTAGCTTGGGCTTGGCTTCTTGCTTCACAACGTGGTGCTCAAAATGGTCTTGATTTTGAAATGCTTCTAGGAATGGCTCCCAATCAAGCCAAAGTTGTAAGCAAGACTGTGGGCAAGTTAGTCCTCTACACCCCTGTTGTTTATCCAAAAGAATTTGATGTTGCTATCGCTTACCTAATTCGAAGGCTAGAGGAAGGTGCGACCAAGGATAACTTCCTCTCCAGCGCATTCCAGCTATCAGACAGCAAATACTTCGAGTTAGAGGTGGAGCGATTCAAGGACTCCATTGCACTTCTTGATACAGGTGTTCCAATTCCCAATCGCATTCAAAATCGACTCTTGCAAGAGCCCGTCGTTTTGGATGGACAGTTTGAGAACGCCGAGGACACTGACCCTGCAATTGCCGAAAATCGCGAATGGGCGAAGACAATTTTCAGGCGCCTAGCTGACTCCGATATTGGCCACGACCTTGTGACAGAAAACACCATCGACAGTGAATCAACCTTGAATCAAGTAATTGCTAACGCCCTAGCAGCACACGCTAATTGGGCACGCCTGAGCTTGCTCGAGAGATCTGAATACCTATTGCGAGCAGCTGTTGTCCTTGAGGAGAACCGCGAGTATTTGATTGAGGTTGCCATGTCAGAGGCGGGCAAGACTCTTGATCAAATTGATACTGAGGTGTCAGAAGCAATTGACTTTGCAAATTACTACGCAAAGCAAGCTCTGAGATTAGGTGCACTACCCGGGGCGCAAGCAGTGCCCAGAAAACTTACGGTTGTTACTCCCCCTTGGAACTTCCCGGTGGCCATTCCAGCAGGTGGTGTCCTCGCTGCATTAGCTGCTGGTTCGGCTGTCATTTTCAAACCAGCTAGCCCAGCGGCAAGATGCGGTGCGGTGCTTGCCTCATTGCTTTTGGAAGTACTGCCTGAAGGTGTTTTGACAGTTGTACACATTGGAGAGAAGGAACTGGGAAAGCAGCTGATATCACATCCATCGATTGATCAAGTAATCCTCACCGGTGGTTACGAAACTGCGCAGCTTTTCAAAGAGTTCAAGCCGAATCTCACAGTGCTGGCTGAAACGAGTGGCAAGAATTCAATCATCGTCACCCCTCACGCAGACCTAGATCTGGCTGCCAAGGATGTTGCGTACTCAGCATTTGGTCATGCTGGCCAGAAATGCTCGGCCAGCTCGGTTGTGATTCTGGTTGGTTCGGTCGCCAAGTCAAAGCGTTTCCGAAGTCAGCTCAGAGACGCTGTTGAGTCGCTCACGGTGGACTTCCCACAAAACCCGGCTGCTCAGATGGGGCCAATTATCGCTAAGCCGCAAGGAAAACTCGAGCATGGCCTTACTCAGTTGGATCGAGGTGAGCGCTGGTTTATTGAGCCAAAGCAACTCAGTGAAGATGGAAAACTCTGGTCACCCGGAGTGAGAGATCGAGTGCGCTTTGGTGCAACTTCCCACAAAGTTGAATACTTCGGTCCAGTGCTTGCGATCATGAAGGCTAAGAATCTCGAGCAGGCAATTAAGATTCAAAACGCAGTGGACTATGGTCTAACTGCTGGCCTTCATTCGCTATCGCCAGAGGAAATCAATCTTTGGCTAGAAAAGGTTCAGGCTGGAAACATTTATGTCAATCGCGGCATTACTGGTGCGATTGTAAGAAGGCAGTCATTTGGCGGTTGGAAGAAATCAGCAGTTGGACCAACTGCGAAGGCTGGTGGACCAAACTATCTGTTCTGTCTGACTGACTGGAAGTCAACTTCAAACAAGGCCAAAGAGCCAATTGGTCAAAAAATGATTGAAGAGCTTATGGTGATGGCCACCGCGAGCACGCTGACAGACAAAGAAATTGAGTCACTGGTGCGAGCTGCACAGAGCGACGTTGCAGCTAAAGCGGAATACTTTTCTAAAGCACAGGATGAGTCAGGGCTTAGCGTTGAAAAGAACATCCTTCGCTATTTCAGATCAGACTGCACTATTCGCATCCAGCCAGCTGCAACTGAATACCAGGTTTGGCGCTCCCTAATTACAGCGCTTGCTCTAGGCACCACAGAGATCAGCGTTAATGAACTGCCAATTCGTGTATTGAAGTTTGTGCGTAAAGCAGGCTTGTCAATAAAACTTGAAACTGAGGAAGCCTGGTTGCTTTCTCTCTCCCAGCACCCTCGAAGAGTCCGAGTAGTAGGAGCAGTAGATAAGCGACGGCCTGAGTTGGCTAATGTCGATGTCGCCGTATTTGACTCCGAGCAAACCGAGTCAGGAATCATTGAGCTTTTGCCCTTCTATAAAGAGCAGGCAGTGAGCATTACAGCCCATCGTTTCGGAAATCCCGCTAGGCACCTCTCTTTGGTGCGTATCTAGGCGGTATTTCCCAGCTTTTAGGCAGCCCAATGGGAGTATTCTGGCTCCTTGGCTGGTTGAACCAGCTAGAAATAACTAAGAGGTAATTTTGTATATTCTTTCCAAGCTCTCTCTGAAGAACCGCTCCGTGGTTGCGCTGGTAACCCTAATCGTTGCTGCATTTGGATTCATTTCCGTAGGTGGCCTCAAGCAGGAGCTAATCCCATCCATCGAGATTCCATCGGCAGCCATTGTTACCTCTTATCCAGGCGCTTCGCCTGAGGTTGTAGACAGCCAAGTTTCTTCACCAATAGAGCAAGCCGTAATTGGACTAGAAGGTGTTGAGTCAACAACGGTGACATCCACCACTGGACTTTCAGTATTACGAGTTTCTTTTGCCTTTGGAACTACCTCTGACCAAGCAACCGAGAAACTTAACGGAGTCCTTTCAGACCTCGAGGGTCTACTGCCAACGGATGCGGAACCAAGGATCATTTCAGGCAGCTTTGATTCAGTTCCAATCATTGTTTTAGCAATCAGCGATAACAACGGAGACAACGAGCGAATTGGTAAAAAGCTCGAAGAGGTTGCGCCGACCCTGTTTCAAAAAGTGGACGGCATTCGCGAAGTTGCAGTTTCCGGTGCCAAGGAAAAGCGCATCAACCTAACTCTCAATCAAGCTGCACTGGCAGCTGCCGGACTAAGCCAGCGAGACATCATTAGTGCAATAAATGCGAATGGATTGGTTTTGCCAGTTGGATCCATTACCGACAGCGAAGGCTCTGTATCAGTCCAGGTTGGCAACGCGGTTGATACGGTAGCGCTGTTTGAGTCTTTGCCATTGGTTCCTTCTCAGCCGAACCCTGCTGCACCGGTAGTAACAATCGGTGATGTTGCCGATGTCGCACTTGAGCAAGCGCCAATTACAACCATTGCCCGCACTAACGGCAATGAGTCACTTGCTGTTTCAATCGTTAAAACACCGGATGGGAACTCAGTAGCGGTCTCAAACGGTGTTCAGGACCTGATTCCTGAGCTGGAGGAAGCACTTGGTGGCGGTGTTACCACCGTCACAATCTTTGACCAGGCGCCATTTATTGAAAAGTCAATTAAGGACCTAACGACTGAAGGTCTGCTGGGCCTTGGAATGGCAGTTCTAGTCATCTTGGTATTCCTGCTCAGCTTCAAGTCCACCATCATCACCGCGATTTCAATTCCAACTTCAGTATTGATTACTTTTATTGGACTTTCGGTCGCTGATTATTCACTGAACCTGCTGACCCTTGGTGCATTAACCATTTCTATTGGTCGCGTGGTAGATGACTCGATTGTTGTCATTGAGAACATCAACCGACACCTCAGCTATGGCGAAAAGCGCAGAAAAGCCATCATGACGGCGGTCAAGGAAGTAGCGGGTGCGATTACCGCCTCCACCATCACAACAGTTGCTGTCTTCTTGCCAATTGCGCTAGTTGATGGTCTGGTCGGAGAGCTGTTTAGACCATTCGCTTTCACCGTTGCCATTGCACTGCTTGCCTCACTCTTGGTGAGCTTGACCATCGTGCCAGTCTTCGCCTACTGGTTCCTTCGCATGCCCAAGCGCCTCAATGCGCTCAAGGAAGCAGATCCCAAAAACTTTGAAAAGAATCAGCGGATTGCCGAAGAAGAGCGAGAGAAGAAGAGCCTGTTGCAGCGCTCCTACATGCCAATTTTGCGTGGTACCACTCGCCACCCTTGGCTGACCCTAACTGCGGCTTTGCTAATTCTTGGCTACACCTTCTCGCTCGTGCCACTACTCAAGACAAACTTCATTGACGGTGGCGGATCAAACCAGTTCACCGCTCGCCTGACCATGCCGTCTGGCACCACTTTCGAGCAGCAAGATGCTGCCGCTAAAAAGCTAGAAGCCGAAATCTTGGCAATTGAGGGAATTGACGTTGTTCAAACAACCGTGGGATCAGCTGCGGATGGCCGTGTGGCCTTTGGTGCGGCTGCCCGAGGGATTGCGTTCAGCATCATTGCCGATGAGGGTGCTGATCTAGAGCAACTGCAGGCCGAGGTTCTAAATCTCCCCGCGCCAGCTAACAGCGAAATCTCAACTAGCCAAGGCGGAGGTTTTGGCTCGTCTGAAACCATAGACATCGAAGTTTCCGCCTCGGACAAAGATCTACTGCAGCAAGGTGTGAATCAAATTGCTGATGCCATGCAGGGACTTGAGAACATAACGGCAATCTCATCAACCCTTGAAGCCGATGAGCGCGTGCTTGAAATAAGCGTCGATCGCGAAGCGGCTGCTCGCTACTTGCTTACCGAAACAGCGGTAACCGGTATTGTCGCTGCGCAACTCAGACCAAGCCCACTTGGCACCATCAGAATTGATGAGCGTGACACTCAAGTGTTTATTTCTGGAGCCGAACCCCCAACGTCTGTTGAGGAAGTCAGAAACCTTCGGATTCCGACCTTTGCAGGATTGGTAACGTTATCTGAGATTGCGGATGTCAATGAGGTTCTAAAGCCAACCTCCATTACATCACAACGTGGCAATCGCACCGCTGAGGTGCAGCTAACGCCTGAAGGTGATGACCTGGGTGCCATCACAACCTCCATCAATGAGCGTTTAGCAGAAGTAGAGCTTCCGGTCGGTGTAGAGGCGACGGTTGGTGGAGCGGCAGCTGACCAGGCTGAGAGCTTCCAGCAACTTGGACTTGCGCTGCTGGCTGCAGTTGCAATTGTTTACATTGTGATGGTGGCTACCTTCTCCTCCTTGATTCAGCCACTACTGCTACTGATCTCGATTCCATTTGCCGCAACCGGAGCCCTTGGGCTCTTGCTGCTGACTGACACCGCTCTTGGCGTCCCAGCACTTATTGGAATGCTGATGCTGATTGGAATTGTGGTTACCAACGCCATCGTTTTGATCGACCTGGTAAACCAGTATCGCAAGCAGGGTAAGAGTGTGATTGATTCCTTGATTGACGGTGCTAGACAGCGTCTTCGCCCAATCTTGATGACAGCCCTGGCCACCATCTTGGCGCTAACACCAATGGCATTTGGTCTAACTGGAAACTCAGGATTCATCTCCCAGCCACTGGCAATCGTGGTGATTGGTGGACTGTTCTCATCCACTCTTCTCACGCTGATCTTGGTTCCAACTCTCTACTGGCTAGTGGAAGGTCGTAAGGATCGCAAGCAGCTCAGAGCCGCTCGGAAAGCAGCGCGCAAAGCTAAGAAGAATAAGCCAGCTGAAACAGAACTAGAGCCTGCTACGGCACCGGTTGCGACTATGACAATTCGCGAGGAAACAGTTGTGACTGAAAATGCCACTCTTCAGTGGTCGGAAGTCAGCGTTGAAACTGAGATGCCACTGGATGATGAGACTCAGATGCGCTGGGCTGAAGAGACTATTGACTCTCAACCAGCCAGCGCCAAGGCCACTGGTTCAGTTCCTGAGTTTTTGACGAGTGAACTACCAATAATCCAGCAAAACGAAAAGCCATCGCGTAAAGAACTTCGCGAGCAGAAGCGCCAAGCCAAGCTAGAAGCAAAGGCTCAGCGTAAAGCTCAGAAGAATGCTCGCCACTCAAACGACTAGGTAGTGATGACTGAATACATCGTTTGGGCTGACTGTGAAATGACGGGTCTGGACATCGATAAGGATGAGATATGCGAAATTGCAGTTATCGTCACCGATGATCAGCTAAAGCCAGTCGATGAAGGCATCCAAATTGTGATTAAGCCAAGCGATTCCGCCATGGCCAATATGGGTGAATTCGTCAGGCAAATGCACACCGACAGTGGACTTCTAACCGAACTTGATTCTGGCGTGAGCATCGAGAGTGCTGAGGAGCAGGTGCTTGCTTACCTAGCTAAGTTCATTACCGAGCCCAAGACCGCTCCTCTGGCAGGAAACTCCATCGGAACCGATCGCATGTTCATCATTCGTCAGATGCCCAAGCTGGATGCTTTTCTGCACTACCGAAACATTGATGTCAGCTCCTTGAAGGAATTGGTGCGCAGGTGGTATCCCAGGGTCTACTTCCAGCTACCTAAAAAGGTTGGTTCTCACCGCGCGCTGGCCGACATCCGTGAATCTATCCAAGAGCTTGCTTACTACCGGCTAGCGGTATTAGTGGCAGAACCTGGCCCAGACAGCGAAAAAGCCAAGCA
>VFQT010001658.1_pt1 | contig 25882 bp, 26 predicted proteins | sample 3512381 | NCBI WGS metagenome assembly VFQT01 (sample SAMN10412376, study PRJNA504923) | tailings metagenome | isolation source: Relicate 2 Philex TSF3 active mining site | place: Philippines: Tuba, Benguet | collected 2017-08-29
GCTGGTGCGCTGGATTCGGGTGCTGCCGGTGTTGGTTTATTCCGGTCCGAGTTTTTATTCATGGGGCATAGCGGCCAGGCTGCGCGTATGCCCTCTGAGGATGAGCAATTCGAGTCGTACCGCAAAGCAGTGATTGCGATGAAGGGTCGTCCGGTCACGATTCGCACCCTGGATGTGGGTGCTGACAAGCCGTTCGATAAAGATGAGGAAACCGCGCTTAACCCCGCGCTTGGTTTGCGCGCGATTCGTTATTGCTTGTCTGAGCCACAATTGTTTTTGACACAGCTACGCGCCATCTTGCGTGCCTCGGCGTACGGGCCGATCAATCTTCTGATTCCCATGCTGGCGCATGCGTTCGAGATTGATCAGACGCTGAGCATGATTGAACAGGCCAAGCAGCAGCTGCGCGATGGTAAGAAAAAATTTGATCAAGAGATCAAAGTCGGCGCGATGATCGAGATTCCTGCAGCGGCGCTGACACTGCCCTTGTTCATCAAGCGACTCGATTTTCTGTCGATCGGTACCAATGATCTGATTCAGTACACATTGGCGATTGATCGCGTTGATCACGAGGTGGCGCATCTCTATAACCCCTTGCATCCGGCAGTGTTGCAGTTATTGTCGATGACAATTTCCACTGGCGCCAAAGCGGGCGTGCCTGTGGCAGTGTGCGGAGAAATTGCCGGAGATACCAAGTTGACCCGGCTCTTGCTGGGTATGGGTCTGCGTGAATTTTCGATGCACCCGGCGCAGCTGCTGTCAGTCAAACAGGAGATACTCAATAGCGATCTAAGTTTGCTCGAGCCGGCAGCGAAAAAAGTGCTGAAAGCCTACGAACCTGCAGCAATTGCTGAGGCGATGGAGAGGCTGAGTCAGGTTTAAACAGGGTACGCGGGGTCATTCGGCCCTCGCCGGGGCATCCCGCCCACCAGGCAGAAAAATATCTTTCGGCCCCAGGCTTCGCTAGGCCAACCGCCAACACCCAGGCGGTTGTTTGACGGGTAATGCGGCTTTCGCTATCCTTCGCACATTGCGCCGATTTGACCTTAGCTTGCGGGCGCGCGGGTATTTCCCGAATAAATACGGCTAAAGCGAGCTCGAGTCGATACGAGTCCAGCCCGATAGCCAGTGCTTTCGGGCTTTTTTATTGACTGTTGAAGATGAAATCCATAGGACCTGTCACACCACAATCCATGCGCTTTAGCGAGCCGCTACCGCTGCAGAGTGGTGCATCGTTGGCAGACTACACCTTGGTGTACGAGACCTATGGCAGCTTGAATGCAGAGCGCTCAAATGCCGTGCTGGTCTGCCATGCGCTGAATGCCTCGCACCATGTGGCGGGTAGCTACGAAGGCAAGCCCAAGAGCGAGGGCTGGTGGAATAACATGGTGGGGCCTGGCAAGCCGCTGGATACCGATCGCTTTTTCGTCATCGGTGTCAATAACCCCGGTTCCTGCTTTGGGTCGACCGGCCCGATGCACAACAACCCAGCCACCGGCAAACCGTATGGTGCGAGTTTTCCCGTCGTAACCGTGGAAGATTGGGTGCACGCGCAGGCGCGGTTGGCTGATCGCCTGGGGATTCAAAAATTTGCGGCAGTGATGGGCGGCTCGCTGGGCGGCATGCAGGCGCTGGCGTGGAGCATGCTTTACCCGACTCGTATCGCGCACAGCTTGGTGATTGCTTCTACGCCCAAGCTCTCCGCACAAAATATTGCCTTCAATGATGTAGCGCGGCAGGCCATTCTCACCGACCCGGATTATCACGACGGTGATTTTTACGCGCATGGTGTCGTGCCAAAACGAGGCCTGCGTGTCGCACGCATGATCGGCCATATTACGTATTTGTCTAACGACGATATGGCGGAGAAGTTTGGCCGCGATTTACGTAATGCAGAGTATCAGTTCGGTTATGGCGTTGATTTTGAAATCGAGTCTTACTTGCGCTACCAAGGCGATAAATTCTCCGAGTATTTTGACGCTAATACCTATTTACTCATTACCAAGGCACTGGATTATTTTGATCCGGCGCGCGCGCATCAAGGCGACCTCAGTGCAGCATTAGCGAACACGCAGGCCGAGTTCCTGGTCGTGTCATTCACTACCGACTGGCGCTTTGCTCCAGAGCGTAGCCGCGAGATTGTGCAAGCTTTGGTTAATAACCAGCGCCATGTCACCTACGCTGAGATCGGCGCGCCACACGGGCATGATGCTTTCTTGCTCGATGATGTGCGCTACATGAGCGTGGTACGCGCCTATTACGACAAAGTCTGGCGCCAGCTGGACGTAAACGCTGCTGTCGTCTTAGGAGAGGCAGCATGATCATGCCTTCCATAAGCGGCTTACGTGCTGATCTCGCCTTTATCGCGCATTGGGTCGCACCGCAATCACGCGTGCTGGATCTTGGTTGTGGCGATGGCGCCATGCTGCATTACCTTCAGCACCAGAAGCAGTGCAGCGGTTACGGCGTTGAAATTGATGATGAAAAAATTCCGCGTTGTGTGGAGCGCGACGTGCATGTCATTCAGCAAAATATCGAAGAAGGTCTGGCGATGTTTGCCAATGACGCCTTTGATACCGTGCTTTGCTTGTCCGCGCTGCAGATGATGAAACATGTCGAGCCGGTACTGCGCGATATTGCGCGCGTCGGTCGCGAGGCGATTGTTTCATTCCCGAATTTTGCGCACTGGCCGCACCGCTTATCCCTACTGCTGGGGCGCATGCCGGTATCAGAGAGTCTGCCTTTTGAGTGGTACGACACGCCGAACCTGCGTTGCGCGACCATTAGTGACTTTGAAGACCTGGCGCGCGAAGTGGGTCTGGAAGTTGTCGACTTTGTCGCGCTAAGTGAGGAAGGCGAGCCGGTGAACTTTTTGCCGCATTGGCGCGGTAGTCAGGCAGTGTTCCGTTTGCGTAAGCAATGATCCTGAATGCTGAAGCGGCAAAGACGCCGAGCAGTTTATCTAACTTTGTCGTGCATTATTTGTTGAACTATCCAGCGTCAAACAATTGGCCTAAATTCTTGATGAATTATTTCCCTGCGACGAGGCGCGCAAACGGATGAGTGATTCAAGTACCGAGCCGCAAACCCCACCCGCGAGTGCTTGGCAACGGTATGCCAATCGCAAAATGGCGATCTGCGTCATGCTCGGCTTCAGCTCGGGCCTGCCGTTGTTCTTGCTCTATAACTTGTTGGCTGCTTGGTTAAAAGCTGAACAAGTTGATCTGAAATCGATAGGTCTTTTCGCACTGGTTGGCTTTCCGTATACATGGAAATTCCTCTGGTCACCGCTAATGGATCGTTTCAACATTCCACTGCTCGGCCGCCGCCGGGGCTGGATGTTAGTGACCCAGCTTTCTCTGCTTGCTGCTATTGCGAGTTTCGGGTTTTTCTCGCCGCAAATTGAGCTAAGCGCGATCGTCGCCTTGGCAGGGGTGGTGGCGTTCTTATCGGCCAGTCAAGATATTGTCGTCGATGCGTACCGACGTGAACTGCTGACCGAGCATGAACAAGGCTCAGGCACGGCGCTGTTCGTGAACGCGTACAAGCTCTCTACCTTGATACCGGGATCGCTGTCACTGATTTTGTCTGACTTCATGAGTTGGCAGATGGTGTTCGGCATTACCGCGCTATTCATGTTGCCCGGCGTGCTCACCACGCTTTTGATTCGTGAGCCATCAATTTACGGCACGCCACCGCGCACCTTGCGCGAGGCAGTGGTTGAGCCGTTTCGTGAATTCATACAGCGCAGCGGCTGGTCGCATGCCTTACTAATACTGGCATTTATTTTTCTTTACAAGCTCGGTGACTCGATGGCGACCGCGCTCGCTACACCTTTCTACATGGAGCTGGGCTTTACCCGTACACAGATCGGATTGGTCGCCAAGAATGCGGGTCTTTGGGCTAGCTTGGCGGGCGGTATTCTCGGCGCCATCTGGTTGGAAAAAACCGGTGTTAATCGTGGTTTGTGGATTTTTGGTGTGCTGCAGGCAGTAGCGATTCTGGGTTTCGCCTTGTTAGCGCAAGTTGGCTTGGGCTCCGGCCCGGTTGCCGACCCGGCGCTGGTCGTTGCCGAGCCGAACACGCTCTTGTTAGGCCTGGTGATTGGTTTAGAGGCCTTCGCGGTTGGTTTGGGCACAGCGGCGTTCACCGGCTATATCGCAACCACCACCGACCAGCGTTATACCGCCACACAGTTTGCGCTGTTCACGAGTCTTGCTGCTGTACCACGCACTTTTTTCAATGCGCTCACTGGCTTCATGGTGGCGCAGACCGGCTGGTTTGTTTTTTTTCTGATCTGCTTTGCGTTGGCGATACCTGGCATGTTGCTACTGCCAAAGATAGCGCCGTGGAATGAGAAGCCGCGCGAGGCATAAACTGCTTGTATCCTCAACGTCAGCTCATGAGATTTTTCAATTGAGTAAAAAGCGCTGCTGACATCAACACGGTTGCGCTGCACTATGGCTGCCAGTCGTACTCAATAGTCAGTGGTGCGTGATCTGAAAACCGCGCTTCTTTGTACACTGCCGCAGATGTTGAACAAGATGCGATTTCAGGCGTAGCAACCTGGTAATCGATACGCCATCCGACATTATTTGCCCAAGCCTGCCCGCGATTACTCCACCACGTGTAAGCCTCGCCGGTGGTGTCTGGATAAAGCGTTCGATACACATCGCACCAACCCAGCTCATCGAAGAGCTTGGTCATCCAAGCCCGTTCCTCTGGCAGAAAACCGGAATTCTTTTGATTGCTCTTCCAGTTTTTGAGATCAATTTCTTTGTGCGCGATATTCCAGTCACCGCAGATCACGACCTCTCGTCCGGCCTGTCGCAGGCTTTGCAGGTGCGGCAGGAATGCATCCATGAATCTAAATTTTGCCTGTTGCCGCTCATCACTCGATGAGCCCGACGGGCTGTACAGAGAAATCACGGTAAGTTTTTCGAAGACGCACTGTACATAGCGACCTTCCGCATCGAATTCTTCATTGCCAAAGCCGATGGTCACCGCGCTCGGTTTCAGGCGACTGTAAACACCGGTGCCTGAATAGCCTTTTTTCTCTGCATAGTGGAAGTGGCCATGAAATCCGTGCGGTGCCAAAAACTCCGGCGTCATATCGGCGTGTTGCGCTTTCAGCTCTTGCACGCAGACAAAGTCGGCATCTTGTTTGGCCATCCAGTCGAAAAATTTTTTCTTGGCGGCCGAGCGTATACCGTTGAGATTAGCGGAGATAATTTTCATTCGTTCGACTTTGTATCAAATACTTAACTTCGTAGAATCGCGAGGGCAGACAGGGTGATGGGGCAGGCTACAATAATCAACCTAAGTTATCAGCTTAATTTATTGGCCTAAGCTACCAGCTTAATTCATCAGCGTAATTCATCGAGCAAATTTATGAGTCAGCTTCGTCAGCAGTTTATCGAGTTTTCCGTCAGCGCCGGTGTGCTTCGCTTTGGCGAGTTCGTGACCAAGGCGGGGCGCCACTCACCCTATTTCTTTAACGCGGGCTTGTTCAATGATGGCGCGCGCCTGGGTAAGCTGGCTGACTTCTATGCGCAGACGCTCATTGATTCGGGTGTGGGTTTCGATATGCTGTTCGGCCCCGCCTATAAAGGAATTACTCTAGCCTCGGCCACCGCTGTTGCGCTGGCGGCTAAAGGCCGTAACGTGCCGTTCGCCTATAACCGCAAAGAAGCGAAAGATCATGGTGAAGGTGGCACGATTGTGGGCGCCAAGCTCGAGGGCCGCGTGGTGATTATCGATGACGTCATCTCTGCGGGGACTTCGGTGCGCGAGTCGGTACAGCTGATCCGTGATCAGGGCGCAACGCCGAGTGCAGTGCTAATCGCGCTTGATCGCATGGAGAAAAGCGGCGCCGAGGGCGCGCTGTCACAACTATCAGCAGTGCAGGAAGTCGAGCAAAGCTACGGCATGCCTGTCATTCCCATCGCTAACCTGAACGACTTGTTTGCCTATCTGTCCGGCCCCGGTGCCAGCACCGAGCTGGCGCAGTTCAAGCCGGCGGTGGCGGCGTATCGATCGCATTATGGAATCCATCAATGACAGTGATGGCCGGCGGCATTGTCGGGCCCATCCCAGTTAGACGAGGTCGCCCCATACATCGGATGCACTTGCTTTGCCTCGCGAGGGGCTAGATAATGCATCGCAATTGCGATACATAAGGTTTTCGTATGAAGTCATCGAATTTCCCATCTGTCCGTGTTGATCCAGCGTTGCGAGAGGCTGCAGAAAAAGTCCTCGATTCAGAGGAAAGTTTGTCTAGTTTTGTTGAGCATTCCATCCGCCATCAGGTGCAGCACCGCAATCTGCAACGTGCTTTCATTGAGCGGGGGCTGGCCTCTGCAGCCCAAGCGAAAATCTCCGGGGAGTACTACAGTGCCGATGAGGTGCTCGCTGATCTTGATCAGGTGATCGACCTGCACCGATCCCGTAAATGAGTTTTCGGGTCCGCTACACGCGTGGCGCTCGAGATGATCTGAAAAGGCTCTTTACTTTTCTGGCCGAACGAGACGTGGCGGCGGCAAAGCGCGCACGCAGAGCTATTTCAAAAAGTATGGGGCTCTTGGCTGAATTCCCATGGTCTTGTCGAAAGGCTAAAAACGACAATCCCTTTCTACGGGAACTGGTGATTTCCTTCGGTAGCGGCGGCTACGTCGCACTATTTGAGATCGAGGATGCGCATAACATCACTATTCTCGCGATACGCCACCAGCGAGAAGACGATTTCACCTAAAAATAACAGGCAGGCCTGGCGCCGCTTCAGCCTAACTTTTTCTTCAACAGCTCGGTCAGCTGCGCAGGGTTCGCCTTGCCCTTGCTGGCTTTCATTGCTTGGCCGATCAGTGCGTTGAACGCCTTTTCTTTACCCGCTTTGTATTCTTCAACCGACTTGGCGTTAGCCGCCAGTACCTCATCGACGATTTTCTCCAGCGCGCCGCTATCGGAAATTTGTTTCAGCCCTTTCGACTCGATGATCTCATCAGCGAGTGCAACTGAGGATGACTTCGCTTCCCACATCGCACTGAAGACTTCTTTCGCGATTTTGTTCGAAATGGTGCCATCGGTGATCCGATTCAGCAGTAGCGATAACTGTTCGGCGCTGACCGGTGACGCAGCAATATCAATACCCTCGCGGTTGAGCGTTGACGATACATCGCCCATCAACCAGTTCGCGGCCGGCTTGGCTTGCTCCTTGCCTGCAGCGGCAACCACGGCTTCGAAGTAAGACGCCATCGCCTTTGATTGCGTCAGCACCATCGCGTCATACTCGGGCAATTGATAGTCTTTGACGAAACGTTCTCGCATCGCGCCCGGCAGCTCAGGCAACGATGTCTTCACACGGTCTATCCATTCTTGCGCGATCATCAGCGGCGGTAAATCCGGATCGGGGAAGTAGCGATAGTCCATCGCATCTTCCTTGCTGCGCATCGAGCGTGTTTCTTTTTTATCCGGGTCGTACAGGCGGGTTTCTTGCACCACCTTGCCACCGTCTTCGATCAGCTCGATCTGACGCCGCACCTCGTAGTTAATGGCTTCTTCCAGAAAACGGAATGAGTTGAGATTTTTGATTTCGCAGCGGGTGCCGTATTCTTTTTGTCCAACCGGACGCACCGAAACGTTCGCATCACAGCGGAACGAGCCTTCTTGCATATTGCCGTCGCAAACACCCAGCCACACCACCAATGAGTGCAGTGCTTTGGCGTAGGCAACTGCTTCAGCCGCGCTGCGCATGTCCGGCTCGGTCACAATTTCCAGTAGCGGCGTACCGGCGCGATTAAGATCAATCCCGGTCATGCCGTGATAATCCTCGTGCAGCGATTTGCCGGCATCTTCTTCCAGATGAGCTCGGGTCAGATGCACGGTTTTCACTTCCGATTTACCGTCTTTCTCAAGCACGAAGCTGATCGTGCCACCCTGCACCACGGGGATTTCGTATTGGCTAATCTGATAGCCCTTCGGCAGATCAGGATAAAAATAATTTTTGCGCGCAAAAATCGATCGCGGTGCAATATGGGCACCGATCGCGAGGCCAAATTGAATCGCGCGCTCGACAGCGCCTTTGTTCAAGACCGGTAGCACACCTGGTAAGGCTAGATCTACCGGGCAAGCCTGCGTATTCGGCTCTGCGCCAAACGCAGTCGAAGCACCACTAAAAATTTTTGATTCGGTCGTGAGCTGTGTATGCGTCTCAAGACCGATTACGACTTCCCATTGCATAGTCATCAATCCTTATTCGACAGCGGGGCGGCGGGTATGCCAATCGGTTGCGAGCTGAAACTGATGCGCCACGTTCAGCAATTTGGCTTCAGTGAAATAGTTGCCGATTAACTGCACGCCGACAGGTCGTTGTGAATTTTTTTCGCCTTGGCCGAAACCGCAAGGAATCGATAATCCCGGCAAGCCCGCTAGGCTGGTTGAGAGCGTGTAAATATCGGCAAGATAGTTGGCCACCGGGTCATTCACTCGTGCTCCCAGGTCCCAAGCCACGGTAGGTGCAACTGGGCCCATGATCACATCGCACGAATGAAACGCCTGTTGAAAGTCATTGGCAATCAGGCGCCGAATTTTTTGCGCTTGCAAATAGTAGGCGTCGTAATAGCCATGCGACAGTACATACGCGCCGATCAAGATACGCCGTTTTACCTCGTCACCAAAACCCTCGGCCCGCGACTTGCGATACATATCGCTCAAGTCGGCGTAGTCTTTTGCACGATGGCCATAGCGCACACCATCAAAGCGACTCAGATTCGATGAGGCCTCAGCCGGCGCAATCACGTAATACGCAGGAATCGACATCGATGTTTTCGGCAGCGATACATCGACGAGTGTTGCACCGAGCTTTTCATATTCCCTCAAGGCGGCCTCAATCGCAGCGCGCACATCCGCAGCCAAGCCCTCACCAAAATACTCTTTGGGTATGCCGATTTTCAAGCCCTTGAGTGAATCGCCGAGGTGGCGCGTGAAATCTTCCGGATTGCTCTCGATGCAGGTCGCATCGCGTGGATCGTAGGCTGTCATGGCATTTAACAGCAGCGCACAATCTTCTGCGGCCCAGGCCATCGGCCCGCCCTGATCAAGCGATGATGCGAACGCGATCATGCCGTAGCGCGACACTCGCCCATAAGTAGGTTTGATGCCCGTAATACCGCACAGTGCCGCAGGTTGGCGAATCGAGCCGCCGGTATCGGTACCGGTTGCCGCAGGTGTCAGACCGCCAGCGACCGCTGCTGCCGAGCCACCCGACGAGCCGCCAGGTACGGCCTGCTTATCCCACGGGTTTTTGACCGGGCCGAAGAATGAGTTTTCATTCGATGAACCCATGGCAAATTCATCACAGTTCAATTTTCCGAGCGTCACCATGCCTGCCGTGCGGAACTGTTCTACGACACTCGCATCAAATGGGCTGTTGTAGCCGGAGAGCATCTTTGAACCGGCGGTGGAGGGCCAGCTGCGGGTCACGAATATATCTTTGTGTGCGATCGGTATGCCGGTCAGCGCGCTGGCAGCGCCGCTTGCGATGCTGGCATCGGCCTGTTTCGCTTGCGCCAAGGTCTGCTCGGGATTCACGCTGATGAACGCATTCAGATCACTGTTGGCAATGCGGTCGAGATAGGACTGTGCCAGCTCGGTGGCAGAGAGCTGTTTGCTTTTCAGCAGCGTTGATAATTGCTTGAGTGTTTGCATGCGTATTTCTTGATCGCGGTGTTCGCGTTATCGGTGCGGTCGAAGGGGCGGGCCGAAAAGTTTTGGGAAAGCTTATTCGATCACTTTCGGCACCAGATACAAACCATCTTGCACGCTGGGCGCGGGTTGCTGGTAATCGTCTCGGCGATTCGGTTCGGTGACGCGGTCATCGCGTAGGCGCATCGCCAGATCATCGCGCCATGCAGCGACTGGGTGAGCCAGTGGCGCGACGCTGCTGGTGTCAACGGCTTTCATTTGCTCGACCAGGGCGAAAATGTCGTTCAGCTTTGCCAGCGTATCGGCGGACTGCTCTGCAGAGAGATCGAGTTGCGCAAGTTTCGCGAGTCTCGCGATGTCAGAAAGGGAGAGGGACATGGGGTAGCGAGGCAGGTTGCTAGTGACTAGGGTTCAAAAATGACAATGTGTTCGACTGACGAGCGGCGCTGGGACACTGGCGGGATGCGCAAGTTGCGCAGCATCGATGGCGTAAGCGTTGCCATTTCGCCGATGGGCGTTGGCGCGATTGGCGCATAACTCGGCGTCTGTTTTCGCTAAAGAAAGCTGAGGAAATACGGGCGATTCCGGGTTTCTAGCAGCCAATTTCACGTTGATTATAAGGTAGAATGACAAGTTAAATAACGCACTCGGCAGCTATCGGACGAAGATCCGACGGCCATTGCTCTCGCCGGAAACGGCAAGTTTCAGGCGCTTCTGGGATTCATATTCATGTTTTCATTCCTTCGTAGCTATTTTTCAAACGATCTCGCGATTGATCTGGGTACCGCCAATACGCTGATTTACGTGCGCGGTTTGGGCATCGTGCTGGATGAGCCGTCCGTGGTCGCAATTCGTCAGCAGGGCGGCCCGAACGCCAAGAAAAACATTCAAGCGGTTGGTAAAGAGGCCAAACAGATGCTGGGCAAAGTGCCGGGCAATATTGAGGCTATTCGACCCATGAAAGACGGCGTGATCGCCGACTTTACGGTCACCGAGCAGATGCTCAAGCAGTTCATCCGCATGGTGCACGATACCAAGTTATTCAAGCCGTCGCCGCGCATCATCATTTGCGTTCCCTGCGGTTCGACTCAGGTTGAGCGTCGTGCGATCCGCGAATCTGCGCTGGGTGCTGGCGCATCGCAAGTGTTCTTGATTGAAGAGCCGATGGCGGCGGCAATTGGTGCCGGCCTGCCGGTGTCAGAGGCTACTGGCTCGATGGTGGTCGATATCGGCGGCGGTACCACCGAGGTCGGCATCATCTCGCTCGGCGGCATGGTCTACAAAGGCTCGGTGCGTGTGGGCGGCGACAAATTCGACGAGGCTATCGTCAACTACATCCGACGCAACTACGGCATGTTGATCGGCGAGCAAACCGCCGAGACCATCAAGAAACAAATCGGTTCTGCTTTCCCCGGCACCGAGGTGCGCGAGATGGAAGTCAAAGGTCGTAACTTGTCCGAAGGTATTCCGCGCTCATTCACCATCTCGAGTAACGAGGTGCTCGAAGCGTTGACTGATCCACTCAACAGCATCGTCTCGGCAGTCAAGAACGCACTTGAGCAAACCCCGCCTGAACTCGGTGCAGATATTGCCGAAAAAGGCATGATGCTGACCGGCGGCGGCGCGCTGCTGCGCGATCTTGATCGCTTGCTGATGGAAGAGACTGGTCTGCCGGTGCTGGTTGCCGAGGATCCGCTGACCTGCGTGGTACGTGGCTCTGGTATGGCACTCGAGCGCATGGACAAGCTCGGCTCCTTGTTCTCTTACGAATAAGTGAAGGGCCGCGCCAGAGTGAGCACCCAGCGGCCCCCTTCAGTAACCGAGTCAGCCTCGGCGCTCTTGCATCGGTTGGGCGCTGATTTTCTCGCCATCCGCGTTTAATGGAATACAGTCCACCGCCACTGTTCAAGCAAGGTGCGTCGGCACGCGCAAAGATGCTGCTGTTCGCGCTGATTGCGGTCGGCCTGTTGATGGCCGATTCTCGGTTCAAGGCGCTCGCTGCAATCCGGCAAGCGGTTGGCGTCGCTTTGTACCCGGTGCAAGTGGTCGCCATGTTGCCGCGCGACGCATTCTTCGCCACCACCGACTACTTTGCCTCGCTCGCCTCGCTAAAAGACGAGAACCGTCAGATGCGCGAGCAGCAGGTGCTGAACGCGCAGCAGTTGCAGCAGAGCCGTCAGCTACAGGCCGAGAATGCCTACTTGCGTAAATTGCTGGAGGCTTCCGCGCGCACCCAACTCAAGACCGTCATGAGCGAGATCTTGTACGACGCGCGTGATCCTTTCTCGCGTAAAGTCATCATCGATCGCGGTGATTCACATGGCATCAAGCCCGGGCATCCGGTGATCGATGATCTCGGTGTCATCGGGCAGGTGACGCGTGTATTCCCCTTCACCTCTGAAATCACGCTACTTACCGACAAAGAGCACGCGATTCCCGTGCAGGTCTTGCGCAGCGGTGTGCGCAGCGTCGCCTATGGTCGCGGGCAAACCGGTGAGCTGGAGTTGCGCTTCATGGCGTCCAATGCCGACATTCAGCCGGGCGATGTGCTGACCACTTCAGGCATCGACGGTGTCTACCCGGCCGGGCTGGCGGTAGCGACTGTGATGACGGTAGACACAAAGACGCCCGATGCCTTCGCGCGCATCTTGTGTCAACCCGCAGCGGGCGTCTCTCGCCACCGGCAGCTATTGGTGCTGCTTGGTGATCCGGCGGCGATGCCACCGCCACCACCGCCGGAAAACATCAATTCCGACCGGCCGCGCCGCGCACGCAAGGAGGGTGCTGACTGATGATGGACCGCGAGAACATCCTGTTGCCCGTTAGCCCAGGGTTCATTGCATTTAGCCTGCTGGCAGCATTTTTTCTGAATCTGTTCCCGTGGGGTGGCTGGAGCTGGGTGCCTGACTTCGTAGCGCTGACGCTGGTGTTCTGGAGTATCTACCAGCCTCGTAAAGTGGGCATTGGTATCGCCTTCCTGATGGGCTTGGTAATGGATGTGCATAGCGCATCGCTGCTGGGCGAAAATGCTTTGGCCTATACCTTGCTGTCTTATTTTGCGATTACCATCCACCGGCGTGTGCTGTGGTTCCGATCAACCGTGCAAGCGCTTCATGTGCTTCCGCTGCTGCTGGTGATGCAAGTGGTGCAGGTGCTGGTGCAGCTCGCGGTTACTGGTAAAACGCCAGGCTGGAGTTACTTCATACAGAGTTTTGTCTCGACCGCGGTCTGGCCGATTGTGTGCTGGTTGCTGCTGGCGCCGCAGCGTCGCGCAGTCGACCGTGACGATACCCGACCGATCTGATGCGACCGGCTGTCATGTCTGTGAGTCGTAGGCCCGCGCCGTGACTGAAATCAAAGATACCGAACGCGAGATACAGCTGTTCCGTGTGCGGCTGTCGGTGGCAGGCTTGGTGGTGCTGATCTGCTTTGGTTTGCTGATGCTGCGTTTCGTCTGGCTACAAGCGATCCGTCATAGCGAGTACTACGAGCGCGCCGAGAGCAATCGAATATCGGTTGTGCCGGCGGTTCCTAATCGCGGCCTGATCATTGATCGCAATGGCGTGATCTTGGCGCGTAACTACTCTGCGTATACCCTGGAAATTACGCCGGATAAAATCAATCGCCCGCTCGATACGGTGATTGATGAGTTGGCAAAAATTGTCGATATTCAGCAGAAAGACCGCAAACGCTTCCGTCGGCAGATGGAAGAATCCAAATCGTTTGAGAGCTTGCCAATCCGCACCCGTCTCACGGATGAAGAGGTAGCGCGCTTCGCAGCGCAGCGCTACCGCTTTCCGGGTGTTGACATCCAGGCGCGTTTGTTTCGCCAATACCCGTTGGGACAAACCGCTTCGCACATGATTGGCTACATCGGACGTGTCAACAAGCGCGAAGCAGAGCGGCTCGAAGAAAGTGAAGATGCAGCCAACTACCGGGGTACCGAGTACATCGGCAAGGAAGGCATTGAGAAGAGCTACGAGCGCGAGTTACATGGTCTTACTGGTTACGATGAAATCGAGGTGTCTGCCGGTGGTCGTGCTAACCGCACCCTGTCGCGAAGCGCACCAACGCCAGGTAACAATCTAATTTTATCGGTCGATATCGAGCTGCAGAAAATTATTGAGAAAGCGTTTGGCGATCGACGAGGCGCCTTGGTGGCGATTGAGCCGGCTACCGGCGATGTATTGGCCTACGTCTCAATGCCCACCTTCGACCCAAACTTGTTTGTGGAAGGCATTGATTCCAAGAGCTGGGAAGATCTCAATACCTCGCTCGATAAGCCGCTGCTGAATAGACCACTGATTGGCTCCTACCCGCCGGGATCAACGTTCAAGCCCTACATGGCGCTGGCCTCGCTCGAGCTTGGCAAGCGCACGCCGGAGATGGCGATTTCTGATCCTGGATATTTCTGGTTTGGGAATAACCGGTTTCGCGATGACAAAGAAGGTGGACATGGTCGGGTCGACATGTACAAATCGATTGTTCAATCATGTAATACTTTCTATTACGTGTTGGCGAATGATCTAGGCATCGACGCGATTCATGATTTCATGAAGCCGTTTGGCTTTGGTCAGCTGACTGGCATAGATTTAGAAAACGAGCGACGCGGTGTCTTGCCTTCACAAGACTGGAAGCGCAAAACCTTCAAGCGCCCGGAGCTGCAAAAGTGGTACGCCGGCGAGACCATCTCGGTTGGTATCGGTCAGGGCTATAACTCGTTTACACCCATACAACTCGCTCACGCAGTATCCAATCTGGCGAATAACGGTGTGGTGATGAAGCCGCACCTGGTGAAATCCATCGAAGACCCCAACTCCAAGGTGCGTAAGTTAACGGTACCTAAAGAAAGTTATCGCATCCCGCTTCGGCAGGAAAATATCGAGTTCGTCAAAAGCGCCATGATCGGTGTCACCAAGGAAGGTACCTCGGCCCGATCATTCGCGAATGCGCCGTACACCTCCGGTGGAAAGACCGGTACCGCGCAGGCAGCGGCGATGAGCAAAACGGTCAAATACGATGCCAGCAAAATCGCAGAGCGGCTGCGTGATCATTCGCTCTACGTCGCCTTCGCGCCAGCTGACAAGCCGAGAATCGCCCTCGCCGTCATCGTCGAAAACGCCGGCTTTGGTGCTGCTGCGGCGGCGCCGATAGCGCGACTTGCGATCGATTACTATCTTTTGGGTAAGCGCCCCGATGAGCCTGTGGCCAAGGTCGAGGTTGCGCCGGCAGAGTCGCAGAACCGCACTGAAGCCGCCAAGCCCGATGCAAAAAAGCCTGACACCAATAAGCCGGAGGCGAGCAAGGCTGAAGCCAAGAAACCGGAGGCTGGCAAGCCCGAGCCGCAAAAAGTAGAACCCGGCAAGCCGGAAGAAAAGAAACCCGCCGCTGCCAAACCAGATCCTGCGAAAGCGGAGGCGGTACGCTCAGAGCCAAAGAGTACTGAGGCGAGTAAGCCGGTCGCCGCGCCCGCGGCAAATGCTGCAACAGCTACCATCAAGAAAAACGAGCAAAGGAGCGCTCCCTGATGCTGTCTTACGCCGAGAACGCACGCGGTGTGATCATCGAATCGGTCAAGCGCCGACTGCTGATTTTTGATCGCTCACTCGCGATTATTGTCGGCCTGATCATGTTGCTGGGCTGTCTTGCAGTGTCATCCGCAGGGTTGGATTTTCCCGGACGCTTCGAAGGTCATGTGCGCAACATCGCGGTCGGCATCATGGTGATGTGGGTTGCTGCCGCGATACCGCCGCAAAAACTGATGCGCTTTGCGCTACCTATTTATCTGATCGGGCTCGGGTTATTGATCGGAGTAGCGATGTTCGGCTTGGTAAAAAATGGCGCACGTCGATGGCTGAACGTCGGCGTCATTATTCAGCCCTCCGAGATCATGAAGCTCGCTCTCCCGCTGATGCTGGCGTGGTACTTTCAGAAGCGTGAGGGCATGATTCGTTGGCGCGACTTTATTGTGGCGGGCTTGTTGGTGCTTGCTCCGGTCGGTTTGATTTTGCGCCAGCCCGACCTTGGCACAGCAATGCTAGTGGTTTCATCCGGATTTTTTGTCATCTTTTTAGCCGGGCTGTCGTGGCGCTTGATCATCGGTATGATTATCGCGGGCCTGTCCAGTTTGCCGTTGGTGTGGTCGATGCTGCATGATTATCAGCGTGGGCGTGTGCTAACGCTGATCGATCCAACCTCAGACCCGCTGGGTAAAGGCTTTCATATTATTCAATCAACGATTGCCATTGGCTCAGGCGGCTTGATCGGCAAGGGTTGGTTGAATGGCTCACAGGCGCATCTTGAATTTATTCCAGAGCGAACCACCGACTTTATTTTTGCGGTGTTCTCGGAAGAATTCGGATTACTTGGTAACGCGGTACTGCTCGTTCTGTACCTGATGTTGATAGGGCGTGGCTTGCTGATCGCCGCTAATGCACCGACCTTGTTCTCAAGACTGTTGGCCGGCGCGATTACCTTGTCGGTGTTCGTCTATGCGTTTGTCAACATGGGTATGGTGAGTGGCATTTTGCCGGTCGTGGGTGTACCGCTACCGTTCATGAGCTATGGCGGTACAGCGTTCATGACGCTATCGCTGGCGATCGGCACCTTGATGAGCATTCAGCGCCATCGCAAGCTGGTTCAGACGTGAGATGGATTTTGCATTGGGTGCATCGTTAATCTGCCGAGCCGGTTTGCTTGTACTTGCAGTGGCTGTGTCTGCCTGTAGTACGGTGTCAGTTCTTGAACGCGACGAGGGTCGCGCGCGCGAGCAAGCCACTACCACTTCTTCCGGTGCGGGTTCGTCATCTAACGCCAAGCGTGCGGGTGCCTATTACCAGGACGATGGCCCACCCGATCGCCTGCCGCCGGGCTTGCTCAACACACCCGATGCCGATCCCAAGGTCGAGCCTTATCTGCGCGGGCCGAGCAAGCCCTACATAGTGATGGATCAGACCTTTGTGCCAATTACTGATGCACGACCGTATGTGCAACGTGGTATCGGTAGCTGGTATGGTCGCAAATACCATGGCCGTAAAACCGCTTCAGGTGAACCGTATGACATGTTCGCGATGAGCGCGGCGCACCCGATATTGCCGATTCCGTCCTATGCCCGAGTCACTCATTTGCGCAATGGCAGGCAAGTGATTGTCAGGATCAATGATCGTGGCCCGTTTATCGCATCGCGCATTATCGATCTCTCTTATGCCGCAGCACTCAAGCTGGATATGGTGCGCGGCGGTAGTGCAGAGCTGGAGGTCGAGCGCTTATTGCCTGATGAAATTGCGCGGTTGCAGGCGGCCAAGCGCGCCTTGCCGTTGCAAAGTCAGGAACGCTGATCAGCTATTTCCAGTGCCATTGCATACAGCTTGTTTTTTTTAAGTCCGGTAATTTTCGCGGCCAGCGCCGCCGCCTGACTCACTGAACACTCTTCCAGCAGCAGCATCAGTAGTCGACGCGCTTCATTAAATTGCTCGTTCTCCTGCCCGCCTCGACTTGCGCCCTCAATCAGCAGTACGAATTCCCCGCGCTGTCGGTCAGTATCTGCTGAGAGCCATGCAGGTGCCTCAGATAAACTGCAGCGATGAATTTGTTCGAACAGTTTTGAAAGCTCGCGTGCGATCACAATACGGCGCTGATGACCAAAGGCCTCGCACATGGCGGTAACCGTATCAAGCACTCGGTGCGGCGCCTCGTAAAACACCAATACCGCGGTTGATTCCATCAGTGCCTGCAGCGCTGAATCACGTTGCGCCTGTTTGGTTGGTAGAAAACCGACGAACTGAAAGCCTTCCCCGCTCAAGCCACTGGCCGATAGCGCGACCACTGCAGCCGATGGCCCGGCAACCGGTACCACGGTCAGGCCTTGGGTAAGTACCGCGTCGACCACGCGCGCACCAGGGTCGGAGATAGTCGGGGTGCCCGCATCCGAGACCAGCGCAATACGATCGCCGTTACGCAGCCGCTCGATAATTTTTTGTGCTGCTGTAGCCTCATTATGCTGATGCGTTGAAATCAATGGCTTGGAAAAACCATAGCGCTTGATCAGCTGCCCGGTGTGACGCGTATCCTCGCAAGCAATTGCATCGACCTGTTCAAGTACGCCGAGCGCCCGAATACTGATATCAACCAGATTCCCAATCGGAGTGGCTAGCACATACAATGCGCCCGCCGGAAAACGCTGCGCGGCTGCGTCTTCGGCGAGCGACTTCAGCAACGTGACGAGGTACGGCGAGAGAGGTGATGTCATGATTGACCAAGAAGAATTTGCTGCACTACCAAGCCGCAGGGTAACGCCAGCAGTATTGTACAAAACACGCTAACCACTCGATGAAGCAAACCACCACTGAATCAGGGCGGCAGGCGGAAGACCGCGCGCTAGCCTATTTACAGTCGCAGGGCTTGGTATTGATCAAACGAAACTTCCGAAGTCGGCGTGGCGAGATAGATCTCATCATGCGCGAGGCATCGACCTTGGTGTTTGTCGAGGTCAGGCAGCGCAAGGACCAGCGATTCGGTGGTGCAGCCGCTAGTATCACCGCCACCAAACAGGCGCGGCTATGGCATTCTGCACAAGTGTTTCTGCAGCGCTTCGCCAGCTTGCCCGCATGTCGCTTTGACGCAGTATGCATCGACGGCACTTCCCTGACCTGGTTGCGCCACATTCTCAGTGCCTGACATGAAGTGTACCGCGCAGTGTCGCTGAATTTGGAGATTGCGGGTCACCTTGAATCGAGCGCGGCTTTATAATCAGGGCTATGCGCAAGGAACGGATACTCGAGCAATTTCATGAGAGCGCCGAGCTGAACAGTCAGGCTGCAGCTACGCTGGCACAGCCAATTGCCGATGCAATCGATCTGATGTTTGCGGCGCTTGCCAATGGCAATCGTATCCTCGCATGCGGTAATGGCGGCTCGGCCGCAGATAGCCAGCATTTTGCAGCCAAGCTGGTAGGGCGATTCGAGCGCGAACGCCTGCCATTGCCAGCGATAGCATTATCTACTGACACCTCGGTTCTGACGGCGATTGGTAACGACTACGGGTATCACGAAATTTTCGCCAAGCAGGTGCAGGCACTTGGGCAGGCTGGCGATGTATTGTTAGCGATTACCACCTCCGGGCAATCAGGCAACGTGGTGGCAGCGGTCGAGGCCGCGCAAGAGCGTGATATGCGTATCGTGGCGCTGACCGGGAACGGTGGTGGTGCGCTATCGAGTATCCTCTCGGAGATGGATGTCCATATTTGTGTGCCACATCAGCGCGTGTCGCGTATACAAGAAATACACCTGTTAACAATTCACTGTCTTTGCGACGGTATAGATGTCGCACTTTTTGGAGGAGATGCCGAATGAATCCAGCGCTACCGATTAACGCCCGCCGCTCGCTACTTGGGCTGGCACTAGGCGCCGCGTTGTGCGCGAGTTTGCAAGGCTGTGTGCCTTTGGTGGTGGGCGCGACCGCAGTTGGGTCAATGGCGGCTGTTGATCGCCGCTCAATCGGTGTACAAACCGATGACAAAACCATAGAACTCAAAGGCGAAGGTCGCGCCAGCAAAATTACGGGTGACAAAGGCCGCGTTGCGATCACCAGCTATAACCGTATGGTGGTGATCACCGGTGAGGTGACCGATGAAAAAATGAAGGCGGAGGTCGAGGCCCAGATTAAAACACTCGGTGACCTCAAGCGTCTTGAAAATGATCTTGAAGTTGCGCCAGTATCCTCTGTCAGCGCCCGCTCTGCGGATTTGCTAATTACCAGCAAAGTCAAAGCCGCAATCATTGATACCAAAGATTTGTACATCAGCGCATTTAAAATACACACTGATCGCGGGGTAGTCTACTTGATGGGTCGCGTCACTCAGCGCGAAGCCAAGCTGGGCGGTGAAGTAGCACGTAATGCTGCTGCCAACATTCGAAAAGTGGTTACCCTGTTTGAGTACATCAGCGAGGATGAATTACTCGAGCTGAAAGCAAAGCCTTCGCCGGAAGATGGCCGGGCGCCAGCGAGCACCAAGTAACAGGCCAGCCCGGTCGAGCCGTGTCTGAGTCGACCGGGCGCCTATAATCCCCAACTTTCGTATTCACCCCGGTAAATTTATGTCCAAGCATTTCCCGCGCCGAATAGCTGGCCTGACCATTATTCAGACAATGTCCATCCTGGCGATCTTGGGCATTGTGCTTTTCCTGGCCCTATCGCTGCTCAAGCGTGAGCCGGCGCCTGTCGCCACATTTACCACCCTCAACGGTCAGCAGCTCAGTACCGAGTCGCTGCGCGGCAAAGTTGTCCTGGTCAATTTTTGGGCCACCAGTTGTGGCAGCTGCATCGCCGAAATGCCGCAGATGGTCGGCACCTTCAATAAATACCGCGAGCAGGGATTCGAATTGGTCGCGGTCGCCATGAGCTACGATCCGCCGCAGTATGTGCAAAACTACACCGAGACCCGGCAGCTGCCATTCACCGTAGCCCTCGATACCAATGGAAGCAATGCCAAAGCCTTCGGTGATGTGCAACTCACGCCGACTTCGTTTCTGATCGATAAAAACGGGAATATCTTGAAGCGCTTTGTTGGAATTCCTGATGAGGCGGGGTTGAATAAGCTTATCGAAAAAGCACTCTCTGCTTAAACCTGCTGCAAAGGTGCCGCTGACGTTGTTGAGGTCGCCTTGCCGTACGTCTTGTACTGTCTGCGGCGCCCCCGCCTAGTCATCGACACCTTTGCAGCAGGTTTACAAATTAGGTGCCGCTGACGTTGTTGAAGTCGCCTTGCCGTACGTCTTATAAAAATTAAACGACGCCGGCGTGATGCGCTTGCTGATCAGCATGGTAAGAGCTGCGCACCATGGCGCCAACAGCCGCATGTACGAAGCCCATTTTCCTGGCTTCTTGCTCGAATAGTGCGAAGGTGTCTGGATGCACATAGCGACGTACCGGTAAATGGTCGCCGCTCGGCATCAGGTACTGGCCTATCGTCAGCATATCGACGTCGTGCGCACGAAGGTCGCGCATGACTTGAAGAATTTCATCATCAGTTTCGCCTAGCCCCACCATCAGCCCGGATTTGGTAGGTACATCCGGGCAGAGCGCTTTAAATCGTTTTAACAGTTCAAGCGAATAAGCGTAATCGGAGCCGGGGCGCGCTTCGCGGTACAGGCGCGGGACAGTTTCGAGGTTGTGATTCATGACGTCCGGCGGCGCGGCGCGCAAAATATCGAGCGCCTGGTTGATCCGTCCACGAAAATCAGGCGTCAATATTTCGATTCGCGTCGCTGGTGAAAGCGCGCGTACTTTCTGAATACACTCAACAAAATGCGCGGCGCCGCCATCGCGCAAGTCATCGCGATCTACCGACGTGATGACGACATAAGAGAGCTTTAGCGCCGCAATGGTGCGCGCCAGATTTTCTGGCTCGTTCGGGTCGAGCGGATCAGGACGGCCGTGCCCGACATCGCAGAACGGGCAGCGACGAGTGCATTTGTCGCCCATGATCATGAAGGTGGCAGTGCCTTTACCAAAGCACTCCCCGATGTTCGGGCAGGAGGCTTCTTCACACACCGTCACCAACTGGTTCTTGCGCAGAATATCTTTGATTTCGTAAAAGCGCGTCGTGGGTGACGCTGCTTTAACCCGAATCCAGTCCGGCTTGGCGAGCTTCTCGGCAGGAACGATCTTGATGGGGATGCGCGCAGTTTTACCTGCACCTTTTTGCTTTTGGTTCGGGTCGTACGGCGTATCTAAGGTATCGCTGGAATCTGACATTTTTCAGAGCTTCAGGTTTCTTTCAAGCGCGCGCGCGAGTTGATCTTGCACCTCGTCCAGGCGGGCTCGCACGCCCAGGGTTTGCAGATCAATCGTCGCCAGACCGGCATAGCCACAGGGATTAATCCAGTTGAACGGTTGCAGATCCATCGCAACATTGAGCGACACGCCATGGTAGGTGCAGCCGTTGGCGCGAATTTTCAATCCTAAGGCCGCCACTTTGGCGCCGCGCCAGTCGCCGTCGGCGATGTAAATACCCGGAGCGCCGGCCTTACGTTCACCCGCGCAATTATACGTGGCGAGGGTATCGATCACGGCCTGCTCGATACGGTAAACAAAGTCGCGCGGCAGCAGCCGCCTTCCATCGCGACGCAGATCGAACAGCAGATAGGCAATGGCCTGGCCCGGGCCGTGATAGGTGACTTCACCGCCGCGGTCGGTTTGAACCACCGGAATATGGTGCGCATTAATCACGTGAGCAGGGTCAGCGCCCAGGCCCAGGGTGAATACGGGTGGATGCTCGACCAGCCATAGCTGGTCTTGGGTCTGACTGTTGCGCGTATCGGTAAAGGCGCGCATGGCGGCAAAGCACTGCTCATAAGGCTCAATGCCGCGACGCAGAATCAGCAGCTCCGGCATGTGCGCTACAGCACTACCTTGACCATCGCATGGGATGACAGCTCGCGATAAAGGTTATCCAGCTGTTCGCGACTCGTAGCGCGCACGGTCACGGTGAGTGCCAGATAATTCCCTTTGGACGAGGGGCGCATGCTCATTTTGCCAGCGTGGAAATCGGGGTCATGGCGTTGCACTACGTCGACCATGGTCTGCGCAAAAGTGTCTTGCATGATGCCCATGATCTTGATCGGAAAATCACTGGGGTATTCGATCAGACTGTCTGTGGGTAGTGGCATGCAGTTTGGCTCATGAACCGGGCGAATCGAAACACGACAGGCGGTTTACCGTATGCGTTAATGGGGTAACAGCAAACGCACCGTATCAATGGTACGCCCGACTATGGTTGCGCTCGGCGCAGATTCAAGTGCCAGTAGTGGCACGCTGTTGATAACCTGATCATCCGCCAGCAGCTTGAGTGTGCCGGTGGGCGCGTTGCGCGCAATCGGTGCTACCAAAGGATCGGTACGCTCGATCTGCGTCGTGATCTTGGGCCGACTACCCTGCGGCACGGTGATATACACATCATGATTAAAGCCAAGCTTGATCTCGTTGATCGACGATTTCCACACGGTCGGCGTTAGCACCACTTGGCCTTTGGCATATACCTTGTGTGTATCAAAATTCTGGAAGCCCCAATTGAGTAGTTTTTGACTTTCTTGCGCACGCACCGAGTCAGAGCTCGTACCAAGCACCACCGACAGCATGCGCCGTTCGCCGTGCGCGCCGTTCGCGCGCTTTGCTGATGCGATCAGGCAGTAGCCAGCGGCTTGCGTATGACCCGTCTTGACCCCATCAACAGTCGGGTCCAGCCACAGCAAGCGGTTCCGGTTTGGCTGCGCGATCTTGTTATAGGTGAAGCTTTTGGTAGAGTAAATTTTATAGAGCTCGGGGAAGTCAGTAATCAAACGATTCGCTAGCACCGATAGATCGCGCGCGGTCGCATAATTTTCCGGATGAGGCAGGCCGTGCGGGTTAGCGAAGTGCGTATGTTTTAAACCCAGCGCTAATGCAGACCGATTCATTTGCTCGACAAATGCGGCTTCATTGCCGGCCACTGCCTCGGCCAGCGCGACTGCTGCATCATTTCCCGATTGAACAATCAGCCCGTACAACAAATCTTGTATTCGAACAGGTGAGGATGGTTCGATGAACATCTTCGAGCTATCTCCATCGACTTTCCATGCATTCACCGATACATTCACGGTCTGCTGCAAGTCAAGGCGTTTATCGCGCACTGCAGAAAATGCCAAGTACGCCGTCATTAGTTTGGTGAGCGACGCTGGCTCAATACGCAGGTCAGGCTCGTGCGCGGCGAGTAGTTGGCCGCTGCTGGCGTCCATCACCAGCCATGAGCGTGCGGCAATGACGGGTGGCGTAAGCGATTGCGCACTTGCGCTCATGAGCAGACACAACGCAGCGCAAGCGACCAGAAGATTTTTCATTGAATGAAGAGGATGACACACCATTGATACGGCCCCGATTATAGCGCCGAGGCCGGTTCGAGCGGCTAACACCCGCAGTGGTAAGTGAGATTAGTACTACTGCGCTGACCAGGCAGCGATCACTTGTTGCTTGATGTGGTGAAGTTTACGATGAAAAAAATGATCGGCGCCGGGAATCACTACTACCGGCAGATCTTGCGGGCGCGCCCACTCAAATACATCACTGAGCGGTATGGTTTCATCAAGCTCACCGTGGATCAGTAAAGTATTTGCAGGCACCGGGGCCATAGCCCACTTGCCAGCAGCACAACCGACTAACACCAAGCGTTCAGACGGTTTACCTTGCCCGGCTAATTGCTGCTGCAGCCTGGAAAGCACAAACGTACCAAATGAAAACCCTGCCATTGCTACTGGTACATCGGGATAGGCTTTAGTCATGTGCGCATGGAGCAGCGCCATATCATCGGTCTCGCCGATACCATGGTCATGTGTTCCCGCGGATTCGCCCACGCCGCGAAAATTCATCCGAGCGCATGCATAGCCGAGCGTGACAAAGGCCCGGGCAAGTGTTTGTACTACCTTGTTATCCATACTTCCGCCGTACAGCGGATGAGGATGTGCAATCAGTGCAATTCCAAGCAGCGCATCTTGCATTGGCAAATCAAGCTTGCACTCAAGCGAGCCAGCCTTGCTCTGCAGTGAAAAAGATTGGGTGTGCGCGTTCATAGTAAGGGCAATACGCGGCTTACTTGATTGGTGGTGTTAAATCTTCAAGCGCTCGACTACCTGACCCGAGAGTAAATGTGAATCGATGATCTCATCGACATCCTGTTGATCGACATAGGTGTACCAGACCGCCTCCGGGTAAATCACCATGACCGGCCCTTCTTCGCAGCGATCCAGGCAGCCTGATTTATTGATACGAATTTTTCCCTGGCCATTCATATCCAACGCCTTGATACGGCGCTTGGCATATTCCTGAATACCCTCGGCGCCTCGCTCTGCGCAGCAGGTGCGACCATCGTCACGCACATTGTTGCAGACGAATACATGATGTTGGTAGTAGAGATCACTCATGGCATAGTCTAGGGTCAGTCAATCGGAAGTGAGGCGGTAGTCAATCGGTAGTCAATCGGTAGTCAATCGGTAGTCAATCGGTAGTCAATCGACAGATCGTGGTTGCCAATGATACCGCGCTACGCTTGGCGTGGTGTCGGGCTCAACAAAATCCATAATGCAAACGCAGGCCAGAATAAAGAGAGAAACTGTGCCGCGCCATTAAAGTTGAGGAATTTACCCTGTACCCATTCACTTAAGGTCGAAAGAAAATACGGGTTCGAGGGAAGTACATTCAACAGCAGCAGGCAGATCATCAAGGCGACAATCGCGGCACGGCGCTGCGCGGCGACTGGTGCAAATGATAATCCTGCCAGCATTACCGCACCCACCAGCAAGCCGCTCACTGCTGAGGGCGTCAGCCATGCAAAGGCATCAGAGGGTGAGAACAACACTGCATGCGCCAATGCCTTGGTGATGGTAGCAGTGAGTAGCAAGCCCATGGCCAGCAGCAGACGCGGCGCCTGACGTCGTGTCTGACACAGCAGCGTCAGCACCGCAGCGGTCATGCCGAGTGCGGTTACTACGATCTCTGCCAGCAGAAAGTGCTCGATATCCAGGCTGATATCGCGCCACAGGAGCTTGCCAATATCCACCGGCGTATCGAACCAATCGCTCAGCATGGTGGATAAGGTGGGTAGCCATAAACCATGCCCGAACAAATAAGGCTGCGGATAAATCTGCGCTAGTGGCCAAAGCGCTATCACGATTAATCCGGCGCTTGAGCGCGCGCCGAACCAATCCGACTTGAGCGCACGCAGGCGGCTTTGGCGAAGTACAGGCGCAGACAGTCGTTGGCCCGCCAAAGCACCCATCAAGACGCCTGCAGTGTTAGTGATCAGATCCAGAATACTTGGCACACGCGACGGCAGATAACTTTGTATGCACTCCAGTAGCAGCGCCAGCAGTACACCAGCGGCAACTGCGCACAGCACTGCGATCGCACCCGCTACACGCGGATACAGAGCAAACACCAGCAGCGCACCGAGCGGCACATAGCCAGCGATATTCGTTATCAAGTCAAACGTGGTCCAGTAGCGCGGCAGACCCTCGAACACATAATCCCACGGTGCCAGACCGGTAGTGCGCCAGCCGGCCCACGGATAGCAACTCGCGTAGATCACCAGCACCAAGTAGCAGAGTAGTCCGATGCGGACGGTACGAGAGCCGCCGGCATCCCATCGGCTGTGACG
>VFQT010001660.1_pt1 | contig 25876 bp, 24 predicted proteins | sample 3512381 | NCBI WGS metagenome assembly VFQT01 (sample SAMN10412376, study PRJNA504923) | tailings metagenome | isolation source: Relicate 2 Philex TSF3 active mining site | place: Philippines: Tuba, Benguet | collected 2017-08-29
CTTCCACCCGCATCGAGGGTAGCAAGCTCACTGACGCTGAAGTCGAAGCGCTCCTCTCGAACCTTGAGATCAAGGCGTTCGAATCCCGCGACGCGCAGGAAGTCGCGGGCTACGCGCACGTGATGGAGACGATCTTCGCCTCATTCGAGGCGATTGATCTCACCGAAAACCACATCACGCAGCTTCATCGCGACCTGCTCCAGTTCAGCGCCAAGGATGAGCGCCATCGAGGCAGCTACAAGACGCTCGCCAATCATGTCAGCGCGTTCGACGCTGACGGAAAGGAGATCGGGGTCATCTTCGAAACTGCCACGCCGTTCGACACGCCGCAGCGCATGACAGAACTCGTGGAATGGACGCGTGCGGCGCTACGCGACAGGACCATACACCCACTGCTGGCGATCGCGGTTTTCACTGTGGTATTTCTTGAAATTCACCCATTCCAGGATGGCAACGGAAGGCTGTCGCGCACACTCACGACGCTTCTGCTCCTGCGGGCAGGGTATGCCTACGTCCCCTACGCCTCGCTTGAAAGCGTCATCGAGAACAACAAGGAAGGCTACTATCTGGCGCTTCGTCAGACACAGCGCACGATCCGCAGCACCAAACCCAACTGGCAACCGTGGGCAGTTTACTTCCTGCGCGCGCTTCAACAGCAGAAGCGCCACCTTGAGAAAAAGATTGAGCGCGAGCGCCTTATCCTGAGATCGCTGCCAGAACTCTCGCTACAAATTCTTGACACAGTGAAGGAGCGAGGCCGTGTGACTATAAGTGAAATCGTGACGCTCACAGGCGCAAACCGCAACACGGTGAAGAAGCATCTCGCCTCATTGGTCGATGCGCGCCACATCGCGCAGCATGGGACTGGCAAGGCGACGTGGTACGAGAAGGGCTAAAGAGCCCAACGACAACCGGCCAGCCCATTGGAGGGCGCCTGGGTGGGTTCCCAGCCGTTACAAAATCAAGGTGCATGCACGAGAGTACCTAGAAATTGTAAGATGGGGCATGACCGTTCATTCGCACCAAGACCGCACGCGTTCCCTTGCCCACGAGCAAGGCGTTATGCGTGCGCGCGAGTTCGACGCCGAGGGCGTACCGCGCGCCACCCTCCGCCGGCTGGTGAACGAGGGAATCCTCACCCAGCCGTCGCGCGGCCTATACCAACTCGCCGACGCGGATCTATCCGAAGCACATAGTCTTGCGGAAGCGGCCAAGGCAGCGCTATCGGGTGTGATCGCGCTTCTCTCGGCGCTCCAGTTCCACGAGCTGACCACCCAGACGCCACATGCCGTGTGGATGCTGATGCCGTCAAAGGCCTGGGCTGCGACCAAGCCACCCGTGCGGCTCAGGATCATCCGCGCGAGTGGGCAGGCTCTCACGGGCGGTATCAGGCATCACCGCATCGACGGCGTCTCGGTACCGATCGCCACGCCTGCCAAGACCGTGGTGGATTGCTTCAAACATCGCTCCAAGATCGGCCTCGATGTCGCGCTCGAAGCGCTGCGCGATGCGCTGCGTCGCAAGCGCGCCAGGGCCGACGAGATCTGGCGGTTCGCCGTAGCCAACCACGTCGGGAGCGTCATGCATCCTTATCTGGAAAACATCCCATGACGCGGCCACCCCTGAAAATGTCGGGGCATCGGTACGCGCGCGCCTGACGGACTATGCGCGCCAGCGCGACGAGAATGCCTGCGAATCGGTGTGGGATCACGGCGCCGATAGGCGCGCTAGTCCATTGATTTCGCGATGATGAGAGGGGTCCTCCATCGGCGCCTGTTCACAGTCCCGAGTCGCCCGCAGGCCGGCATTTCGAATGGCTAGACGAAGCTTCTACAAAAGATCGTAAAAACAATAATGTAACGTATTTATTGAATAATAACATCGACAATGTTAGTATCCGGAACAATGTTAGATACACCCAACCCAACCGATCCCTTTGCCGCTGCGCTCGGGACCTACCTGGCGGACACGCTGCACCTTGCTGTCACGCTTGAGGCGTGGGGCGGCGGGGCCGGCCTGCCGATCTTCATCGGCAAGCGCTACCGCTTCTATCACATCACGCTAGCCCGTCGGCCGTGCCTCATCATGGCGGTAAGCGCAGAAGCCGACGTCAGCCCGGCCGAGATCAGCAAGCATGTCGCCCTGGTGGCAGCAACATACGAGGGCGTCGTCGTCTACGCCGCCGGCGCCATGAGTGCGACCACCCGCAGCCGCCTGATCGCCCAGGGCGTTGCTTTCATTGTGCCCGGCAACCAGCTCTACATCCCGCAGCTGGCCATGGACCTGCGTGACCATTTCCGGGCGCCCGTAAAGAAACGCGGCGAGCATCTGTCGCCGGCCGCGCAGCTCGTCCTGTTCCATCATATCCTGTTTGGCGACGACACGCCGCTGACGCCGACCCTGCTGGCCGAGCCGCTGGAGTTTGCCGCCATGTCGATCGGTCGAGCCTTCGACCAGCTGGCGCAGGCCAATCTGGCCAGGGTCGAATGGCGGGGCCGTCAGAAGGTCCTTCACTATGCAGCGGATCGCCGGACGCTGATCGACATGAGCCGCACGCTGCTGCGCACGCCCGTTCGCGGCGTCCATGGCGTCCGGTTCAAAGGCGAGCGTCCAGCTATGCTGCGCGCCGGTGAAACCGCGCTTGCCGATCTGACGGACCTGGCGCCGCCCGAGCGGCCGACCTACGCCATCCTCGCAACGGGATGGCAGGAATTCTTCCGCAAGCACGACATCGAGAACGTCAACGATATCGAGGCCGCTGACGCCTTGATTGAAACCTGGCGCTACGATCCGCACACCCTGAGCAGGGGCGAGACCGTCGATCCCCTGTCACTGCATGCCCAGTTCTGGGATCATGCTGATGAACGCGTCGCGCAGGCGGCGGTCGATGTTCTCGAGCGCGTGCAATGGTAGTCGGACTCGACACGTTCAAGACTTACTTCGCTGACCACGGAGACCATTATGTGCTGATTGGCGGCGCCGCCTGCGATCTGCTCTTCACCGATGCGGGTCTGCCATTCCGCACCACCAAGGACCTGGACATCGTCATCTGCGTCGAGGTGGTGAGCGGTGACTTCGCCAAGGCTTTTGCGGCGTTTCTGGAAGCAGGCAAGTACACGCAGCTCGCCATGCATGATGGCGACAAGAAATTCTATCGTTTCGCCAGGCCTGAAACCAAAGACTTCCCGGCGATGATCGAGTTGTTTGCACGGCCAGCGGCTGCGATCGATCTGCCGGATACAGACCGCTATGTGCGCCTCGAAGTCGAGGATGCGCTCGTCAGTCTGTCGGCGCTGCTTCTCAATGACGACTACTACGCTCTGATCAGGGAAGGCCGCGAGTCGATCGACGGCGTCTCCATCCTGAGCGAGAAACTCCTGATCCCGTACAAGGCGCGCGCCTGGCTCGATCTCAAGGCGCGCAAGGACGCTGGCGAAAAGATCGACGCCAACAACATCAGGAAGCACCGCAACGACGTGTTTCGACTGGTCCAGCTGCTGACACAGGAGGCCGTGACGCTTCCCGCCAGCGTCAAGGCGGACCTCAAACGGTTCGTCGACGCCATGGCTGACGAAGATGTCGATCCGGCCGCGTTCAAGGTCGAGAACATGACCAGGAACGAAGCGCTGGCGACGCTAAAGACAGTCTATGGGCTTTGAGGGGACGCGATGAGCTGGATCTGCCCCTCAGGATGCAGATGATTGCCAACGTCTTTGAGCGCGTGTGACCTGCACCGAAATTTTTTCAGCTCAGCCTCGGGTTGATGGTAGTTCGTACCTGCTGGACCCTGTACCTGAACGACATGCCGTTCCTCGGGCCGCCGGGCTTTCGGATCGAGATCCAGCCCCAGCCGGTGCTTGGTGTAGTAGGCCAGCTGTCAACGTCGGAGTAAATTTGTACCGTTTGTCGGCCCAAATTGCATGCGGTGGGAGACCGAGCTAACATGTCAAAACGCTGGAGCGAGAAATGGCAGATCGCGAACCCAATATCGTGACTTCCGGTTTGTCACGGCGCGAAAACCAGGACGGAGTAGCGGTCGATTTGCGGATCTGCCGACTCGAAACTGAGTCGATGTGGACGCTGGAGGTTGTAAACGCCGCCGGCACCTCCACCGTGTGGGACGATCTGTTTCCTACTGATGAAGCCGCGAATGAAGAGTTTCTTCGCACGGTTGCCGATGAGGGAATGGCGGCTTTCCTGGATGTCGCGAAGGTCGTTCCATTCCGCCGCTGAACGGTTGCTCTCGCAGCCATGGTCCGAACATCCCCGGGGCAGGTCAATCCCGTCTTTGTGCGTCCCCGACCGGGGTCGAGCACCGGCGCCCGGGTCTCATCCATGAACACCGTCTTCGATTGCTTGAGACGCTCTGCCAGCCGGTCGACCAGAGGAGCCAGATGGAACCCGGCCTTGCCGACCCAGGCAGCAGGCGTCGAGCGATCAAGATCAACCCCGGAGCGGGCGTAGATCTGGGCCTGGCGGTACAGCGGTAGATGATCGGCATACTTGCCGACCAGCACGTGTGCGATCAGCGCCTCGGTCGGCAACCCGCCCTCGACCAGGTGCGCCGGTGTGAATCGGCGTGGGGTCACGGCTCCGATAGGCGCGCTAGTCCATTGATTTCGCGATGATGCGAGGGGTCCTCCATCGGCGCCTGTTCACACAATGCCGCTGATCCAGCAATGCTGGTTGGAAGCTCGTCAGATTGGCATCCGGGCGACCATGGGCGAGCTTTCCGCCCAGATTTGGCTCCGTCTTTAGGCTGGATTTAATGGAAACATCGTATTACATTAAGCGCAGTTAGTGGAAATCGAAGTTGCCATTATGCCGACGCCTCACCGTCCATCCCTTGCCGTCCGCCGCGCGCTGAGCAGGCTGGGCGAGGACATCCATAACGCCCGCAGACGACGCGGTCTGCCCGCGGAAATCGTGGCCGAGCGCGCCTTCACCTCCCGGCCAACGCTGCGCCGTATCGAGAAGGGCGATCACGGCGTCAGCATGGGCGCCTATGCCGCCGTCCTGCAGGCGCTTGGGCTGCTCGAGGGCATCGGAAACCTGGCTGCCCCGGCACAGGACGCGGTTGGAATGGCGACTGCGGTCGAAGACCTCCCCCAACGCGTTCGTCTGCGGCGACCGAAATCAGTTTCACCGATCAGACCAAAAGCATCGGGTGATACATGAGCACCATTGAAGTCCACATCGAGCTCGATGGCGCGCTCAAGCGCGTCGGCACGTTGCGGAGGCAAGCCCGTCGGGGCGGGGAAGCGACCACATTCGAGTATCACGCCGACTGGCTTGCCGATGCCGACGCCTTCTCCCTGGAACCGGCGCTTCGCCGCGGCCGAGGCGTCTTCGCGCCCGCCGACGGTCACACGCTCTTCGGGTCCATAGGCGATTCAGCGCCGGACACCTGGGGCAAGAGCCTGATGCGGCGCGCCGAGCGCCACCGCGCCGAGCGGGAAGGGCGCGCAGCGCGAACGCTTCAGGACGCGGACTACCTCCTCGGCGTCGAGGACGTCTCACGCCTGGGCGCGTTGCGGTTCAGGAACGCGGGGGAGGAGGCGTTTCAGGCGGCGCGCCTGGCGGGCGTTCCCGGGATGCTGGCGCTTGGCCGGCTGTTGCAGGTGACCGAGCGCATCCTGCGCGACGAAGAAACGGAGGAAGACCTTCAGCTCATCTTCGCTCCGGGTTCCTCACTGGGGGGCGCGCGTCCAAAGGCGTCGGTCATCGATCAACACAATCGCCTGTCGATCGCCAAGTTCCCGAAGGAGACTGATGACTACAGTGTCGAGCTCTGGGAGGCGATCGCGCTGACACTCGCAGGAAGGGCCGGCATCGAAACGCCCGGGTTCGAACTCCTCCGGGTCATGCAGAAACCCGTCCTGCTGTCGCGTCGTTTTGACCGCAAGCCGGAGACGCGGGTTCCGTTCCTGTCGGCCCTGTCGATGCTGGGTCTCATCGATGGTCAGCGCGCAAGCTATCCCGAACTGGTCGACGTGCTCACGCAGCATGGCGCCAACGCCGCGTCTGACGCCGCAGAGCTTTTCCGCCGTATGACCTTCAACGTTCTCGTCTCGAACGTCGATGATCACCTGCGCAACCACGGCTTCCTCTGGGCCGGCGGGGCAGGTTGGAAGCTGTCGCCCGCCTACGACGTCAATCCTGTGCCGCAGGATGTACGTCCGCGGATCCTCACGACCGGCATCAGCTTTGAGGACGGTACGTGCGATCTCGATCTGGTGCTCAGCGTTGCAGAGCTCTTCGGTCTTTCACAGCGTGAGGCCAAAGCGATCGTCAAGCAGGTCGGCGAAGCAACCGCAACGTGGCGGGAGGTTGCGGAGACGCAGGGCGCGCGCGCGCGCGAGTGCGAGCGTATGCGCTCTGCCTTCGAGCATGCCGACCTGGAAAAAGCTCAGCGCCTCTAGGGCGGAGGGGGAAGTTGTGAACTGGCGGCGGCGAGTGACCCTGGCCTTCTTGCTAAATCAACGCGATGGCGTGCCGATCGGCGTCCGGACCCCACGCCGATTCACACCCGAGCTCCTTTGCAAGAGTTTCAACGACGTCGTTGATCCGCACCTCGCCGTTGGCGGATTGCTTCAGAACCGGCAGCATCGGGGTCTGATAGTCGGGCATCATTTCTGCTGCTTCTCCAGAAGAACGACATGCTGGTCTTCCGGCCTGCGCGCCTTGGGGTCGAGGTCCAGCCCCAGCCTGTGCTTGGTGTAGTAGGCGAGGGCCTTGCGGACCTTGAGATCAGCAGTCCCGCCACGCATCCCATAGTCGCGCTCGATCACCTTCTTCTGCGCCGGCGACAGGCCGGGATTGGGCGCGATCGTCAGTGTGACCCAGCCATGCCAGTCCTCGTCCGTGCTGGAGGGTGCCTCTGCTGGTCCTTGCAGGCTCGCGCCCGAAAGGCGCCCGAGCACGTAGTCCTTGAACGCGCCGTCCTCGGCATCGCGCGCGCGGGCATGCCAGCGAAACCCGTCATAGCCCAGCGCATGCGGCTCGATCCTCCGCATGCGCCCGTCCGTCTGCGAGAACGAGACATAATGCGCCGAGACCTGCCGTGCCTCGCGTATGGCGCGGATGATCACGCGCAACGTCTCCGGCTCCACCGGTCGTGCCGGCGCTGGCGCTATGCCGAGCGAGAGCGAACCGATGAGCGGATGATCCTCAGCGACGCCTTCTGCAGTGAGACGAAGCCGGCTCAGCACCTCGTCCGTATCCGGATGCAGGAAGCGCGGCGCAAAGCGCGCAGCAGCGCGATAGGTCTTGTCGCTCTTGTCGTAGACGAGATTGTCGGGCGCGATCTCCTGATAGCGCGTCAGGTCGCCTGACGCCTGCTGCTCGGAAATCCCGAACTGCTCAATCAGATCCTTGCGGTTGATGCTGTCGGTCCAGAAGATCGACTCCTCCAGAAAGATGAGACGGCTCATCGTCGCCCAGGGAAGTCCCGTGGTCTCCGCCGTCGCCAGCGTCGCATCGTCGGCAGATTTCCTGGCCGATTTTCTGTCGGTCGTCGCTGCGTCAGGCGCGGCCGCGCGGCTGCGCGTTTGCGTACGCATTGCGCCATCGCTTGACTTTGGCCGCTTCGTCGACATATTGGATGCATCCAGTAAGTAGATGGGTCGAACAACAAGAACAATCTAGCAATGCGATGATTCGGAGCGCAAGCGAACCCTGCAGGCGCGCAGGGGGCGGCGGGAGAACCGTGTCCGGATTGGCGTTGGGAGTGATGGGCCAGTTCAGAGGAGCAGTAAAATGACAGCCATTTCCGACCTTCTTTCCGGCGTTTCGATCGGAGAATCCTGCCGCCACGGGCGGCTCGAAATCTTCCCGCTCTTTGCCGGCGCGGGCGAGGGAGGCGACTTCATCCTTCTCGATGAGGCCCTGGCCTCCAAGGCCGTCGAGGTCACGGAAACCTCCGACAGCGGGTCGGTCCCGGTCCTCAGGTTTCTCAGCAGGTCGCCCGTGCCGGTCCTGCTGCTCGATGGCGAGGAGCTCCTCGGCGCCAAGCAGAACCGCATCCTCAACGCCTCGATCCTGGCGCCCGCTGAGGCCGACATGCTCCTGCCTGTCTCCTGTGTGGAGGCAGGGCGCTGGCGCTACAGCACGCACAGCTTCAGGGCCGCTGAACACGCCCTGTTTGCGAAGGCGCGGGCGCGCAAGGCCGCACGCATGGCCGCCATGCATAGGGATCGGCGCGCCGTTGGCGGATCAACGGCTCATGCTGTTGCACTGCAGTTCGATGCCGACCAGCACGAGGTCTGGTCAGACGTTTCGGCCAAGCTCAGCCGCATGCACGTCGACAGTGTTTCGTCCGCCATCAGCGATGGCTATGAAAGCTATGGCGAGCTTATCCGCGAGTTCGAAGCCGCCCTGGAGCCGGTCGCGGCTCAGCGGGGCGCAGCCTTCGTCCTCGACGGCCGCGTTGTCGGTATCGAACTGCTTGCAACCGAAGCCGCCTTTCGCGCGATCTACCGCAAGCTTCTCAAAAGCTATGCCTTCGATGCGCTCGAAGCGTCCGACGTGAGCGCGCCGAAGGCTCCAACCAAAGCCGACGTCGAAGCCTTCATCGCGCGGGTGCTTGGGTCTTCGATCTCCTCGGCCCCCAGCGCCGGGCTTGGGGTCGATGTGCGCCTCGCAGGCGAGGGGTGCACCGGTCATGCCCTCATCCATGACGACGCCGTCCTCCATCTCGCGGCCTTCGACGAACAGCTCGCCGTCTGACCCTCATTCCCACACAGGAGCCCCCCCATGTCCTCCACCTCCCTGGTCGTGCAGTCGCCCTTCATTGCCGATGTCTTCGCTGAAAACCCCGAGCCCCGCTGCCCCTGCGTCCTCGTCCTCGACACATCAGGCTCCATGGAGGGCAGGCCGCTGACACAGCTCAATGCCGGCTATCAGACCCTGCTCACCGAACTGCTTGAGGATGCGCTTGCTTCGAAGCGCGTCGAGCTCGCTGTCGTCACCTTCGGGCCGGTGAAGCTGGTCCAGGATTTCGAGACGCCCGACATGATCGCCGCAAGCGATCTCGACGTCACCGGCGACACGCCGATGGGAGAAGCCATCGAATTTGCAATCGATCTCGTGAAGCAGCGCAAGGACGTCTATCGCGAGGCCGGCATCGCCTATTACCGCCCGTGGATCTTCGTCATCACCGACGGATCGCCCACTGATTCCTGGAAGGCGGCCGCACGCGCGGTGAAGGAGGGCGAGGCCTCGAACGCCTTCTCGCTCTTTGCCGTCGGGGTCGAAGGCGCCGACATGGAGACGCTGAAACAGATCGCTGTCCGTGAGCCGATCCGGCTCAAGGGCCTGCGCTTTGCCGAACTCTTCCGATGGCTCTCCAACTCGCTCAAGAGCGTCTCGCGCTCGAAAACCACCGAACGCGTCGCCCTGCCGGCGCCCACGGGCTGGGCCGAGGTCTGAGCCATGACGAGATGGAACGTCGCAGCGGCCGCCACGGCCGGCGAGCGGCACCTTGCCGATGGCCGTCCCTGCGAAGACGCATGGACTGTCCGTCACCACACCTTCCAGGGCGAGCCCTGGCTTATCCTTGCTGTTTCCGATGGGGCGGGAACGGCGGGCAGGGCGCAGGCGGGTTCCGCCTGCGCCGTTGCCGCCTTTGCAGATGAGGCCGCGCGCGGCCTCTATTCAGATGGGGAGATGACAGCGGATCGCTTGCGCGACTGTCTTGGCGCAGCCCGCGTTGCACTCGCCGTTGAGGCAGGTCTTGCCGGCGCGCACATCCGCGACTTTGCCTGCACGCTGCTGGGCGCCGTGATTGGCCCGCGCACAGCCGCGTTCGTGCAGATCGGTGATGGCGCCATCGTCGTCGCGGGCGATGAGCCCGGCAGCTGGGCCTGGATGTTCGAGCCGCAGAAGGGCGAATATGCCAACGAAACTTCCTTCCTCACGGACGAAGACGCAACTGCCAGCGCCAGCGTGGCTCTCCTCACCGATGTCCCCGCCGAGATCGCCCTGTTCTCGGACGGTCTCGAAAATCTCCTCATCAGGACCCAGCCCGAGCGTCATGTCGTGGGTCCCTTCTTCGACCAGATGTTTCCGCCGGTCCGGCGCGTTCCAGATCCCGGACTGGACAAGGCGCTCTGCGATCATCTCGCCACTTATCTGGCAACCCCCGCAATTGCTGCGCGTTCGGATGATGATCGCACCCTGATCCTTGCAACCTGTCTTCGCGAAACGGTTGAGGCTGCTGCACGGGAGACCGAGGCGTGCGCTATGCCTTGAGTGATGGCGGCAGTGTCGAGGCCGGGTCCAGGCTGGGCGAGGGCGGTGAAGGCGTCGTCTTCGAAGCCCTCGATGGCCAGCGCGCCATCAAGCTCTATCACAAGCCGCTGGCCGGCCCTGCCGCCGACAAGCTCCGGGCCATGGTGTCGCTGGAGACATCAGGTCTTGGCGCCCAGGCCGCCTGGCCGCTGGCCTTGATTGCAGGTCCTGGCGGTGCAATCGCCGGGTTCGTGATGGAGAAGGCGCCTGAGCCCTTCGACATCCACGCAATCTACAGCCCCCGCGACCGCCGCGAAAAACTCCCCCGCGCCGACTGGCGCTTTCTGGTGCATGTCGCGGCCAACCTCGCCGCCGCCTTCCACACCGCCCACGAAGCGGGCGTCATCATCGGCGACGTCAATCACGGCTCTGTCCGCGTCGGCAAGGACGGCCGCGTCCGCCTCATCGACTGCGACAGCTATCAGATCACGAAAGATGGTCGGACCCTGCGCTGTGGAGTCGGCGTCGACGCCTACACCCCGCCTGAACTGCAGGGGGTCTCCCTCGCCGATATCGATCGCACAACCGACCATGACGCATTTGGCCTTGCGGTGCTGATCTTCCAGCTCCTCTTCATGGGACGCCACCCCTTTGCAGGCGCACCACGCGTTTCCGGTGCGCCAACCGACATCCCCGCCGCCATTGCGGCACGCGCCTATGCCTATGCAGCCGGAGGCAAGCTTCTGCGGCCGCCACCCTCGGCGCCCCCCATCGAGCTCGTCAGTCCCGCGCTTGTGTCGCTGTTCGAACAGGCTTTCGCAGGCAAAGGCCCACGGCCAACACCCCTTGCCTGGCACCAGGCGCTCATCGCGTTTGCGCCAACGCTTGGCCCATGTCCTGTCAGCCCGCGTCACCAGACGCCCGCTCATCTCAATGCCTGCCCCTGGTGCGCGTTCGATCAGGCCGGTGTCGACTTCTTTCCGGCGCCGCTGACCGCAGGCGGTGCGCTCGACCTCGATCGCTTTGATCCTGCTGCCTTCGATGCTGCCTGGAACCGCATCGAAACCGCAAAGGCCCGCATCAAGGCGGTGGCGGCCCAGGCCAGCCCGCCTTCGACAACGGCGCCGGGGCTGCCGTCCGGCGTCCAGCGCGATCTCGACGCCGCGATCAAGGTGGGCCCGCCGCCACGGACCTCCGCCCGCCTGATCGGCTGGCTGAGGCGCGGGCTTGCTGTCGTGACCGTGCTTGTCGCCCTTGGACTTGTCGTCCTTGTCAGTGTCGACATGGCGGTTGTGGCCATCGTCGCCGGCCTTGCCGCCCAGCTCCTCTGCAGCGCCTTGCCTGGCGCTTCACGCGACGCCGTCCTCAAGGCGCAGGATGCACTGAAACGCGTCTGCGACCGGCGCTGGCAGGACCTGCAGGCCATCCTCACCGAGGCTGACGATGATGATCTGGCTGCCCGCTGCCGGCAGGAGGGCAAGGCCCTCATACGCCAGATCCGCCTGCTCCAGACACAGCTCGCAAACGCACCCCGCGAGGTCCAGCTCAAGGCCTTCCTCGAAAAGTTCCCCCTCCAGAAGGACAGTGTGAGCGGCATCGGCCAGTCACGCATCGCCTTGCTCAACTCGTTCGGCATCGAAAGCGCCGGCGACATTGATCGCGACGCAATCCTGGCGGTGCCGGGATTTGGGCCGCAGCTTGCAGACAGGCTCTGTACCTGGCGCGATGATCTGAGGCGCCGGTTCAGGTTCAACCCAGCCAGCGCCATGCGGCCAGCGGACATTCGGCGCTATGAGCGCGACCTCAGGAAGCCTTTGGTGCATTTTCAGAATGAGCTGAAGAAATCAGCGCGTCAGGCGCAGGTGCAGGAAAGACGCCTTTCTGCCGTGACGACACGACTTTCAGCCCATGACAGCGCGATCGCAGCCGCGGTTACAGCGGCAGCCGTCGCCGAGATCAATCATCGGGCAGGGCGGTTGCTGCCGCGGCGGGCGGGGTGAGGGAGCTGGGGCAGTTGTTGTTCGGCGGGGCGGAGTGGCGGGTGAGGGAGCTGCAGTTTGGGATTAGGCGGGTAGGAGAAGGGTGTCAGTGGGCGTCACCCCCGAAGGCGGGCGAGCTGTGGCGCGTGCCGCGTCGAGCCGCGAGGGCGTCTCGACTGATGCAGGCTGCTATCTTTGACGCGGGTATGGTAGAGGCCGGGGCTGTGAACACTAAACGGCGGCAGACCCTGACGCGTGTCGCGCAATCAATCGTACGGCGCGCCCTTCGCCACCGTGCTCTCATATCGGTTCACACCGCTCACCTGCCCCGAGGCATTCCGAGCAGATGTTGCTTAAGTGGGCAGATGAAGAAAAGTGGGGCCCGTGCACATGGGCTCTGTCATACTCGGTGGATCAAGATGGCATTTCAATATCTGGAAATGAAGCCGACTTCAGGCATCGAGGGCGAATGACGATTCCAGAACGCATGATCGAACTGCTTAGGGCGGCTGACGATGGCCCGCTCTGTCGATTTCCGGCGACGGAAGTATTCAACGAAGGCTGGATGCTCAGGCTCGTTCTTGATGCCTTCGAGAGACTGGCGATCAAAGGGCACCCTCTCTCATTTGAGTCTGCATCGAGATGGTTTTCTGAAGCGCGTCTGGACTCGCCGTTCAGACCAAGGAGCCGGGCCGACACACTTTCGGAAGGGCCAACCAACGCAGACGGCGTAATCGCGAAACTCGAAATCAGGACTGACACGCGCGCGGGCCTGTCGCTCAGCGCCGACACCGATCAGTTTGTGGTCGTCGAGGCGAAGATGTTCAGCAATCTCTCGATCGGCACGAAGAACGCTCCATCCTATAGCCAGGCTGCGCGAAATGTGGCGTGCATGGCTGAGGCAATCGCGCGGACAGGAAGACCCCTCTCCGATTTTGCCTCACTGCGATTTCATGTTGTTGCGCCCAGGGCAGAGCTCAGGGGAGGTCGTGCATCAAACCTTGAGGCAAGCATGCAGCGCGATGCGGTATCGAACGCGATCCGTCAGCGGATATCGGGCTATGAACAACTCGGCCGTCCCGAGGCGCGCGATCTTCAGGCCTGGGAGAAGGCGCATCTTCTCCCGTTTGTCGACCACCTTTCATCGACAGACAGCCTATCCGTGCTCTCGTGGGAAAACTGTATCGAGGCCATCTCCGCCGCCGATCAACAGACAGGGGCGGGGCTGGCAAACTTCTATGAGCGCTGCCTGAGTTTTGCGCCGCGCGGCCAGGCCGGCCAGTGAAGGGGTCTGTATGAGCAGGGGCCAGCGGGTTGAAGGCGCCTATGGATGCTCCCAGCTCGAACGCGATCTTCGGGGATTGTTCGGATGTGTCCAATCCGCCGCGGACGGGGGAGGAAGACGTATGGGTCGCCGAACCCGTCGCTGGCGTGCGCCCAAGGTAGAGGTCGATCACGCCGCGCTTTTTGCCGAGGAGGCGAAGGCGATCGTGCGCGGCTCCGGCCTGCTCGACGCCTACAGGAAATCGAGCGGGCTGCTGCTGCGCGAGATCAGGACGCAGGTTGCGCGCGAGCGCCTCGCCCTGATGGGCGACAGGTGCCGCGCCGAATACAGCGCGGGCCAGCACAACAACCTGCTCATCGCGAAGGAGATCGCCGCGCGCCACGCGCGCCTCGCCTGGACGGGCGAATGGTGGAGGGCCACGCCCTGCATCGCAGAGCCGCTGACCCTCTCACCCGGCGACGAGTATTTCGCGCGCACGACCGTGTGCCGGATCATCGAACAGATGGGCGAGCAGGTCGCGGATCGGGTGGGGTGAGGGCGATAGGGAGTGGTTGTCGACCCGTACACGATCTGTCGGGTAATTCATCATTGCTCCCGCTGCCTGCTCGTCCGGGCCGTGGCCAAAACCTCCCGCCGTCGTGTTAGTCTTACAGACGCTATGGCTGCAAATCTGTCGGCAGTATCCCAAGGGAGTTTCTAGAGTGAACGGAATTGAAGTGTATCTGCGGCAGAGCGGCGAGCGTCTTCTACTCAACATCTACGTCCCGAAGGCCCGCAAGGAAGAGTTTCTGACGTCACTTAGAGAAGGAGCTTTCGAAGATCAGGCAGTGCCGATAGCCTTCGAAGCAAGCATTCAGGATCATTGGCGGACAGGATCTGGTGAGCATGTTCGCGCGGAGATCGCCGCGATAAACGTCAGCTGGTCGGACTGAACCGCCATGCGAGGCCGCAGCTTCGAGAGTTCTCTGACGAAGAGGTGGAAGGTGGGCTGAACTGCATGCAGGTCGACACCACCTTCGACTTCCGAACCGAGATCGCCCTAGGCCGTGATCCGGACGCATCCAGCCCCACCCTTCGGCGCTATCACAAGCTGCTCTGGAGCAAGGCGCTTCCAGACGGCCGGGATTTCACGCTGAGCGATGCCAGCTGGAGTCAGTACCTCCATCACAGGTCTGACCTTGGCGAGTTTCGCATGACCAGCGACACCATCGCTCCGACCTACACGCTGAGACAGAACCCGGCCGTTCGGAGAATTCTTGCGTCCTTCCCGGAAGCAGATCACGTAGCCTTCCGGGCAAAGGCCTACACAATCGCTGGCTTCCTCATTTTCCCGGCAAACACGCCCGGAAGGACAGGGCGTACCATCAACCAGGATCGCGGCTGCGACCCGCGGATCAGCGATCGCATTGACCTCACGCTGGAATGCATTCGCCGGCACTATCTGAGGCAGCCCAGTCCGTTGGCCTCGACGCTGTCGCGCTATGCCGACTTCTTCGCGCTCTTTGGTAGTTTCGAGGGCTATGCCGACTTCTTCCTGCTGAACGATCTGGTCAACCCGGACGCCTCGGCCGTGCGGTTCTTCCTGCCGCTGAATTTCGATGCCAGTGGACTGCCAGCGGATGTCAACGCTTATCGGGCGTATCGCGATCGCATGCTGGATTTTCTCAACGCGCGCAGCCGGAGGATCGAGGCTTTTGCGAAGAAGTTTCTGTCCGAGGGGTGGGAAGTTGAGGAAGCGCCAGCATGATGGCGGAGATCGGTTTGGTGCTGTCGTTTCGGTGTGTGCGCATCACCGCAAGACGCGGCTGGCCTGTTTGCGAGTACCCGACGAGCCGCGCTTCGCGGACGCCTCCTCACGGAGGGGTAGCGATCCCTGACGCCGGAGGAGTTTGCGAGCTGTGCTCGCTGAGCGACATCTCCGTTGCATCTCGTTCAAGACGGAGGCCACATTCTCCTGCGATCCGCACGGATCGGGAAAACGCGACCGCCCTTGTGATGCAGGGCACAGTCGGAGAGTCCTGAGGCAGGTCGGATCGGCGGTTTTTGGCGATATCTGGTGGTAGGGAAGCTTCGAGGGTCTCAAACCCCTGTTCACCCACCAAACGCGGCTAGATGTTTGGCAAGATACGCTGGGTGCGGGCGAAGGTCCGGATTCTTGGGTGGTCGCATCTTTTCACCTTGGTAAGCGAACAGCGCTCGTAACTCGCTCGGGATCTTGTTGTGCGAGATCCGCAAGCGGTAGTCCTGATCAATCGAGATCAAGTGGCGATCGAACAACCAGTGAATCGTTCCCGAAAGCGCGATGCCGTTTTGTACAATGTCCGGGCCGCCGTCAGCGACAGGCCAAATGTGAGCGGCTTGAACCTCTGCGCGGCCCCCGCCGTTGATGATCTTGATGCCGGTCACAGCGCACGTGTCCTCATACGCGGCGCATACAGCGCGCCGGAAATTGGCATCGCGTATCTTGCGATTGAGCAGAATCTGCTCGATGCGGCGCTCTTGCTCGGGCGGCGACGCTTCCAAGAGTTCGCGTGTCTCTGAATCGACGAGTGCGTGATCAAGGTTGAGTTTGCGCGCATTGGCCTCGTCCAGTGTTTCGGCCAGCCCGCTTCGGACGATCGATGCGAAATCTTCATTGGAGAGCTCCCGGACGGAGTGTCCCCGTAGTGTCACGCCGGCGAGGGCCCTGTCGGGCAAGTCCCGCAGCACCTGTTCCGCATATCGACCGCCATCCGAAAGCGGTACTTGCGCGTCGAAGACCGTATGCTCACGCATCTCAGCAAAATAGTGGCCGGACTTTTCCTCGTCGGGAACGATCCTCTCAACGCGCGCTGCAGCGATATAGCCCATGCTGCCGCCATCGACGCGCGGCACGCGATAGACAATCCACTCTCCAACCATGCGTTCAACAAGTTGGAGATAACGCTTGGGAAAATGATACCGCGTTGGATCGTCCTTGTAGCTAGAACTCGCGCTCGTGTCGAAAACGCCTTTAACCACGAGAGTCCCCCGCAAGCGCATCGCCAAAGCCACCGAGCAATGCCTTCGATGCTCAAGGTGACACGTCAGTGTCTAGCTCGCCAGGGGCGGCGCCTATTGCCTGTCGTCCCACGTGCCTGAGACTTCTATCCCTATGAGGGTTGTAGTCCCGATGGAAGGATGATCAGCAAACCCGCTGAACGTTTGACCGATCAGCCTCTGCGGTACAGTGTTCCGCAGCTCGGACCAAATTGGGGGGAGGCAAGTGACATCCAAGGTCTTCATCGTCGGTTCTGACAATCAGCTGCTTGCCTTGCAGCGCACAGACTATGATTCCGAGGACCTGTTTCAGCGCCTACTCGGTGACCATCCGGCCCTGCTCGAACAGGTTGCCGGACCAGATGGTCGGCTTCTGCTCGTCGAGCGAGAAGCGCCTGTACCCGAGGAGCTTGATGGCGGGGGACGCTGGTCGCTGGACCATCTCTTTCTTGATCGGAGCGGCGTGCCGGTACTTGTGGAAGTGAAGCGGGCGACCGACACGCGCATCCGGCGTGAAGTTGTGGCGCAGATGCTCGACTATGCCGCCAACGGAGTCGCCTACTGGCCGATCGATCAGCTTGTGTCTGCCTATCAGGCAACCGCTGAAGCCGCCGGCGAAGACGCCGAAGCCAGTCTGTCAGAGTTTTTAGGCGGTGAAGAGCCAGTCGAGTTCTGGCGTCGGGTCGAAGCAAATCTTCGGTCCGGGAGAATAAGGCTTGTCTTCGTAGCCGATGCGATTCCAAAGGAACTTCGCCGCATCGTTGAGTTCCTGAACGAACAAATGCGACCCGCAGAGGTTCTTGCCCTCGAAGTGGAGCAGCACATGACCGCCGACGGCTTGCGTCTGCTGTCACCCCGCCTTGTTGGCAAAACCGAGAGAGCCGAGGGCGCAAAGGCGGTCCAGCCGAACGCACCTATCGGGACCATTGAAGACTGGTTTGCCCAACTTGAGACGGCGCGCGGGTCAGGCGTCACGGCGACAGCGCGCCGCGCGCATGACTGGTTTCTGTCTTCTGGCTTTGAGGTTGGGCGAAGCAAGACCGGCATCTGGACAGCAGTGACGACTCTGGCCGGCCGCCGTTCCTATCCGTTCTTTCTGGCGGACACGGTGCTTTGGGCCGATCTCTATCACCTCGAAGCGCACGCTCCGTTTGAATTGCCGGAAGTGCGTCAGGGGCTGCTTGACGCCTTGCGCTCTCTTCCTGGCGCCCCGTTCAAAGGTGAGAATGCCAGAGGTTACCCTAGCGTAGTATGGGAAAAGCTAAAGATAGAAGCCGGCTGGAGCGCGTTCAGGGAAGTTGCTCTGAAAGTGAAGCGGGCTCTGGAAACTGGTGACGCCGCAGCGCTACGGTCCTCGTGAACCTCACATCATTCTAGCGCGCTAAGGTGGACCGCAACGACGCAGTGGCGTGAGTGCGTTGGTCTGCTCTGTCGCCCTGCAGGAACTGTGTCGAACCTGCCTGACCGCACCTTGGCTAGCGCTGGATCAGGATCGTACGCGGGACAAACCAGGTTGGACTACGGACCGAGTCGACCTGGTGATGGCGAAGCCTGGCGCCCTGCACGTTTACGAGGTCGTGACCCTGGGACATGAAGTAACGTATTAACGCGCGTTCAATCACGTGGAGGGACTCGGTCTTCCTTTGACCTCCCTTGGCGTTGAACACACCAAGCATCAGGGAGCGGCGCCCGGATCGCGCGGTTTTCAGATGCTGCATCAGTCGCAGATTGTTCAGCTGCGTCCTGACCCTGCTACGGAGAGTATCAGCCTTTCCGACATACAGAGCCTCGAACGACCTTCCGTGTCTGCGGCCGAACACATAGACGCCTCCCTCTTCAGGGACTCTCTCCAGATCAAGGTCATAGGCCATCCCTGCATCTGCCAGATCCAGCGGGTTCAACCAGGTCAGGCCCAGGTTCATCTACGGCTCCAGTTCAGTGCTCGTGAAGGCTCAGGCTCTACCAAGACACTCGCTGATGCAGAGACTACCTACTTCGCCGATCGGGTGCCGCAGTCGTGCTGCGCTCGCGTGCGGCACGAAGCGGGACGGGGACACGTGACAGGGATCTCTTTGGCGATCAGCGGCCACTTCTGTGAAGCGCGCGAACGGTCGAAGGCTTACTCATGGCGCACCAAGTTACGCGCGTCGATCTGGTTCTAGACAGGCGGAGGCGACGGACGCTCGGCAGGCCGCGAGCTCGATCGAGTGAAGTGCCTCCCTGAGCCAGGACCCCATTCCGGTTCGTAGCCCAAGTGCCGATTTTGTATCCACGACGACCATCATAGTTTGATGCCGAATCCGACAGCGGCGTACGATGGGTCGTTGCACGCATGGTAACTGACTCCGGAGAGCACTGGATGCGAATAGGCACATGGAACGTGGACTACGCGAGAGCTGCAAGGCGGGCAGATCTTCTTGCCCGGCTGTCAGAGAACGCTGCCCACATTTGGGTGCTCACTGAAACCCACGACGATTTGAAGCCGCCGGAGCACCACCATGCCCGGTCCACCACGCAGCGAGACCATGCGGAAGCTCCGGCCAGCATCAGCAAAGGTAGTCGCTGGGTGACCATCTGGAGCCAAATCCCCCATGACGGATCTGGAAAACTTCACCCCGATCGACACATCCCGCACAGTGGCTGTGGGGATCGGGCCTTCGGAATCAGCCTGCAATCCTGAAGTCATTGTCTATGGGACCGTTTCGCCAGAAGGTGGGCAAGCAAAACACGCCGCCGCGATCCGAGAACAATCACAAGAGTGGCGACGGTTGCGTCAGGCGTATCCGCGGGCTGTGCTGTGTGTGGCCGGAGACTTGAACACCGACTTGAGGCGAGCTCGCGACTACGGACTGCACAGCTTCTTCGGTCCAAAGAAGAGCACGAGATTGCTCGTCAAGTCGCTGCACGCCCTGGGCATGCGAACTGGGACCGATCATGGTTTCCCTGCAGCGCTCAAGCCGAAATTTCCACCTATAGATCATATCGCGTTGAGCCTGCCGCATGCCGACAATACCCGTATCGTTTCGACGTGGGCTGGGAGCACGGGGACAGGCAAGGCGGTCGGAGACCGCATAGGTGTGGTCATCGAGATGTCGCGGTGACAACGCTTGTATCTGTCCGCGCTGGCGGAGGATCGTTTGCGAGTCTCGCAAGGCGGGAGCTTGAACGGGTTTCGCAGACGGCTACGGAAGAGGCAAAGTGTGGCAGGTAAGCAAGGTCTCTCACAGCAACCCATGGCAGGTTGAAGTCGCCGGCCTCAGAGCAGTATTCATCCTACAGACGCCGTCAAATGATGCGCAAGATAGGCAGGATGGGAGAGAAGTTCTGGGTCTTTCGGTGGTCGCATCTTTTCACTTTCGTCGGCGAACAGCGCTCGCAATTCGCTCGGGACCTTGTTGTGTGAGATACGCAAGCGGCAGTCGTGCTCAATGAAGCTAAGGTCTAGCCTGATCGCAGCCCTCCTGGGACGGAACGACGGGCCGCGCGTTCAGCTAGTCGGTGATCATCTCGTCTTGCGAAGCCACGCAGAAACGCGTCGCGTTTCACTTCTTGCGGTCCACAATGTCGTCGTGATCCGCGTGGGACTCTGGTCGGACGTCAGGTTCGAGACTGCTGATGTGTCCTGGATCGTGGCAGGAGTTTCAGGATCAAGCGCCAGGGGCCTTCGAGAGCGAGTCATCCGAAAGATCACCACCGATGGCATGGCCGCGCTGAAGGCCATCGAGCCCGGGGTGCTGACCGACGCGATCGACTCGTTTTTTGTACGCGATCGGTATATCGCCCGACATGATGTCCGAGAGTGGAGCCGGGACATCGGCGCGAAGAATCCTGTCGTGGCAGTTGCAATCGAATTTTTGCGACATCCACTGTTCGCGAAACACCTGAGCATCAAGGATGTGCCGCAAGTTGGACGTCGCTTGCGCGACCTCCTTGTCGGCCCATTCCAGGAACTGAGAATCCGAAACGAGCGCTACGTCGATCAAGAGCTTGTCCGACTGAGAGAGTTTTTTTCATCAGTGGAGTCTCGGCCACTGACCGAGGAGCAGGCCCGAGCCGCGATTGTTGGTGAGGACCGTAACCTCGTGGTGGCCGCTGCTGGGTCGGGCAAGACTTCCGTTGTGGTTGCCAAGATCGGATACGCAATCAAGAACCGCGAATGCCTACCCCACGAGGTGCTCGCGCTTGCTTTCAATCGCACCGCGGCAGAAGAACTCAAGGCGAGGATCTCACAGCGACTGGGCGACGGCGCCAATGGCGTAGACGAGATAGAGGCCATAACGTTTCACAAGCTTGGTCTTGAGATCATTGCCGAGGCGGAATCGCGAAAGCCCAGCCTGGCGCCATGGGTCACTGAGACGAGCGACAATTCCGGGGCAATCATTCAGGAACTGGCTATCGATCTCGTCAAACGAGATGCTGGCTTTGCTGCACGCTGGATGCTGTTTCGTGCTCTGGCGTCGAAACCGCATGAGCCGATAGCGCGTTTTGCGACGCGGGCAGATTACGACCGGTATCTCATCCAGGTTGGAGAAGATCGGGACGGGCACAAGGGCATTCGCACGCTCAATGGCGAACTCGTCAAGTCCATGGAAGAGGTCGCCATCGCCAACTGGCTGTTCATCAGTGGCGTGCCATATGTGTATGAGCGCGCATACGCGTATGAGACCGCCGACCGCGAACACCGGCAGTATCACCCGGACTTCTACTATCCCGACATTGACCTCTATCATGAGCACTTTGCGCTTGATGAGAAAGGTAGGCCGCCTGCGGCCTTTTCCGAGAAGTATGCTGACGGGGTGCAGTGGAAGCGGGCGCTCCACGCTGCAAAGAAGACCAACCTCATCGAAACCACCAGTGCGCAATTCCGGGACGGATCGGCCCTGACAAAGCTGGAGGACGCGCTTCGGTCGCGCGGGCAGACGTTCAAGCCGCGCAATCCTCAGGACATTGAGGATCGGCTCTCAGAGCTCCAGGTGCCAAAGTTTGAGGGGTTGTTTCGGGCTGTTATCACGTTGGCCAAAGCAAGCGGACTTGATCCTGCCGCCTTGGGAGGGTTGGCAGGCGAACAAGAGGACCGCTTTCGCGCACGACTTTTCGCGGATGTCGCGTTGCCGCTATTCGAAGCCTACGAGGCGCGCCTGCAGGCTCTCAAGTGTATCGACTTCGAAGACATGATCTGGCGGGCGGTTTCCCACCTTCAGGCCGGTCGCTACACGCATCCCTTCAAGCTCATCCTTGTCGATGAGTTTCAGGATATCTCGAAGAGCCGCTCCGAGCTGGTGAAGGCGATGCTTCACCAGAGTGCAAATACCAGGCTGTTCGCAGTGGGGGACGACTGGCAGTCGATCTATCGCTTCGCCGGGGCAGACCAGAGTCTCATGACAAACTTTGAGGTCGAGTATGGGCCAACAGCGACGTCATTCCTGACGACCACATTTCGCTGTAACCAGGGCATTTCCGATACCGCGTCCGCGTTCATTCAGAGAAACCCAGCGCAAATTCCCAAGCGCGTCAGGTCCGTCGATGACCGCAAGGCGTCGACTGTTCACATACTGGAGTATGTCCGCGATGAAGAAGTCGACACGCTGATTGCAGCGGAGCTTCGTGCCCTTGCTCTCAAGGCACCCGCGCGGACGAGGAAGGCCAGCGTGAGGATCCTTGGGCGGTTCAATCATCTTCGTCCGCGGTCCTTGCTGGATTGGCAGAAGGAATTCGCCGACAGCCTCGACCTTCAGTTTCTGACCTTGCATCGGGCGAAGGGTCTGGAGGCCGACTATGTCTTCATCCTTGGATGCAACACCGGCATGTACGGTCTGCCGTCCAGCATCGAGGATGATCCCTTGCTTGGCATGGTATTGCCGCGTGCAGAACCCTTCGCTCACGCAGAGGAGCGCAGGCTCTTCTATGTCGGACTCACGCGCGCCAGGCATCGCTGTCATGTGCTGACGCAGCACGGGTGTTCATCGCCATTCGTGCGGGAACTCGTGGGATCGGGTGAGGCTGTCGTGTATCGCGTGGGTCACCCGCGGCCAGCCCCCGTAAGGGCCACGCCTTGCCCCGACTGCGAGCATGGCATCCTCCGGGAGGTCCAGCACGATGGACAGTCCGAACAACGATGTTCGAGCGGTTCGAGGTGTGCGCCCAGCAAACCGAAGCCACCGTCGCAGACATTGGCGCCGCAAGGTAGAGCGCGTGGGCCGCGAAAGGATGTGGGGCCAATACGAGCGGGCCGGAGCACGTTGCGACGACTGCCTCGAAAGTGAGGAGGTCCCTGGAAGGATCTCAGTCTTTGTTCTCGCGGCGTGAGGCGCGGTAGGGACGGGCAAACCGTAGGCACAATGCATGTGAGAGACACTCGGCAATCGCAATGAAGGTTTGACCCGTTCGGTCAAACAGTTCAGCGTTAGTCAGGTCGGATCGGAGTTTGGTGGGGGATCCTGATGACCACGCGCAAGGCGGGCCTCTCGAAAACGCGCATCGCGGCCTTCGAGCAATGTGCAAAACGCCTGTGGCTCGGCACGTACCGTGACGATCTCGCGGAGGAGGATCCCGAAGCCCGCGTTAGGTTCGCGACCGGCAATGAGGTCGGCCGCATCGCCCGTGACCTTTCGGTTGGCGGCGTGCTCATCGACGCGCAACCTGATCTGACCGCCGCACTTGCCCAGACCACACACCTGCTGGCCAATGGACACCGCGCCCCCATCTATGAGGCAACCTTTCAGCACGACGGTATCCTCATCCAGGCCGATGTGATCGAGCCGTTGGACGGCGACGCCTGGCGCCTGGCCGAGGTGAAGAGCTCAGGCAGTGCAAAGGACACACAGATCAGCGATATCGCGACCCAGGTCTGGATCATGCGTGAAGCCGGGCTGGCGATTGCGAGCGCCGCGGTCCGCCATCTCGATACAGGCTTCGTCCTCAGCGCACCGGGCGACTATCGCGGCATGCTCACGGACACTGATGTGACACTCCAGATCGAACCGCTCATTGCACGGCGCCCCGAAATCGTCGCCCGGGCCCGCGCCGTTCTCGAAGGACCCGAACCTGATCGCGAGATGGGGAGCCATTGCGACGAACCCTATCCATGCGAATTCAAGAACTATTGCCGCCGAAATCAACCAGAAGGCCCGAAATGGCCCATCTCCATGTTGCCCAATACGGGCAAGCAGCTTGCTGCAGAATGGGCAGGCGAGGGGATCGAAGATCTTCTCGAGCTCGACGAGGCTGACCTCGCCAATCCGCGCCATCAGAGAATACATCGGGCGACAAGATCCGGTCAGTCCTTCCACGATGTCGAGGCGATCAACCGCGCAGTCGGCGGCTGGGCGTATCCACTTCACTTCCTCGATTTCGAGACAATCAACCCCACCATCCCTCGTTGGATTGGCACGCGGCCCTTCCAGCAGATCCCGTTTCAGTTCTCCTGCCATACCGAGACGCTCGGCGGAGAGCTGCTGCATGCCGCGTATCTGAACACAGACGGATCAGATCCCCGACGCCCACTCGCCGAGGCGCTGGTTGAGACCCTGCTGCGCGACGATGCACGCTTCGGCGCCATCGTCGCCTACAATGCACCGTTCGAAAGACGATGCGTCCGTGACCTCGCTGAGGCCTTCACCGATCTTGCGCCCGCGCTGCAGGACATCGAACGGCGACTCGTCGACCTCCTGCCAATCGCGCGCAACCATTTCTACCATCCCGACCAGCGCGGCAGCTGGTCAATCAAGCGTGTCATCGCCGCCGTGCTGCCAGATATGAGTTATGCTGAACTCGAGGTTGGGGACGGCAACTCTGCCCAGCTGGCATGGCTCGATATCGTCGATCCCAACACAACTGCGGAGCGGCGGCAGTCGCTGCAGGATGCGTTGCGGACCTATTGTGCGCGGGACACCCTGGCGATGGTGGAGCTGCTGCGGCGATTGAGAAGTGGCGCGGAAGCACAGGGTGGCGATTGAGGGATGTAGACGTCGGGATGGAGAGGGTAGGGTTGGATGAGCAGAGCCGCGTCGAGTCGCAACAGCGTCCCGACCCTGGCGGGCGGCGATCCCTGACGCGGGGGTTGATCGACGGATCGGTCCTGGTCGCGCGCGCAGGCTTCGTGGCTGGAATTTCGCGGTCGGTGACTCCAGAGGGTCCGTGAAAAGCGGGCGATCTAGACTGGTCACCTGTCGCGCTTCGAGCCCGAATTGTTGACAACCCTGATTCCAGATTAGGGCTTCGCGTATTGGACCGCTCCCGCTACGATAGCGCCTAGGAATAGATTAGGCGGTTGGGCCGGCCTGGAGCGGCGTAACGCTGCAGATACCATCGACCCCGTTTGCCTTTAGTGGCGGCGAGATCCCTGTGGGGTACTCGCGCCATCAATCGAGGAAGAATTTGGGGCGTATGTTCGAGCAGACATTCAAGAATATCGATGCCTATCCATCGCCAAATGGCGGTCCCCGGAGCGCCAAGACGCAGGTCAGCGACGTCGCTAGCCTGCTTCAACCTGCGCATTCCCAGAGGGGCGAGGCCTAATGCTCACCGGCGATATTCGGAACAGGGTCGATCAAATCTGGAACGCCTTCTGGTCAGGAGGCGTATCGAACCCATTGTCGGTCATCGAACAGATCACCTATCTCCTGTTCATCAAGCGGCTCGACGACCTGCACACGCTGGAAGAAAACAAGGCCGCCAATCTCGGCATTGCGATGGAGCGCCGTGTCTTCCCGGAAGGGAAGGACGAACAGGGGCGCGACTGGTCGGACCTGCGCTGGTCGCGGTTCAAGAACTTCGAGGCCCGCGCCATGATGGACGTGGTGGCCGACCGCGTTTTCCCCTTCCTGCGCCAGATGGGTGAGGAAGGCTCCAGCTACGGCGATCACATGAAAGATGCGCGTCTTGGCTTTTCCAACGCCGCACTCCTCGCCAAGGCGGTGGACCTGCTCGACAAAATCCCGATGGAGGATCGCGACACCAAGGGCGATCTCTATGAATACATGCTCGGAAAGATCGCGAGCGCCGGGCAAAACGGCCAGTTCCGCACGCCGCGCCACATTATCCGGCTGATGGTGGAAATGACGAAGCCCACCCCGCACGACGTGATCTGCGATCCGGCGGCGGGCACTTGCGGCTTCCTGGTGGCGGCGGGCGAGTACCTGCGCGAGAAACACCCGGCGCTTTTCCGAGACGAACGCCAGCGCAAGCACTTCCACACGGGCATGTTTCACGGGTTCGACTTCGATCCGACCATGCTGCGCATCGGCTCCATGAACATGGTGCTGCATGGGGTGGAAAACCCCGATGTCAGCTATCGCGACAGCCTGGCACAGGAGCATGACGCCGACGCGGGACGCTATTCCCTCATCCTCGCCAATCCGCCCTT
>VFQT010001661.1_pt1 | contig 25851 bp, 23 predicted proteins | sample 3512381 | NCBI WGS metagenome assembly VFQT01 (sample SAMN10412376, study PRJNA504923) | tailings metagenome | isolation source: Relicate 2 Philex TSF3 active mining site | place: Philippines: Tuba, Benguet | collected 2017-08-29
CAGTCCTGCAAGGTATTGATCGCATTATTCCGGTCGATGTCTATGTGCCCGGTTGCCCACCGCGCCCAGAGCAAATCATTGAAGGCGTCATGAACATTCATGAATTAGTTAAAAAAGAATCCAACCGACGCCGTTATTCAGACGAATACAAGCACCTCCTCGGTACTTACCAAATTGAAATCGACAATGGACAAGAAAAATAACCAAGACTACCTTGCAGCCATTCAGGCGGCGTTTGGTGCAGATGTACTTGCCCACGAAGAAACCTTTGACATACTCAATGTCGAAATTTCACCAGCTAAAATTCATGAAGTCATTGCATGGCTTCAGCAAGACCCTTCCTTGAGCGTCAATTACCTCACCAACATTGCCGGTATTCATTACCCAGAGGCAGTAGGCCGTGAATTTGCTGTTGTGTACCAACTGCATTCCTGGAAAAACAACGTGCGTTTGCGCATCAAAGGCTACCTTTCAAAAGAAAACCTTCACATTGCCACCATCACCGATCTGTTTGCTGGCGCAAATTGGATGGAACGCGAGACCTATGACTTTTTCGGGATCATTTTCGACGGCCACCCTGACCTGCGTCGCATCCTAAATATGGAAGACATGGATTACTTTCCGATGCGCAAAGAATACGTTCTCGAAGACGCTACCCGCGAAGACAAAGACGACAGATTTTTCGGACGAAACAACAACGAACTATGAGTCAAGACAGCAAAGAGGTATTGCAGGCTGCAGACCCGGCAAATATAGCCACCATAAACTTTGGACCTACCCACCCTTCTACCCATGGTATTTTCCAAAACATCCTGAAGGTAGATGGCGAGAAAATCATTTCATCCGAACAAACCGTCGGGTATATCCACCGCGCATTCGAGAAACTTGCGGAGCGTAGGCCCTACAATCAAATTACACCAATCACCGACCGCCTCAACTATTGTTCTTCTCCAATTAATAATATCGGTTGGGAAATGACCGTAGAAAAACTAATTGGCGTAGAGATTCCAAAACGCGTGCAGTACATGCGCGTGATCATCATGGAACTTGCCCGCATTGCCGATCACCTCATTTGTAATTCTGTGATTGGTGTCGATGCAGGTGCACTCACCTCCTTCTTTTATCCTTTCTCTGAAAGAGAAAAAATTTACGAACTCTACGAAGAATTAAGCGGCGCCCGCCTGACCACCAATATGGGTCGAATCGGCGGTTTTGAGCGCGATTTCAATCCGGTATTTCATCAAAAATTGAAATCATTTCTGAAGACCTTTCCTAAGGCTTTTGAAGAGTTCGACAGCATGCTTGCCCGCAACCGTATTTTCATGGACCGCACTAAAGGTGCAGGCCCGATTTCGGCAGAGCGCGCACTTTCTTATTCTTTTTCTGGGCCCAACCTCAGAGCTGCAGGTGTCGACTACGACGTTCGCGTCATGAGCCCTTACTCTTCATACGAAGACTTTGATTTCATCGTGCCTGTTGGCGTCAACGGAGATACCTACGACCGTTTTATGGTACGTCAAGAAGAAATTCGCCAAAGTTTGCGCATCATTGAGCAGGCCTACAACAATCTCCCAGAAGGCGATTACAAAGCAGACCTTCCAGACTTCTACTTACCGCCAAAAGCAGATGTCTACAACAACATGGAAGCGCTCATCTACCATTTTAAAATTGTCATGGGTGAAACCGAATTACCAGTTGGCGAAGTTTATCATGCAGTAGAAGGTGGCAATGGCGAACTCGGATACTACCTGATTTCCGACGGTGGCCGAACGCCGTATCGCCTCCAATTTAGAAGACCTTGTTTTATTTATTACCAAGCATATCCAGAAATGATCAAAGGCATGCCGATTTCAGACGCCGTTCTGACGCTCAGCAGCATCAACGTTATTGCCGGAGAACTAGACGCCTAATATGAAAGCAGATCACCCACAAGCCGTAAACGAGGCACCGATAGATTTCAGTGCCCACACCATGACCGAAATCAATCGTGTCATCGGCCTTTTCCCTGATGGAAAACAAAAAAGTGCCATCCTGAGTATCTTGCACCTTGTCCAAGATGAATTCGGATGGGTAAGCGTTGGCGCCATGAACCGCGTTGCTCAAATCCTCGGCATCGAACCAATCGAAGTCTACGAGGTAGCCACCTTTTATACCATGTTCCATCTTGACCCGGTTGGCAAAAACGTATTAGAAGTTTGTAGAACCGGACCTTGCCAGTTAGTGGGTTCAGATGACCTCATTGCTTACATCGAACAGCAACTTGACATCAAAGTGGGCGAAACCACCAAAGATGGTCTATTTACGCTCAAAACAGTAGAATGCTTGGGCGCCTGTGGCTATGGCCCAATGCTCATGTGTAAATACCAGTTTTACGAGCGCCTTACCAAAGAAAAAGTGAACGAAATGCTCGACGCCATGCGCGCAGCTTCAAAATTATAACCAATGGCTAGAAAACTATTGATCGAACACGCCGAAGTACCCGGTATTGCGGCTTACGACGTCTATCGCAAACACGGTGGCTATGCCTCTGTAGAAAAGGCTCTCAAAACCATGAGTCCTGACGACGTAGTTGAAGAAGTCAAAAAATCAGGTTTACGTGGCCGCGGTGGGGCTGGTTTCCCAACGGGCATGAAGTGGTCTTTTTTGGCAAAACCTGAAGGTATTGAGCGCCATCTTGTCTGCAACGCAGACGAATCGGAACCAGGCACCTTCAAGGACCGCTACCTCATGGAAAAGCTCCCACATTTGCTCATTGAAGGCATGATCACCTCGAGCTATGCACTTGGTGCGCGCCGCTCGTACATTTATATCCGCGGCGAATTCATGTATGTATTGCGCATTCTCGAAAAAGCCATTGCAGAAGCTTACGCCAATGGCATGCTCGGAAAAAATATTTTAGGTTCGGGCTATGACCTCGACCTCGTCGTTACGCCAGGCGGAGGCGCCTATATTTGCGGTGAAGAAACCGCGTTGCTCGAATCTTTAGAGGGCAAGCGCGGTAACCCACGCATGAAACCACCGTTTCCGGCCGTTAAAGGTTTATGGGGAAATCCTACGGTGGTCAACAACGTCGAATCTATTGCAGCGGTTGTCCCAATCGTCAATGAAGGTGGCGAAGCTTATGCCAAAATTGGTATCGAGCGTTCTACCGGAACAAAGCTCATTTCGGCAAGTGGAAACCTAGTACGTCCGGGTGTTTATGAAATCGAACTCGGGCTTTCCGTAGAAGAATTCATCTACGGTGACGACTACTGCCGAGGCATTGCGAACGGTAAAAAACTAAAAGCGTGTATTCCCGGCGGATCATCTGTTCCAATTTTGCCACACTATTTAGTCACCAAAACTGCAGCCGGCACAGACCGCCTCATGACCTATGAAAGCTTAGCCGATGGCGGTTTTGCAACGGGTTCTATGCTCGGTTCGGGTGGGTTTATTGTCTTTGACGAAGATCAATGTATTGTGCGCAATACCTGGAACTTTGCCCGTTTTTATGCGCATGAATCTTGCGGTCAGTGTTCACCGTGCCGAGAAGGAACAGGCTGGATGGAAAAAGTTCTTTACCGCCTAGAACACGGTCAGGGTACCTTAGAAGATATCTCGCTGTTAGAAGAAATCAACAAAAAAATTGAAGGCAACACCATTTGCCCTCTTGGCGATGCCGCAGCTTGGCCTGTTGCAGCCGCAATTCGCCATTTCCGCGACGAATTCGAATGGCACGTCAAAGCGCCACAAGAAGCGCAAACAAGAAATTATGGTTTAATCCAAGCAACGCTTGAAGCTTAGTCCTATGATAAAAGTAACAATAGACGATGTCGAAATTGAAGTAGCACCAGGCACTACCATCCTGAATGCTGCACGCCAAGCCGGTGGGGACCTCGTTCCACCAGCCATGTGCTATTACAGCAAACTTCCGGGTACTGGAGGTAAATGCCGTACGTGTCTTGTGGAGGTTGCCGCTGGTTCTACTGCAGATCCACGCCCAATGCCCAAATTGGTCGCCTCTTGCTCCACTACCGTTATGGACGGCATGATTGTCAAAAACAAAACCTCCGAACGCGTTCAGAACAACCGTGGCGGTGTCGTTGAGTTTTTACTTGTGAATCACCCTTTAGATTGCCCTATATGCGACCAAGCCGGTGAATGTCATTTACAAGATTTGGGTTACGAGCACGGCTCAGCCAAAACGCGTTACCGCGAAGAAAGAAGAACCTTCAGCCCTATCGATATCGGTAATAAAATCAAACTGCACATGAACCGTTGCATTTTGTGTTACCGTTGTGTGGCTGTAGCCAATCAACTCACCGACAAACGCGTACATGGTGTATTGCACCGCGGTGAACACGCCGAAATCTCGACTTACATTGAAAACGCCATCGACAACGACTTTTCTGGCAACATGATCGACGTTTGCCCAGTTGGCGCCCTTACCGATAAAACCTTCCGTTTCAAGTCCCGTGTATGGTTCTTAAAACCTTATGAAGCAGAATGCGCCTGCGACAAATGTTCTGGAAAGGCCGTGGTTTGGATGTTCGGTAATGAAATTTTCCGCGTCACTGCGCGCAAAGACAAATACGGCGAAGTCGAAACCATTGAAGACAAGACCGCCTGGATTTGTAATGATTGCCGCTTTGACAAAAAAGACCCCAGCAAATGGAACCTCATTGGCCCACGTAAAATTGACCGCCATTCGGTCATTTCTCAGGGTAAATACGCCACAAAAAACGATAATAATCCCAAATTACTAGGCTAATGGATACTGCATTGCTTATTGAAAAATCTATTCTTGTTGTTCTGTTGTTTCTGATCTCCCTCGGTGCGGCAGCCTACATGACCTATTTTGAACGCAAGCTTGCCGCCTGGATCCAAGACCGCGTTGGCCCAGACCGTGCCGGGCCTTTTGGCATTCTGCAACCGATCGCCGACGGTGTCAAGATGTTTCTCAAAGAAGATTTTATTCCTGCCAAGGCCGACAAATGGCTCTTCATTATTGGCCCAGGCTTAGCCATGTTTACCGCGCTCATTACAAGTGCAGTTGTGCCCTGGGGCCCTAAGTTGCACCTTTTTGGCCGCGACATCAGCCTCCAAGTTGCCGATATCAACATTGGTATTCTATACGTTTTTGGCGTACTATCGGTAGGCGTTTATGGCATCATGATCGGAGGCTGGGCGTCCAACAATAAATATTCACTTTACGGAGCCATTCGGGCAAGTTCTCAAATGATCTCCTATGAATTGGCAATGGGTGTATCAGCCATCACCATCGTTTTACTTTCAGGATCCTTGAGTCTCAACGACATCGTTGCGCAACAAAGTGGTGTTTGGAACGTGTTCTACCAACCAGTCGCCTTTTTGATATTCTTTATTTGCGCCCTAGCAGAGCTAAACCGTGCACCATTCGACCTTCCTGAATGTGAATCTGAGTTAGTTGGTGGTTACCACACCGAATACAGCTCCATGAAACTTGGTTTGTATTTGTTTTCCGAGTATACCTCGATGTTTGTGTCTTCTGCCATCATGGCTATTTTATTCTTCGGGGGTTATAACTTCCCAGGAATGAGTCATTTTAGTGGCAACACCTTAGCCATTTTAGGTATCGGTGCTTTTGCCATCAAAATATTCCTCTTTATTTTCGTCATTATGTGGATTCGTTGGACTATCCCGCGTTTTCGCTTCGACCAACTTATGCACCTTGGCTGGAAAACCCTCTTGCCACTTGCACTTATTAATTTATTGATCACCGGTTTGGTCATCGCCTTTAAAAACGGCTGGTTTTAATTGATATCACCTTATGGAAAGTCTTACCAATCGCAAAAAAGTAGTTTCTGATAAACCCATGACCCTTTGGGAGAAAGCCTACTTACCCGCTATTATCAGTGGGATGATCACTACTTTACGCCATATGCTTCGCAAGCGTAAAACCATCAAATATCCTGAAGAAATTCGCGAATTTGCGCCTGTTTACCGTGGGCAACACGTACTCAAGCGCGACGAACAGGGTCGTGAAAACTGCACAGCCTGCGGGCTTTGTGCGGTGGCCTGCCCTGCTGAAGCCATCACCATGACGGCCGAAGAACGCAAGCGTGGTGAAGAGCACCTTTACCGCGAAGAAAAATATGCCGCCACGTATGAAATCAATATGTTGCGCTGTATTTTTTGTGGGCTTTGCGAAGAAGCATGTCCGAAAGAAGCGATTTTCTTAACCGACAGACTTGTTCCGACTTATTTCGAACGCGATAACTTTATCTACGGTAAAGACAAACTTGTCGAAACTCTAGATGAACGCATCGACATCACCAAAAGACAACACACCGGTAAACGTACACAACTATGAGTTTGCAAATAATTTCCATTATTCTCGGTAGTCTTACACTTGCATCTGCCCTCATGGTTGTGCTCAGTAAGCATCCTGTCCGAAGCGTTATTTACCTCGTGGTAACGTTCTTTTTCATCACCTCGATGTACATCATGATGAACGCCCAATTTTTAGCAATTGTCAATATGATTGTTTATGCAGGGGCCATTATGGTTTTATTCCTTTTTGTACTGATGTTACTCAATCTCAACAAAGAAGTAGAACCCACTACCACCAGAGTTGCACAATTTGCTGCTTTTATTGCAGGTGGATCTTTATTTCTGGTGCTCATCACCGCGCTCAAAGAAACGTTAATCTTGGGTCAATCTTATCGCCAACAAGACAGCCAAATTGGTTTGGTCAAAGAACTAGGTCATTTACTTTTTACCAAATATGTGGTCGCATTTGAATTGACCTCCATTTTATTTATTGCCGCAATGGTTGGAGCAATCCTATTGGCCAAACGCGAAAAACAAATCATCGAATAACATGCAAGCAGCCTCTAGCATCGGGACTTCTCTCGACTTCTATTTATTTGTGTCTTTTGCCCTCTTCACTATTGGGGCAATTGGCGCCATGACACGCAAAAACATGATTGTACTCCTTATGTGCATCGAACTGATGCTCAATGCGGTCAATCTCATGCTCGTTACTTTTTCAACGTACTACGGTAATGGCGATGCGCAAATTTTTGTCTTTTTTACCATGGTGGTAGCTGCCGCCGAGGCAACTGTCGGACTTTCCATTATCATTATGGCTTACCGCAACCTCAAGTCTATCGATATTGACATGTACAACCAACTTAAAAACTAATCATGGCTAAAGACCTGACTCTTTTATTCATACTTGCCCTGCCGCTCATAGGCTTCGCCATCAATGGCGTATTCGGGAAAAAATTGCCAAAGGCGTTTGTAGGCGGACTTGCTACCGGTGTGGTTTTTATCGCCTTTTTATTGGCCACCACCCTTTTTTCTGGATTGCACGGCACCCAAATTGTGAAACTGTTCAATATAATAGATTTCGATGGCTTGCGCATCAATGCCTCTTTTCAAATTGATGCCCTTTCCATTTGGATGACACTCATCATTACCGGAATCGGCTCCCTGATACACCTGTTTTCTATGGGATACATGAGCCATGACGAAGGATACCATAAGTTTTTTACCTACCTGAACTTGTTTATTTTTTCGATGCTCATACTGGTATTGGGTTCCAATTACTTTGTGCTCTTTTTTGGTTGGGAAGGCGTCGGGATGTGCTCTTATTTGCTCATTAGTTTTCATTACAACGATGCGCAAAAAGGTGAGGCAAATAGTTTAGCGGGGCGCAAAGCATTTATCATGAACCGTATTGGTGACGTCGGTCTTTTATTGGCTCTTTTTATGCTCATCGGCCAATTTCAAACACTAGAGTTTCTTCAAATCGGTAAGGCCGTACAAAACAACGCCATTTTACAAGGTGGGGCACTCTTCTTTATTACCTTGTGTTTATTCATTGCCGCAACCGGAAAAAGCGCGCAAATCCCATTGTTTACTTGGCTTCCTGATGCCATGGCCGGACCAACACCAGTTTCGGCACTCATTCACGCCGCAACAATGGTAACTGCTGGTATCTACCTCACTGTTCGTTCTAACTTCCTTTTTGAGTTGGCCCCAGCTACCAAAGACATTATCTTGTATATTGGTTTGGCAACCACCCTTCTAGCGGCATTTATGGCGCTCAGACAAAACGACATCAAAAAAGTACTTGCCTACTCTACAGTTTCTCAGTTGGGCCTCATGTTTGTAGCGCTCGGATTTGGCGCCTATAGCGTTGCTTTGTTTCATGTAACTACACACGCTTTCTTTAAAGCACTGCTGTTCTTGGGCTCTGGCTCCGTTATTCACGGCATGCACGAAGAACAAGACATTCGAAAAATGGGTGGCTTGGCCAAACTAATGCCCGTAACTCATTTTACATTTTTGATCGGCACTATGGCCATTTCAGGAATTCCATTTTTGTCCGGATTTTTCTCCAAAGATGAAATCATGGCGCAAGCCCTTCATCACAATCCTGTGGTTTATGCCATTTTAGTTCTCGCCGTGACCATGACAGCCGTTTATATGTTCCGACTTTACTTTCTTACCTTCCACGGAGCCTTCCGCGGTGGCGATGCGCTCAAAAGTAAAGTTCATGAGAGCGGTTTGTCCATGACCCTTCCGCTTGTTGTTTTGGCTGTGCTTTCTGTTTTTGGCGGCTTGCTCAATTTACCAGGCTTGTTTTTCAAGAATGCCGCACATTGGTTTGACCACTACCTGAGTCATGGTACTTTTGGTTTAGATCAAGTACACAACACCCACCTTTCGTTCACCACTTCTTTGTCCCTTATGGTGTTCGCCAGTGCCATTGCTATTGGCGCGTTGGTGTGGGCCTACCTTACTTACGCCAAAAAAGGCAATACGGCAAAAGCCGATGAGGCACAAAATGGCTGGGAACGCCTATCGGCGCAAAAACTATACGTGGATGAAATCTACAACGGTGTTTTTGTCAAGCCGTTGCTTGCTCTTTCTGATTTCGTTGGAAAAATCATTGACATTCAAATGCTCCGCAATGGCGTTTATGCGCTTGCTGACGGCGTGCTTAATACAGCCAACCTCAGCCGCAAATGGCAAACAGGTTTCTTGAGTAGTTATCTATTCTGGATGGTTTTTGGTCTGATCATTTTTGTTGCATATTACATTTTAAAACTTTCGGTTTGGCACTAATTCTTTTACCCCTCATTTTTAGCGTTATTGCTTGGTTGGTTCCAAGTAAGCTCACACGTATTTTTGGCTTGATTTCAACAATGAGTACGCTCACTTTGAGTGCAGTCTACTTGTCTTATTTCAACGCCAATGAGCCTCTTTTAATTGACCTTGGCTTGCGTTTTGTCCGATTCTCTATTGATAGTTTAGGGTTTACCATGATCCTCTTGACCAACGCCGTTTTCTTTTTGGTCTTTTTGAGCAATTTCAAAAATGAACTCATTCATGATAAACGCTTTTCGGCACTGGCTTTACTCATGCAGTTTGGCTTGTTGGGTGTTTTCACCACCAATACCATTCTTGGTTTTTACCTATTTTGGGAATTGACTCTCTTGCCTATTTTCCTCATTTTATATTGGTTTGGCAGCTTTGAAAAACCGCGTGCGCTACTACAATTCTTTTTGTATACCTTGCTCGGGTCTTTGGCTATGTTATTAGCCGTTATTGGCCTGATGCATGCCACCAATCAGCAAACTTATGAAGGGTTACTTAGTGCCGACCTCAACGCACTTGGCAACACAAGTACCTTATTGATGGGTGGTTTTTTATTGGCTTTTGCCGTTAAAATTCCATTGTTCCCATTCCATACTTGGCAAGCTGAAACCTATACCAAAGCCCCTGTTGCGGGCACCATGTTACTTTCTGCAATTATGCTCAAAATGGCCTTGTTCGGTTTATTGAAATGGGTACTTCCTATTTTCAACGGAATTGCTACTGATTTTTGGCGTTGGCCAGTTATTACTTTGGGCCTGATCGGTATTATTTACGGAGCAGTCATTGCCATTCGCCAAAATAACCTCAAGACCCTATTTGCTTACGCTTCCTTGAGCCACTTAGGACTAATTGCAGCGGCGCTCATGTTACAAAACGCAAACACCAATCAGATCGCTGTTGTTCAGATTGTCAATCACAGTATTGTATCTATAGGCTTATTCTTAGCTGCAGGTATTATCGAACAACGCCTTGGCACGTCAGAATTAACAGGCATTAGCGGTATCGCAAAAGTGGCACCTCGTTTTGCATTGTGGTTTGGTGTACTTACATTTATTTCTTTGTCGGTGCCATTTACAGCCGGATTTATTGGCGAGTTTTTCTTGATCAAAGACCTTTTTGCTGCACACAACTTAACTGGTGTTTTAGCGAGTACAACGCTTATTTTAGGTGCAGTTTATATGCTCAGAGCCTACCAAGCACCCATGTTTGGACCAACCAAAGTATCCGGCTTTGAAGACCTACATTGGTCAGAAATCACCGTTTTTGCTATTCTTTCTATTGCAGCTATTTACCTAGGTTTGTCACCTCAATGCCTTACAGATTTTGTTGCACATAGTCTTTCTCAACCTACCCTTTAATTTATATCATGGATAGTATTGTCATTCTTTTTATTAGTGGACTACTCGGTTTATTTGTAGGCATGCGCCGACAACCGCTCATTTCTTTGGTAATTTCAAGTCTTGGACTTACCGGAGCAGCACTTGCCGCCTACTTCCGAGGCCAGTACACATCGCCATTGGCATCTTATACGGCTTATATTCCAACGCAAAGTGCGGTCATTATTTTGCTCTGTGTGGTTACCCTACTTGCTATTTGGGGTGGTTACCAACGCTACCGCCAAGAAAACGAACACACCGGAGACTACCTCAGTCTGGTTCTTTTCTCTTTGTGTGGCGCCATCATGATGGCACAACCTAATGATCTCATGCTTTTCTTCATTGGATTAGAAATTCTCTCCATTCCAATTTACGTTTTGGTTGGCATTGAAAAAGGTAGTGCGCTTTCAGCCGAAGCCGCTGTTAAATACTTTTTTACGGGTTCTTTTGCCTCTGCCATTTTGCTCTTTGGCATCGCACTACTATACGGCGCAACCGGTAGTTTTCAGTTGGTAGAAATTCAATCTAATCTTGCCATTGGCATTTGGCAAAGCCCTATGGCCATGATCGGCAGTCTTTTTCTACTTGCTGGTTTTGCCTTTAAAATTGGTGCTGTTCCGTTTCATTTTTGGGGACCAGATGTCTACCAAGGTGCCTCGAATGCCGTGCTGATGTATATGTCAACGGTTGTTAAAATCGCAGGGATTTATGCCATTGTAAATGTTTTTGGTCAGCTGTTTAGAGATTCTTATTTCTTTTGGATTGACCTCATCAGTCTTCTCATTATACTTTCCATGTTTTATGGGTACATCACAGCATGGAAACAAACTTCATTCAAAAGACTCATTGCCTATTCGTCTATTGCCAATGCAGGCCTTATGCTTTTCGCGTTAGCTGATATACACAACAGCAATATCTTTTTATTTGTAGCTGCTTATGCTTTTGCGACCATTCCGCTAGTCGTCATCAATCAGTTTGCCAATAATAGTTCTGATGACCTGAATTCTTGGGAAAGCATCGGTTGGAAAAACCCGCTTGTTGGCGTGTCACTTGTTTTGTCCTTATTTTCTTTGGCAGGTATTCCACCACTAGCCGGATTTTTTGGTAAATTTTCGTTATTGTGGTCGGCAGTACCGCACATTCCTTACACCGCTGTTTTGGCTTTAATAGCATCTGTCATTGGTGCTTTTGTATATCTGCGTTTATTGCTATTGGCGCTCAAAAAGCCAACAGTACAAGTAAAACAAGGCTTAACTATAGAGCAAACATTTGTTTTACTACTGACCTCTATTGGTAGTATCGCCGCTATGTATTTTATTTGATGCATCGGTACAACTATTTAAGGCCTTCAATCGTCTTTAGGCCGCATGTTGTCTGACTCTACACTGTACGCAAATCTGATACAAAAGTGTATCCAAAGGGATGCAAGGGCTCAAAAAGCGCTTTATGACTTGTTCGCGCCAGCCATGTTCAAGATTTGCTTGCGCTATGCACCCGACTACAACACCGCTCAAGATATTTTTCAAGATGCATTTGTGAAGGTCTACGAAAACTTAAATAAGATCAAACAGGCCAGTCATTTGCCCGGTTGGGTTAAACGCGTTTTTGTATATACGGCTATTGATGCGCTTAGAACCACTGCCAAATTCCGACAACATATTGCCATAGAAAACGCGGTTCAAATAGAACACCCTTCATTTGGAATCGAAACAGATCTAGCCACTGCAGACATCGTAAACCTCGTTCAGCAATTGCCAACGCGTTCAAGAATGGTATTTAATTTGTATGTAATGGAAGGTTTTGCACACAAAGAAATTGCAGAAATGTTATCAATTACGGAAGGTACTTCCAAATCACAATTATTTGAAGCAAAAAAAGCATTGCAAAAAGCATTGAAGCAACAAGAAAAAATGTTTGGCTAAATGAACCAACTCGACGACTTCGAAAAACAACTGCGAGACCAACTCAAAGGTCATGTGGCACCTGAACCACTCATGTGGTCTAGGCTGACAGACGCGTTGAGCAGCGTCAAGCCTTGGTATGCCAAAAGTATTTTCAAATATGGTCTTACTGCACTCACCTCCTTGACCATTGGCGCTTACGCCTCCTATTTTTACTTCGAACAAAAGGGGTCCGCCAAAGCGCAAATCAATATTGCGCAAGACCGCACCAAACAACAACAGTTATCTTCGACGCAAGTTCCAAAGCGCAACAATGAAAGAATGGCTGCATTAGACGAGCAAAGCACACCTCAAATAAGTACCTCCGCATTTACTTCAACAAAAAGGATACATTTAGAAGATGCACCTCAATATTTTGCACAACCATTAACTGAACAATTTACAGAACAAAAAGCGATTGATGCCGAATCGGTATGGTTGCCTATTGGCAAACGTGTTGCCACCAAAATACCGATATCAAAAACCGCATTACTTCAAAAGCGTAGTCTTACGTCTCATACAGGTAGAATTGGCTTGAGTATTGCCTCTGGTACCACACAAAGTAGCTTGCCTATTCCGACTTATCAAATTGGCCCCCTTGCTGAACATCAACTCAGTCAGAGCTCAAAATCGAGTCCACTGCTTCAATTACAAATTGCATTGTTTACGAATTGGCATTTTAATATCGGCGTTCAGCAAATCAGTCAGCAATACACAGAACATTTTCAAAAAACCGAAGTTTTTAGTTACGATGACAAAGAACATTACCTCTTTCCTTATATCTACGGAGTCCGTAAGTTAAGCGATGAAGAATTACACGGTGGTCCTTGGCCATTTGGACCAAATCCACCTGGAGGGCCTTCGACATCATTTGTACTCGCTAATTACACGAGCCAAATACAAACAAATACACTTTATGTGCCGCTTACCTTAAGTTACCACAAACAATTTGGTCTTTTCGAAGCACAACTACACGCCGGAGTTGGTCTTCAATTTGGCTGTAATAATACACACACATTAGAACTTCCTGGATATTTACCCTCCACAATCCTCCTTGATGAACCATTTTTACGCTTTAATACTTCCTTACAAAGCCAACTTCGCCTCAGTTATTTGGCAAATAAACACCTTGCTGTATTCGTAGAGCCTCAATTTAGATTGGCATTTTCCAAACAAGATTTCGAGGCAGTGTCTGCCTTCAGGGCCCAATCCAAGGGCGCATATGCCGGTCTAAGCTGGAAATTTTAAAAAAAGATTACACGGTTATTAAAAGATTCGTTAATTTTGCAGCAGTTCTTTAATTTCATTCTTATCAAGAAAAGCTGAGGGATTTGGCCCGATGACGCTTTAGCAACCCATCCAACGATGAAGGTGCTACTTCCAACGTGTTTTACACGATAGATAAGTTACGATACGCTGAAACTTTATTTGCTTCCTTTCAGCTCTCCGCACTTATCAGGAGAGCCATTTTGGCCTGTCCTGAGTTTTTCGAGATAAGTTTTAACCTTAATCAAACTTATCATGAAAAAAAACACCGCAATTTTAAACAGTATTCCAATCGATCCTTTGACTGGGGCCATTTCGGTACCAGTTTATCAAACTGCTACTTTTGTACAGCAAGCACCAGGGGTACACAAAGGTTTTGACTACGGTCGATCAAACAACCCAACCCGTTTAGCTTTGGAAAATATACTCTCAACGCTAGAGAATGGTCATTCAGCTTATGCCTTTGCAACTGGCCTTGCGGCAATCGATGCTGTTGTTAAATTATGCTCCGCAGGAGATCAAATTTTAGCAGTTGACGATATTTACGGCGGGGCTTATCGTCTTTTTACCCAGATTTACAACAAACTAGGCATACAAACTAAATTTTGTGATACCCAAAACCTCGCTTTACTAGAGGACGCCATCACCCCGCAGACCAAACTGATTTGGTTAGAAAGCCCAACCAATCCTTTACTCAAAATCAGCGACATTAAAGCCATTGCAAAACTTGCCAAGGCTAAAAATTGCTTATTGGTCGTTGACAATACTTTTGCCGGGCCGCTCTTTCAAAAACCAATTGATCTTGGGGCGGATCTTGTAGTGCATTCTGCGACTAAATATATTGGAGGGCACTCCGATTTGGTTGGTGGTATTGTCGTCTGTAAAAACGAAGTTCTTGCTAAAGAAATCAAATTTATACAAAATAGCAGCGGTGGTATTCTCGGGCCTTGGGATTCATTCTTGTGTATTAGAGGCATAGAAACCCTTGCTGTACGCTATCAAAGACAGAGTCAAAATGCCTTGGCGCTTGCGCAATTTTTAGAAAACCATCCACGTGTGGCGAATGTATATTACCCTGGACTTCAATCACATGTCAATCATGGCATTGCAGCTCAGCAACAACAGCAGCATTATGGTGGTGTCCTCTCCTTTGATTTAAAGGATGATTGTAGTGAGCTCGCAGCTCGTATCTGTACAGAAACCAAGTATTTTCATTTGGCCGAAAGTCTGGGAGGGGTTAAAAGCTTGATCTGTCAACCCGCCAAAATGACCCATGCATCAGTTCCTGAGCAGGTAAGAGAAAAACGCGGAATCAAAGGTTCTTTGGTTCGACTTTCTGTAGGTTTAGAGGATATTGAGGACCTCATTGAGGATTTACAAATTGTTTTACGCTAACACTTTGAAAGTATGTCACAAATAAACATAGGACTCATCGGTTTTGGTGTGGTAGGAAGCGGATTCTACGAAATTCTAATTAAAGAAAATTCCAATTGCTTGTATAATATCAAGCGTATAGCGGTTAAAAACATCCAAAAAGAGCGCATTGCTCCACATGCACTTTTTACAGACAATGCTTTGGAACTTGTTTGCGATCCAACGATTCAGATAGTGATTGAACTCATCGACGACGCTCAGGAGGCTTATTTACTCGTAAAAGAAGCCTTGTTGAACAAAAAACACGTCGTTAGTGCCAACAAAAAAATGCTTAGTGATCACATAGAGGAACTTAGTGAACTTGCTAAAATTCAAGGTTGTAGTTTACTATATGAAGCGGCAGTTGCCGGCAGTATTCCGATTATTAGAAATCTGGAGAACTACTACGCGGGTGGATTTTTCTCGCAAATTTTAGGTATCGTAAACGGCTCAACGAATTACATCCTTTCAGAAATGCAAAATAAACAGTTAGATTACACGACAGCCTTGAAACAAGCACAAGATTTAGGCTTTGCAGAATCAGACCCTTCATTGGATGTTTCGGGTGCAGATGCCCAAAGTAAATTAAAAATCTTGGTATACCACGCATTTGGATCTTTGATTGGTAAAGAAGATATCCCAACAATAGGAATTGAACAAATTAGTCGGCAAGATCTTCTTTTTGCAAAAGAGCAAAAACTCGTGATCAAATTATTGGCAAGTTGCAAGTATAATGATCAGACCAAACTAAGCGAACTAAGTGTTTTACCTACTTTTCTACCCTATGAACACAAACTCGCTCAAATAAATGGCGCGTCCAATGGTATTTTAGTGGGTCATGAAGATATTGGCTATCAATTATTTGAGGGCGCAGGTGCTGGTGCTTTAGCAACAGGTTCCGCCGTATTTACAGATTTAAAAGCAATTTCTAGTCAATATGCGTATCGCTTTGAAAGCCCACTAAAGGTTTACGAGGTTCAAAAGCAGCCATTGTTTTGGTATCTCAGGGCGCCTTTTTCAGCTATTGAAAAAATCGAAGACGTACGTTTTCTTGAACAATTTGATACCAATTCCACAGAATACAGAGGTCTGATCAGTTGCACCGCAGATACAGCTCAATTACTTGCTGGTCGCAACGGACACACGCTTATCCGATTTTTAGGTTCCTAGCCAACAAAAAATTCCTAATTTTGTGCGCAATGAGTCAACGTATTTTTATCACCGGTGCAAACGGCATGCTTGGTGCAAGTGTCACAAGAGAGGCGCTTTCTCAAGGCTTTCAAGTTCGAGCACAGATTTTACCCGGGACAAGTCGACAAGTATTAGCCGACTTACCTATTGAAATTATAGAAGGAAATATCCTCGATAACCAATTTTTGGACCAAGCCATTGCAGGCTGTCAATACGTCATTAATATTGCCGCCCTTACCACCATCTGGCCAAGAAGACTCGAAAGTCTCTATGCGGTCAATTTACAGGGTGTCAAAAACATAACAGCTGCTGCTCAAAAACACCAAATCAACCGAATGGTACAAATTGGTACGGCCAATTCTTTCAATCATGGTCCTAAAACTGCGCCTGGCAACGAAGACCAACCCTATACGGGCGATCAGTTCAAAATGGACTACATGGATAGCAAATACCAGGCACAATGCTTTTTGCTTGAAAAACACCAAAACGAACAATTTCCAGTTATTATCGTCAATCCGACCTACATGATCGGGCCTTTTGATTCGGGTCCAACATCTGGCCAAATGTTTTTGGAGCTTTACAAAAACAAACTGCCAGGCTATGCGGGCGGAGGCAAAAATTTTGTTTACTCCAAAGATGTAGCGGTAGCAACTGTTAATGCTTTGCATATGGGCAGAGAAGGCCAATGCTATATTGTCGGCAATGAAAACCTTTATTTCGGCGAAATTTTCAAGAGAGCTGCAGTTGTGTTTGAACAACCCTTTAAAGTCAAGAAATTTCCGGGTTTTCTCATCAATGTAGTTGGGTCCATCAATTCAATCGTGGCTCGCCTCACCAAAGGCACTCCGCAACTGAGTTATTCTATGGCCAAAATGGCAAGCGTAAAACAATTCTATTCTCCAGAAAAAGCGCGCACCGAATTAAAGCTGCCCAGCACCCCTATTGAAACCGCCATTGCCGATTGCATCGCGTGGTACAAAGAGAATGGCTACCTACCCAACTAATCTACATGTTCACTTATTTACAGCTCCCTCTCGACCAAACACCCAGCTTAAGCGGTGGAATTGCGCCCATTTATTTGGCCCTCATTGGCTTTGTCGTTTTTTGGTTCATTTCTAAATCCGAAAAAATCAAAGCACACTACTTCACTAAATACGACCATGACAAAGCCTGGTTGCGCTTTATTTACATGACCAAATGGGTGGGCTTTTTAAGTATGGGTTTACTTCCACTACTCATTTTGTTCATCATTGAACCAAATCGTGGCCTTGACTATTACGGTCTTAATTTTAGAACAGATACGCTGCTTTTCAATTTGGTGCTTTGCATTGTCCTTGCCGCAATCCTTATTCCACTCGCTTCATTTTCGGCTAAAAAACCAAAAAATTTAGTCAATTACCCACAAATTCGTGCACTCAATTGGGATGCCACAACTTTTCGTTTGAATTTGATTGGTTGGGCCATTTATTTATTTGGATACGAATTGCTGTTTAGAGGTATTTTGTTATTTCCTTTGGTAGAAGCATATGGTATTTGGTTAGCAATAGCCGTAAATGTAGCCTTGTATTCGGCAACGCACATTCCCAAAGGCCTCGACGAAACCATTGGCGCTGCTCCGCTCGGTTTCTTACTTTGTATCCTTACCTTAATGGCGGGCAATATTTGGATTGCTTTTGTTGTACATGTCATTATGGCCTGGACCAACAGCCTCACCGCCCTCAAACACCATCCACAAATCCACTACAATAAATGGCAACAAAACGCTTCGAAAACAAAGTAGCCATTGTTACTGGTTCTAGCCGTGGTATCGGACGAGCCATTGCTTTTGCACTCGGACAACAAGGCGCTAAAATCGTACTCAATGGCCGCGATCAGACGCGTTTAGAAGAAGTTGCACAGGACCTAATAAAGAATGGTATTTCGGCCATTTACTACAACGGAGATATCTCAGAAGCAAACCAAGCTCAAGCGCTTATTACTGCTGCGGTCACGCATTTTGGAAAGATTGATATTTTAGTCAATAATGTTGGCATCTCCAGTAGAGGCTATGTTGCAGACTTACATCCAAGTGTGGTCGAGCAAGTATTCAAGAGCAATGTATTTGGCACGATGCACCCAACGCATTTTGCCTTGCCCTATCTCAGGCAAACAAAGGGCCAGGTCGTTTTTATCTCGAGTTTGGCTGGCATCCATGGTTTGCCGGGCCTGGCACCATATAGCGCCTCTAAAATGGCACTCACTTCTTTTGTAGAATCTTTGCGAATCGAGGAAGGCCAACATAAAGTTCATATTGGCTTGCTTCAAGTAGCCATGACAGAAATTGTACACAACAAAGAAGTGGTGGCCGCCGATGGCAGCAAACAAGTCTTGGCAAGTCGCCAAAAGGGAAAAGTGCTTACCATGGAAGAAGTGGCACAAGATTGCCTCAAATTACTTGAGAACCGGAGTTATAAAAAAACCCAAACGCTCATGGGTAAACTCAATCGGATTTTAAATAATATCTCACCGCTAATTGTGGAGAAAATCCTCAAAGCCAATTTGCATAAATTCGAAGCAAACAGCAAATGATCGGTCAAGATTACCCTAAAATTGAGTGGCAATTTGCCGGACTCGATTTACTCGAGCCAAACGCCATGATCGGCGACCTCATCCTTTTTTCTACAGCCCTCGTTTTAGCCGCTAAAATCAAAACCAATTACCCGCAAAACGACTTCTATACAAACTGGATACGTTTCTACCGCGTCTTTGGTTGGAGTTTCCTTTTTGGAGGATTTGGTCACTTATTTTACAATTACCTCGGACTCTGGGGGAAATACCCTTCTTGGCTGCTCGGAATGGTAGCCACCTATTTTTTAACGAAAGGCATGCTCAGTTTATGGCCGAATATCCAGCAAAAAGCCATCTTTAAAAAAATGGCTTTGGTGCTTTTGGGTATCGGACTTCTTTCAGAATTGCTTGTTTTTATCTGGGTGGACATGACCATCGATCAAAGTAAAGGCCTCATCATTCCTTCCGTAATTAGTGGTATTGGCTTAATTTTTTCGCTTGTCTTTGTTGGAATCCGTTACCAACGCTTGTATCATTCTGGATACCAATACTTATGGATGGCTGCTGCGCTGCTTTTTCCGAGCAGCATTATTCTTAGCCAGAAAATCAATTTACACCAATGGTTTGACCGCAACGATTTCTCACATGTGCTTTTGTTGCTCAGTTTGATCCTTTATTTTGTCGCGCTGCAAAAAACCAAAGAGGCCAATTCTTTTTTGGACCATTAAAACCGCTTTGACAAAACAAAAAAGGACGGATAAATCCGTCCTTTCAATTGAGGTGCTGTAAAAGCTACTTAGAAGTTGTATGCAACGCCTACAGTAGTGTTCATATATTTGGTTATGGTGCCATCAATTTTGAATAATTTCGGCATGTAAGTTGCATCAAGAAGGATACGCACATGATCAGAAATACGGTAACTTGGAGTGATGCCCGCCATGATGGCAATCATGTCATCACCACGAAGTAAGTAAGTATCTCCAAACAGAAAATTTCCGTTGTTAAGGAGGGCTCCACCTCCGTGAAGTTCTAAACCAAATTTGGCGTCTTTATTGGCCAAAGCAACCACATTGAGGTTGAGCTGTAAACCAAGTCTGTTGAGGTTGTCATTTCCAACGAGGTCTAGACCGCCATCTAATTTCAGACCAAAGCTTGGCACAAAGTTATAGGTAAGTGCAGTATTGAAGCTAAGACCTGTACCGGCTTCGCTAAGAAGGTGAGCACCTGCATTGAATTGTAAGCCCATTTTACCTTTTTGAGCAAAACCCAAAACAGCAGTTGACAAAGCGAAAACAAGTAGAATCTTTTTCATATTGTAAAATTTGTACACGAATTTATCAATTTAATTTGAGTTAGGCTTGAACATTTGAAAATTTCCACCTAGTTCTATCAGTTTGATTTAATAATTTGAAAATTTATAACCTGATTTCCATGATGAATATATAGCTGATAAGTGCCATTAGCCAAGAATCGCAAATCCACAAAATTTGTTTCATTATAACCAACGATTAAACGCCCTTGCAAATCAAATACTTCAAGCTTTTCTACAGCTATACTCAATTGAAACAAGCCATTACTCGGATTGGGGTATACCTCAAGATTGGATAAGGGGGCATTGTTTAAACCCAACACGTCGACAAAAACGCTATCGGAAATACTACAACCATTGGCGTCTGTTACAAGAACTGTATACCAACCACCATCGAGATAAACCGCCATGCTGTCTGTTTGAGACGTTGGTCCAGACCAAGCGTATTGATAAGGTGAGACACCACCACTGACCGTAGCTGTAGCCGTACCGTCTAAGCTGCCAGATCCAGAGGCCATTGTGGCATTTAACGTGAGTGCCAATGCAAGCGGCTCCACAATTTGAAGCGAGAGATTTGGAGCAACACAACCCATAGAATCACTAACCATTAGGACGTAAGTACCTGCAGACAAATTGTTAAATTGACCAGAAGTATTGACCTCTGTGCCAATTTGAAAGGTATAGCCACCATTGCCGCCTGAGGCGCTTGCGTTAATCTGGCCATCTGAGAGGCCCGAACACGAAACAGACTGAATGCTGTAATTAGACACAAGTGAATCAGGCTCGGTAATGACATAAGCAAAGGTTGCCGAGCAAGGGCGCGCATCGGTTACTGTAACTTCGTAAGTTCCTGGACTCAAATTGGCGTTATAAGCCTGACCTACACCGTTGCTCCAATCAAAGGTATGTGGAGCAAATGCTACACTGACATCAAGATCAATATTGCCATTGGCGGCGCCATGACACGTAACCATTTGTAGATTGGCGCTATTGACGACTGGTGCTGCATAAGGTACAAAAACCGAATCTACAACCACGCAGCCATTGGTATGGGTAATGGTAACAGTATTCCAACCCTCAGACGCAGACAAATTGGTTTTACCACTTACGCCGTTATCCCATAAGAATTGGCAAGTACTAAACATACAAGGGCAACCGGAACTGTTGACTACTGCCTGACCATTGCTGCCACCTGGGCAAGTTGGCGGCACTACCCCTCCAAAAGTAATAACAAAAGGGTCGACCAAAGTAGTGGTGTAGATTTCATAGCAACCGGTCTGGTCGGTTACTTGCAAGGTGTAGGTACCTGCAGGCACATTTTGAAGCTGTGGTGCTGTACTGCCATTCGACCATAAGTAAGTATAAGGTGCCGTACCTAAATTCGCAATTGGTATAATGGCACCAGAAGAACTGCCGTTGCACCAAGGTTGCGTGACAGCTACATTAGACAAAATACTTCCGGGACCACAATTCGTGGTAAGGTTGTAATATACACCATTGTTTTGGGTACTGAGGTAGGAAGCCCATGCCAAACCTGCATTTGGAAAAACAGAACTGAGCTCCACCCTATTCAAATATACGCCCTTCCAACCCATTGGGTTAAGGCTGTCTTTCTTCACGACATACACCAAATCGAGCAGGTTGTCGTTATCCAAATTGGTAAAAAGCGGTGTTGATCCGATATTGACGCCTGTTTGTTGGCCCACTAATGGCTGAATGGTTTGCGCAACAAAATCAAAGACTTCCAAACGGTGTTTCCAGACACCACTTTGCATGTAATTCACAGAAAGAATGGCTTCATCGCGTCCGTCGTTATTGAGGTCAACAGCATTACCCGAGGCAAACTGCAGCAAACCAATACTGTCTTTGAGCACTTCTTGCCCTGTTTGGCCATCGAGTAACACCTGGTAATAATCTGTATAGGAAGAGCTGGTTCCTTTTGCCAAAGACAAGAAGATATCAGGCACAGCATTGCCTGTAAAATTGCCAATAACAGGTTCGGCACTCGACTCAGTGTTGGGTAAGTCGTAGCTCCAATAAGTACTCCAATTGGCCGATTTTATTTTTGAAACCTTACCGCCATAAGACTGAATGATGATGTCGTATTGTCCTGAAGCATTTTTGACCAAAGAAGCTGGCGCCACAAAACCTAGTTGAGGGTCAGTCATGAGGGCGATAGAAGGTGCAAGCGTATTGTTGAGCAAGGCGCTAAGTGGGCAAGCCCAAAAACTGCCGCCGAGTGTTTCACCGCCCGTACCGTATAAAACCCATTGGGTGCCGTTACCTTGTACATCGGCAACTAAAGCAGAACAATAGGTTTCTGCGCTATCTGGCACAACGGCTTTGGCCAACAACTGGCCATTCATGCTATTGACGACCATTAGGTGTCCTGGCGGGCGCGTGGTATCCCATACCGGAGCGGCGTGGTCTCCACCATTAGCGACCAAAATATCTTGGACGCCGTCGCCACTGACATCTGCAATAAATTGCGGATTGTAAAAATTATACAAGCCGCTGTCTGCAGGGTTCACATTGTATGGAAAATAATCCCAAATAAGCTGACCATTTGCCCCATTGATTGCCAGCAATTGCGCCTGCCGGCCGACCATAAATACATCCTGAATACCGTCGTTGGTGATGTCCTTAAAAACGGCACTTCCAAATACCTCGTTGCGCGCAGGTCGTTTCCATAACAACGCGCCATTAGCGCCGTTGTAGGCCATGATGCCATTATTGCTGTAAACACCATCAGTGCCTCCTCCAAAAACCACATCCTTGATGCCATCGTTGTTCAGATCACACGCACGAGGCGATGACAACGTCGGGATTGAATCGGTAAAAGACTGCCAGTTTTGAGCAAATGATAAACGCAAAGCAAAAATGGCAATGACAACGAGTAAATTTTTAATCATAGTCTGAAATTTGAACAACGTAAATTTAGGCAATTATCAGTTGAAAGCATTAAATTTGCAAACGCACCGTTTTCGTGCACAATGGCTCCGTGGCGCAACTGTATAGCGCACTGGATTTCGGCTCCAGCGGTTGGGGGTTAGAATCCCTCCGGGGTCACAAAACAAGCTAAAAGTCCCATTCCATATAGGTTTGGGGCTTTTTTATTACCCACACCCTAAGCGGAGTGTCTTTTGATTAAATGTAGTTCTATACCATGAGTTTACTACATTATTAGAGAAATTCAATAGTTAGAACTATAACGCATTGATTAAGTGTTTTTCACTTAAATTATATTTATTTAAGTGAATTTCACCCGAATTACATAAATTTCACCTACCTTGCGCTTAATTAAATTTCACTGATAAGTATGAATATTAAGCGTTTTTCCTTACAATTAAGTGTTTTTCACGGCAGAGCTGTTCCAGAAGATGGTGTTATTGTAGGATATGGTGCAATTATAGAAGCATATAAATTAGCCGTTCCGATACCTGATAAATTAACTTTTATAAGTACAAAGAAAAGACAATTTGAAAATAATGAATGGAAAGTATTTCCTTCAAGATACCTTCCGGAGGAAAACCTCTACAAGCAAATCACTTTCGCGCTAAAGTATGAGGGAATTAATCTACTCGTATTTAAAAAATTATTTGAGACGCTCAAAAAAACAGAGCTAGAAGAAATGATTCAACAGGAAATACAAGGACAGTATAGTCGCAGAATTTGGTTCTTGTATGAGTGGCTAATGGAAACTAAATTGAACTTACCTGATCTAAAAACAGGGAATCTCGTTCCTGTTGTTGATGAAAAATTACAATATGCAATTGATGGAGTACGATCACCACGACATAAAGTAATTAATAATCTCCCTGGAAATCAAGACTTTTGTCCGCTTATTCTTAAAACAGAAAAGCTTGAGGAATATATTGAATCAAATATTCGACAAGAAAAAAGTAAGTACTTAAATAGGGTTCACAAGGATATTCTACAAAGAGCTTCCTCATTTCTACTCCTAAAAGATTCAAAAGCATCATTTTCAATTGAAGGGGAAAATCCAAGAAATAATCGTGCGGCCCGTTGGGGAATAGCAATTGGTCAGGCAGGAAAAAATGAACTTTCAATAGCAGAATTGAATCGCTTGCAACAATTGGTCATTGAAAATGACCGATTTGTCAAAATGGGAATAAGGCAGCAGCAAGGATTTATTGGAGATAGGGATCGCAATACACAAGAACCAATTCCGGATCATATTTCTGCGAGGTATGAAGATCTTGAAAAACTAATGGCTGGCTGGCTACAAACTCAAAAAATACTCACTGAATCGAGAATGGATCCGATATTAGTGGCCGCTAAAATTGCATTTGGTTTTGTTTTTATTCACCCTTTTGTCGATGGTAATGGGCGTTTACATCGCTATATAATTCACCATATTTTATCGCAAACAGGATATACCGAACAAGGAATCATTTTTCCAGTTTCAGCCTCTATCTTAGAACATATTAAGGACTATGCAAAAACATTAGAATCCTATTCACATCCAATTTTGAATTTTATTGATTGGAAGCCATCCGAGGATAAAAATGTTGAAATCCTAAATGATACCATCGACTATTACCGGTATTTTGATGCCACAGCACAGGCTGAATTTCTATTTTATTGTGTAAAAGACACTTTGGTTAATATAATCCCCAACGAAGTCGAATATTTAATGAAGTTTGATGAATTCAAGAGATACTTAGATCATAAATACGAAATGCCAGACAATATGATCTCCCTTTTGGTTGGATTTTTGGAACAAGGAAATGGAACACTTTCAGTACGTTCACGAAAGAAAGAATTTTCTGCATTAACACAAAAAGAAGTCGAAGAAATAGAAACTACATTTAAAGAAATCTTTGATTTATAATTTTGTGTTTTTAGCATAAATAATTCATACACGGTATAAAATATCTTTTTTACCGTTTACTCTTTTTTCAACGGTAAATGGAATTCTGAACCCCCCTCCAAATCCCTATAAAAGTTAGATTTATCGACCCCTTGGGTCACAAGCAAAAACCCAGCACGAAAGTGTTGGGTTTTTTGGTATTACGGATAATAAACAATCGTTCGCTCTACGATGAAATATTTGCCCTTGTCGTTGATGTACTTCTTAATCCAGTTGCCTTGCGCGTCAAATTCGTAGGTGTAGGTTTCTTTTTCGACTTCATTGGTTTCTAAATCGGTTTCTATGACTTCTATCTCATAGCCGTCTTTATACTTGTAAATGAGCTCATTGTATTTTTCATCCTCGGAATAGGCATCGTTTTTTTCCAAGATTAAATCGGTGCCTTCATAGGTGTAGAAAATTTCTTCTCTTTCTGACGGGTCGTCGTCTTCGTAGCCCACATATTTGATCAGCTGATTGCTGCTATTATAAGTATAATAATCAATCGTTTTGTAATTATTGGTCTGGTAAATAGCCGCTGTACAGTTGCCGTTTTGATCGTATTGAAAGGCCTCTATTGCATAAAGCGTCTTATCGGAAATAAAATGAATCTGACTGACTAAGTTGTTGCTAAAAATATAGTGCACATGGATGGTCTTGTTGTTTTCGGTATTGATTTCTGTAACCTGCTTTAAGCGACCAATAGAGTCGTAGGTATAAACGCATTTGCGCTCATAGAATACGCTTTGACTCAGTCTACCCAAATGATCAAAAGTTTGCGTTTGTTTTGTCTTCCAAACGCCGTCT
>VFQT010001662.1_pt1 | contig 25825 bp, 26 predicted proteins | sample 3512381 | NCBI WGS metagenome assembly VFQT01 (sample SAMN10412376, study PRJNA504923) | tailings metagenome | isolation source: Relicate 2 Philex TSF3 active mining site | place: Philippines: Tuba, Benguet | collected 2017-08-29
CCTGCCTTCATGCAATTGAGCATTTTGGTCTTGGAAGATATGGGGACCCACTTGATTTAGACGGACACAAAAAAGGCATCAAAAACCTGGCAAGCTGTTTGGAAGATGGGGGAACACTTTATCTATCTACACCTGTTGGAAAGCCCAGAATTGAATTTAATGCTCATCGCGTTTTTGACATACACTATCTCCTTCACTTATTTAAACTTGAAGGATTAAACTTAACATCATTCGCTTATGTTAATGACAACGGGGAATTGATTGAAAATGCAAATCCATATTCAAAAGACGGTGAAAATAATTTTAACCTGGAATATGGCTGTGGAATTTTTGAATTGGTTAAATCAAATCCAAATACAACTCATTGATGATTATTACCGAAATAAATGGCGGATTAGGTAATCAATTGTTCCAATATGCTGCTGGTTTAGCAGTTGCAACACGACATCAAACTGAGTTAAAAATTTGTATTCAATTCAAAAAAGGTGATACCACTAGAAAAATCGGTCTCTCTCATTTTAATATTGAATTGAAAAATGCCACAGCAAAGGACATTAAAAACCTTTATCCTTCATCACTTTTAGAAAGAATTATTCAAAGATTGTCTCCTACTCCAAATAAAAAATATTTCAAAGAAAAAGACTTTGCCTATCATGTAAACTTTGAAAAATTGGGGCCTAACGTATATCTTAAAGGATACTGGCAATCCGAATTGTATTTTTCATCGATTAAAGAAAAAATTCGTACTGCATTTACTTTGGCTCCGATAGAATATGAAGGAGCTGAAAAATTTATCGAAGAAATAAATAATTGCGAAAGCGTAGCCATTCATGTAAGAAAGGGAGATTATTTAATTCCCCCCTATGCTAATTATTATGCCAACTTAGACAATAACTATTACAATACAGCAATTGATCTTCTAAGGAAAAGAAATGCCAATTTAAAGTTATTTGTATTTACAGATGACATTAATTGGGTTAAATCGAATCTTCAACTTGATCAACCATTTACAATTGCCAGTGGCAACTTTACTCAATCTATGTATGAAGATTTTAAAGCTATGCAATCCTGCAAATATCACATAATAGCCAATAGTAGTTTTAGTTGGTGGACAGCCTGGCTAAGTGAGAGAACAGACAAGTTAGTTATTGCACCTCGAAATTGGTTCAACCATGGGCCAAAAGATACACATGACCTCTTACCAAAATCCTGGCTGACTGTCTAAGGTGAATTTGAAATGAAGTACATTTGAGGATAGTCGACTGCATCCATGGCAACAATCAGAAAACAAAGTATTTATTCTTCCCTATTTATCTATGCCGGCTTTGCCATAGGTGCATTAAATGTGCTGTTCTTATTTCCAAAGTTTTTTACCCCTGAACAATTTGGACTAACCAGAGTGCTAATGGACATTGCACTTATTTTTTCAACTATTTGTGCAGCTGGAACGTTGCCAGTCGCCATGAAATTTTACCCCTTTTACAAGCACCATTTACCCAAAGAAAAAAATGATTTACTTACCTGGGTATTTGTCATTGGCGCAGTGATGTGTCTATTGATTTACCTTGCTTTCCCATTAATTGAGCCCTGGGCTTTAAAAAAATTTGGTTATCGCTCTCCCATTTTAGTCACCCATTTTAAATGGGTTTATCCATTAACCATTTCATTGGTTGCTATTTCTATGCTTGAAGTATTTGCATGGATAGTAGGAAGAACTGTAATTGCTAATTTTTTAAAGGAATTTCTTTTTAGAATACTCACGCTACTGTTAATCATCATTTGGGGCACTGGAATAATTACAGACTTTGACTGGTTCATAGGTACCTATGCTTCCCTCTATTTTATTCCTGTCGCCATATTAATTTGGGTTGTATATAGAAGCAGAGAATTTAGTATCAATTTCACGACCAGTAAAGTCACCAAACGCTACAGAGGTATCATGCTAAAATTTGGTGGAGCTTATTTCTTAAGCGCCGTTTTAAATATAGTAGCCAAAACCAATGACACTTTAATCATCGCTTCACAATCACAAGGTGGATTGGCAGATGCAGCCATTTTTACCATTGCGACTTATTTGATCACTGTTATGGATGTACCACAAAGAAGCATGGTGTCTGCTGCTACTCCTCAGATTGCATTGGCATGGAAGAATAATGATTTGGAAAAACTAGACAGATTATATAAAAAAACAGCACTTAATCTTTTAATTATAGCAGCAGGTATCATGGGAATTGTTGTAATGGCTCTTCCCTATTTACAAGAATTGCTCGGTACTGCTTATGGTGGATTAAGTGTCTTAATGTTAGTCCTTGGCTTCAGCAAATTGATTGATTTAGGAACAGGACTCAATTCTCAAATACTTCAACTTTCCAAACATTGGAAAATCGACCTTTTTACAAATATGTTTTTTGTATTTGCTTCAATTTTATTCAATTATTTTCTAACCAAAAATTATGGCATTCTTGGTACAGCTTTTGGTAGTCTAATTGCCATTGTACTTTATAACTTTATCAGATTTATCTACATTAAAAGCATATATGGATTACAACCTTTTTCACACAAAAATTTCATCGCCTTACTGTTAGCTGTAGTATTTGCAGTATTGATTTATTTTATTCCACTTCCTTTACCCCTTTTCCTAGTTAGTGCAATAAAAATTGCAGGGTTTGGACTTTGCTACGGGTTAGGCATCATCAAATTAAATATATCACAGGACTTAACTGATTTATGGCAACTGACAGCTCATAAATTACGCTCATTCTTCTCGTAAATATTATTGTATATTGCCATCAAACCAAACTAACATGGAAGCAAAGTGGGAGAACCTTGCACACGGATTACTAGGAATGTTTGTTTTAATTGGAATTTGTTATTTACTCAGTAACAATAGAAAAGCCATAAACTGGAAATTAGTAACCCTTGGCATTGTAGCTCAAATAGGTTTTGCTATAGGTGTACTCACCCATGGCAAATACAATTTTTTCAGAATTGGTATACAGTGGCTCTCAGATCGTTTTGTTGATTTAATTAATCTAGCCCACAAAGGCATTGAATTCATGTTTGGTAACCTTGCCGATGCTTCAGGTAGCTGGGGGTATACATTTGCTATTCAGGCTTTACCTAATATTATCTTCTTCGCAGCTTTATCTGCCCTGTTTTATTACCTGGGAATCCTGCAAAAAGTCGTTTATTTCTTCGCCTTGCTTTTAAGTAAATTAAAAGTATCTGGGGCAGAGAGTGTTTCTACTGCCGCAAATATTTTTTTGGGCCAGACTGAAGCACCGTTGATGGTCCGCCCATTTTTAGAAAAAATGAATAGAAGTGAAATTCTTTGCATCATGGTGGGTGGCATGGCCAATACAGCTGGATCAGTACTGGCCGCCTATGTGGGATTTTTAGGAGGCAATGACCCTGCTCAACAACATTTCTTTGCATTGCATATGCTAAGCCAATCGATCATGAGTGCTCCAGCAGCGATTGTTTGTTCAAAAATTTTATTTCCTCAAACCGAAGCTATAGATCAGAAAATTGTGTTGAGTAAGGAAAAGTTTGGCGACAATGCGCTTGACGCAATTTCATTGGGCACTACAGATGGATTAAAATTAGCAGTAAATGTTGGTGCTATTTTGATTGTATTCACTGCATTAATGTATGTATTGAACGCTGCCTTGGGTTATGTTGGTGGATTTACCGGCATCAATACGCTTGTCAATAATTTTAGTCATGGTCGCTATGAAACCCTATCTTTTCAAATGATTTTGGGCTATGTCTTTTCACCTATTGCTTGGGTAATAGGCGTTAATCAGCAAGATATGGTTTCTGTTGGCCAGCTACTGGGTGAGAAGACCATCATCAATGAATTTCAGGCCTACATCACCTTCGGCAAAATGAAAGCCGAAGGCTTGATCAATGATCCAAAATCTATTCTGATTACAACCTATGCACTCTGCGGATTCGCTAATATTGCATCTATAGGTATTCAAATTGGCGGAATTAGTCAGCTTGCCCCCTCACAACGCAAAAACCTAACTGAATTGGGTGTCAAAGCGCTTATTGGAGGAACCATTGCCTGTTTAATGTGTGCTTGTATAGCAGGGGCAATAGCTTAAGCAAGGGATCAGAACTATTTAGGTGCATCAAAAAACAAGCTGTAATTTTGCAGAAATATTGCAGTGATGACAGGACAACAGAAATGCCTAATTGAACTACCCGGACTCAACGCCGAAATGAAGGCAGTTGCTGAAAAAATTGAAAATCAGGTAAGAATTACCCCGGAAGAAGGCTTAATGCTTTTTGAAAAAGGCAGTCTCGCTGCTTTAGGTGCAATGGCAAATTTTATTCGTGAAAGAAAACACGGAAACTATACTTATTTCAACCGCAATTTTCACATTGAACCAACAAACGTTTGTGTTTTCTCCTGCAAATTTTGCTCTTATTCTAGATTGTATTCAAAAAGAGAAGAAGGTTGGGAATTAAGCATAGATGAAATGCTAGACAAAGTAAAAGCTTACGATGGACAACCCATTACCGAAGTACATATAGTTGGAGGTGTACATCCCAAAATGGATATTCATTTCTTCGCTGAGTTACTCACCAAAATAAAAGCACACCGTCCCGACTTACACATAAAAGGATTTACTGCAGTTGAGCTAGATTATATGTTTAGAAAAGCTAAGCTTTCCAGACTTGAAGGCATGAAACTCTTGCATGATGCAGGGTTAGATTCGCTTCCAGGTGGAGGAGCTGAAATTTTTAATGCAGAAGTTCGTGAACAGATTTGTGCAGATAAAGTGGATGCTGCTGGCTGGTTAGATATACACGCAACTGCCCACCAGTTGGGCATGCATAGTAACGCAACTATGCTCTATGGTCACCTTGAAAAATATGAACATCGCATCGACCACATGGAGCAATTAAGATCCATGCAAGACAACACAAAAGGATTCAACACTTTCATCCCTTTAAAATTCAGGAACCATGATAATGAAATGAGTCATATCCCTGAAGTATCTTCAATTGAGGATATGAAAGTGTATGCGATTTCAAGAATCTATCTTGATAACTTCAATCATATTAAAGCCTATTGGCCCATGCTTGGTCGTGAACAAGCACAGCTTACATTGTCTTTCGGTGTAAATGACATAGATGGAACCATTGACGATTCTACCAAGATTTACTCTATGGCAGGCAGTGAAGAACAAACACCAAGTATGACAACAGAAGAATTGGTTGCATTAATAAAACAAGTGGGTAGAGAAGCTGTTGAAAGAGATACACTTTACAATATTGTAAAGAAATATTAAATCAACATTCACTGAGACTCAATGGAATCTGAAGTGCTAAGCCACCTTCAGACGTCTCCTTGTATTTTTCACTCATGTCTCTAGCTGTCTCCCACATGGTCTTGATGACAGAATCCAGCGATACTTTGGCAAAATCCGGTGCACTTTGTAAAGCCAATTGAGCGGCTGTAATTGCTTTCATAGCCCCCATAGTATTTCTTTCAATACAAGGGATTTGAACCAACCCGCCTATTGGATCACAGGTTAATCCCAAATGATGTTCCATGGCAATTTCTGCTGCCATAAGTACTTGACGCTGAGTACCACCCAGGCACTCACATAAAGCAGCTGCAGCCATGGCACTGGATACCCCAATTTCAGCCTGGCAACCGCCCATAGCAGCGGAAATCGTTGCTCCCTTTTTAAATATGCTTCCAATTTCAGAAGCAGTCAATAAAAACTGAATGATTTTATCTTCATGATTGCCATCACAAAAAACAATATAGTATTGAAGTACTGCAGGAATAACTCCAGCAGCGCCATTTGTTGGAGCAGTTACTACCCTACCAAATGAGGCATTTTCTTCATTAACAGCCAATGCAAAACAACTCACCCAGTCCACTATATAACTAAAATCATTACCCCTTTTAAGAATCTTATCCAACCACTCTTCCCGATTTTGATAAGATGATTCACCCAATAATTTTTTATTTAAATCACTTGCTCTTCTTTTTACGTTTAAGCCACCAGGCAAGGTACCTGTTGTATGGCATCCTTTGTACATACAAGCAGCCATTACGTCCCACATATTCAATACACCATTTCTAGTCTCGCTTTCTGGTCTCCATGCATTTTCATTTTCCATTACAATTTCACTGACGGATAAACCTGTTTTCATACACCAATGCAACAAATCATTTGCTGTGTTGATGGGAAAAGGTAACTCTATATTAGTTTTGGCATCAGCACGCGCTCCTTCTACTTCTACAAAACCTCCACCTATTGAAAAATAAGTTTTGGCAACATGATCTCCGTTTTTTCTTGTTGCCAGGAATGTCATTCCATTGGGGTGATGGGGCAAAGTTTCAGAAAACAAGAAATCAATATGTAGTGTTGGATCAAAATAAATGAGGTGAGTGCCACCAAGAAGGATAGATTTTGAGGTTTTGATTTGATCAATTGTTTCAGTTAATTTTTCAACATCAAAACTTACAGGATCATGTCCTGCTAAACCCAATTGGACTGCAATATCTGTACCATGGCCCTTTCCTGTTTTTGCAAGAGAACCATAGAGCAGCACTTTTAACTCCGTTACTTCTTCCAGCCAATGCTGCTCTACAAGGTGAGTGCAAAAAAGGTTTGCAGCCCGCCAAGGACCAAGTGTATGTGAACTGGAAGGGCCAATCCCAATTTTAAAAATTTCAAAAAAAGAAATGGCTTGGTGCATACAATATTAGTAAACTAGCCTTCAACAATAGTTACATCAAATATCAATACACTATTTGCTGGAATACCCGGAACAGCTGAACTACCATATCCTAAAGAAGGTGGTAAAAACAACCTGATTTTACCACCAGTTTTGATTAGCGGTAAACCAATTTGCCATCCAGTAATTAATTGTGCCAATGGATATAAAACAGGTGATGTAGACTGGTCAAAAACAGTCCCGTTGGTAAGTTGACCTTTATAAGTAAACGCCACATTTGTACAGACTGTTGGTCGATTACCAGTACCTTCTACTTCAATGATGTAATAGAAACCAGCTGGATGTTTAACCGCATTGGTGATATTATTAGCTGTCAGATAAGCTTCAATTTGTGAAATTTCTGTAGCAGGCACATTTACCTCAGGAATTTTTGCGGTACAAGTAAAAGTATCATATCCATCTTTTAAACATCCTGTATTAAAAATGAATACTAAAGATAAAAGCGACAATAATCTAATCACACGCATGAGTTGTTAATTTAATAATTACAAAGATGCAAAAAAAGGGTGAATTTAGCTTTGCTGATCCTCACTATCCCCTTTTCTAGCCAATAGTTCCAAGTATTGTTGCTCAAGTTTTTCCCATCGAAATTTTCTGTTTACAATAGCAATAAAAACAGATATAATTAGGATAGCTAAAACCAGTACAATAGGATTGAACTGACTTAAACCAACAGCATCTGCTCTTTTGTACCAGAATTTCCCCAATAAAAAGTTGATTAAAATAGGCAATGAGAAAAGCAGCCCAATTGGTAAACCAAAAAGCAATTGATACTTTAACGTAGCTTGATATTCCCGGTTTTTCTTCCAGTAGTCAATAAATTTTCTTTCGTCTTCTGTATATAACATAATAATTCTCTAAATTACGGTAATATGTGTTTATGCAATCGTGGCAGAAAGCTATTTCTCACGAACAACAACATCAATGAAACCAAAACCCAATCAGCTTTTTTTCCTTTTTGCCATTGTAAGTTTACTTGAAATCACTTTTGTTGCTACCAATAACCAATCGCTTCGCTATATCAGCAAGCCACTGATAATCCCATTATTAGGTGCTATCTATTTGGCCTATCAACAACCTAAAGCATCTTTTTTCAAAGACAACATCCTTTTGGGGTTACTTTTTTCCTGGATCGGAGATGTTTTATTGCAAATGCCTAATTTATTTGTACCAGGACTCCTCTCTTTTCTGATGGCCCATGTTTTTTATATCATCTATTTTGCAAAAACAAAATCAGATCAAAACTCATTCTTCAAATTAAGACCCATTATGCTCATTGCAGTAATGGCTTACCTGGTTGAATTCATGTATATACTTTGGCCTACTTTAGGAGCAATGCGTATTCCAGTATTGGTTTATGGTATAACAATTAGCACCATGCTTTCAGCAGCATTGTGGCAATACCAGAAATTAGAAAACAAAACTGCTCTGTATTTTATCATTGGAGCTACCTTATTTGTAACATCAGATTCTTTACTGGCTTTGAACATGTTTAAAGAATCATTTTCCTTGGCGGGTATTCTAATTATGTCGACTTACATATTGGCACAATTATTCATTGTTTTAGGAGCCATTAGGGTAAACGTACAAGCCAATACCCCTTCTACAATAGTATAAATTATTCCATAAAAAAAAGGGTTCTGTTTTCACAGAACCCTTTCCTATTTCTAGAGGGATAATTAATAGTCCATGCCACCCATTCCTGGAGCACCATGTGCGTGAACTGGCTCTTCCTTCTTAGGCTTATCAGCAACTACACATTCAGTAGTCAACAACATACCTGCAATTGAAGCAGCGTTCTCTAGCGCTACACGAGACACCTTAGTTGGATCAATTACACCAGCGGTCAACAATTTCTCATAATTGTCAGTGCGAGCATTGTAACCAAAATCAGCCTTACCTTCTTTCACTTTTTGCACAACAATTGATCCTTCAATACCAGCATTATAAACGATAGTACGTAATGGAGCTTCTAGTGCCCTGCGAACGATAGCAATACCAGTAGTTTCATCTTCATTTGCACCTTTTTTCTTGTCGAGTGATTCAATAGCACGGATGAAAGCGATACCACCACCTGGCACAATACCTTCTTCAACAGCAGCACGAGTTGCATGTAAAGCATCGTCCACTCTGTCTTTCTTTTCCTTCATTTCAACTTCAGTAGCAGCACCAACATTAAGAACAGCAACACCACCGCTTAATTTAGCCAAACGCTCTTGTAATTTCTCTCTATCGTAATCAGAAGTTGTTGATTCAATTTGAGACTTGATTTGAGCGATACGTGCGTTGATATCGTCTTTCTTGCCCTTACCACCTACAACGATCGTATTGTCTTTATCGATTGTTACTCTTTCAGCGCGACCAAGATAAGTAAGGTCAGCATTTTCTAATTTGAAACCTTGCTCTTCACTGATTACGATACCTTTTGTAAGGATAGCGATATCTTGCAACATTTCTTTTCTGCGATCACCAAAGCCTGGAGCCTTAACAGCTGCCACCTTCAAAGTACCACGAAGTTTGTTAACTACCAAAGTAGCCATTGCTTCACCTTCAAGGTCTTCAGCAATAATCAACAATGGAGCTCCTTGCTGAGCAACTTTCTCAAGAATATGCAAGATGTCTTTCATTGCTGAAATCTTCTTGTCGTAAATCAGAATAAAAGGATTCTGCATTTCGCACTCCATCTTATCAGCATTGGTAACAAAGTATGGAGAAATATATCCTCTGTCGAATTGCATACCTTCTACGATATCGATTGAAGTTTCAGTTCCTTTAGCTTCTTCAACAGTGATTACACCATCCTTGCCTACTTTCTGCATAGCTTCAGCAATCAACTTTCCAATTTCAGCATCATTGTTTGCAGAAATAGTAGCCACCTGCTGAATTTTCTTATTGTCGTTTCCAACAGTTTGAGATTGTGAGCTTAAGTTAGCTACAACAAGTGCAACTGCTTTATCGATACCTCTCTTAACATCCATTGGATTAGCACCAGCCGCTACGTTTTTCAAACCTTCAGTGATGATTGCCTGAGCAAGAACGGTAGCTGTAGTTGTTCCATCACCTGCAACATCTGCAGTTTTGGAAGCTACTTCTTTTACCATTTGTGCACCCATGTTCTCGATTGGATCTTCCAATTCAATTTCTTTGGCAACAGTAACACCATCTTTGGTTACTGCGGGAGCGCCAAATTTCTTTTCAATAACAACATTACGACCTTTTGGTCCGAGTGTAACTTTCACCGCATCTGCAAGGGTATCTACCCCTTTCTTCATTCTGTTGCGGGCATCCAGGTTAAAAAATATCTGCTTAGCCATAAAATGATTTTAAATTTTTGATTAAACGATAGCAAGAATGTCAGACTCTCTCATGATCAGGTAATCCTGACCTTCAATAGTAATTTCAGTACCGGCATATTTACCATATAGAACGGTATCTCCGGCTTTAACCGTCATGGGTTCGTCTTTTTTACCGGGACCTGCAGCTACCACTGATCCTCTTTGTGGCTTTTCTTTAGCAGTATCAGGGATAATGATGCCACCTGCGGTTTTTTCTTCAGCAGGTGCTGGTTTCACGATTACCCTGTCATGCAATGGGGTAATGCTTAACTTCTTCGCCATAGCTTTTGGTTTTGTTTTATAAATAAATAATTAGGTGTTTACCTTTCCCCCTATTCAGCCAAATTCATACCAAGAAAACCAGATTGCAAATCTGTCAGCATAAGTTTAAAAAAATCGGCCAATTCGAGTAAAATGGCAGCTAAAGTAGGGTTTTAGCATGTCAATTTTACATCTGCTTAATAAAATTCATTAAACAACCCATTTATTGGGTTATATTTGCAGCCGCAAAACAGTTCTTTCAGATGATTAGTAGAAGAAATATCAGGGTTAAAGTGATGCAATGTATCTACGCAGCAGAAGCAGAAAATGGTTCAATTACTGAAAACAATGCTGTTTCCCTCCTTAACAAATACCTCGACAACGCAGCTGAATTATTTACTTTCTCTATTTTCCTCATCACAGAGGTCGCACGCTATTCAGAAACACATGCAAAAAATAGAGCATCTAAGCATTTACCCACAGCCGAGGACTTAAATGTCAATGTTAAAATTGCCGGTAACACCATTTTATGGCAAATCCTTGAATCAAAAAGTTTTCAGGCTGCTGTAAAAAATGGGAAATATGCTTCTATCCTTGACCAGGAATTGGTAAAAAAAATCTATTTACAACTTGCAGAATCTGAACTTTACCATGCCTATATCCAAGAAGATGGTAGAGAAAAAAAGACAGAAAAAGAACTTTTGAGTTTCATTTTCACTGACCTCATCATGGCCAATGAACATGTAACAGATTACTTGGAAGAATTATTTGTTCAATGGGATGATGATGCGGAAATGGTGTATCAAATGGTACTTAATTTCCTTAGCAAGCCTGGTTCATTAGACGTTAAAGAAATCATTGGAAACGAAAAAAGCCAGTACGCCACATCTTTACTGAGAACAACTATTCAAAAAAAGGACTTCACCCTTGAAATGATAAAGCCCAAACTAAAGAATTGGGATGCAGATCGTATTGCACAACTTGACATGATCATGATCAGGATGGGTATCTGTGAATTTCTTTACTTTGAAACAATTCCTACTAAGGTTACCATAAATGAGTATATTGATATTGCTAAATCTTACAGTACACAACAAAGTGGACAGTTTGTAAATGGCATACTAGATAGTATTCATAAAGATTTACAGGCTGCAGGCAATCTCAAGAAGATCGACTTCAAAAAACAAGCCTAAATCACTATTTTTGATCATCAAAAGCGAAAAAAATGAAAACTCCTGCCATCATTTTTACTGTTTTTATCCTTGCAGGTGCAGCGATCATTGCGCTCAATAAAAATGAAGCCGAACCTACAAAATCAGCTCCAAAAGCAATTGTTGATGATATTACTGCTGGCTCTGCTAATCAACCAATAACTTCAATTTCTTTTAAAGATAGTATACTTCACAAAGGTAAAATAGAAGAGGGTCAAATGCTCGATGTTGAATTTGAATTCACCAATACGGGTTCTGAGATGCTCATTATTAAAAACGTTTCAGCTTCATGTGGATGTACAATCCCTGAAAAGCCTGAAGCACCAATTGCACCAGGTCAGACTGGAAAGATCAAAGCAACATTTGACAGCAGAGGCAGAGCAGGCTTGAATCAAAAAGCCATTACAGTTGTGGCAAATACAAAAGAAACAATTCATACACTCATCTTTGATGTAGAAGTGAATAACCCTCAATACACCAAATAACAAACAAACAAATATGATGCAAACATTATTCTTACAAGCACAACCAAACGCAGGTGTAATGCAACTTGTTCTCCTAGGTGGTATGGTACTCGTGTTCTATTTCTTCATGATTCGTCCACAATCTCAAAAGGCAAAAAAAGCCAAGAAGTTTCAGGAAGACCTTCAAAAAGGTGATAAAGTAGTTACCATTGCAGGAATACATGGCATTGTCAATAAAGTAAATGACGACAGCACCATTCAGATTGAGGTAAGTCCAGGTTCTTTCATGAAAATTGAAAAATCTGCCATCAGTTTGGAATGGAGTGAACAATTGAACAAAACAGCAACAACAAAATAATTGAAGCCCCACCCTCAAAGCCCCGAAATTCTCGGGGCTTTTTTGTTTACATTTGACTATGCTTAAAATTGGACTTACAGGCGGTATAGGCTCTGGCAAATCAACAGTTGCCAAAGTATTTGAAGTCTTAGGCATACCCGTTTATAAGGCCGATGATGAAGCAAAAAGGTTAATGGCAACTGATCCGGAGTTGATAGAAAAGATTAAAACATACTTTACTAATGAAGCATATATAAACGGAAAATTGAATAAACCTTTTATAGCCTCTATAGTTTTCAACAACAAAGAAAAATTAAATCTCCTCAATAGCCTTGTCCACCCTTTTACCATTGAAGACGGAAAAAGATGGATGAGCCAACAACAAACCCCTTACGCTATTAAAGAAGCTGCACTTATTTTTGAAAGTGGCAGTCAAGCTGAATTTGATTTGATTATTGGCGTGTATGCTCCCATGGCACTTAGAATACATAGAGCCATGCAAAGAGACCATGTTGATAAAGAAAAAATCCATGAAAGAATGCAAAACCAAATCAAAGAAGAAATAAAAATGAAACTGTGTGATGAAGTATTAATCAACAATGAACAAGTACTCTTACTCCCTCAAATCATTTCCTTGCATGAAAAATTATTGGCTAAAGCAAATATGTAAAAATGGAAGTTTTTCCTTCTTTAGCAGATGATGTGTTGATTTGGATTTTTGGTATCATTCTACCTTTTTTTTCAGGCTTACAATCCCAACTGCTTGCTGGCTCACTTCATTACAATGAATCCACCAGAAAGAAACTTTATTTGAGCAATAGTTTGATGCTGGCAGTTGCTGGTTCAGTCATTTTAGTACTCTGGCAATTTAAAAAGAGAAATTTTATCAACTTAGGCTTTAAGGCACCTGATCTTGCAAACCAATATTGGACAGTTTTTTTACTGATAAGTGTTTTTATCATTGGTTATCTGATTGACCTTATCATTAGTGCGAGAAAAATCAAGGATTTACAACAGGAAGAAAACTGGTTTGAAAAATCTTCTTTCCTGCCGGAGAAAGCAAAAGAGTTGCCTGCATATGTATTGCTTTGCCTATGTGCTGGGATTTTTGAAGAAATCATCTACAGAGGATTTATGGTAACCTATTTCCTACCAACAGATGGCTCAGAAAATATACCATGGGTGGCCTTATTTGCACCTTCAGTGCTTTTCAGCCTAGCACATACCTACCAAGGATGGATAGCAGTGATTAAAATATTTATTTTTTCGCTTTTACTGGGAACCATTTTCATAGTAACAAAAAGCATCTATCCCACCATGATCCTTCATTTTCTGATTGATCTTATAGGTGGGATAGTCGCTATGAAACAGTATAAAAAAGATACCTAAAGCTCCTCACTGCACCCTATTGGCGCACCAGGAGGAGGAACGGCATGCAGGGTTGGCTTTGCCTTATCAGGAGATTTACATCTATCTATTGCAACATCCAAATGCGCCTTATAGTTGTTATCCTCACTTGCTTTTCTAGTTGTCTCAATCCATGTTTTCAAGCCGTTTAACGAAGCAACTACACTTGCCCTGGCAGGAAAAGATAGTTTTTCATCAACACTGGCAGCAAGCAGATAGGTCAGTACCAATTGTTCATTCTGCATTTGAATTGCAGCCTCAATACCAGCCCTTCTTTTTGCTTTAAATGTTGCATTGAGCAAAGCATCAATCATTTGCGAATAACCGTACCCACCTTCATATTCTTGTTGCACCAAACGATTAATTCGCTCAGAATAGAACAAGAATGACAAAGGCATATCCGCCGCTGCTTCTGCAGGAGATAGTTGATCAAAAGACAATCCAGTCTTTTTCTTGAACAATTCTCTGGTGAACTCATACCCAGCTGGTCGCGGTGGAATTAAAGCACTAACTGATGAAGGCAATTTCAAGAATGAAGGATCCATACATTCCAAGATTGCTTTCATCGCTTTCTCTTGTTGCTCTTTACTTAATGGAGCAGTTACCAACTGACCATCTCCTTTCAATGCATAGGTATAATTTAAACCACCAACTAATTTAGTTACTGCTTCCAACTGATAACGATGATGGAAATAAACTGGAACCAATACATCTTCCAACATGGCCATGGGTGTTCCTTCAGGTATTGATTTTATACCAAACTGATCCAGCGCTTTTGCTCTCACCTGATTCATTCTATGCAATTCATCGACCACATCTTTTCCATTGTCCCACAAATGCGCATCCGGATGCATACCACCTGGCGCTCTGGCATCTCTATCACTGATGAATTTTAATCCACGTTTTGCAGCATCAGTCAATATCTTATTGAGTTCAGCTGCTTCGTTTTTACTGTTTCTCAAATCTGCATATCCCCATGTGATGGCTACTTTATCCCACTCTCCAATTTTGTTATCATAGGCTCCACTAAGATCTACTTCGCCTTTTTTATTTAAACTCACGACTGGATGCGGGTAATCCATTACACTGGAACGATCAACAATACTGGCTGCATAATTGTGCATCAACCCCAAAGTATGTCCCACTTCATGAGCTGACAATTGCTCTAGACGTTCAAGTGACATTTTTAACATCGGATCATCTTTCATGGCCTTACCATCAAATGGCGACAACAAACCTTGTGCAATCATGTAATCCTGACGAACTCTTAATGAACCCAAAGAAACCTGTCCTTTGATAATTTCACCTGTTCTTGGATCTACTACACTCGCACCGTAACTCCACCCCCTGGTAGAACGGTGAACCCAATTGATCATGTTGTAACGAATGTCCATTGGATCACAGCTATCTGGCAAAATCTTGACAATAAAAGCATCTTTATACCCAGCTGCTTCAAATGCTTGATTCCACCATGATGCTCCTTTTAACAGCGCACTACGGATGGGTTCTGGCGTTCCATTATCGAGGTAATACACAATTGGCTTCACCGGTTCACTGATTTTTGCTGAAGGATCTTTTTTCTCCAATCGATGTCTATTGATGACATATTCTTCAATGGGAAGTGAAACCGAAGAGCTGTAATTGTAATAAGATGAATTATTAAAGCTTGATCTTGGATCAAATTTGCGAGGCTTGTAATTGTTGTCCGGTAACTGAACAAAAGAATGGTGCATGCGTAAGGTAATGGCTTCTGTGGAGGGAGCAACAGCCTGCACGTAACTTCCAGCAGATCCATCAGCATTTACAAAAGTCACACTGGCTTCCAATTCAGTGTTCAAGGGAAAATTTTTACAAGTCGGCATGTACAATGCAGACCTCGTCTTATCAATCGCATAAACACCTTGTTGCATTCTTCTGATTCTGTTGGCCGCCTGCATGGCATCACGGGTTAAAAAATCCGTTGCATCCACTAATACTGCATTTTCTGTTTCTGCTTCTGCTACAAAACCCCAAAGTGTTGATTGAGCAAAAGATTGTTCAACCGCAACCCTTTCTCTTTCAGATGGAGAAATTGCTCTGTACCCATAATTGGGTTCGATAAGCATTACTTTCTTTCCAATTTTAGAAAACTTGACAATTCTTCCACCTCCTAATAACCCTCTATCTAAACCAATATCGTTTGATCCCAAGCCAGCAGGCAATGACATTACATACAACAACTCAGTATCAAGTTTATTGATCTCTAATAAGAGTTTCCCGTTTTGTACATCGATGTAGTATGGCAAAAAACCATCCACTTTTGTCAATCCTTTTGTCTTTTCTGTAATTGATGGCAATGGCTGAGCAAAAACAAAAATGGGAAGTAGTAAAAATAATGTGCTGATAATTTTTCTCATGAGTCTATTTTATACCTGGTTGTTTAATTGTTGCGCCTGTTTCCTTTTTTGATGCATCAACCATTGCTTTTACATCAGCCAATAATTTTTTTGCATCATACACTACCCCATCTTTAATGGTATACTTCACACCACCTTTCCTGGTCAGTTCATTTTTTTCATTGAGGTAAACAGCACCTGTTCCATACAAATACTGTAAGTTTTCAAGTGGATTGGCATCAATCACTACTAAATCCGCTAATTTTCCTACCTCTACTGAACCTAAGTCTTTTTCAACTCCCAAAGCTTGTGCGCCATTGAGCGTTGCAGAACGAATAACTTCCAGTGGATGAAAACCAGCCTCTCTTAATAATTCTAATTCACGGATGTAACCAAAGCCATAGGTCTGGTAAATAAATCCATTATCAGATCCAGCTGTCACCCTACCCCCTTTGTTTTTATACTCATTGATGAAGCTCATCCAAATTCTGTAATTCTCTTTCCACTGTACTTCTTGTTCTGTACCCCAATTGAACCAATATGATCCATGTGATTCACGATTAGCTTCAAAGAATTTCCAAAGCGATGGCAATGTGTATTCGTCATGCCATTCTAATCTTCTTGTTTTATGTAGATCACGATTGGCCTCATAAATGTTGAATGTAGGATCTAATGTGAAATCCAATTCAAGTAACTTACCCATAACACTGTTCCACTTTTCAGAACCCTGTTTAGCAGCTTGCTTCCATAATTTACCAGCTTCTTCAAAACGATGCTGTTCATTTGAATAATTGTAGCCTAAAGGATAATCCTGGATAGTTGATTTATCTAACAAGGCTTCTGGCAATCCATACCAATGTTCCATAGAGGTAAGTCCAGCTTCAGCTGAATGCAGCACATTCCATCTTGCCACATCCATTTGCGCATGGTGCATACAAGAACGGAGTCCTAATTTTTTATTTTCTCTTAAAGCTGCATCCATGATGGCTGGTGCTGCACCAAAAAATTTGATACCATCAGCACCTTTACTGGCATTCTCTCTTACCCAGTCAATGGCTTGTTGAGGGGTATTAACAACCCCCTTCGCACCTTGTCCGAATGCAGTATATGCATAGATACGTGGTGCCGTAATTTTATTGGCAAGGCTTTTTTGTTTTTGATCCAAAACCCAATCCAAACCATTCCCACAAGATGGATCACGAATGGTGGTTATACCATGTGCCATCCAGAGTTTAAAAACATATTCAGCAGGTGTTCCTTGTGATGTACCACCAATATGACCATGCATATCAATAAAGCCCGGTAAAACATACATACCGTGACAATCAATTTCTTTCCCACCATCTTTTAATTTAGGGCGACTTGCTTCTTTTATAGCAAGACCAGGATATCCAACATTACGGATAGACACGATGCGGTTTTGTTCAATGACAATATCAACCGGACCTACTGGAGGAGCACCAGTTCCATTGACAAGTGTTGCACCACGCAGAATCAATTGAGTCCAGGGACCAGCCCCATCCAATTTTTCTGGAGCTTTCTTGATTTGGGCACTGATGGAAATTGATGAAATAATTACCGAAAGAAATAAAATGATCTTTTTCATCATTGGTTGTTTATTTAGACAAATTACAAAAATTGTTTGTTTTCTTTGTGTTCTGCATGAAGATAGCATTCTGGAGCATAGGAAAGCCACATGATAAGTCGATCAAAGACGCTATTGAAGATTATACTTCAAGATTAAAAAAGTATTGCCCTGTGAGCTGGGAAATTATTCCTGTCCCCAAAAATGCTGCCATGATGGGGGAACTCGACTTAAAACGAATGGAAGGAAAAATGATTCTGGATTGGCTGGAAAAAGATACTGTCTTAGTTGCCCTTGATGAACACGGAAAAGAAATGGATTCAATTCAACTGTCAGAATTTCTCATTAAAAAAGGAAACATGGGGATTAAAAAACTAGTGTTTTTGATTGGAGGAGCTTTTGGTATTGATGAAGCTGTTTTGAAAAGAGCAGACCATACCTGGTCACTTTCCAAGCTCACTTTCCCGCACCAATTGGTACGACTGATTTTAGCTGAACAGGTCTACAGAGCATATACTATCATCAAAAACGAAAAATACCATCACCGGTAAACCAAACAACATGACAATTACAGGATTAATAATACTGCTCACCGTTTTGATTTCATGGATTGCATTTTCCAGACCACAAGTCAAAGAAGATTTACTGTTCTGGCCTTATCAGATCAAAAGAAATGGTCAATGGTATAGATTTATCACCCATGGGGCTTTACACGCAGATACACTGCATCTGATTTTCAACATGGTTTCCTTTTATTCTTTTGGTGCTGCACTAGAAGATTATCTATTTGTTTTCATTTTTGGTGAAGCCTCTAGAGCCATGCTGGCCATTCTATACATTACGGGAATTGTATTTGCTGTGATTCCAGATTACTTAAAACACCAAAACAACATATCACATCGATCACTAGGTGCTTCAGGCGCTGTTTCTGCTGTCGTTTTTGCGGCCATCACCATTCAACCCACAATGCCCATCATGTTCTTCTTTATACCATTTAAAATTCCGGGATGGGTCTTTGGTATTGCCTTTTTAATGCTCTCTGCTTCACTTGCTAAAAAAGGAGGTGGAAACATTGGACACAATGCACATTTCTGGGGCAGTGTTTACGGAGTTATTTTCACCTATTTAGCAGCAAAACTCTATGCGAACATCGATTTGTTTGACAACTTTATTCGGACAGTGGTGAAATAGTAATCAATAATCTTGAATTTGTAAGTACATCAATTTTAAAACGATCATCTATTCTCCTGCCTACTACCCAAACAATTTTTTTGTCCGATTCAATTACCCATTGATTTTCTTTTTCTGTTAGTGATAACTTTAAGTCGGTCATGAACCTCGACAGTTTTTTCTTCTTGTTCATTCCCAATGGATAAAAATAATCTCCTTGCTTCCATTTTCTGACAAGCAATGGAAATTTCAACTTTTCTAGATTTAACAATGCACTCTTGGAATCAGTAGGAATCGATAACTCCGCAGCGACTTCTCGGAAGGAAATTAGCGCATCTTCGATTTTTATTTGGGATAGCGATCGTTCAACCAGCTTGATAGATTGCTCAGCTTCTATAATTGGTTCAATCAGTAACCAATTACGGTTCCTCAAAACACGATGAGAGGATGAAAGAATATACTTTCCACTTGACGCATCAAACAGTTTTTTTATTTCAGGTATTTGGTGTGAGCCAAATCCAAATGCAGAAAAAATTTCAAACATGATTGTATCTATAGGCTTAACATGTTTGAGTTTATTTACTGGTATAGCAAACCCATAATCTCTTTTCTCTAATAGTCTCTTTTTAATCTCATTCACTTTTTGCTGAAACAAGATTTCTATTTCTTCAAAACGTTTACCATTATTTATAATTGTTGATTTTACAGATGGATATACTTCTTGTAGTTGAGGTATAATAGTATGTCTGAAAAAATTCCTTGTGTAATCTATTGTTGCATTCGAGCTATCCTCTACCCAATTCAATTCGTTTTCGCTTGCATATTTTTCAAGTATTACTCTTTCTACAAACAATAAGGGCCTAATGATAAAATCAGTTTTAGACTTCATGCCTTGTAAACCCGCTAAACCTGTCCCTCTGAAATAATGCATGAGCATGGTCTCCACCTGATCATCAGCATGATGTGCAGTTAATAACCATTTTGGTTTGCTTGACTCCTCTTTTTCTAAGACATGCTTGAACCAGGTATAACGCAAATTTCTTGCTGTCTCTTGCACTCCTTTCCCAGTTAGTTCTATCTCTAAGTTGGTATCAAACTTCTCAACTAAAACCGGTACGTTCATTTTATGTGCCAGCGAACGAACAAACTGCTCATCTCTTTCGCTTTCGTCTCCTCTCAGCTGAAAATTACAATGTAGAATGGTAAAGGAATATCCTAATTTAGACAACAAATGCGCCAACACAACAGAATCTAATCCACCACTACAGGCGAGGTATAAACCATCTTCTTTATTCCATAAACCATTTGTTACAATATGAAGCCTCAATTGTTCCTGAAGATTATTATTGTTGCTATAACCACTCACTTTACCCATTACATTAATTCATCTTTTAATAAATTCAAGGCACCGTTTAATTCTCGAAGTTCATGTTGCTTATTCAACTGATTAGTTATTTGGATACCTTTTTCATAAATAGCAATTGCTTTTTCAAAAGAGGATACCTTTTCATATGTTTTTCCCAGATGATAATAGGTACCGACTTGCTTTTCATCAAGCTTTAAAATTTCTTCCATTTGAAAAATGGCACCTTCAACATCTTCTAATTTGATCAGCTCCATAGCTAAGGCATGCCTACTGAAAAAATCAAGAGGATCACTGGCAATAAACGACTTTAATTTTTCTATTCTTTCCACCTGGAAAATTTAAACTAAGCTTCAATATTTCCCAATCTAGGGTTATATTTGTATTAGAAATGGTTGTCGAAACAACTTTTTTTTAGCTAAAACCGAATACCATGAAGATACTTGTTTGCATCAGCAGGACACCCGATACGACTGCAAAAATAGCCTTCACTGATAACAACACGAAATTTGCTACCGATGGTGTGCAATGGATCATCAATCCATACGATGAATGGTATGCATTAGTAAGGGCAATTGAATTGAAAGAAAAAGACCCTTCGGCAACTTTGCATTTAATCAATGTAGGTAACGCAGACAATGAACCCATCATCAGAAAGGCATTGGCATTGGGTGGTGATGAAGCCATTAGAGTAAATACTGATAACCAGGATCCCTACTATATTGCCAGTCAGATTGCCCATATTGCCAAAGAAGGGAATTATGACTTGATACTTACTGGAAAAGAAACAATCGACCATAATGGTTCTTCAATTGGTGCGATGGTTGCAGAATTGATAGACAGCAACTACATCAGTTTAGCAACCAAACTTGAAATTGAAAATGGAAATGCTGTGATTACCAGGGAAATTGAAGGTGGAGAAGAAACAGCTACAACTAGTTTACCTGTAACCCTCTCTTGCCAGAAAGGAATGGCAGAAGCCCGAATTCCAAATATGAGGGGAATTATGGCTGCAAGAACCAAACCCCTTAAAGTTGTAGATCCAGTTCAGGTAGAATCATATACTGAGACAGTGAGTTTCCTTTTACCACCTCCAAAGGCGGGTGTAAAATTGATTCCTGCAGATAACCCTGAATTACTCGTAAAACTATTAAGAGAAGAAGCTAAAGTCATCTAAATCTAATTTTATGTCGATACTCATCTATACAGAGCACCAGGAAGGAAAATTCAAGAAGAATTCACTGGAAGCCATTTCATATGGTGTAGCAATAGCAACCCAAGCAGGCACTGAAGCTTACGCATTGGTAGCAGGCAGTACATCAGCTACCCTGTCTGATTTAGGAAACTATGGCGTAAAAAAAGTTTTTCATGTAGCCACCGACAACAACAACCTTTCAGATACAAAATTTATGTCTGCTTTAGTTGCTCAAGTAGCACAAGAACAACAAACCGACTTAGTTATATTTAGCAACACGCTTTCTGCAAAAGGAATTGCACCAAGAGTTGCAGTGAAATTAAAGGCTGGTATGATTTCAGGGGCTGTCGCTTTACCTGACACCAGCAATGGATTTATAGTAAAGAAAAATGTTTTTTCAGGAAAGGCAGTTACAGAGATCAAGGTACTCACTACAAAAAAAGTGATAACACTTAATGCAAATGCTTATGAACTAAAAGAAACAGGAGGATCTGCTGAGGTTATCAATTTGAATCCTACATTACCTGCTTCTTCAATAACTATAACTGGTGTCAATAAAACAGCAGGTGAAATACCATTGGCCGAGGCAGAAAGAGTAATCAGTGGAGGCAGAGGCTTAAAGGGACCTGAACATTGGGGCATGATCGAAGAATTGGCTAAGCTAACTGGTGCAGCTACCGCTTGCAGCAGAGCAGTTGCTGATGCACACTGGCGTCCACACCATGAACATGTGGGTCAGACTGGTTTGGCAATTTCACCGAATTTATATTTTGCAGTCGGTATTTCTGGAGCTATTCAACATCTGGCTGGTGTTAACAGAAGTAAAACGATTGTTGTCATCAATAAAGACCCTGAAGCACCATTTTTTAAGGCAGCCGACTATGGAATTGTAGGTGATGCGTTTGAAGTAATGCCAAAGATCATTCAAGCAGTGAAGGACTTGGGCTAATTTTGCCGTAATTTAGCCTTGTATATGAAGAAAATTGAACTTGAAATCGTGGCATTGTCCCACTCTATTACCCAATCTAACTCCTATGCTGTCGTTTTGGGTGAAGTGAATGGATTAAGGCGTTTACCAATTGTCATTGGCGGTTTTGAAGCCCAGGCTATTGCTGTGGCGCTGGAAAGAATGAAACCAACAAGACCTCTTACGCACGACTTAATGAAAAACTTCATGCTAGCGTTTAATGTAGAGCTTCATGAAGTAATTATTGCAGATCTTCAAGAAGGGATTTTTTATTCCAAGTTGCTTTGCAGCAATGAAGTTGATACTGTTGAAATTGACTCCAGAACATCTGATGCATTAGCATTAGCCGTTAGGTTTGGTTGTCCCATTTATATTTACGAGAATATCTTTGATATAGCAGGTGTTGATAATCCTGAAAAAATAATCAACGAAGAAAAACCTGCTGCTCCAGTAAGTACAGGACATGAAGACCTTAAGCAAATGGACCTGGAAGAATTAGACAGGCTACTACACGAGGTACTTGAAAATGAAGATTACATTAGAGCAATAGCAATCCGGGATGAAATCAATTCCAGGAAAAAATAATGGCACATGATTGTCTTCCCTAATGCCAAAATCAATTTAGGATTAAGAATAACTGCCAAAAGAAGTGACGGCTATCACAACCTTGATACTGTGTTTTTTCCTGTACCGCTTAAAGATGCATTAGAAATCATCACCAACCCAGATTCAACTGCTACAGGAGTTTCCTTTTCTTCAAGTGGAATTCCCATACCTGGTGAAACAGCTAGTAATCTTTGTATCAAAGCTTATTCACTATTAAAGACAAAATTCCAAGAACTGCCTGCAGTGCAAATTCATTTGCATAAAAATATCCCCATGGGTGCAGGATTAGGTGGAGGATCAGCAGATGGCGCGTTTACTCTACAATTGCTTAATTCAAAATACAAACTCAATTTAACTGAACCAGAGTTAATTGAACTCGCACTTGAACTAGGCAGTGACTGTCCTTTTTTTATTAAAAACATACCTGTACATGCCACTGGAAGAGGCGAAATCATGGAGCCAGCTACAGTAGATTTATCCGACAAGAAAATTGTACTCGTTCTGCCAGGCTTACATGTAAGCACCTCACTTGCATTTAAGGATTGTCCAATTTATGATACTGCACAACCCACTCATCTAATCACTTCACAACCTATAGAAAACTGGAAGGATAGCTTAATTAATGATTTTGAAAAGACTGTTTTCAAAGCCCATCCTGAACTGGAAAACATCAAGAACAAATTATATGAAATGGGGGCAGTATATGCTGCTATGACTGGCACTGGGTCGACTATCTACGGAATATTTAATGAATCACCAGATACAACAGGATGGTTTAAGGAAACCTATAAAGTTATCACCTGTTAATTCTTTGGTTCATCATAGATCAAAACATGTTTCAGTAAATAATTATTCCTACATTTGACTTATGTCAAGGATGAATATCCAATTTGCATTTCTTTCTCAGAACCTGGATTTACTCAATCATTAGGGCACCTCTCCTATTTCCCTGCCTACCGGCAGGCAGGCTATTCCCTATTCCCTATTCCCTTCACCCTATTCCCTAAATTGTATCCCCATGCATAACTCATCCTATTATATAGATTTAGAATCCAGATATGGCGCGCACAACTATCATCCTATTCCAGCTGTAATTGAAAGAGCATTAGGCTGCGAAATGTGGGATGTAGAAGGTAAAAAATACTATGATTTTTTAAGTGGCTATTCGGCTGTCAACCAAGGTCATTGTCATCCAAAAATCATTAAAGCATTACAAGAACAAGCAACTCAACTCACTTTAACATCAAGGGCATTTTTCAACAACCGCTTAGGTGAATACCAAAAGTACATCACTACTTTATTGGGTTTTGATAAAATGCTCCCCATGAATACAGGTGCCGAAGGTGTTGAAACAGCCATCAAACTAGCAAGACGATGGGCTTATGTTGTCAAAGGCATTCCTGAAAACAAAGCAAAAATCATTGTCTGTTCAGAAAATTTTCATGGCCGCACCAGTACCATTATTTCATTCAGTACTGACCCTACTTCATTTTCCAAGTTTGGCCCCTTTATGCCTGGATTTGAAGTCATTCCATATAATGATATAAATGCTTTGGCAGAAAAATTAAAAGATGAACATGTTGCTGGCTTTTTATTCGAGCCCATTCAGGGTGAAGCAGGGATTATTGTACCTAATGATGGTTATCTATCTTCAGTGAGGAAACTGTGTACGGATGCCAATGTGTTGATGATTGCTGATGAAATACAAACAGGACTCTGCAGGACAGGTAAAATGCTATGCTGTGATCATGAAGAGGTAAAACCGGATATTTTAATATTAGGTAAAGCCTTGAGTGGAGGTACTTTACCCATCAGTGCCATATTAGCCAATGATGAAATCATGCTTACGATTAAACCAGGTGAACATGGCTCAACCTTTGGCGGAAATCCTTTGGCAAGTGTTGTAGCAACTGCCTCTTTGGAAGTATTAGTCGAAGAGCGTATGGCAGAGAATGCGGAAAAAATGGGACAAGTATTTAGAACAGGAATTAAAAACATGAATTCACCTTATATCCAATTGGTAAGGGGTAAAGGCTTGATGAATGCAATTGTTGTGCAACATGATCATAAAGATGCAGCGTGGAAATTGTGTGAGCGTTTTAAAGAAAACGGACTCCTGGCAAAGCCTACTCATGGTGACAAAATACGTTTTGCCCCTCCGCTTGTTATCAATGAAACGCAAATGCAAGAAGCTTTGGAAATCATCAAAAAAAGCTTACCCGTTTTGGATGCCTGCTAAATCTTAGGGTACGGTGCTTTTTTCGTAATTTTGCAGTCAATTTTAATAGCAATGAGCGAAGAAAAGTCACTTAATTTTTTAGAAGAAATCGTCGAAGCTGATTTAGCCTCTGGCAAATCTGTCAACATACATACACGCTTCCCTCCAGAACCAAATGGATATTTACACATTGGTCATGCCAAAAGTATCTGTCTGAACTTTGGTTTAGCTGATCGCTACAATGGTAAAACAAACCTGAGGTTTGATGATACAAATCCTGTAACTGAGGATACTGAGTATGTAGATTCCATTAAGCAAGATGTAAGGTGGTTAGGATTTGATTGGGAAGAGGAACATTATGCTTCTGATTATTTTGATCAGTTGTATGCTTTTGCTGTGGCTTTAATCAAAAAGGGACTTGCTTATGTGGATGACCTTACTGCGGAAGAAATTGCCGCGACCAAAGGAACCCCAACAGAACCAGGTAAAGCCAGTCCACACAGGAACAGATCCATCGAAGAAAATCTTCAATTGTTTGAAGAAATGAAAAATGGAAAATACAA